>Ga0137308_100097_pt1 | contig 155384 bp, 153 predicted proteins | sample Inofrocosms_June_FD_97181 | JGI IMG/M metagenome (GOLD analysis project Ga0137308, IMG submission 97181) | Mouse cecal microbial communities from Vienna, Austria - N-Acetylneuraminic and N-Acetylglucosamine D2O microcosms_June | ecosystem: Host-associated > Mammals > Digestive system > Large... | reverse complement strand
GAGGTTGATTATGGATTGTGTATCGGATGCGGGAAGTGTGCGAAGGAATGTCCTGCAAGTGTTATTACGTTGGAGGTGAATGATGAAGCAAAGTAAGAAATGGTATGATTATCTTTGGATTTTTTCTCTTACATATCTAATTTTGGGATTTTTTAATATCCTGTTTGCCTGGCTAGGGCTTCTCTGTTTTTTTATACCGCTGCTTATAGCGGTCATAAAAGGCAATAAAGCGTATTGTAATAAGTATTGCGGCAGAGGGCAGTTGTTTTCCCTTGCGGGAGGCAGATTTGGGTTTTCTCGGAACAGGGATATTCCGAAGTGGATGAAATCAAAGTATTTCAGGTACGGGTTTTTGATTTTCTTTTTTGTCATGTTTTTCCTTATGCTGTGGAATACCTGGCTGGTATTTGCGGGAAGCAGGGAGTTGAGCGAGACAGTAACTCTATTGTGGACCTTTAAAGTTCCGTGGCATTGGGCATATCATGGCACGTTGTTTTCCGCGGGGACAGCACAGTTTGCATTTGGTTTTTACAGCGTAATGCTGACCTCTACGATTCTTGGTTTTCTTACAATGCTTTTGTTCAAACCCCGCTCCTGGTGTGTATACTGCCCGATGGGGACAATGACGCAGTTGATATGTAAAGCAAGAAATGTGACGTTATCACAGAAATCATAAAAAATCTGGGTTATACTAAACATATAAACCAACAAACCAAAGAAAGGAAGTAAATGATTATGTCAGTACTTAGTGTAAATAAAAACAATTTCGATTCCGTAAAAAATAGTGAGAAGCCAGTTCTTTTAGATTTTTATGCTGACTGGTGCGGCCCATGCCGTATGGTGTCTCCGGTAGTAGATGAAATCGCAGAGGAAAATCCGCAGTACCTTGTAGGAAAAGTCAATGTAGACAATGAAATGGAGCTGGCACAGGCATTTGGCGTTGCAAGCATTCCGACCCTGGTTGTGATAAAGGGCGGGAAAATTGTGAATCAGTCGGCAGGCGCAAAACGGAAAGCGCAGATTCTTGCCATGTTAGAGGGCTAATTTGCGCAGGCGTTTCTTGTCAAGGATTTTAATGCCTCCGCGGGAAACTTCTACAATTTTTTCATTTGTAAAATATTTCAGCATACGGGATACAGCTTCACGGGCAGAGCCGATATATTTGGCAATCTGCCCGTGAGTTAATGTAATAGTATTGGAACCTGTTCGTGCAGATTCATCCGAAAGAAAAATAGCGAGGCGTTTATCCAGGCTCATAAATAAAATCTGCTGCATCACCCACATGACGTCGGAGAAACGGCTGACGGCGGTTTCAAGGGCAAATATTTTAATAGATGGATTACGCTCGGAGACCGCTGCAAAAGCGGGACCGCTGATTACGTAGCATTCGCTGTCCTCTTCGGCATTGATGAACACGTCAAATGTGATTGTTTGAAGTACGCAGGAAGCAGACAGCATACACATGTCTCTCTGGTGCAGGCGGTATAGAGTGATGTCCTTGCCTTCATCAGACATGATTGAGAGCCGGAGGCTGCCTGAGCGGACAAATATTACGCCGGAGCATTCATTGCCGTCATGAATATTTGTATCTTTGGGATAAGTAATGGTATAAGAATTCTGACAGATATAGTCCTTATCAGTTTCAGATATTTTATCCCAAAAAGGGAATATTTCTTTGTATATAGGGTCAAACATTGTGCGTGACATAGTTTTGCGGCTCCTTTCAGAAAAGGTAAAGATATTTTTTGGAATGTTTCGTTTACTATATTATAATGGCGGTACTGTCAAAAAGCAAGGTTTGCGGACAGCGTGGTTTCGCCTGGAGGAGCTGCGGAAGAGCATTTAGAAAAGATGGAAAGTTTCATAGTGGTATCTTGATATAAGGCAGCCGTTAAGAAAGTGGTTGCCTTATTTTGGGTTAATATTTATAATGGGACATACACTATATAAGAGAAAACAGAAAGGGAATGGCTGCCATGCCCATATCGCGGGACGCAGCCAGGAAACAGAAATGGATCAAAGTACAGAACACTTAGAGTATGTCCTTGGATGCCTGCGGGAGCGGCTTGCGAAAATAGAAGAAAACATTGCCCAGGGTGAAAAAGAGATAGAGGGGATGCATGAGTATTACTGGGAAAACTATACAGAGATGGATCAGTATGGGTATGAAGATTTTGATAACCAGCAGGCGCTGCTTGGGCAGATAAATGCAAACCAGGAGCAGCTTCTTCTGCGGCAGAGGTTTCTCAGGATGATGGATTCTCCATATTTTGGAAGGGTTGATTTTGTATATGAGGGAGAGGAAGAGCCTGAGACGTTTTATATAGGGATTGGGAATTTTTCCCGGGAGGCAGGGAAAGTCCCTATGGTTTACGACTGGAGAGCGCCGGTGTCAGGGCTTTTCTATGATTATGATAAAGGGCAGGCTTATTATGACGCGCCGGGGGGCAGGATGGCAGGAGAAATTCTGTCCAAATGGCAGTACAAGATACGGGGCGGAAAACTGGTATATGCATTTGAGAACGATGTAAAAATAGATGATGACGTGCTCGGAAGGGAGCTGGGAAATTGCAGTGATGTAAAGCTTAAAAATATCATAAGCACCATCCAGAAGGAGCAGAATGCAATTATCCGTAACACGAAGGATCGGATACTGGTGATTCAGGGGGCGGCGGGCAGCGGAAAGACGTCTATTGCCCTGCACAGGATTGCCTATCTGCTGTATCATGACAGGAAATATCTGAAATCTTCGAATGTGCTGGTACTTTCTCCCAATAGTGTATTTTCAGACTATATTTCCCATATACTGCCGGAGCTGGGAGAGGAAAATATCAGGGAAATGAGCTTTGATATATTTGCTTATCATCAGCTAAAGGATGTGGTGCACGATTGTGAGGAGCGGTGTGACCAGATTGAGAAGGAGCTGAAATTCCCGGAAGATGTGGGGCTTTTTGCGGAGAAGCAGTCGAAAGAATTTGCAGTAAAGCTCAATAAATATGCTCTGGAGCTTGAATATGGGCTGATGGAGTTTTCAGATTTCAAATTTAAGAAAATGGAAAAGACGGAAGAAGAGATTGCGGGATTGTTTTACAGCCGCTTTCCAGATATTCCTCTGCTGTCCCGGATGGATGCGGTGATGGAATATGTGACGGATGAATATGAAACGCTTGCCGGACGTGATTTTGAAGAGGATGAGAAACTATGTGTCTGGGAAAAATTTATGGAGATGTATGAAAACAGGGATTTGTATGTCTTGTACAGCCGTTTCCTGGAAGAGAGCGGATATCCGTCTCTGCCGCGGGTACCGAGAGAGGAGAGGAGGCTGGCGTATGAAGATGTATATCCTATGCTTTATCTGAAATACATGCTGTGTACCTGTGCGGAAAACAGGAATATTAAGCATCTGGTCATTGACGAAATGCAGGACTATTCTTATATTCAGTATGAAATCCTGGCCAAATTGTTTTCCTGCCGTATGACGGTGCTGGGGGATCGGGCGCAGACCATGGAAGGGGCGCAGCGGGATGTGATGGACTTTTTGCCGCAGGTTTTGGGAAAGGATATCAGATGCCTGAGTTTAAGAAAGAGCTACCGCAATACGATAGAGATTGCAGAGTATGCGGAGCGGATAGTTGGGGGTACGGATGCAGAATTGTTTGAACGGCATGGCGCCCCGGTGAGGGAAGTTATATTTTCTACTGTAGAGGAGGCGCTGCAAGAGGTACTTGTGCAGCTGGATCTTGAAAAGTTTGAGACGGCGGCGGTATTGGTGATGACGCAGGACGCGGCGGACTTTGCGGCAGGTTATCTGAAATGCCGGCTGGAAGAGAATGGTTTCGATACGGAAAAGCGGTTTGCCTGCATGGATAGGAATAGTACCATATTTTGCAAAGGATTGACAGTCACCACTTTTTATCATGCAAAAGGGCTGGAATTCGACCAGGTATTTACTGTTTATAAAAATACCGACAGGACGCCGCTCCACAGGCAGGCGAAATATATTTGTGCGACACGGGCGCTCCACGAGCTTTGTATGTTTGAGGTGGATTTTGGAGGATAGGAAAGAAGATTGTCGAAAAATGTAGAAAATGGCGGCAGGATTGCGCAGGAAGGCCGGAAATAGAGAAAATTTTGTCGAATTACAGCAATAACTTTCCCTTGCCAATAAATGGAAGCATTTATATAATACAAGAGGGTTTTGCCGACGGCATGTTTATGTGGCGAAAAATATTGTAAAAAGGGGAGGATTCTTTGATGGACAAAATAAGTATTGCGATTGCCGACGACAATGTGAGGGTGGCGCAGCTGCTGGAGAATATCGTGAACAGTGATGAGGAGCTGGAGGTAGTAGGCAAGGCGGAAAATGGAGAAGTGCTGATGGACGTTATCCATGAAAAACAGCCGGATGTGGTGCTGATGGATATTATCATGCCAAAACTGGACGGGCTGACCGTGATGGAGCGGGTGAAAGAGGACAGAGAGCTGAAAAAGCATCCGGCGTTTATTGTGATTACTGCAGTAAGCCAGGAAAAAATCATGGAAGATGCCTTTGCGCTGGGAGCGGACTACCTGATTTTGAAGCCCTTTGATAATGATATGGTGATTAGCCGGATTAAGCATATCCGGTCGGGACGGGAAAAGAATTTTGCAGAGGTGCGAAAAGTAAATGCATACGAAAGCAAAAACGAATATATGGAGCGCAACCTGGAAACGGATGTTACAAATATTATTCATGAGATTGGCGTTCCGGCACATATCAAAGGCTATCAGTACCTGAGAGATTCCATCATCATGTCTGTAAGTGATATGGATATGCTGAATTCCATCACAAAAATTTTGTATCCAACAATTGCCAAGAAGCACCAGACCACGCCTAGCCGTGTAGAACGTGCCATAAGGCATGCGATTGAAGTAGCATGGAGCCGCGGAAAGATGGATACGATTGACGAACTGTTTGGATATACGGTTCATAATGGAAAGGGTAAGCCCACGAATTCCGAATTTATAGCGCTGATTGCAGATAAAATTCGTTTAGAATATAAAAATATATAAGGATTGCTTTTCATTGGAGGCAAAATGCGGTATAATAGAAAAAATGGCTTTTAATGCTAATTAGGAGGGTTTTTCTATGAAGAAGATACTATTTGTTGCTTCTGAATGCGTTCCGTTTATCAAGACAGGAGGACTTGCGGATGTTGTAGGTTCGCTTCCGAAATGTTTCGATAAGGAATATTTCGACGTACGTGTAATTGTTCCAAAATACATGTGCATGAAAGAGGAATTTAAGAACCAGATGCAGTACCGGGCTCACTTTTATATGGAAATGAATTGGCGCAGCCAGTATGTGGGAATCCTGGAGATGCAGTATGACGGAATTACCTATTATTTTATTGACAATGAGTATTACTTTGCGGGGCCAAAGCCTTACGGAAATATCTATGAGGATATTGAGAAATTTGCATTTTTCTCAAGAGCGGCGCTTTCCGCCCTTCCGGTGCTGGATTTCCGGCCGGATATCATCCATTGCCATGATTGGCAGACCGGCCTGATTCCGGTGTATCTGAAAGATACATTCCAGCAGGGCGAGTTTTTCCGCGGAATCAAGACGGTTATGACGATACATAACCTGAAGTTCCAGGGCGTATGGGATATGAAAACAGTCAAAGATATTACAGGCCTGCCCAGCTATTTCTTCACGCCGGATAAGCTGGAGGCATATGGGGATGCGAATTATCTGAAAGGCGGACTGGTATACGCAGACGCGATTACTACGGTGAGCAATACGTATGCAGAAGAAATTAAGACGGCGTTCTACGGTGAAAATCTGGATGGGCTTTTAAATGCCCGCGCCAACAGTCTCCGTGGAATTTTGAATGGTATTGATTACGATGAGTACAATCCTGAGACGGATAAGTATATTGCAAAGAATTACAATGCGAAGAATTTCCGTAAAGAAAAAGCGAAAAATAAACGTGCGCTCCAGGAAGAGCTGGGACTGGAAGTAAATGACAAGAAGTTTCTGATAGGTATTGTATCACGTTTGACAGACCAGAAAGGCTTCGACCTGATTAATTACATGATGGACGAAATCTGCCAGCAGGATCTGCAGATTGCAGTTCTGGGAACGGGTGAAGAGAAGTATGAGAATGCGTTCCGTTACTTTGCATGGAAATATCCGGGAAAGGTATCGGCGAATATTTACTATTCCGAGGCGCTTTCCCACAAAATCTATGCGGGCTGCGACGCGTTCCTGATGCCATCTTTGTTTGAACCGTGCGGGCTGAGCCAGCTCATGAGTCTCCGTTACGGAACCGTGCCGATTGTCCGGGAGACAGGCGGTCTGAAAGATACGGTATGGCCGTACAATGAGTTCGAGGGAACCGGAACGGGATTCAGCTTTGCGAACTATAATGCCCACGAAATGTTCAATACCATCAGATATGCCCATTCTGTTTATATTGAGAAAAAGCGCGAGTGGAATAAGATTATTGACAGAGCTATGGCGGCAGATTTCTCCTGGAAAGCATCTGCGATGAAATATCAGGAGCTTTATGACTGGCTGGCAGGTTTCTAGGAATATGTAAGAATAAAAAACGGCTCCCATATCCAGTATCTGGTATGGGAGCATTTGTTATATTCTGATTACCGTGTGTTGTATACCTGCCTGGAAGCAATATCATCAATGATGCGGAGTTCTTCATCAGTAAAATAGTAGATGTCTTCGACAGCTTTCAGATTCTCAAGAATTTGTGAAGGTTTGGAAGCGCCAATCAGGACGCTGGTAATTTCGCTGCTGTTAAGAACCCAGGACAGCGCCATCTGCGACAGGGTCTGTCCGCGTTCGGCGGCCAGCGCATTCAGTTCCCGGATAAGGGCAAGGCGCTCCGGGGTAAGGGCAGATTCTTTTAAATAGCGTGCGTCAGCTTTGGCGCGGCTGTCTTCCGGGATGCCGTCCAGATAGCGGTCTGTCAGCATTCCCTGAGCGAGAGGGCTGAAAGCGATGATGCCCTTTCCAAGCTCATCGGCGGCTTGCTTTAAGCCGTTGTTTTCAATGGTGCGGTCGAAAATAGAATAGCGGTTTTGGCAGATGACGAAAGGGCAGCGCAGTTCTTGCAGAATCGCGGAGGCTTTCTTTAAGCGTTTGCCATCATAATTGGACAGACCCACATAAAGTGCTTTTCCGCTTTGTACCGCCTGGGCGAGCGCCCCCATAGTTTCCTCAAGCGGAGTTGAAAAGTCCATTCGGTGGTGGTAAAAAATATCTACATATTCCAGCCCCATACGCTTCAGGCTCTGATCCAGGCTGGCTAGGAGAGATTTGCGGCTGCCCCAGTTTCCATAAGGACCTGCCCACATTTCATATCCGGCCTTCGTGCTGATGACGAGTTCATCCCGGTAAGCCTGGAAGTTTTCTTTCAGGATAAGCCCCAGGTTCTTTTCAGCGCTGCCTGGTTCCGGGCCGTAATTGTTTGCTAAATCAAAGTGGATGATGCCGTGGTCAAAAGCAGTAAAACAAAGCTGCTTCATGTTTTCATAAGATGAGTTGTCGCCAAAATTATGCCAGAGTCCTAAAGACATGTGAGGCAGGCGCAGGCCGCTTTCGCCTGACTGGCAGTATATCATGTTTTCATAGCGTGTTTCAGATGCCTGATACATTTGGAATCCTCCTGGTTTTGCTGTCATTTTGTGATAGTTTATTGATTATGATAACATGGAAGATATTCAAAGTCCAGGTGATTTTGTGAGGTGTTTTAGATATGGTGATTGCAATGCCATTGACAAGAAGAATAGAAGCAGAGAATTTTATAGTATTTGGCTTGGATTATATGAATTATAATGGTTTAAACACTGGAAAATACCTGCTTTTTTTAGTATAATTAATGAAAAACAATCTCAAGGAGGATAAGCATGGAACAAGCAAAGGTTTATTTTACGACATTTAAAGCTACGGCGCATGAGAATTTGCTGCAGAAGCTTCACCGTTTGATGAAAACGGCAGGATTTGAGAATATTGATTTTACGGATAAATATGCTGCAATTAAGATTCATTTCGGAGAGTATGGAAATCTGGCGTTCCTGCGCCCGAATTATGCAAAGGTTGTGGCGGATTATGTGAAGGAGCTTGGGGGAAAACCATATCTTACAGACTGTAACACACTATATGTAGGCAGCCGTAAGAATGCGCTGGATCATCTGGATACGGCTTATGTGAATGGATTTTCACCGCTGCAGACAGGATGCCATGTGCTGATTGGGGATGGGCTGAAGGGAACGGATGAAACCCTTGTGCCGATTGATGGGGAATACGTTAAAGAAGCGAAGATTGGACATGCCATTATGGATGCGGATGTTTTCATTTCCCTAACTCATTTTAAGGGACATGAGATGGCTGGGTTTGGCGGTGCGTTGAAGAATATTGGTATGGGATGCGGCTCGCGGGCAGGAAAGATGGAGCAGCACTGTGACGGAAAGCCCAGCGTAGACCGGGATTTATGTGTGGGATGCGGGGCGTGCAGCAGAATCTGCGCCCACGATGCGCCGCAGATATCTGATAGGAAGGCAGAGATTGACCATGAGAAATGCGTGGGATGCGGACGCTGTCTGGCAGTCTGCCCGAAAGATGCCATTGCGGCAGATTTCAGTGATTCTATCGCTGTGCTGAATTACAAGATGGCAGAGTATAGCCTGGCTGTGTGCCGGAACCGCCCATGTTTCCATGTATCTCTGATATGCGATGTGTCTCCGAATTGTGACTGCCATGCAGAGAACGATATTCCGATTATTCCGAATGTGGGTATGCTGGCGTCTTTTGACCCGGTGGCGCTGGATCAGGCATGTGCGGATCTGTGCAATCAGATGACTCCGGTAAAAGAGAGTATCCTGGGAGAGAATTTAGAAAAACATGGCGTTGATGAGGGGCATGATCATTTCCATATGACGCATCCGGATACGGAGTGGAAATCCTGCATTGCCCACGCAGTTAAGATTGGTCTGGGAACGGATCAGTACGAGCTGGTGAAGATATGATGGGATTTAAGTCTGCAGAAAAATGAAAAATATTTCAAGACAGATGTGAGAGAATGTTAAGAAGGATGGTTGAGTTTTGCCGGGACAGCCGTGAGTGGAAATGTCCCGGCTATATTGCAGTAACAGAGAGCAGGCATAAGAGGTGACTAAGTGATTGATATTCCAATGAAGATAAAATCCCCGGAAAGTCTGGGGAATATGGCGGCAGATGTGGAAAGAAGAATTCGTCAGCCACAGCCGCTTTGCCAACTGATGGGAAGTATTATGCAGCCATTGCCGCAGGCTTCGCCGGGGCAGTTCAGGCAGGCCGCTCAGTCCAATCGGACAGTCCGACCCCAGCCAGGGCAGACAGTCCCCGGACGTGTATCGCAGTCCCAGCCGTGGCAGACTGTATCGAGGCGCGAGGTATCCGCGGGAGATTCCGTGAGCCCGGGCGAGATACTGAGAAAGGGACAGAAACTGTCACTGATGCGGGAAAATCCGAATCTTACGGCAGTAGAGGTGAGCCTGGGCTGGAGAGTTCAAAATCCGGCATGTGATATGGATGCTTCGGCATTTCTTTTGGGGAGTAATGGAAAAGTGGTGGGGGATGAGTGGTTTGTATTTTACGGACAGACTTCAAGCCCGGACGGAAGCGTCGTACATCACGGAGAACGCGGAGGCACGGGAGAGGAGACTCTCAGCATAGATTTGAAAAAATTGCACCCCAGTGTGAAAAGAATTGTTTTTATCCTTACAATTCATGAGGCATTGCGGCAGAGGCTGAATTTCGGGATGGTGTCTGATGCGTATATTCAGGTGAGAGACGGGAGCATGGGAAAAGGAATCCTGCGTTTCCGGCTGGATGAGTATTACAGCAACGTGATATCTATGGTTGTAGGAGAACTTTACGAGAAAAACGGCGAGTGGAGATTTAATGCGGTGGGAAACGGTGTAGACAGGGATTTGGAAGGTTTGTGTGGGTTATACGGAGTTCAGGTAGAGTAAAAGGCGGAGGTACAAATGTTAAGATTAGAGGTAGTGAATGAACTGACATTAAAGGTGGAGTCGGACGGATATGGGCAGGATGTCCTGTTTACAAAAACAGGCGCTTTTATCGGAGGTGAGTGTCCGGGGAACAAAAACTTTAAGTTTGAAAAATGCCTGCTTGGACCGGAGGGAAACCCAATGCAGGCGCTGATTGGACAGATTGGACGGCGGTTTACCGGAGAAAACCTTCCGCTTACAAAGGTTACGATGAGCGGGCAGAGTATTACCTATTATGCGAATGAGGAACAGCATGTGATAGTGGTTCCTCTGCGCCAGGGGGAGACGCTTTCCGTGGAATCTGAGAACCTGCTGGCGTTTACGGAGGATTGTAAGTACGGCATTCGTTTTCTTGCGCAGGGCGTTATTTCTCAGAAAGGATGGGCCACATCTACCCTTACAGGGAGAGGGCCGAATGCGTACGCCGTAGTGCTTTCCGAGGGAAATCCCATTATTCTCAGCAACGAGCAGAGCGGTACGACTCTGGAAGCAGACCCGGATGCGGTGGTATGCTGGACAGGGGCAGATCCGAGTTTTGAACTGGCTATGTCCTGGAAAAATCTTCTCGGTTCCAGGGGAGCGTCCGGTGAGAGTTATATGTTCCAGTGGACGGGGAATCAGAGGGCGTCTGTCCTGATTCAGCCGAAAGAGAGAAATTCAGGGATTAACCTTGGAATGGATGGGGGAGATTCCGGGCGGCGTCCGTCAAGGCAGACTTGGGGGAGATAGTTTGTGAGTAAAGGCTGTTAGACTTTTTTGTGCGCAGTTATCGGATGAAATAGCGGGATATAAGACAAAAATGCAGAAAGGAAATGAGACGGGCATATCCGGTCTCATTTCCTTCCGTGTGGGGCGGCTCTGAGAAGGAGCCGCTATTTTAAAAGTTTCATCATCGTGCGGATTTTTTCCATTTTTGCAATTTCTTCAGGGGATTTTCCCATTTTCAGTACTTCTATAATAGTATCTGTCTCATCAGGAGAGAAAGTCATTCCGTTTGAGCGTGACTGTGAAGCGGCTGCCATCAGGAATGGAAGCAGTTCGTTCTGTTTTTTATCTGCTGTCTGCTCAGACATGGACATGAGCATCTGCAGCTTTGCGGGGTCGATATTTTTCAGGTTCGGATTGTTCATCCAACTGGTATCACTCATAAAAGTCTCCTTTCAGGCATTGGGGATATCGTTTTCGAACATGGACTGGCACGTCTCAAACATAACCTGCTGTTCCGGCGTCAGGAGGTTTTTCAGCATGTCGGGATTTTCATTGGCATTCTGCATGACGCCAAACAGTTCCATCATCTGCATCAGGCCGGAAAGCTGGTCGAGGGTATTTAGCGCTTCCTGGCTGCAGAAACAGCGAATGTCCTGAAGCATGTCGGAAAGCGGGACATGTCCGGTATCTGTGGAACAGACGCTCATATCAGGTGAGGATTGGTAAAACCCAAGGATGTTCGTAAGCTCTGACGCTTTGGCGTAGAGAGCCATAATCTGCTGCGCAGGCTGGGGCAGATAGGGGATTACCGCTTTCATCATCAGCAAATGGTTTCCGTTTGCTATCTGGTCTATGGCCGGAAGTACCTTTAATGTATCTTCAAGCATGGAAACACTCCTTTGGCCGTCATTGGTTTTTCCTTAATCTATATGTATACGCTGGTGAAATCATACCATCTTTTCGGTGATATACATATATTAATAAAGGAAATACCATGAAAGGAGAATGTTGATGAAACTTAAATTGATTAAAGAAGGGAATGCTTTTTATGAGGTAGATGAGGAGTGTATAGAGAGGAAACGGCAGGAAAAGAAGCCGGAAGAAGAATACGTCTATGGAGAACAGAAAGAAGATACAGATTAGAGCGGAGTCTCCCGCACATAAGGAAAGCCCCTTTCGGGGCTTTCTTTTCAAAATTAGCATCCGCAGAAGCCGTTGCCGCATCCGCCGCAAAGCAGCAGGAGTACGATGATGATGCAGCAGTTGTCGCCGCCGAAGCCGCATCCGCTGTTTCCGCAGCCATTGCCGCATCCGCAGCAGGAGAGCAGGATAATCAGCCAGATGATGGAGTTGTTGTTTCCAAGGCCGAAACCACATCCATTACCACAGCCATTGCTACATCCGCTGTTACATCCGCTCTGTGCTCCTTCACATCCACATCCACAGTTTGTTGCTGCTAAATCACTCATGTTTTGTTCCTCCATGTTTGTTGAGTACACTTTATATTATGTGAAGGGGCTTGTTTGGGTTACCGATTCATGAGATTCAAAAAAATTTGATAAACATTCAGTGTGCCATAACCCCATTCACGGTTTGGAAAGAGGTATTGAGGATTACGGTCAGCGCCCCGTATCAAGAGGCTTTGTATCTCCTGGTTTGTGAAAATACGGTCGGGCTGATGCTCAGCGCCCCAGTTTACAAGCAAGGCCACGGCGCCTGCCGTAATGGCGGCAGCAGCGCTGGAACCCGTATAGGCGCCATAGCTGCCGCCGATTTCAGGAGAAAATACATTAACTCCCGGGGCAGCAATATTAGGCTTTATTTTTCCGTCCCGCGTATATCCACGGCTGGAATTAATATATAGGCTGCCGTTATAAGCGTTGTAGGTGCTTACGGTAATAACGTCTATATTGTCAGAAGGAGTAGTCAGCGTTGTGTCCGGATTGGGAGACAGAAATGTAGTGTTATCAGAAATCAAACCCTTGACGGGGAGCCACATATGGAAGGCTCCGTTGATAGCCACGTCACTGTATGTCTGGACAGTCCAGATTCCGGGTGTGGGATCCTTGAAACGGAGAAGGATTAATTCATTTCCTGTAGCCGCCTCTACAATCTCGTAATACAATTCAATAACAGTTTTCTCGAGAGTAAAGCGGATCGTGGTGCTCTGGCTTAGCCGGGCAGGAATCCGCGCGATGGTTTCACCGAGGGGAGATATGATTCCGACAGAATAGAGATCCGGGGGATTTCCCCAAAGTTCTACAGAAAATCCCTTGTCGGAAGCGTCTACCAGGATTTCTACATTCTGCGGCGTTTGGGAGGGTTGGGAGGGTTCGAATTTTCCATAGTAATGGTGTCCGGTTCCGGCCTCATTCCCGCCAGCGGCGACGATATAACATCCGGTAAAGCCGGAGTAGTATGTCAGAACCTGAGCCAGCGGGGAGCTTCCGGTGTGGCTTCCCTGGGTAGAACCCAGCCCCAGACAGATGACGACAGGCTTTTTTAATTCATTGCCCACAGCGAGCAGGTAGCGTATGGCCATCATGATATCTGTCTCCTGAAAAGCAGGGGATTCTTCTTTTATTAAGTAAAAATCCCGCAGGTTCTGCTTGGCAGGTTTTAATTTTACGACAGCTATATCAGCTTCAGGGGCGGCGCCTGTAAAATCACGGGTGGCATCCGGGCTTCCGGCAGCAATGCCTGCGCTTACCGTACCATGACCATTCTCGTCGCGGCTGGGAACTACGGAGAAAGGGTCGTTTAAGGAGAGCGCTTCGTTGAGCTGCAGTTCTGTATATTCAGAACCATAAAATATATTTTTTGGTGCAGTACCGGTCTGAATAGTCTGATCCCAGATACGTACGATACGGGTGCGCCCGTCGGAATGGCGGAAAGCGGGCAGAGTGTAATCTATTCCCGTATCAATAATGCCGATGATAACGTCCCTGCCTTTATAGTTCAGGAGGGGCTGCGTCTGCATCTGAAGAATGCCGGATACCTCCAGGCTGGTGGTGTCTAGCGTTGTGAAAAGCTTGGGGATAGAATAGTATCCGGTAACTTCCATAGGGTTCTGGGGAAAAAGATTTCTGCGCACATGTACCATGCCGAATCCGCCGCCGAAAGCCTGCGCCCCGAACTGCTGAAATTGGACAGTCCATTGTTCCGGGCTTGAGCGGAAGGTCTGGATAATATCCAGATATTCATTTGATAAAATTAGTTCTCTTAATTCATTCTCGTCCATAAAATCTCCTCGTCTGCAATATACAGTACATCATATGCCGGAACGGCTTTGGCATTTCAGCATATACTATTAAAAAAACCGGAAATGAGTATATGAATCGAGTGCGTACCGCAGTAGGTGCGGATATGGCGTACCGGAGGGGAATCCGCGGACGGGGAATCGGAGTGGCTGTGCTGGATACAGGCATCAGTTTTCATCCGGACTTTAACCGCCGGATTGTGGGCTTCCGGGACTTTTTGGCGGGACGGAGAGAATGCTATGATGACTGTTCTCACGGCACACATGTGTGCGGGATTTTAGGCGGGAACGGCGCTGCTTCGTTAGGAAAATACCGGGGAATCGCCCCTGAGTGCCATTTTGTAGGGGTTAAAGTGCTGGACAGAAGGGGAAATGGCAATAAAGAAGAGGTGCTGCGGGGCATTGACTGGGTCATACAGAACAGGCACGCGTATGGCATCCGTATCCTCAATATTTCGGTAGGAACAGTGCGGGAGAGTGCGTCCATGGATATGCAGCTGATTAATATGGTAGAGCGCGCCTGGGACGCAGGACTGGTAGTGGTAGTGGCGGCAGGGAATATGGGGCCGGAGCCTATGAGCATCACTGTGCCGGGAAACAGCCGGAAAGTGATTACCGTAGGCGCGTCAGACGACTGTGCCCATGTGAGGGGGAGCGGGATAAAGCCTTGCTATTCCGGACGGGGGCCGACCGGGGAGTGTATTTGTAAGCCGGATATTACCGCGCCGGGCTCCATGATTACTTCGTGCAATGCCGTGATGCGTGGGAATCCGGGATATTATGCGGTAAAGAGCGGTACATCGATGGCTACGCCTATTGTGTCAGGCTGTATTGCATTGCTGCTGTCCAGAGAGCCTCAGCTTACGAATGTACAGGTGAAAATGCGCCTGAGGGAGACGGCGGTTGATTTGGGGCTTCCCAGATATCAGCAAGGCTGGGGGCAGATTCATGCGGGAAAACTTCTTAGGATTTAGTGTTGCGAAAAATACAAAATTGATTTACTATAGTACGAGAGCAAAAGGAAGTCAGAATACGAGGAGGATACAATGGAAAAAATAAGAATGACAACACCATTAGTGGAGATGGACGGCGACGAGATGACAAGGATTCTCTGGCAGATGATAAAGGATGAGCTTCTGCTCCCCTTTATTGATTTGAAAACAGAGTATTATGATTTGGGGCTGGAGCATCGGAATGCGACGGATGACCAGGTGACATTTGACAGTGCGTATGCTACAAAGAAATACGGCGTTGCAGTGAAATGTGCGACGATTACACCGAATGCTGCCCGTATGACAGAGTATGATTTGAAGGAAATGTGGAAGAGCCCTAATGGAACCATCCGTGCAATCCTGGACGGTACGGTGTTCCGTACCCCGATTGTTGTCAAAGGGATTGAGCCGTGTGTGAAAAACTGGAAGAAACCGATTACGCTGGCAAGGCATGCGTATGGGGACGTGTATAAGTCTGTAGAGCTGAAAGCAGGCGGTCCAGGGAAAGCAGAGCTGGTATTTACTGCCGAGGACGGTACAGAGACAAGAGAGTTGATTCATGAGTTTAAAGGAGCCGGCGTGCTCCAGGGAATGCACAATACAGAGGCTTCCATCACAAGTTTTGCAAAAAGCTGTTTTAACTATGCGTTGGATACGAAGCAGGATTTGTGGTTTGCGACGAAAGACACGATTTCTAAAAAGTATGATCACACCTTTAAAGATATTTTTCAGGAGATTTTTGATAAAGAGTATAAGGAAAAATTTGAACAGGCGGGAATCACATATTTCTATACGCTGATTGATGATGCAGTAGCCCGTGTGATGAAAGCAGAAGGCGGATTTATCTGGGCATGTAAGAACTATGACGGCGATGTGATGAGCGATATGGTATCGTCTGCATTCGGTTCTCTGGCAATGATGACCTCCGTGCTGGTTTCCCCGGATGGGAATTTTGAGTATGAAGCGGCTCACGGCACGGTACAGCGCCATTATTATAAGCATCTGAAAGGGGAGGAGACGTCGACGAACTCCGTGGCAACGATTTTTGCCTGGACAGGCGCACTTCGTAAGAGGGGCGAGCTGGATGGGATTCCGGAGCTGGCAGTGTTTGCGGACAAGCTGGAAGCTGCTACCGTAAAGACTATTGAGTCTGGAAAGATGACAAAAGATTTGGCGCTGATTACTTCAATTGAGAATCCGACGGTGCTGAACAGTGAAGAATTTATCCAGACAGTGCGGGAAGAGCTGGAGAAGAGCTTGTAGGAAACGGAAGTGAAACATGGGGAGGGGGAACAGAATGGATTACAGGCCGTTGCCAGTGGGAGTGGATAATTTTGAAAAACTGATGACAAACGGTTATTATTTTGTGGATAAATCTTTGTTGATTAAAGATTTGCTGGACAAAAAAGGTGATGTCAGTCTGTTTACCCGTCCCAGGCGTTTTGGAAAGACATTAAATCTGAGTATGCTTCAGTATTTTTTTGAAGATGCAGGGAGCCAGAGTGAAGCAAGGCGGGAACAGGAAGAACTGTTTCAGAATCTGAAGATTATGCAGGCAGGCGAAAAGTATCTTTCACATATGGGAAAATATCCGGTCATTCACTTAACGCTGAAATCGGCGAAACAACCAGAGTGGAGGCTGGCATTCCATATGCTGAGGAGAGAACTGGCCAGGGAATTCCGGCGCCATGATTTTGTGCTGGGCAGAGATGGGCTGACGGAACGGGAGAAAGAACGTTTTCTGCGGCTTCGGGATGAAAGCGCTTCTTATGAAGAGTATCTGGATGCTCTGCGTTTTCTGTCGGACTGCCTGTTCCGGGTATGCTGTAGAAAAACAGTGATATTGCTTGACGAATATGACGTACCTCTGGAGAATGCCTTTTTTGAAGGATTCTATGAAGAAATGCTTACCTTTATCCGGTCTCTTTTTGAATCAGCTTTAAAGACAAGCGGCAGTCTGGAATTTGCAGTGATTACCGGGTGTTTGAGAATTTCTCGGGAGAGTATTTTTACAGGCATGAATAATCTGGATATTATTTCTGTCCTCAGCAGGAGCTACGGCGAGTATTTTGGATTCACAGAGGAAGAGATTGTACGGATTTGCCAGGATTATCGGCTGGAGGGAAAATACGGCACAATAAAAGAATGGTATGATGGGTATGTGTTTGGAAATACCAATGTCTATAATCCCTGGAGCGTGATACAATGTATCCGGGAGATGTCTGAGGATAAGAACGCCGTTCCTTCTTCGTATTGGGCAAATACCAGCTCAAACAGGATTGTAAGGACATTGATTGAGACGGCAGATGAGACTGCAAAAAAAGAAATTGAAGCCTTGATTGATGGTGAATCCATAGTGAAGCCGGTTCATGAAGATATTACTTATGAAGAAATTTATAAATCAACGGAGTATCTTTGGAATTTCATGTTTTTCACTGGATATTTTCGGAAATCCAGGGAGTGGCTGGACAGTCAGGATAGTCTATTTGTGGAGATGTCTATTCCGAATCGTGAAGTGAAATCCATTTTCCGCATGAAAGTCATGGGATGGTTTGATGAGAAAATTAAAGCGAAAGACCGTTCACGGCTTTTTAAGGCTTTGGAAGGTGCGGATGCAGAAACTGTGGAGGAAGAGATTTCCGGGCTGCTGATGGAAACGATCAGTTTCTATGATGCGTATGAGAGTTTTTATCATGGTTTTCTGGCAGGAATCCTTTCTGGAATGAAAGGCTATGTGGTGAAGTCTAACCGGGAAGGGGGAACAGGCAGGAGTGATTTATTTATCCGCCCGGTGACGAGAAGAAAACCAGCTTGTGTCCTGGAGTTTAAAATAGCAGAGAGATTTCAGGATATGGAGAGACGCGCCGGGGAAGCCTTGCGTCAGATTGAGGAGAGGCAGTATGCAAGGGAGTTGGAGAATGACGGTTACCAGCAGGTAATCCGCTACGGGATTTCATTTTTTGGAAAAGACTGTGCGGTGTGTGTGGAGAAATCGAATTGTTCGCAGTAAGCGGAAGATGTGTAAAAAGTCTTAAAAAAGAACGCTTTCAGGGATAAAACCTGGAGGCGTTCTTTGGCAGACGGAGTATTGCATGTTTGCTTTCCAAATCTTCCGTGAGAATTTCAAGCGATTGCACTTTTGCATGATATAAATGCGACTTTGCCGCCGGCTCGTTACTCTGCCAGTGTCTCCCACATTTCATAGAGCACTTCTAGTTCTTCGGCAATTACTGCCTTTTCAGTGCTGAGTTCTATGCATTTTGCGACGTCGGTAAAGACTTCTTCATCCTCCATCAGCGCATCAATTTCGGAATCGCGGGTTTCCAGCTCATGGATGCGCGCTTCGGTCTTTTTGAGCTCATTCTGCTTTTTGCGCAGGAGCGCCTGTTCTTCTTTTTTTTGCTGCCAGGAGAGTTTTGCAACGCTGGCTTTTTCCGTGCCTGCCGCTTCTGCTGCCTGGGGAGCATAAATCTGTGTCAGTTCTTCTTTCTTTTCCAGATAATAGTCGTAGTTTCCGATATAGTTTACCAGAGTGTTTCCGGTCAGTTCCAGGATGCGGGTTGCAGTCTGGTTGATGAAGTAGCGGTCGTGGGACACGTAAAGCACGGTTCCGGTATAATTGTTCAGGGCATTTTCCAGAATCTCCTTGGAAGTGATGTCCAGGTGGTTCGTTGGCTCGTCCAAAATGATAAAGTTTGCTTCAGAGAGCATCAGCTTTGCCAGAGAGACGCGCCCACGCTCGCCGCCGCTCAAATCAGAAATCCGTTTGAATACATCGTCGCCTGTGAAAAGGAAAGCAGCCAGCACATTCCGAATCTGTGTGTTGGTCAGTGTAGGATAAGCGTCGGACAGCTCTTCAAACATAGTTTTTTCCATATGGAGGACGTGGTGTTCCTGGTCGTAGTACCCGATTTTTACTTTGCTTCCCAAGGTGAAACGTCCAGTGTCAGCGGGGAGGACCTGGTTGATGATTTTCAGCAGAGTGGTTTTGCCTGTCCCGTTATTTCCGATAACCGCCACCCGCTCGCCGCGCTTGATTTCAAAATTCAGGCTGGTAAACAGATGGTTTTCGCCAAAACTTTTGGAAAGTCCTTCTACCGTGAGTACGTCATTTCCGCTGACGGTGCGCGGCTCCAGTTTGATACGGATTTCATCGTTGATTTCAACGGGCTTTTCCAGGACTTCAATCTTTTCCAGCATTTTTTCCCGGCTTTCTGCCCGTTTAATAGACTTTTCCCGGTTGAAGGACTTGAGCTTTGTGATGACTTCCTGTTGATGTTTGATTTCCTGCTGCTGGTTCATCCAGGCTTTCAGCGCATTATCCCGGAGCTGTTTTTTCTTTTCAGCATATGCGGAGTAGTTGCCTGAGAAGGTAGTGACATATCCATTATCAATCTCTACGACCTTCGTAACAACACGGTTCAGGAAGTAGCGGTCATGCGCTACAATAATCACAGCGCCGGGATAACTCAGAAGATATGTTTCCAGCCAGGCGATGGAGTTCATGTCCAGATGGTTGGTAGGCTCGTCCAGAAGGATAATGTCAGGTTTCGAGAGCAGCAGTTTTCCCAGCGCTGCCCGGGTTTTCTGGCCGCCAGAGAGAGTCTCTACTTTTTTTGAAAACTCCTCTTCTTTGAAGCCAAGCCCTTTGAGTACGCCTGCCAGTTCGCTTTGGTAAGCATATCCGTCTCTGCGCTCAAATTCCGTGCTTAACCGGTTGTAGGATTCCAGAAGCTGCGTGAGGGCATCGCCTTGAAGGGTTTTCATCTCAAGCTCCATGCTGCGGATGGTTTCTTCCATAGTAATGAGGTCACGTTTCACCTCAAGCAGTTCTTCGTAAATCGTGTTGCCGGAAGAGACTGCTTCATGCTGCGCCAGATAACCGATAGTTGTTCCTTTGGCGAGGATAATCTCGCCGGAATCGGCGGGCAGCTCGCGCATAATAATTTTTAAAAGCGTAGATTTTCCTGCGCCGTTAATGCCTACGATAGCAGTTTTTTCACGCTCCTCCACATGAAAGGATGCGTTTTTCAGGATTTCGTTTGTCCCGAAGGCTTTGTTTATATTTTGACATGCTAAAATCATGGCTGTTCCGTCCTTTGTGTAGTATTTTGCAACAGTTCAGGTAAGTCTTTGCACTTGCTGCAAAGACCGTAAGAACGTAAATCATCAGTATTTTATCATAAACCTCGAAAATACACTAGTGCCGGAAACAAAAAGTTTAAAAGTGTGTTGAAAACAAAAGTGGCGTGTGTTTTAATTAGCATAATGAATAAAAAGAAGGTGTCGGTATGTTGATTGAAGAGAGATTAAATAAAATAGTAGAAATTATTCGGATAAATGACAGCGCCAGGATTGAAGAGCTGGCAGAAACTTTAGGGGTATCCAGGGATACGGTGCGTAGAGACCTTATCCGCCTGGAAAATGAAGGAGTCATTAAAAGAACTCATGGGGGAGCTGTGTTAAATGACAACAGGGCGTCTATTGTGTTTTATGATGAGAGGAAGAATCAGAAGCTGGAAAGTAAAAAGGCAATGGGCAGATGTGCGGCAAAGCTGATAAAGAAAGACGCGTCTGTGATTTTTGACGCTTCGACGACTGTGGAAGAGGTGATTTCTTTTTTGGATAAGAAACACATTTTTGCAGTGACGAACTCGTTGACAGCGGCGACAGAATTGACGCAGCTAAATGATTGTACGATTGCGGTACTGCCGGGGCGGCTGGATCACAACCACCTGTATGTTACCGGTTCAGATACTGTGCAGAAGCTGAATCAGTATAATGTGGATTATCTGCTGCTGGGTGTATATGCTATGGACAGCGGCGGGATTTATACCTGTTCGGAAAGTGAAGGGGCAGTGAAGGCAAAGATGCTGGCCAGCGCCCGGAAGAAAATTGCGATGGCAGACAGCAGCAAGTTTGATACGACAGGTTTAATCAGGATCTGTACGCTGCAGGATGTGGATATTCTTGTTACAGACAAATTTCCGGAAGGAAGGCTTTTGGAAGCGATGCAGAAGGCGGGCGTTGAGATTATCGTGGCAGGATAATCCCAGCGCCCTGCTGATTAAATCTTATCTTTTAAAAGAGGGAGACCAGCCAGAAGGTTCGCCAGGTTCATAGCGTCCCAGGGCAGGTATTCCGCAAGGCTCAGCCCTACGATATCAAACTGTTTATCCAGGTCGTTCAGCAGACGGCTCAGAGATTGGAAAGAAGCGCCCGGCCTGATGAGTTTCAGCCGTTCGAAATACACCGACGGATTTGCAGAGGATTGTGAGCGGAAGGAAGATAAATCCAATACATCCAAATCAAAATGGATAATCAGTTTTCTTATATGCATGTCTTTTATTGCGGCGATGACAGAGCTGCTGTTTTCTGCAAATTCTTCAGGAAGAATATTTTTGAAGTCATAGTTATTTCCGATTTTGCGGCCGAATTCTTTTGCCGGGTCATTTACGCCGATATGGAGCAGATGTTCTGTATCGAGTTTTACTTTTACAAAATCCGAAAAATCTGTATCCCCTTCACCCAGAAAAGAAGCCAGTACCATAGCATGATAATCTGTTGTTTCTCCGGGGACGGAAATATCTCCATGCCTGTCCAGCCAGAGGACTGCAGCATCGCCTTCGTATTTTTCCAGAAGGTAAGTGAAGGGAGCTAGGCTGATGCTGCAGTCCCCGCCGAACACGATGATTTTATCCGGCGACTTGCTTTGCAGAAAGCGGTAAATTTCTCCAGAGTGCCGAAGAAGCTCTTCTTTAAAAGCAATCCCGTCTTTGATAACCTCGGGTGTTTTTGGGATTAAGGGTATTTCAAGGGTTTCGCAGTTTGCGGCTGGCGCCAGCCATTCTAATAATTTTGCACCGAAAGCGTAAACGTATCGGTTTCCTCCCTGCCATTGGGGAAGAATAAGTCTGATGGTTTTATTATCCATAGTGTAGTCCTCCGTAGTTGATAAAAGGTTTTATGTTCTATATAAATGATAAAATAAAATGCAGAAAAATGCAATAATAAATTATTTTTCAAAAAAATAGTGCAGACTATTGCAAAAGTACTTAAAATATGGCATAATGTAGACACCAACAATCGCATCAGAACCCGGGTGAGAGGTGTGTGAAAAATTAAAAAGGAGAGTGTGATTTTTATGAAAGACAAACTATTTGGCGTTTTACAGAAAATGGGCAGATCGTTTTTGCTGCCAATCGCGGTGCTTCCTGTTGCGGGGCTCCTGCTGGGAATCGGAAGTACGCTAACATCATCGGGGTATATTCCTGAGGATACCTTTATTTACAAACTTTTATGCGTGCTTGGTGACTGTGGCGATATGGTATTCGGCATTTTGCCGTTGCTGCTGTGCGTTGCAGTGGCGCTGGGACTGGCCAGGCAGTATAAAGAAGTAGCGGCAATCTCTGCTGTGTTCGGGTATTTTGTAATGAATATGGCAAATTCAAGTATTGTAAATCATTTTATGGATGTGGAAGAGCTGAGTAAGACTCCAGGTCTGCTGAGTGATTTCCTGGGATTCACGAACTGTATGAATACGAGTGTTCTGGGAGGTGTTATCCTGGGTGTTATTGTAGCGAAACTTACAAATAAATTCCATAACATTAAGCTCCCGGAGCTGCTGGCGTTTTTCGGAGGACTGAATTTTGTCCCGATTATCTCCACAGTGGCAGGTATCGTATTGGGCATTTCCATGACTTTAATCTGGCCGTATGCGGCAGCATTGATTGCAATGCTGGGTGTTGCGGTCAGTAAGATGGGATATGTGGGCACATTCCTGTATGGATTCATTTACCGGCTGCTGATTCCTACGGGACTGCATCATGTATTTTATCTGCCTTTCTGGCAGACGGCTATCGGGGGAACAGAGGTTATTAACGGGGCGGTATTTTACGGAAGCCAGAATATCATGATTGAACAAATACGCCTTGGTTTGCCGATTACGGCGGAGGTAGGCAGGTTTTATTCCGGCGAGTTTGCAATGATGATGTTTGGCCTGCCGGGCGCAGCGCTGGCCATGTACCATACAGCCCATAAGGAAAATAAGAAAAAGGCGAAGGGTCTGCTTTTATCTGCGGCTCTGGCTTCTTTCCTGACAGGTATTACAGAACCGATAGAGTTTTCTTTCTTGTTTGTTGCGCCGTTTTTGTATTTTGGCGTGCACTCTGTGCTGGCTGGCGCATGCTTTATGATAGGCCATATTATTGGGGCAGGCGTGTGCAACAATTTTTCGGCAGGAGCTCTTGATTTTATGATTTATGGAGTCATGCTGGGCAACGAGAGAACGAAATGGATTTACATTTTAATTCTTGGTATTGTTATGTTTGTGGTTTATTATATAGTATTCCGATTTTTGATTGTCAAATTCAACCTGAAAACTCCGGGCAGGGAGGATAGTGTGGAAGAGGTCCGGCTGCATAGTAAAAAAGAATATCTGGAGAGCAGTCAGAATAAATATCAGAAACTTCTTGAAGGGTTAGGCGGACTTGAAAATATTCTTGATATTGATGCTTGTGCATCCCGTCTGCGTCTAAGGATGGCTGATGGAAACAAAATTGATGAGGCATTGCTGAAGCAGACGGGCTCCCTGGGGGTTGTAAAAAAAGAAAATAATGTCCAGGTAGTATATGGGCCGAAGGTTTCCACAGTCAGGATAGAACTGGAGAATTATATTTCGGCAATAAAAGGAAAGGAGGGCTGATGATTTGAGAGTCAGAAATAAAATTGTTCAGCTTGCGGGTGCGGAGTATGGAACATTGGGAAGTGTGTTTGCTGTTGAGTATGCGCAAGGTTATGTGCTGATTGATTCAGGAATGCCGGACGCCATTGATGTAATTCGGATGACTATGGATTATTGGGGAATTGATGGGAGAAAGATTACCCATGTATTTTTGACACATGGACATGATGACCATTGTGGAAACGCAGCCTATTTTCAGAGCCTGGGCGCAAAAATTTATATTGGGAAGGAAGACGCCCCGATGCTGGAAGCCGGAAACCTGGGGATGGACAGTCCCTGCACGAATCATGTAATGCCCTGCTGCTGTCCGGATTACCTGATTGGAAGAGATGAGCGCTATAGTATCGGCGACTGTGTGATAGAGGCGTATAAAATGCCGGGGCATACAGACGGGACAGTTTTGTATGTGGGTAAAATCGAAGGAGAAACTGTGATTTTTTCAGGCGATTTCTTTTTCCCGGAGGGAGAGAGAGGCGATATGGCCAGAACAGGATGGAAGGGAGATTTGAGCTACAATTCCAGTAAATTAACGGAGAGCTTCCGGCGGCTGTACATAATGGATTTGAAGCCGGATATTATATTGAGCAGTCATGGAAGGGCTCTGTTCGGGGAGAAGGCAAAGGATTGTGTGCGTACAGCATTTAAATACCACATCTTGAATAACCGATAATTATGGGGGGAAATGCATGAAGATAATATGGAAAGAAGTGGAAGAGCCAGAGTGCGATTGTCCGAAGCAGGTGGTATTAAGTGAAGATACGATGCGGGAACGCAAAGAAAAGGTTATCTCCCAGATGGATGAGGCAGGATATGATTACCTGGTTGTCTATTGCGACCTTGAGCATGGGGCGAACTTTGAATATTTAACAGGCTTTGTAACACGTTTTGAGGAAGCGCTGCTGATAATTGGAAAAGACAAGACGTACCTGATTGCCGGAAATGAAAATGTAAATAAGGCGGAAATCAGCCGTATGCCAGTGGAGCCAATTCTGTATCCGGAATTTTCCCTGCCAAACCAGCCATTGAAAGGAAAAGAAAAACTGGAGGATATTTTCGGAAAAATAGGGATTCAGGATAAACGAGTAGGGGTAGCCGGATGGAAATTGTTCGAGGATGTTTCTTTGTTTGACGTGCCCTGTTGGATTGTGGAAAGCCTGAGGCAAACAGCGGGCCGCCTGGAAAATGCGACGGAGATTTTTATATCTCCGGAAACAGGGGCAAGAATAACCAACAATGCGAACGAGATTGCACATTATGAATATGGAGCCTCACTGGCTTCGTCTGGTATTCTAAAAGCGATGAAAAGCGTAAGAGAGGGAATTTCTGAGACAGAACTTGGAACGCTGCTGAATGGGCATGGGCAGCGGGGGAGTGTCGTTACTATTGCGGCAGCAGGAAAACGTTTTGAGCATGCGGTGATTTATCCTACAGAAAAAATCGTAAAAAAAGGAGATGCCCTCTCCTTAACGGTGGGATATAAAGGCGGTTTGCAGAGCCGGGCTGGGTTTGCTGCGGAAAGTGGGCTGGATTTGCCGGAGAGACAGAAGGGGTATCTTGAGGAACTGGCAATTCCGTATTTTAAGGCTGTAGTTACTTGGCTTGAAAATATCAGGACAGGGATGAGCGGCGGCATGTTGTACAGCATGATTGAGGAAGTTTTGCCGGCAGGAAAATTTTGCTGGAGTTTGAATCCGGGGCACCTGTGTGCAGATGAAGAATGGCTGGCGTCTCCTGTCTATAAAGAGTCAGAAGCAGTGCTGAAAAGCGGAATGATTTTGCAATTTGATATTATTCCCTCAGTGGAGGGATATGCGGGCGTAAGCTGTGAGGGCGGAATAGCTCTGGCAGATGCAGGACTGCAGGAGAAAATAAAACACAGTTATCCAGAAAAGTATGAAACTTTCATGAAGCGTAGAGAGTATATGCGCAAAATTCTGGGAATCCGTGTTTCGGATGAAATACTTCCTATGGGAAATGCGGATGCTTACTATAAGCCATTTATGTTGTCGACGAAAGCGCTGGCGGTAGAAAGGGCAGCCATATGATTTAACAAATAAATACGCAGCTGTTTGGCTGGAAGCGGCCGCTGACGCGTTTCCGTAAAAGATAGGGATGCGTCAGCGGTCATATTTTTGTTTAAAAGCGGAGCAGAGAAAAGTTACTTGCCACCAATGGACAGATAGTGCTATACTAATGAAAGAAATTCGCCATGATAAGACATAAACGATAGGTACAGGTGGAAGAGTTGAAAAGAAGGATTGAACAGCTGCTGAATGGAATATTTGAGTATGAGGCTCCCAGGCTTGTGGTTTCCCAGGAGGAAATCCGTGCGGTGCTCCGAAAGGGCAGGACGTTCCGGGGAGAATTCCGGGTGGAGAGTGCGGATAAACGGAAAGTCAAAGGCTTTATCTATGCGGACAGCCCCCGCATGGCATATGAGCCTTCAGATTTTAATGGAATTTCTGAGAAAATCGTGTATGAACCTGATATTACGGGTATGGAGGAAGGAGATGTGCTGGAAGGCGCGTTTACTGTTTGCTCGGATTTAGGGGAATACAGGATTCCTTACCATATTGAGATTGCCCGGAGCATGGTGAAGACTTCTGCTGAAGTGATTGACAGCCTGGAAGATTTCCAGAAACTTGCCCGGGAGGATTTTCAGAAAGCATATCCCGTTTTTGTATCGGAGGGATTTCGGAACATGTTGGAGAGACAGAAGCCGGAATGGATCCCTTTGTATGAAGGATTGCGTACACAGGCGTCAGGTTATGCGGATATGGAGGAGTTTCTGGTGGGAATCCATGCGAAAGACGTGGTAAATCTTACGCTGGAAAAGCCAGACGCGTATTTTGAAGGGCTTGGGCAGACCCAGAAGGAATCAGCAGTGCTTTCGAAGGACGGCTGGGGTTTTCAGAAACTGGATATCTGTACAGATGCGGAGTTCCTGGAAGTAGAGCGTCCGGTGGTTACGACGGATGAATTTATTGGGAGCACTTACCGCCTGGATTATCTGATTTACCCGGACAGGCTTCACGAAGGGAAGAATTACGGAAAGATTTTTGTAAAAAGCCCTTACCAGACACTGTGCTTTGAGGTAACGGTGGCAAAGAATGCCGAAAACGGCCCGTCAGGACAGCGGCATGAGCAGAAGGTAAGGATAAAGCGTCTGATGGAGCGGTATGTGGAGTTCCGGCTCCGCAGGCTCAGTCTGAAAAAGTGGGTGGACAGTTCGCTGGCGGACTTAAAAGCATACAGGAATGCGGGCGGCGCGCATCCTATGCTGGAGTTGTACCAGGCGCATCTTCTCTTTGCGGCAGGACGGGAAGATGAGGCGTGCATTCTCCTCACAGAGTTTGAGGGAGAGCGCGGGAGGATGGAGAAACCGGAAGTCAGAGGCTACTACCTGTATTTGACAACATTTTATAATAAAGACAGGGTGTATGTAGACTATGTAGAAGAGACTCTTTTGGAGCTGCTTCATCAGGATAGGGAAAACTGGAGGCTGCAATGGCTGCTTTTGTATCTTCAGGAAAGCCTGATTTCACGTCCGGCAGATAAGCTTGAAGCCATCCGAAGTCAGTTCCTTTATGGGTGCCGGAGCCGTATTATGTACTTGGAGGCTTACGGGATTATTGAGAAAAAACCAGGAATGCTTAAGAAGCTGGGAGAATTTGAGGTGAGCCTGCTTCATTTTATATGCCGGGAAGGGCTTTTGGATGAAGAAATTATCCGGCATATCACAGATTTGGCGGGACGGGAGAAAAAATATTCGAAACATCTGTATGATATCTTGAAACAATGTTATGAGGAGCAGCCTTCGGGGAACCTGTTAAAAGTTATCTGCAGCCTGTTGATTAAAGGGGATAAGGACGGAGAAGCATACTTTGCATGGTATGAGGCTGCGGTAGAGTCGGATATCCGGCTTACCGGTCTGTATGAGCATTATGTGAATTCTATGGGAACAGGTTTTCAAAAGCCTCTGCCACGGATGATTAAGATGTATTTCTCATATAATAATACGCTGAACTATCAGAAAAAGGCGGCAGTGTATGCGAATGTAATAGAACATCGGGAAGAAGATATGCGAACGTTTGAGAACTATCAGCCGACGATCGAAAAGTTTATGGTGGAGCAGCTGGAGGCGGGGCATATTAATCGAAGCCTGGCGTTGATTTACCGGACGTTTCTGAATGCGTCTGTCCTGAACCGCTGGATAGCTGAGCATTTGGCGAAGGTGATTTTTACATGTGAAGTTCGCTGTGACAGCCCAAATGCCCGCTATGTGGTAGTGGTTCACCGTGAGCTTGAACATGAGCAGCGGGCGGCGCTGCTGGGCGGAAAAGCTGAGGTGAAACTATTTACCGAAAATTATCAGATTTTTATCGAGGATGACAGAGGAAACCGCTGTACAGCTTCACTGCCGTATGAGACGGAACGGCTTTTGGAGAGCGGCGAGCTTTTGGCTCTCTGCCGGAATATGTCATCGGAGTGTCCGGAAATTCTTCTGAACATCTGTGGGGCGGCAGTGGGAGAGCATGTTGTCGGGGAAAAGAATGTAAAGAGCTTCTGGAAGCTTTTGGACGTCAGCGGTATCCGGGAGGGATATAAAGAAGCAGTGAGGAAGGAGCTTTTAGACTATTATTACGCAAATCCAAAATCGGCGTCCCTGGATGAATTTTTGCATGGAATCAGCCTGGAAAAATTTTTCCGGACGGATAAGCGCAAGCTTTTGGGGATGCTGGCAGCGGAAGGAATGTGCAGTGAGGCGTTTGCCCTGGTGGGAACTTACGGGGCAGAAAGGGCGGAACTTGGCTCTCTGGTGCGGATATGCAGCCGGAATGTGCTGAGCAGGGAGTATGAGCCGGATGATATGTTGCTCTCTGTCTGCTGGTACTGCTTCAGGCATGAGAAATATGATGAAACTCTGCTTTCTTATCTTCTGAAACATTATGACGGCCCGATACAGGACATGAAGCGTCTCTGGAAAGCGGGAAAACAATTTGAGCTGGATACTTACAGGCTGGAAGAGAAGATTCTTCTTGTGTTGGTTTTTATGCGCTCCGGCACAGAAGATACAGAGGAAATTTTTGATTCTTACCGGAAAAATATGGGGAAAAAACCGTTAATATCGGCGTATGTCATCTATCGGGCATATGAGTATTTTGTGCGGGGGATTTCTGTCAGCGCTCCGGTGTTTGCCTACATTGAGAGGGAATATGAGATGGGACAGGAGATGCAGGATGTATGCCTGCTGGCGCTGCTGCGGTTTTATGCGGCGCAGCCTTCCCTGACGGACAAGCAGGAAGGGAATGTGCAGAAGCTTTTGGAGGAATTTTATTACAGGGGGATGCCTTTTGCATTCTACAGGGATTTCCCGACAGAGTTAATACGCCCATTTCAGCTGCAGGATAAGAGCTATGTAGAGTATCGGGCGAATCCTGGAGCGTCCGTGACGCTGAGCTGGTCTGTGGAGAGACAGGGCGGAGGGAAAACCAGAAAGAGTTCAGAGCTAATGAAGGATGTTTACCAAGGTGTGTTTGTAAAAGAATTCACGCTGTTTTATGGGGAAACTGTTCACTATAAGATACGTGAAGATTTTGGCGGGACAAAGCGGGAGACAGAGCCTATGACGCTTTCCTGGGACGCCAGGGGAAATATGGAAGGCGATACGCGCTATGATTTGATTAACCGTCTGGCAAAGGCGGTATCTGATAAGGACAAACGGGCAGCCAGGGACGTGATGCAGCTCTATTTTGAACAGGAATGCCTGGCAAAACATATTTTCCCGAATAATGAATAGTTCGGAGGTAAATCGGAGGCGGATATGGCAATGGATTTTAACGAGGTAATCATAGGCTTTGATTTGGGGCGGAACTCCTCTGTGCTCACTTTTTACCATCAGAATAATACGGAGCCTAAGACGGTCAGCGCGGTGGCGGGAGAGGAGAAGTATCAGATTCCTACTCCGAGGGACTTATTTCCGCTGATTGAACAAAAAGTGGAGCTGGGAGCTGCGCTGTTGTCGAATTTCTTTAAAGTGTGTTTTGAAAAACTTTCGGCAGTGGGGCCTATGAGCGGGGCAGTGGTGATGGTGACAATGGCGGAGATGCGCCAGGACTGGGTGCAGGCAATCCGGCAGGCTCTGGAGATGCTGGGCATTCCAAAAGATAAGGTTTATCTCCAGGATTATCTGGAGAGTTTCTACTATTATGCGTTGAGCCAGAAGAAGGATTTATGGCGCTATAAGGTGGGACTGTTTTCTTATGAGGAAGATTTTATCACAGGATATGAGCTGCATATCAATGGAAAGACAAAGCCGGCTATGGTGTCCGTGAAGAACAGGGGACGCATCTGCCTGGATGAAAAGACGAGGGGAAGCCGGAAACCGGAACACTGGAAGCGAATGAAAGACGTGCGTTTTCTGGAACATGCGAAGAAGGTGATGGGCACAGATGCATATTCCACGGTTTACCTGGTGGGAGATGGTTTTGACCAGAGCTGGGAGCAGGAATCCCTCAAATATCTGTGTAGCAGGCGGAAAGTGTTTTTGGGCCGGAATCTGTATTCTAAGGGAGCGTGCTATGGGGCGATGAGCCTGGCGGGGATAAAGCCTCTGGGAAATTATATTTATGCAGGACCGGATATGATTGAGCATAATGTGGGCATGAAGATGTTCAAGCGGGGGATAGAGAGCCGCATGGATATGATAAACGCCGGAATCAATTACTACATGGCATATTTTGAATGTGAATTTATTTTGGACGGCACGGATGAGCTGGTATTTTTCACCCGGAGCATACATGGCGAGAGCATGGCTCATAAAGTGCGGCTGACAGATCTTCCCAAACGGCCGAACCGGGCGACCAGGATACACATGGAGATAACTTTTACGGCAAAAGATAAGTGCCGGATAAGGCTTGAGGACATGGGGCTTGGCGAGCTGTATAAAAGCTCGGGAAAAAAATGGGAAGCAGTGATTGAGCTGTAGAAGGAGGCATGGGGAATGAGCGGCTATCATTTGTGTCAGGTGAGGAAAGCGGAGCATCCTTATTATATTGAAAGTATCAGCACGAATATATACACAATAGAAGAATTGTGCTTTTATCTGCAGCAGAATATCTATCTGGTGGACAGTTCTATTATGAATGAAGAGCTGTGCAGCTGGGTAGGAGAAGAACTGGGGCTGAAAAAGCTGTGCCGGAAGCTTACGGAACGTTTGGAGGAGGCGCGGCATGGCAGCATGGCGGGATTTCTTCTGCCCATTTTCAAAGAAATCGGATATCTGTCGCCGGAAGAGCACCGCCAGGTGCAGGAACAAATTTCCGGCATTGAAATCCAGCCGGCGGATTTGCGGAGAAAGATAAAGGCGGATTATCTGATGAAGTACGGGATGTACGGGAATGCCATCCGGGAGTACTGCCGAATTTTAAAGGACAGGAATCCGGGGAATCTGGGAATTCAGTTTTATGCCTCGGTACTGGACAGCATGGCCGCAGGGTATGGGCATCTCTTTCTTTTTGAAGAAGCAGCGGACTGTCTGTGGCAGTCTTATGGGATTGTAAAATCGGCGCAGACGTTAAACCGTTATCTTTCGGTACTGCCTTTGTTTTTAGATAAGGAAGCGTACCGTGCAAGGCTGCAGGAGATTTCCGTGACGCGGGCGCAGATTGACAGGATTGAGACGAAAAATGCGAAATATATACGGGAAGAAGTGCCGAAGCTTTTAAAAGCGTGGGACGCGGAAAAGTTTCTGGAACAGCAGAAGAAAGAGTATTGTAAAAGCGCATGCAGTTAAAACGGCGGTTGACAGTTCTTCTAATATATGCTAGTATGATTTTGCTGATTTAGCATGGTAGAGTGCTCAATCGATAAAGACACATGCTTATACATAATTATGGAGGAGAATTTATTATGAAAAAAAGAATCATTAGCGCGATGCTGATTACAGCGATGGCGGCAGCTATGACAGCAGGATGCGGAACGAAAGAGGAAGCTCCGGCAACGGAAACAGCTGCAGAGTCCGGGACAGAAGAGGCAGTGAAATTAGAGGATGATACAGATGCTCCGGAATCAGAGGCAGCAGGAGCGGAAAAGTCAGGCGATACGTTTACGGTAGGCTTTGACCAGGATTTCCCGCCTATGGGATTTGTGGGCGAGGACGGCGAGTTTACAGGTTTTGACCTGGAACTGGCAGCAGAGGTGGCAAAGCGTCTTGATAAAGAAATCGTGTACCAGCCAATCGCATGGGACGCGAAGGACATGGAGCTTGAGTCGGGTACGATTGACTGTATCTGGAATGGATTTACCATGAACGGACGAGAGGATTCCTATACCTGGAGCGAGCCGTACATGAAGAATAACCAGGTATTTGTAGTGAAAGCGGACGCTGGCATCAGCACAAAGGAAGACTTGGCCGGAAAGGTCGTAGATGTACAGACAGATTCCAGTGCAGAGGCAGCTTTGAAAGAAGATGAAGAGCTGATGAATTCGTTCGGACAGCTTGTGACAGTGGCAGATTACAATACGGCATTTATGGATCTGGAGTCTGGTGCGGTAGATGCGATTGCTATGGATGATGTGGTAGCAAGCTATCAGATTGAGCAGAGGCAGGTAGATTTCGTAGTGCTGGATGAGACACTGGCAGCAGAAGAGTACGGCGTCGGCTTTAAGCTGGGCAATGAAGAGCTGCGAGACCAGGTACAGGATGCGTTGAAAGAGATGGCGGCAGACGGCACGCTGGCAGAGATTTCAGACAAATGGTTTGGCAAGGATATTACGACAATCGGTAAATAAATACAGCTATATCAGGGCTGCTGTAAAAGCGTTTTTGCAGCAGCCCTTTTTACGGTAAGTGCGGAGGAAGAGAAGATGGATTATGGGATGATGCTTTCGAAACTGGCAGGCGGGATGCTGACAACTGTTGCGATCTTTGGGCTGACGCTGCTGTTTTCCATGCCTCTTGGCATGGCGGTTGCGTTCGGCAGGATGTCAAAGAATAAATTAATACGTAACATTACAAAAATATACATATCAATCATGCGCGGTACTCCACTGATGCTTCAGGTGATGGTGGTTTATTTTGGACGTTATTATTTATTGGGACTTCAGCTCACATCGTCTTATCGTTTTATTGCGGTAATTATCGGATTTTCACTGAATTATGCGGCATATTTTGCAGAAATTTACAGGGGCGGTATCGAGTCCATGCCGGTCGGGCAGTATGAGGCTGCCGCCTTGCTGGGATATACGAAGGGGCAGACATTTCTGCGCATCATACTTCCACAGGTGATTAAGCGGATTATTCCGTCAGTGACGAATGAAGTGATTACACTGGTGAAGGATACTTCCCTGGCTATGGTAATCGCGGTGAGCGAGATGTTTACTATCGCGAAGGCGCTGGCTTCCTCCAGCACCAGCATGATTCCGTATGTAGCAGCCGGGATTTTCTACTATGTATTTAATTTCCTTGTGGCCTGGGCGATGGAGAAAATCGAGCATAAGCTGAGCTATTATAGATAGGGGGGAAGAGATATGAAGCTGTTGGAAATGAGCCATGTAAAGAAGAAATTCGGCGATTTGGAGGTGCTGAAAGATATTTCTGTTACGGTGGAGGAGGGACAGGTGCTGGCAATCATCGGGCCGTCCGGTTCCGGGAAGTCTACGCTGCTGCGGTGTGCCACGATGCTGGAAACGATGGATGACGGCGAGATGTATTATCTGGGCGAGCAGGCGGCGAAGAGCGAAGGCGGAAAGGCTGTGTACGCGAAACAGGCGGAGCTTCGGAGGATGCAGGGATATTATGGGCTGGTATTTCAGAACTTCAATCTGTTCCCACATTTTTCCGTGCTGAAAAATGTGATGGACGCGCCGGTTCATGTGCAGAAGCGAGATAAAGCAGAGGTGGAAAAGCAGGCGCGGGGGCTGCTGGATAAGATGGGACTTGGTGATAAAGCCGACGCTTATCCGTACCAGCTTTCCGGCGGGCAGCAGCAGCGTGTGTCCATCGCCAGGGCGTTAGCGATGAATCCAAAGATTCTCTTTTTTGATGAACCGACTTCCGCGCTGGACCCGGAACTGACCGGAGAAATTCTGAAGGTCATCCGGGATTTGGCGGCAGAGCATATGACGATGGTAATCGTTACCCATGAGATGAACTTTGCCCGGAATGTGGCGGATCATATTATTTTTATGGAGCACGGGGTTATCGCAGAGCAGGGGACGCCGGAGGAACTGTTCAACTCCGGAAATCAGAGGATGCGGGAATTTCTGGGAAAATTTGAATAAGAGAAAGGTTTTCTGCAACTTGGAACTTGCTTTATGCGGTACATTGTTATATACTTGTAAATGTTTGAAACAGATACATAGAAGATGACTCAAGAAAGATAGGTGGATTTCAATATGGAAAAAAAAGAGCTGCTTTATGAGGGGAAAGCAAAGAAGGTTTATTTGACAGACGACCCGGATGTGTTGATTGTAGATTATAAGGATGATGCGACAGCATTCAACGGATTGAAAAAGGGTACGATTGTCGGAAAAGGTGTTGTAAATAACCGAATGACAAACCTTGTTTTCCGGAAGCTGGAGAATGAGGGAGTCCCAACCCATTTTGTAGAAGAGTTGAGCGACAGAGAGACAGCCGTAAAGAAGGTGGAGATTGTTCCGCTGGAGGTTATCATCCGGAACGTGGCGGCAGGAAGCTTTTCAAAGAGGCTTGGCGTGCCGGAGGGGACGAAGTTCAAAGCTCCCACCATTGAGTTTAGTTATAAAAATGACGACCTGGGCGACCCGCTGATTAACGATTACTTCGCAATCGCGATGGAACTGGCGACCAGGGAAGAGATTGATACGATTACAAAGTATGCGTTTAAAGTGAATGAAGTTCTGAAAGCATACTTTATGGAAGCAAATATTGAACTGGTTGACTTTAAAATTGAATTCGGACGTTACCACGGGCAGATTATCCTGGCGGATGAGACTTCGCCGGATACCTGCAGGCTGTGGGACGCAGATACCCATGAGAAACTGGACAAGGATCGTTTCAGAAGGGATCTTGGAAATGTAGAGGAAGCATATAACGAAGTGTTTAAGCGTCTGGGGTTATAAATAGCAGAGAGGCACAGAAATAGCAGCAGCTACGTCTGTGCCTTGCTCTTGTGAATGCGGCAGGTTTCAGGACTGCCGTGCAGCAGAAGGTTTCAGGTGCGGACGGAGTGAGGGATATGCAGGAAATATATGAGCAGAATATAGAAATAGACAAATTAAGAGAAGAGTGCGGCGTATTTGGCATCTATGATTTTGACGGCAATGATGTGGCATCTACGATTTATTATGGGCTGTTTGCCCTGCAGCATCGGGGACAGGAGAGCTGCGGCATAGCCGTAAGCGATACTCGCGGCCCCAAAGGCCAGGTGCAGTCTTATAAGGGGATGGGTCTGGTTCAGGAGGTGTTTACAGAAGGCGGTCTTTCCGGTATGAAAGGCGATATCGGGGTCGGGCACGTCCGGTATTCTACTGCGGGGGCAAGTACCCGGGAGAATGCACAGCCGCTGGTGCTGAATTATATCAAGGGCACGCTGGCGCTGGCGCATAACGGAAACCTGATTAATGCGCCGGAGTTGAGGGAAGAACTGTCTTATGGGGGCGCGATTTTTCAGACAACGATTGACTCGGAAGTTATTGCGTACCATATCGCAAGGGAGCGCGTCACAGCCGCTACGGCGGAGGAGGCGGTTGCCGGAGCCATGAAGAAGCTGAAAGGCGCTTATTCTTTGGTGGTGATGTCTCCCAGGAAGTTAATGGGGGCACGGGATCCTTATGGATTTAAGCCGCTGTGCATCGGAAAGAGGGATAATGCCTATATTTTGGTATCAGAGAGCTGCGCGCTGGATACAATAGGGGCAGAGTTTGTCCGGGATGTGCTTCCGGGAGAAATCGTGACGATTACCGGGGATGGCATTCACTCCGATACGAGGATGTGCATTCCAAAGGAAAAGCAGGCGAGATGCATTTTCGAATATATTTATTTTGCCAGGCCGGATAGCTGTATTGACGGTGTGAACGTTTATCAATCCCGCATCATGGCGGGAAGGTTTCTGGCGATGGATTCCCCGGTGGAGGCTGATTTGGTGGTCGGTGTTCCGGAATCGGGAAATGCGGCGGCTCTTGGGTATTCGCTGCAGTCGGGAGTCCCTTATGGAACGGCTTTTGTGAAAAACGGCTATGTGGGCAGGACTTTTATCAAGCCGAAACAGAGCAGCAGGGAATCCAGTGTGCGTGTGAAGCTGAATGTTCTGAAAGATGCGGTAAAGGACAAGAGAATCATCATGATAGACGATTCCATTGTCCGGGGAACCACAAGTGACAGGATTGTGAGTATGCTGAAAGAAGCCGGAGCCGCTGAGGTGCATGTGCGGGTCAGTTCGCCGCCGTTCTTGTGGCCCTGCTATTTCGGGACAGATGTGCCTGCGCGGGAACAGCTTATCGCATACGAGCGGACAGTAGAGGAAGTCCGTGAGATGATTGGCGCGGATTCCCTGGGATATCTGAAACTGGAACGCCTGGAGGAGATGGCAGACGGACTGCCTATCTGTAAAGGGTGCTTTACGGGGAAATATCCGATGGAGCCGCCAAAAGAGGACATCCGCGGAAGCTATGAGAAATAGAGAGTGACAGAAAAGGAGAAGAAAATGAGTACAGACAGGTATCAAAGCCCATTATCTGAGCGTTATGCCAGCAAAGAAATGCAGTATATATTTTCACCGGATATGAAATTCCGCACCTGGAGGAAGCTCTGGATAGCGCTGGCTGAGACAGAAAAGGAACTGGGGCTGAATATCACGGAAGAGCAGATTGCGGAGCTGAAAGCCCACGCCGAGGATATCAATTATGAGGTGGCGAAAGAGAGGGAAAAACTGGTGCGCCACGATGTCATGTCCCATGTATATGCTTATGGCGTACAGTGTCCGAAGGCGAAAGGCATCATCCACCTGGGGGCGACTTCCTGCTATGTAGGCGACAATACCGACATTATCGTGATGACAGAGGCGCTTCGCCTGGTTAGGAAAAAGCTGGTGAATGTAATTGCAGAGCTGGCAAAGTTTGCAGATGAATATAAAGCGCAGCCGACATTGGCATTTACCCATTTCCAGCCGGCGCAGCCGACAACAGTAGGTAAGAGGGCAACCCTGTGGATGCAGGAGTTTCTGATGGATTTGGAAGATTTGGAACATGTGCTTAAAACAATGAAATTGCTGGGTTCTAAGGGAACGACCGGGACACAGGCAAGCTTTCAGGAACTGTTTGATGGAGACCAGGAAACGATTGACAAGATTGATCCGATGATTGCGAAGAAGATGGGCTTTCAAGAGTGTTACCCGGTATCCGGTCAGACATATTCCAGGAAAGTGGATACGAGGGTGCTGAATATCCTGGCGGGGATTGCTGCCAGTGCGCATAAGTTTTCAAATGATATCCGTCTGCTGCAGCATCTGAAGGAAGTGGAAGAACCATTTGAGAAAACGCAGATTGGTTCCTCTGCCATGGCGTACAAGCGGAATCCTATGCGGAGCGAGCGTATTGCTTCCCTGGCGCGTTATGTAATGGCAGATGCTTTAAATCCGGCGATTACATCTGCGTCGCAATGGTTTGAGAGGACGCTGGATGATTCTGCGAATAAGCGGCTCTCGATTCCGGAAGGCTTCCTGGCGGTTGACGGTATCCTGGATCTTTGCCTGAATGTGGTGGATGGCCTGGTAGTTTATCCGAAGGTAATTGAAAAGCGCCTGATGGCAGAGCTGCCGTTTATGGCTACGGAGAATATTATGATGGATGCAGTGAAAGCGGGCGGCGACAGGCAGGAACTGCATGAGCGTATCCGGGAGTTATCTATGGAGGCGGGAAGAAATGTAAAGGCTCTGGGACTTGAAAATAACCTGCTGGAGCTGATTGCAGCGGATCCGGCGTTTAACCTGACGTTGGAGGAGCTTCAGAAAACGATGGAGCCGTCCCGGTATATAGGGCGGGCGCCGCTTCAGGTAGAGAGCTTCCTAAAATATGTGGTGGCTCCGGTTCTGGAGACAAACAAAGAGCTGTTGGGGGTAAAAGCAGAGATTCATGTATAAAAGGCAACACTTTACATGTCAACTCACGGAAGGCTGCCGTTTGTGGGACAGGAGGGAGTTTTCCGGGAAATTTATGAAAACGCGGCAGGCGTAAGATTGGAACACAGGAGGAAATGATATGGTACAAGCAGTTGTAGGAGCAAACTGGGGAGATGAAGGCAAGGGTAAGATTACAGATATGCTTGCCGAGAAGGCTGATATCATCGTCAGATTTCAGGGTGGCGCAAATGCCGGACATACCATTGTAAACAATTACGGGAAGTTTGCGCTTCATACATTGCCGTCGGGTGTATTTTACGGGCACACGACCAGCATTATCGGGAACGGCGTAGCGCTGAATATTCCGGTTTTATTTAATGAAGTGAAGAGCATTGTGGACAGGGGAGTGCCTATGCCGAAAATCCTTGTGTCCAACCGTGCGCAGATTGTGATGTCCTACCACATCCTGTTCGACCAGTGCGAAGAGGAACGGCTGGGGGGCAAATCCTTTGGTTCGACTAAGTCAGGGATTGCACCGTTTTATTCAGATAAGTATGCAAAAATCGGTTTTCAGGTAAGCGAGTTGTTTGATGAGGAGAGACTGAAAGAAAAAGTGCTCCGTATCTGCGAACAGAAAAACGTCATTCTGGAGCATCTGTACCACAAGCCGCCAATGAATCCGGAGGATCTTCTGGAAGAATTGCACGGCTACCGGGAGATGGTAGAGCCGTTTGTATGCGATACATCCGCATATCTCTGGAATGCAATCAAAGAGGGAAAAAATATTTTGCTGGAAGGTCAGTTAGGTTCTTTGAAAGACCCTGATCACGGGATTTATCCGATGGTAACTTCTTCCTCTACTTTGGCGGCGTTTGGCGCTATCGGGGCAGGTATCCCGCCTTATGAAATCAAGAAAATCGTGACCGTAGTAAAGGCATACTCAAGCGCGGTAGGCGCAGGCGCGTTTGTCAGCGAGCTGTTCGGCGAGGAGGCTGACGAGCTGAGACGCCGGGGAGGCGACGGCGGAGAATTCGGTGCAACCACGGGGCGTCCGAGACGTGTGGGATGGTTTGACTGTGTGGCAACCAAGTATGGCTGCAGGCTCCAGGGAACTACGGAAGTGGCGTTTACCGTACTGGATGTGCTGGGATATTTAGAGGAGCTTCCAGTGTGCGTAGGCTACGAGATTGACGGTCAGGTAACGACAGACTTCCCGACTACAGCGCAGCTTGAGAAAGCAAAACCGGTCTTTGAAAGCCTTCCGGGATGGAAAGAGGATATCCGTGGAATCAGGAAATATGAAAAACTTCCTGAGAACTGCAGAAAATATATTGAATTCGTAGAGGAAAAAATCGGCTTCCCGATTACTATGGTTTCTAATGGACCGGGGAGAGAGGATATTATTTACAGGTAAGATAGGGATAGAGAAGCGGCAGCTTGTAAGAGATTACGGGCTGCTGTTTTTTATATGGGGATAACATATATAGTAGATAACGAGAAATATTTTGCTGGAACAGGCAAAATATGTAATAGATTAATAAATGTAAAAAAATAAGATTGAATTTGAGATGAATATCAGATGAGTGAAGTGAAGAAGATATAGTTACAGATAAGAATAAAGCATATTCATGGAAGCAATTTAATCAGGCAGGTTTTCTGACAGGAAAGACACCGTAATAGCCAGCCTGTGAGCTTTGTAATCCGCCCGGATGCTCCCACCCATGGACTCGGTGAGATTCCGGGCGATGGACAGGCCGAGTCCTGTAGCTTCCCGTCCTGTCTCTATGGTGTAAAATTTGTCGAATAATTTTTCTGCGGTGACCCGCGTCATTTTCTTAGAGGTATTTGAAAAAGTTATCGTACCGTGGATATCCATGCGCACCACAAAGTCCCCGTCGCTGTATTTCAGGGCGTTACTGATAATGTTGCTGAAAATCCGGCTGACAGCAGCAGGGTCAAGAAACCGCCTGATTCGCTGTTCAGGGAGGGAGATATCCGGTGTAACGCCCTGCTGCTGAAAGCTTCCATAGAAGGAAAGCAGGCTTTCTTCTAACACACGACGCAAATCTATCCATTCGCAGTCAAATTCTTTTACAGAGACGGCTACCGAATAACGGAACAGTTCTTCGGTAAGCAGTTTTAACATGTGGGTGCGGTTTTCAATCATAGAAAGGTAACGCTGTACGGATTCAGATTTTTCTTCCTGTTCCAGAAGCGCCAGATAGCCATAAATGGCAGTCAGCGGGGTGCGGAGGTCATGCGAAATGTTTGTAATGGCGCTTTTTAATTCCAAATCACCCTGCTGGAAACGGTGGCGTTCATTGCGGAGCTTTCTGAGCTGTATGTTGATATCGGCGGCCAGCTTACACATATGGGCGTCGCGGCTGGAAATAGAAATCAGCGTATTCGTGTCGACGGTAAGCCGTTCGGCAAGTCCTTCATTAATTTCCAGTGCGGATTTGCGCAAAAGGTGCAGGCGGACGGTAAGCCCGGTGATGATGCAGAGTAAAATACCGATGATAATCCACAGCCAGAATTCCATGATATACCTCCTCGCTATTTAATATCTTTCCGCCGAAAAATGCAGAGTCCGGCTCCAGACGACGCAATCAGGATAATCCCTGAGTATAAAAGCAGGATTCCGGGATGTTCGGAACTCATTTCCTGGCATTGTACCGACTGCCCGCTGGGGAGGAAGTCATACAGAAATTCATATACTTTCCGCTTATTTCCCCTGAGATAAAGGGGATTTGGATGTTCTCCCTCACTGACAAGCTCTCCGTTTACGCTATAGGAATAATCGGAATATGTTTCCGGCTGGCTGAGCCGGGACCGAATATACGTACCTGTAAACAGAAGGATGATCATGCCTAGGATACAGAGCACGGTGGTGATTGCTTTGCTGTGGCACAGCATGGCAATCAGTGTTAATAGAGATGAAACTGTCAGGCATATCCCGGCGGCGCACAGTGTAAACAGCAGTACCGTCCGTATGTCTGACTGGAAGAATCCAAACAGAGGGATTCCAACGCAGAGATATGCGGCTTCATATGCAGCGAATATGATTAGATTTGCCGCTGTGCAGACGATGAGGTTTGCGAGATAAATCGCCCTGCGTGTATGTCCTACGACAATTTTGTTTCGAATGGTTCCATCGCTGTATTCTGTCCCGATAAACAAACTGCAGAATACGGAAAAAACAATGGGGACAAGGAGTATATGGCTAAAAATATTTGAGTCTAAAACTACGGTCTGGCCATAGGTTTGACTGAAGGAATAGTTGCTGATGGATATATAAATCCCCAGTCCCGCCATTAAAAGGACACTCATCCAAAATACTTTATCTTTTTTTAAACGTGTAAAACCTGCAGATAACAATTTATTCATGAGAGGCACCTCCCAAAAGATTCATATAGTAGCTTTCCAGACTTTCGTCATGCTCATGCAGAGAAAGGATTTCACAATTTTCCTGCACCAGAGCCAAAGACAGGCGGGTAACGTTTATTTCAGAATAAATATCTGCCTGGCTTTCGGAGAGGATGCGGTATTCCAGCCCCATGTTGTCCAGTACGCGGGAAAGCGCCTGTATGTCGGACACTTTAATCTGTACACATTTCCTGCAGGCGGCTTCGAGATCCCGGGCGCTGATTTCTTTTACCATATGCCCTCTGTCGATAAAACCGTAATGAGTGGCAAGCCGGGAAAGCTCATCTAAAATATGGCTGGAAATCAATACAGTAATCTGCCGCTCATGATTCAGCTTCAGAATGAGTTCACGGATTTCAATAATACCCTGGGGGTCCAGGCCGTTGGCCGGTTCATCCAGTACCAGAAAATCCGGGTCTCCTGCCAGCGCGACCGCTATACCAAGACGCTGACGCATTCCGAGGGAAAAGTTTTTTGCTTTTTTCTTTCCTGTATTTTCCAGTCCGACAAGTTTTAGGAGGTCTGGTATCCCGTCAAAAGACGGAAGGCCGAGAATTTGGTATTGCTGTTTTAAATTTTCTTCTGCGGTCATGTTCAGGTAGATAGAGGGCGTCTCTACTACTGCCCCTATACGCCTGCGGGCATTTAGGATAGCGGAGCTCCCATTGCTGATGTTATAAAGGGAATAGTCTCCCGAAGTAGGATTCTGCAGCCCGCAGATGAGGCGGATCAGGGTGGTTTTTCCGGCGCCGTTTTTTCCTACGAAACCGTAGATAGAACCTTTCGGGACATGCATAGAAAGCCCGTTCAGCGCTTTGAAATGGCTGTAATGTTTGCTCAGGGCCCGGGTAGTCAAAATATAATCCATAAAAGTTTCCTCCTTATCGTTGATGCATGCAGTTTACCGCATATGAGTAAAGAAAGCAGTCAAGAAAAGGGTAAAGAAAGGGTGAAGATTCCCCATAGTTTAACCTGCCTGAATGATTACGAAGATTTTACGGCAGTTTGGTTTTTAGCTGAACTATTGAGGAGCTGTCGGTTAATTTAAAACCAATCCCCCACACTGCTTCAATGTAGTCCCGCCCATTCACGGCGCGCAGTTTCCGGCGGAGGTTGCTGATGTGCTGTTTCAGGGAGCTGTCTGTGCAGTCTGGCGTGTCTTCAGTGATCCGTTCCAAAATGACAGCTTTGGCGATAACCTGTCCGGGATTTCTCATGAGTAGTTTCAAAATGGCATACTCCGTTTTTGTAAGTTTTACAGGGCAGTTTCCCACAGATACTTCATGGGAGGAAGGGTCTAGCTTTAAATCATCTACAGAGAGTATGGCAGACAGGCCGGAATCATGATGTTTGCGAAGCTGGACAGTAATACGGGCGAGCAGTTCTTTGATATCAAAAGGTTTGGTTAAGTAGTCTGCAGCGCCGCCCAGCAGCAGACGGACTTTATCCTGCACATCTATTTTCGCGCTGATTACAATGATAGGAAGATTATGAATATGGGGAAGAAGTTCTTCACCGGAAAGACCGGGAAGCATTAAGTCCAGCAGAATCAGATCTGCTCTGTGCTGAGAGAGCAGATATAACGCTTCAGTGCCGGAATATGCGCGCAGCACAAGATAACCTTCCCGGTGCAGCACCTCTTCCAGCATATTCCCAATGTGAATATCATCGTCAATAATAGCAATTGTTTTCATAGGACACCTCACTTATTACGAAGAGCTTATAATTTTTGAGTGGAAAAGTCAAGTGCCCGAAAGTTTCATAGTGCTTTTTGTACGAATATATTTTAACCCCCGGGGAGGCTTGCGGGGGTATGGCAGTGATGGTATAGTGGATAAAAATAAATTTATAAATAAGGAGAGAAGCTTATGTGGAAGAAATTTACAGGAATGGTATGCGCGGCGGTGTTGGCAGCAGGGCTTCTTGCCGGATGCTCAGGCGGTACAGGAGATAAGAATCAGGACACACAGACGACCGGTGAGATGGCGGCAAAAGATGAAGTTGTAGTTACGATGCCGATTTCCTCGGAGCCGGAAGCAGGATTTGACCCGGCGTTTGGCTGGGGAGCAGGGGAGCATGTGCATGAGCCGTTGATTCAAAGTACACTTACAGTAACGACAAAGGATTTGCAGATAGGCAAAGATCTTGCGACGGATTACAGCGTCAGTGAGGATGGTATGATATGGACAGTTTCTATCCGGGATGGTGTAAAGTTTACAGATGGCGAGGCGCTGACGGCCTCCGATGTGGCATTTACGTATAATAACTGCAAAGAAAAGAGTACGGTTAATGACTTTACAATGCTGGATGAAGCGGTTGCGCTCAATGAGAATACGGTGGAGTTTCGGATGACGAAACCATTTTCTATCTGGCCCTATACAATGGCAATCGTGGGCATTGTGCCGGAACATGCGTATGATGAAAATTACGGGCAGAATCCCATCGGCTCGGGACGCTATATCATGAAGCAGTGGGATAAAGGGCAGCAGGTGATTTTTGAGGCTAACCCTGATTATTATGGAGATGCCCCGAAAATGAGAAAGGTGACAGTGCTGTTTATGGAAGAGGATGCTGCGCTCGCCGCAGCGCTGGCAGGGCAGGCGGATGTGGCGCATACGGCGGCATCTTATGCTGACCAGACAATGGATGGTTATGGACTGCTGGCGGTGCAGACCGTGGACAACCGTGGATTTAATCTTCCGTGCATCATGCCGGAGGAAAAGGATGGCATTACGTATGGAAATGCTTTTACTGCGGATGTGAATGTGCGGCGTGCAATTAACATCGGCATCGACCGCCAGGAGATGATCGACCATGTGCTGAACGGATATGGAACGGCTGCATACAGCGTGTGTGATAAGATGCCGTGGTATAATGAGGCCGGCGAGGTGGCGTATGACCAGGAAGAAGCAAAAAGGATTCTGGACGATGCGGGCTGGCTGGAGGGCAGCGGCGGCATCCGGGAAAAGGATGGCGTGAAAGCGGAATTTACGCTGATGTTCAGCAGCGGGGATTCGGTGCGTCAGGCGCTGGCGGAGGATACGGCAAACCAACTAAAGGAACTGGGAATCCGGGTTACTACCGAGGGAGTGGGCTGGGATGTAGCGTATGACCGCGCCCAGTCTGATCCTCTCGTGTGGGGTTGGGGCGCGCATACGCCGATGGAAGTCTACAATATCTATCATTCTCTGGCAAATAGCGGAATCGGGCAGGCAGAGTATTCCCCATATGCGAATGAAACGGTAGATCAGTATATGGATGAAGCGCTGGAAACTGCGACGCTGGAAGAGTCTTATGAGCTGTGGCAGAAGGCACAGTGGGACGGGACGACAGGAATTACCCAGGAGGGCGACATTCCCTGGATTTGGCTCTGTAATATTGACCATTTGTATTTTGTGCGGAATGGTTTGCAGGTAGCAGAGCAGAAGATTCATCCCCACGGGCATGGATGGTCTATCGTAAATAATGTAGATCAGTGGTCATGGGAATAGACGCTTTCCAGACAGATGAATATGCAGGCGCTTTGCCTGAAGGAATGTCAAAAGTGAAAAGAAATGGGACGCTGTGGGCAGCGTCCCGTTTCGGAGGTTCATGGAGGAAAGGAAATGGATAGACGCATCCCTGTTTTGATAGGAAAAAATATTGTGAGGGCTATGCTGCTGGTGTTCGCAGTCAGTATCGTTACGTTCTGGCTGATGAAGGCGTCGCCTATGGACCCCTTACAGACAAATGTGGGACAGGCGGCGCTTGGGAGCATGAGCCGGGAGCAGATTGAAAAGCTGGAGGAATACTGGGGAGTGAATACCCCGCCAGCGGAGCAGTATCTGTCCTGGGCGAAGGATTTTGTGAGAGGGGATATGGGGACCTCCCTTCTGTACCGCCAGCCCGTGGCAAAGGTGATCGGGGCGAAGTTGGCGAATTCCCTGTTTCTGATGATTTTCGCATGGCTGGTTTCTGGGCTGCTGGGGTTTGTGCTTGGGGTGATCGCCGGGATGAACAGGGGAAAATGGATAGATAAACTGATAAAAGGTTACTGTCTGGTGATTTCCAGCACACCGGCCTTTTGGCTGGCGCTTTTGCTGTTAATGATTTTTGGCGTGGGGCTTCGATGGTTTCCAATCGGTTTAAGCGTGCCGATCGGCGTGGAAGCCGGCGGCGTGACGTTTCTGGACAGAGTGTATCATGCAGTGCTGCCTGCACTCACGCTCAGTATTACCGGAGTGTCAAATATCGCGCTCCATACCAGGGAAAAAATGATTGACATCTGCGGCAGCGATTATATGCTGTTTGCCAGGATGCGGGGAGAGACGGGCTGGCGTTTGTTTAAAAATTACGGATTCCGGAACGTGCTGCTTCCGGCTATTACGCTTCATTTTGCTGCTATCAGTGAAATTTTCGGAGGTTCGGTGCTGGTGGAGCAGGTATTTTCCTATCCGGGGCTGGGACAGGCGGCGGTGGCTGCGGGACTGGGAAGCGATATGCCCCTGTTGATGGCGGTTACGATTGTGAGCGCGCTGTTTGTGTTTGGGGGGAATATGATTGCGAATATCCTGTACGGAGTGGTTGATCCGAGGATTCGGAGAGGAGGGGCGTCAAAATGAGATTGAATCGCAGGCAGCGGGTGCTGATTGGCTTGGGGGTCTCTCTTTTGTTTCTCGCGGCAGTATGTGCGGCGGGCATCCTGTCGGGGGAGGCGGCGATGGCGACCGATTTTTCCAGAAAAAATACAGCGCCCTGTGTGAAGTATCTTTTCGGGACGGACTGGCTGGGGCGGGATATGCTGGCGAGGACGCTGAAAGGGCTGTCTTTAAGCATCCTGATCGGGCTTCTGGCGGCGGCAGTCAGCGCGGTACTGGCGCTTGTGCTGGGAATCGTGTCCGCTACGATGGGGAAGGCTGTGGATGCTGCCGTTACGTTCTGTATTGATTTAGTGATGGGGGTTCCGCATATTTTGCTGCTTCTTCTGATTTCTGTGGCTTTGGGAAAAGGGCTGCGGGGGGTTATCGTGGGGGTGGCGCTGACGCACTGGCCGTCTCTGGCGCGCCTGATTCGTGCAGAGGTTATCCAGCTAAAGGAAAGCCCGTATATCAGGATTGCGGAAAAGCTGGGAAAGAGTAAATGGTATATTGCCAGAAAGCATCTTCTGCCCCATCTGCTCCCGCAGTTTGTGGTAGGGCTGGTACTTCTGTTCCCTCATGCGATTCTCCATGAATCCAGTATTACGTTTCTGGGCTTTGGTCTTTCGACGGAGCAGCCGGCCATCGGTATCGTATTGTCGGAAGCTATGAAGTACCTGGTGACGGGGGAATGGTGGCTGGCGTTGTTTCCGGGGCTTCTGCTTGTTATCGTTGTGATTTTATTTTATGTAGCGGGGGAGAGCTTACAGAAGCTGATGAATCCGGGCAGTGTACATGAGTAATCCGGCTGGCAGCGCAGGACTTTGGATCTGCACAGCGTCTTCCGGGATATGCGGCAGCCGTAAGTAAAGAGGAGCAGGATGATGAGTGAAAAGAAAAAGACAGAACAGACGCCGATTTTAAAGATTGAACATATGAATATCACGTTTACCCAGTATGACAGGGGAATGCGTCAGACCGAGCTTCCGGTCATCCGGAATCTGGATGTGGAAGTCCATGCGGGAGAGATGGTGGCAGTGGTCGGTTCCAGCGGTTCCGGAAAAAGTCTGCTGGCTCATGGCGTGATGGGAGTCCTCCCGTATAATGCCTCGATGGGAGGAAGGATTTTATACTGCGGGGAGGAGCTGACGAAGCAGAGGATTGAGAGGCTGCGGGGCAATGAGATTGTGCTGGTTCCGCAGAGCATCGCTTACCTGAATCCGCTGATGAAGATTGGTTCCCAGATATGCAAAGGCAGTAAGGATGAAAAGGTGAAAAGGAAGCTGCGTGATATTTTTGCACGGTACAGCCTGAAACCGGAGGTGGAGGAGCTGTATCCTTTTGAATTGTCAGGAGGTATGAACCGCAGAATTCTGATTTCCACGGCGCTGATCGAGGAACCGAAGCTGGTGATCGCGGATGAGCCGACACCGGGACTGGATTTGAAAATGGCGAAACGGGCGATGGAGCATTTTCGGGAATTAGCGGATATGGGGGCCGGTGTGCTCGTGATTACCCATGATCTTGAGCTGGCGCTTGAGACGGCGGACAGGATCGCAGTGTTTTATGCGGGGACGACGCTGGAGGAAGCGACGGTATCTGATTTCGAGCGGGAAGAGACGCTGCGCCACCCGTATTCGAAAGCGCTTTGGCGCGCGATGCCGAAAAACGGGTTTGGCTTTGTTTCGGGAGAGCAGCCTTATGTCAAGGATTTACCGGGGGGCTGCCCGTTTGCCCCGCGGTGCGGCAGATGTACGGAGGAATGCAGGAAAGGTGAGATTCCCAGTCGGGAAATACGGGGCGGGCGTGTGAGATGCCTGCACCTGGAAGAATCCTTTGCTGAATAATGGATTTTTATAGATGTACGTGATGTCCTGCGGCGTCTGCCGCGCGGACGGAGAGGGATTGATATGAAGCTGGAGATTAAAAATATATCTTATCAATATACAAAGGATGGAAGGAAAATCCTGGAGGATTTCTGCCTTACGGTGGAGCATACGGAACGGGTGGGGCTGATCGCGCCCAGCGGATACGGGAAAACCACGCTGTGTAAGCTGCTTTCCGGATATCTTCTGCCGGATAAGGGTGAGATTCTGGTGGACGGACATCCGCTCGCTTCCTATCAGGGCTACTGCCCGATCCAGATGGTGTGGCAGCAGCCGGAACTGGCAGTAAATCCACGGCTTCGGATGCGGGAAGTTCTTCTGGAGGGCGACGAGGTAGAAGAGCGGATCGTTAGGGGGCTTGGCATTGAGGAGGACTGGTTGAATCGTTTTCCGTCCGAACTGTCTGGAGGAGAGTTGCAGCGGTTCTGTATTGCCAGGGCGCTGGGGAAGCGAACGAAGTTTTTGCTGGCGGATGAGATTACGACAATGCTCGATTTGATTACCCAGAGCCAGATCTGGCATTTTCTTTTGCAGGAGGTGCAAAAAAGGGGGATTGGATTGTTGGCAGTCAGCCATAGCCAGCCTCTGCTGGAGCAGATATGTACGCGGCAGGTACGGCTGGAGAAGCAGTAATATTAATGTTTTTTACGTTGTGTTATATTGAAAATCTATAGATGCCATAAGATGAAAAGCCCGGAATGTCCTAAATAGATATTCCGGGCTTTTTTTGAAGAAGCAGTATCATCAATATGATAAGCGGAAATATAAGAATGTATTGACTTTTTAGGGATTTGTGTTATATTACAGATGATATAATATATAAAAAGAGATGATAATACACAAAAAGATAAGTAGTTAGGAACTGAAACAGGATAAACCTAATTGACAAGAGCTTGAAAATGCGATTGTCTATCCTAAAAAAGCGTGATAATATAAAAAGGAGATACAAATACGATGGAAACAGCCGAGGCAATGGAGACATGGGAAAAATTAGAGATAAAGGATGACTTTCTTTTTGCGAAAGTTATGCGTGATAAGAAGATTTGCAGGATGCTTTTGGAAAAATTGCTTCAAATTGAAATTAAAGATATTGTATATTTGGAGGAACAGAAAACGCTTGCTATTGGAAAGGATGCAAAAAGCGTGCGTCTGGACGTGTATCTAGAGGAGGGGGACAGGGTTTTTGATTTGGAAATGCAGACGACGAATAAGAGAAATCTGCCCAAGAGAAGCCGCTATTATCAGGGAATGATAGATTTAAATACAATAGAGAAGGGAGAGAGTTATAAAAAGCTGAAAGAGAGCTATGTTGTATTTATATGCACGTTCGACCCGTTTTATCAGGGAAAGGCACAGTATACATTTGAAAATCTTTGCCTGGAAAACAAGGGATTAAGGCTGGGGGACGGAACGAGAAAAGTTTTTTTCAACGCTAACGGCTATATTCATGCGGAAAATGAAGAAGTAAGGGAGTTTCTTAAATATGTAAACGGAGGAACGAGCAAGCATCCATTTATAAAAGCGATTGAGGATAAAGTGGTGCAGGTGAAAACGAATAAAGAATGGAGGTTGGAATATATGACACTGCTTATGAGAGAAGAAGAGATTCGGGAAGAAGGAAGAGAAGAAGGAAGAGAGGAAGGGATTAAAGGGACAGTGTCTGTATTAAAAGAATTAAATATTCCGCTGCAGACCATCTTGGTGAAAATCCAGGAACAGTACAATTTAAGCTCGGAAGAGGCTGAAAAATATTTATAGATGTTATACATTGTTGAATAAAATAAATTCCAGAGTACAGGTGGGGAGCGCAATGAAAAATACAACCTTATGCTATATTGAACAGGACGGGAAGTATCTGATGCTTCTTAGAAATAAGAAAAAAGCAGATATTAATAAAAATAAATGGATAGGAATTGGGGGAAAATTTGAGGAAGGTGAGAGCCCCGAAGAATGCTTGCTCCGTGAAGTGAAGGAGGAAACAGGTCTTATACTTGAGGAGTATCGGCTTCGGGGAATTATTACATTTTCTTCTGAAGGATGGGGAACAGAATACATGTATCTTTATACGGCGTCTGCTTTTTCCGGCACATTGCAGGAGTGTGCGGAGGGAGAACTTCATTGGATACCTCGAAAAGAGGTCATAGATTTGAATCTTTGGGAAGGCGATAAGCTCTTTTTGAGGCTTTTGGCAGAAGATTCTCCTATGTTTTCTATGGTACTTAGATACCGTGGGGAAGAACTAATAGAGAGCAGGACAAAAATTTATAGCAGTATGCCATGAAAAAGATGTAAATATAAGAGTTACAGGGAAATGTCAGAAAATTTATTTCTGTCTTGACAGCCGCTTCATAAGATGTTATCTTAATAGAAATCAATTATAAGAAAATGCAGAGAAGAGGAATAGTACAGCTTGTCCTGAATTCAGAAAGTTGCCGGGTGATGTGAGGCAGTGGAAGGAGAGTTGGAACTCACCTCGGAGCGGCTGTCCGAAATTCCTGAAAAGATTTAGGGAGAGTAGACGCAGACGGATTTCCTACCGTTATCAGGGCAGGATATAAGGAGTTTATCCCGTATCCAATGAGTGATGGATGAATCATTGCGGCAGATTTTGAAAGATGAAGCAGCAGTGAGGAATTCATAAAGTAGAGTGGTACCGCGTAAGGCAGACAGCAAGTCTTTCGTCTCTATCAGGCAATAAGATGTCTTAGAGATGATAGGCTTTTTCTTTTGTCCTAAAAGGCTGTCGAACAGTTTTGCGGCTGACGGTACATGCCCGTGCACGGGAGTTCCCAGCCGGATTTTGCTATGGAATGATTATTAGAAAAGGAGAATGAAAATGAAGAACGTTACAAAGTACAGAAAGCAGTATTTTATGCCGCCCGTCCCATCTATGAAATGGGCAGAAAAGGATCGTGTAGAAAAAGCCCCTATTTGGTGCAGTGTAGATTTGCGTGATGGAAACCAGGCTCTGATTGTCCCGATGTCATTGGAACAGAAGATTGATTTCTTTAAACTGCTGGTAAAAATCGGATTTAAAGAAATTGAAGTGGGTTTTCCGGCAGCTTCTGATACGGAATATCATTTTCTGAGAGCTTTAATTGAACAGAAGCTTATTCCGGATGACGTAACGATTCAGGTACTGACCCAGGCGAGGGAGCATATTATCAGAAAAACATTTGATGCATTAGATGGCTGCAAGAAAGCAGTAGTCCATGTGTACAATTCTACTTCTGTGGCGCAGAGGGAGCAGGTATTCCATAAGTCGAAAGAAGAAATCCTGAAAATTGCGGTGGACGGAGCTGCACTGCTGAAAAAGCTGGCAGATGAGACAGAGGGGAATTTTTCTTTCGAGTACAGTCCGGAAAGTTTCACGGGAACAGAGCCGGAGTATGCGCTGGAAGTGTGCAATGCGGTTTTGGATGTGTGGAAGCCTACGGCAGATAAAAAAGCGATTATTAATTTGCCTAGTACGGTGGAGCATTCTATGCCCCATGTATATGCCAGCCAGGTGGAATATTTATGTGACAATTTAAAATATAGGGAAAATGTTATTGTGTCCCTGCATCCTCATAACGACAGAGGCTGCGGCGTGTCAGATGCGGAAATGGGGATTTTGGCAGGTGCAGACAGGATTGAGGGCACGCTTTTTGGCAACGGGGAGAGAACAGGGAATGTTGATATTGTGACTTTGGCGATGAATATGTATTCTCAGGGGATTGAGCCGGAGCTGGATTTTTCTGATATGCCATCTATCTGTGAGGCGTATGAAAAATATACAGGAATGTCTATTGATATGAGAAGCCCGTATAGCGGAGCATTGGTATTTGCGGCATTTTCGGGTTCCCATCAGGATGCGATTGCGAAGGGGATGAAATACAGGGAAGAACATGGCGAGGAACAATGGACGGTACCGTACCTGCCTATTGACCCTACAGATGTTGGCAGACACTATGAGGCAGACGTCATCCGAATCAACAGCCAGTCCGGGAAAGGCGGCGTAGGATATATTCTGGAGCATAATTTTGGATTGAATCTTCCGGCAAAGATGCGGGAAGCTATGGGGTATGCGGCAAAAGCAGTGTCCGACGACCAGCATAAAGAATTGCTGCCGGAAGAAATTTTTGATTTGTTCAAAAAGAAATTTGAAGATGTCACAGTGCCGTATAGTATTACAGAAGTACATTTTAAACAGCACAACGGAATTATTGCTGAAGTGACTGTAGATTATAAAGGCGAGCAGAAAGTTGCTATTGCGGCAGGAAACGGGCGTCTGAATGCAGTGAGCAATGCATTGAAAAAGCAGTTCCGCCTGGAGTATGATTTGATTACTTATCAGGAACATGCATTAGAGCAGAGCTCCAGCTCAAGGGCTATTGCGTATGTGGGAATCCGGGATAAAGAAGGCAGGATGTTCTGGGGGGCAGGCGTTGACCAGGATATTATCAGGGCTTCCATAAATGCTCTGCTGACGGCGATTAATAACAAAGAGGCTGACTAGATTTTACAAAAAAATACAAATATTGCAGAAATGTTACGGGTTGTGAAAATGCTAAAAAAGCAATTAAAATAGAAGGATAAATTGTGGAAATGTCGTAAAATGTCGCAAAAACACTTGGGAAATATGCCTAAGGCGAGATAGAAGCCTTGGGCATATTCTATAAAATTGTGCTTTTAAACAGCAGAAAAATAGTGGATAATTTACAGAATAGATAATTTGACTTAAGATGCGCATGTTAATTGTTACGAAAATGTGAAATTTACCTTGACACATACTTTTAGATTCAATATAATGCAGGTACTTGGAAAGCTAAGGAATTTTTGGAAAAAAGGAGAGTACCGTATGCGGTTGATGCAGGTGATTTTAAAAGAGAGCTTGTGTCGGATGAAAGCACTGGAAAAACGCAGTTTTACAACGATAATCTCATGTGTGACGGTAGTAGCGGTAGTGTCGATGCTGTTTTCGGGGTTTTCCGGAGACAGTAAGGGCAAAGTGTACGCGGTTTATGCCTCGGATATGCGCGGCGGGGAGAAAGAAACTGTAGCGGCCGGAGGGCTGCAGACAGGCGTTATGGGGATTGCAAATTCGATAGAGAGTATCGAAAAGTATTCAAAAGCAGTTTCTTCTGTAAATATTACAACAGAAAATGAAGAAGTTTTGGTAGGCCCTTCCCAGATACGCAGGGGCGCATTGAACAGAATTGCTCTTGGGAAAGGGACGAGCCGGGCTGGAGGCATTGGCTATTATGCACAGCAGGCAGTACGCAAAAACCATATGGCATCAGATGATTATTATTCTCTGCTGCGGATTGTAGAGGCAGAAGCCACAGGAGGAGATATTAAAAGTAAAATTTTAATTGCGAATGTGGTGCTGAACCGTTTGGCAGACAGCCGTTTTCCGGATACGATTTATGAAGTAATCTGGGATAAAAGAGGCGGAACGGCGCAGTTTTCCCCTACACTGGACGGCAGAATTTATACTGTGGAAATTACAGATGACACATATCAGGCAGTAGACAGAGCTTTGGCTGGCGAGGATTATTCGGAAGGAGCGCTATTCTTTATGGCACGTTCCAGTGCGGAATCACATAATACGCAGTGGTTTGACGGAACACTGCAGCGTCTATTTGAATATGGAGGCCACGAATATTACAGATTTTCCGACAATTAGTAAAAAACAGAGAACAGGAATAATGTGCTCCTGTTCTCTGCTTTTTTTTGTTGTTTGAATTTATACTTGACAAGTAGGAATAACAGGAATATAATGCAGATAAATCAAATAATTCATATCAAATAAGTAGGAATTAAAGAAGGAGGAATTATGGGAACTATTTATCGGGGCGCTTTGGAGTTGATAGGGAACACGCCTATGGTGGAAGTGATTAATATTGAGAAGGAATTGGGATTGGAGGCCAGAGTCCTGGCAAAATTAGAATATTTTAATCCGGCTGGAAGTGTAAAAGACAGGGTAGCTAAGAGTATGATTGAGGATGCCGAAGAGAAAGGGATTTTGAAGGAAGGCTCTGTCATTATTGAGCCGACATCAGGAAATACAGGAATTGGCCTGGCTTCGATTGCGGCGGTTAAGGGGTATCGGATGATTCTTACTATGCCAGAAACAATGAGCGTGGAAAGACGGAATATTTTGAAAGCATATGGTGCGGAGCTGGTGCTTACAGAAGGGGCGCAAGGGATGAAAGGAGCGATTGCCAAGGCAGAGGAGCTGGCGAAAGAGATTCCCGGAAGCTTTCTTCCGGGACAGTTCGTGAATCCGGCAAATCCGGAAACGCACAGGCAGACTACAGGACCGGAAATCTGGAAGGATACGGATGGACAAGTGGATATTTTCGTGGCCGGAGTAGGTACGGGAGGAACGCTTACAGGTGTGGGAGAATATCTAAAAACCAAAAATGAAAAAATAAAAGTGGTGGCAGTAGAGCCGGCAGCATCTCCGGTGCTTTCGGAAGGAAAAGGCGGCGCGCACAAGATTCAGGGAATTGGAGCCGGATTTGTACCGGAAGTTTTGAATACTTCTATCTATGATGAAATTCTTGCGGTTGAGAATGAGGATGCGTTTGCTGTTGGAAAACTGATAGCGAAGAAAGAAGGGATTCTGGTGGGAATTTCATCAGGAGCTGCGCTATCCGCCGCGATTCAGCTGGCAAAACGCCCGGAAAATAAAGGAAAGACCATAGTAGCGCTGTTGCCGGATACGGGCGACCGATATTATTCTACGCCTTTATTTACGGAGTAAGCAGTGATGGAATGGAAGATTTATACAGAATGAGGAGGACATATTATGAGTAAAAAAATAACAAGGGAAAACAGGAAATTTAAGTTTGAAACTTTGCAGCTTCATGTAGGACAGGAGCAGCCGGATTCTGCTACAGACGCGAGAGCAGTGCCGATTTACCAGACGTCTTCTTATGTGTTCCGAAATAGTGATCATGCTGCGGCAAGGTTTGGGCTGTCAGATGCCGGCAATATTTATGGGAGACTGACCAATCCGACGGAGGACGTCTTTGAGAAGAGAATTGCAGCGCTGGAGGGCGGCGTTGCGGCTCTGGCTGTGGCGTCTGGGGCGGCGGCGATTACGTATACGATTGAGAATTTGGCTCAGAACGGGGATCATATTGTTTCAGCAAAAAATATTTATGGAGGTTCCTATAATTTGCTGGCACATACGCTGCCGCAGTATGGAATTCAGACTACATTTGTAGATATTTTTGATTATGATGCGGTAGAGGCGGCGATTCAGGAGAATACAAAAGCGCTCTTTATCGAGACGCTGGGAAACCCGAATTCTGATGTGGTCGATATTGAAAAGGTGGCAGAGATTGCACATGCGCATAAGATTCCCCTTGTGGTAGACAGTACATTTGCTACGCCGTATCTGGTAAGACCTATAGAATATGGAGCGGATATTGTCGTACATTCCGCAACGAAGTTCATTGGCGGGCATGGGACGACGCTGGGCGGCGTAATCGTAGACAGTGGAAAGTTTGACTGGGAAGCTTCCGGCAAATTTCCATCCCTGACCGAGCCTAATCCAAGTTATCACGGCATCAGCTTTACAAAAGCGGCCGGCGCTGCTGCGTTTGTGACGAAAATCCGTGCGATTCTCCTGAGGGATACAGGGGCGACGCTTTCACCTTTTCATGCATTTTTGCTGCTGCAGGGTCTGGAAACGCTTTCTCTCCGTGTGGAGCGTCATGTATCAAATGCGCTGAAAGTGGTAGAGTATCTAAATGGCCATCCGCAGGTAGAAAGGGTGAACCATCCGTCGGTGGCGGAGGATGCCGTGCAGCAGGAATTGTATAAAAAATATTTCCCCAGGGGCGGCGGCTCGATTTTTACGTTTGAAATCAAAGGAGATGCGCAGAAAGCGAAAGATTTTATTGATAATTTGGAGCTATTTTCTTTGTTGGCGAATGTGGCGGATGTGAAATCTCTGGTTATCCATCCGGCAACTACTACCCACAGCCAGTGCACTGATAAGGAACTGACTGAACAGGGTATTAAACCGAATACTATCAGGCTTTCGGTGGGAACAGAAAATATAGATGATATTATTCAGGATTTGGGAGAGGCATTCAAAGCGGTTCAATAAATTTCAGAGATTTAAGGACAAAGTTACCATTTGAGGAGATTAGGATGGTAACTTTTTCTTTCAATTTAAAATGAAATTGGCGGATTGCTTTTTGATGTTATCCGGTGGAATTTCTTATCGCGATGTAGTATAATGAAAAAAGTCAGTGGTTTTTATGCAAAGAGCACAAAGAAAAATAGGCTGAGGAAAGAAGGGGAAGAGGCATCGGTGAAAAGCGTACAGCTGAAAGGAAAGGCGCCAAAAACGATTAAGACAGACACGTTCAAAAAAGGAAAAGTCGATATAGAAGGGAGACAATAAAGATGGATTATGCAAAAGAGTCTTTAAAGATGCATTATGATTTAAAGGGGAAGCTGGAAATAAAGTCGAGGGCGGCTGTTGATTCAAAAGAGGCGCTGAGCCTGGCGTATACGCCTGGCGTTGCTGAGCCATGTCTGGAAATTCAGAAAGATGTGAATAAAAGCTTTGATTTGACACGGCGCTGGAATACGGTTGCAGTCGTAACAGATGGAACGGCTGTCCTGGGGCTGGGCGATATCGGGCCAGAGGCCGGAATGCCTGTTATGGAAGGGAAATGTGTACTCTTTAAGGAGTTTGGGGATGTGGACGCGATTCCGCTGTGTGTCCGCAGCAAGGATGTAGATGAAATTGTAAAGACCGTAGAGCTGCTGGCTGGAAGTTTTGGGGGCGTGAACCTGGAAGATATTTCTGCACCGCGGTGTTTTGAGATTGAGAAGAAACTGAAAGCGTGCTGTGATATCCCGATTTTCCATGACGATCAGCATGGAACGGCAGTTATCACACTGGCGGGTATTATCAATGCCCTGAAGCTGGTAGGGAAGAAGCTGGAGGATGTAAAAATTGTCACATCCGGAGCAGGCGCGGCAGGAATTGCAATTATCCGGCTGTTGATGTCCATGGGACTGAAAAATGTTATCATGACAGACCGTAAGGGGGCGATTTATGAAGGCAGGGAAGGGCTCAATCCGATAAAAGAGGAAATGGCGAAAATTACAAACTTTAAGCATGAGAAGGGAACATTGGCGGAAGTGGTTCAGGGTGCAGATGTGTTTATCGGCGTATCGGCTCCGGGGACTCTTACACAGGATATGGTTCGGAGTATGGCAAAGGATCCGATTATTTTTGCCTGTGCAAATCCTACGCCGGAAATCTTTCCGGATGAGGCGAAAGCTGCGGGCGCGGCAGTGATATCCACGGGGCGTTCGGATTTTCCGAACCAGGTAAATAATGTCCTTTGTTTCCCGGGAATCTTCCGGGGCGCGCTGGATGTGAGGGCCTCGGATATCAATGATAAGATGAAAGTGGCGGCGGCTTATGCGATTGCAGGGCTGGTTAGTGACGAGGAATTGACAGCAGACTATATACTTCCGGCTGCATTTGACAGCAGGGTGAAAGATGCCGTAGCGGAAGCTGTCAGAAAAGCAGCGGTTGAGAGCGGCGTGGCGAGGATATAAAAGATACAAACCAACAGAAGTAACAGGGCAGGACTGCGGAAGCAGACCTGCCCTGAATCATGATACAATGAAAATTTCTGAAATACAAAACAGGGAATGTTGAAAAACACTCCCTGTTTCCCCATTTTATGCTCTCCAGTGTATGAAAGCAAACAGTCCGTAGGGGAATCGAACCCCTGTTTCCGCCGTGAGAGGGCGGCGTCTTAACCGCTTGACCAACGGACCATGCGTTTCCGACTTCTCTATGTTACTACAACTTCTATGAAAAAGCAAGCATTTTTTTCGTTTTTTTAATTTTTGTTTCTTGAGGAAAAACACTTGAAGTACTGGGACAAATTGTGTATGATAGATAAGATTGGAAAAATTTTAAAAAGCAGTATAGGACGTAGGAGGAAACAAAATGAATTTATTAACGCAGGCGGCCGGTGCAGGAATGGGAATCGGGGTACTCATTTTCTATGTGATTATCATTGTGGGTATCATGTATTTTATGGCGATCAGGCCGCAGAAAAAAGAGCAGAAAAGGGTTGCAGCTATGTTGTCAGAAATGGAAATCGGCGATAGCGTAGTGACGAACAGCGGATTTTACGGCGTACTGATTGACATCACCGAAGAAGATGTGATTGTTGAATTCGGAAGCAACAAAAACTGCCGCATTCCTATGCGGAAATCGGCGATTGCGGAAGTGGAAAAACAGGGCATGGAGTAAAAGCAAAAAAAGGCCGCTGCGGTGCAGCGGCCTTTTTTTGCTTTTATTCCATTCTTTACGGTTGAAATCTGTCTGAAAATGCATTATTATATTATACTAAAGCGGCAAAGGGTGGCTTTCATCCTTATTAAATAGTGTTTTTATAGAGAAATCAGTTTTGGAAATGGAGGATTTGTATAATGGGTTACAAGATTACGGTGATTCCGGGAGACGGAATCGGACCTGAAATTGTCAGGGAAGCTGTCAAGGTGCTGGATGCGGCAGGAGAGAAGTATGGCTTCCGGTTAGATTATACGGAAGTTCTGATGGGTGGAGCCTCGATTGACGTACATGGCGTGCCGTTGACGGACGAAGTGATTGCACAGGCGAAAGCCAGTGATGCGGTGCTGATGGGGTCAATCGGAGGGGATGCGGCAACTTCTCCCTGGTATCAGCTGGAGCCGTCCAAACGGCCGGAAGCAGGGCTTCTGAAAATCCGTAAGGAGCTGAACCTGTTTGCAAATTTGAGGCCTGCATACCTTTATAGTGAGCTGAAAGCGGCATGTCCGCTGCGCAGCGATATTATTGGCGGCGGCTTTGATATGATGATTATGCGTGAGCTGACCGGAGGCCTTTATTTTGGCGAACGCTGTACGACAGAGGAGAACGGCGTGCGGAAAGCAAAGGATACGCTGACTTATGATGAAAATGAAATCCGCAGGATTGCGAAGCGGGGATTTGATATTGCCAGGAAGCGCAGGAAGAAAGTAACCAGTGTGGATAAGGCGAATGTGCTGGATTCTTCCAGGCTTTGGAGGGCTGTTGTGGAAGATGTTGCGAAGGATTATCCTGACGTGGAGCTGGAGCATATGCTGGTGGATAACTGCGCGATGCAGCTGGTGCGTGACCCGAAGCAGTTTGATGTCATTCTGACGGAAAATATGTTTGGAGATATTTTATCTGACGAGGCCAGTATGGTGACCGGGTCTATCGGGATGCTTTCTTCTGCAAGCTTGAATGAGACAAAGTTTGGGCTGTATGAGCCAAGTCATGGCTCAGCGCCGGATATTGCAGGGAAAGATTTGGCGAATCCGATTGCCACGATTCTTTCGGCTGCTATGATGCTGCGTTTTTCATTGGATTTGGATAAGGCGGCAGACGCTATTGAAGCGGCAGTGAAGCAGGTGCTGACAGAAGGATACCGCACAGGGGATATTTATTCCGAAGGATGCAAAAAGGTAGGGACTGTGGAAATGGGAAGCCTGATTGCAGAAAGGGTTTAAATGAGGAGGTATATATATGAAAAGTGATAACGTAAAAAAGGGAGTGCAGCAGGCTCCGCACCGTTCCCTGTTTAACGCGCTGGGCATGACAAAAGAGGAGATGGAACGGCCTCTGGTGGGAATTGTCAGTTCGCATAATGAAATTGTTCCGGGGCATATGAATCTGGATAAAATTGTAAATGCAGTGAAGCAAGGCGTAGCTATGGCTGGCGGGACGCCGATCGTATTTCCGGCGATTGCGGTATGTGATGGTATCGCTATGGGACATATCGGCATGAAATATTCTCTGGTGACAAGGGATTTGATTGCAGATTCCACAGAAGCGATGGCGATGGCGCATCAGTTTGACGCGCTGGTAATGGTGCCGAACTGTGACAAGAATGTGCCGGGGCTTTTGATGGCGGCGGCACGCATCAATGTTCCTACCGTATTTGTAAGTGGAGGGCCGATGATGGCGGGGCATGTACAGGGGAAGAAAACAAGCCTTTCCTCCATGTTTGAAGCAGTGGGATCTTACAGCGCAGGCACGATCAGCGAAGAAGAACTGGATGAGTTCGAGTGCAAGACATGTCCCACTTGCGGTTCCTGTTCCGGTATGTATACAGCAAACAGCATGAACTGCCTGACAGAAGTTTTGGGAATGGGGCTTCCAGGCAACGGAACGATTCCGGCAGTCTACTCTGAGCGTATCCGCCTGGCGAAACATGCCGGAATGCAGGTAATGGAAATGTACAGGAAGAATATCCGACCTTTGGATATTATGACGGAAGAAGCTGTCCTGAATGCTCTGACGGTAGATATGGCATTGGGATGCTCCACAAACAGTATGCTGCATCTCCCGGCGATTGCTCATGAGATTGGCATGGATTTTGATATTACATTTGCGAATGAAATCAGTGCAAAAACCCCGAACCTCTGCCATTTGGCTCCGGCAGGTCCTACATATATGGAGGATTTAAATGAGGCGGGCGGTGTGTATGCTGTTATGAATGAATTAAATAAAAAGAATCTCCTGCATACGGAATGTATAACAGTGACAGGGAAAACAGTTGGGGAGAATATAAAGAATTGTGTAAATAAGAATCCGGCTGTAATTCGCCCGGTTGAGAATCCGTACAGTGAGACGGGAGGCCTGGCAGTGCTGACCGGAAACCTGGCGCCGGACGGCGGCGTGGTGAAACGTTCGGCGGTGGTACCGGAAATGATGGTGCATGAAGGGCCGGCGCGGGTATTTGAGTGCGAGGAAGATGCGTGTGAGGCAATTCTTACCGGAAAGATTTCTGCCGGGGACGTGGTGGTTATCCGTTACGAAGGGCCCAAGGGAGGTCCGGGTATGCGTGAGATGTTAAATCCGACATCCGAGATTGCAGGCATGGGGCTTGGTTCCAGCGTGGCGCTGATTACAGACGGACGTTTCAGCGGGGCGTCCAGGGGAGCCTCTATCGGACATGTTTCGCCGGAGGCGGCAGTAGGAGGTCCGATTGCCCTGGTAGAAGAGGGAGATATCATTAAAATCAACATCCCGGAGAATAAGCTGGAGCTTGCAGTATCGGATGAAGAGATGGCGGCGAGACGGGCGAAATGGCAGCCGCGGGAACCAAAGGTGACGACAGGCTATCTGGCACGGTACGCGGCAATGGTAACTTCAGGAAACCGGGGCGCTATCTTGGAAGTACCCGGAAGATAAATGGGAGGGAAGCAGATGAAATTAACAGGTTCAGAAATTGTAATTGAATGTTTAAAGGAACAGGGTGTTGATACCGTGTTTGGCTATCCGGGAGGAACGATCCTGAATATCTATGACGCGCTTTATAAACACCAGGATGAGATTTTTCATATCCTGACCTCCCATGAGCAGGGAGCGGCTCATGCGGCAGATGGGTATGCGCGCGCCACAGGAAAGGTAGGCGTATGTATGGCCACATCGGGGCCGGGAGCTACGAACCTGGTGACAGGTATTGCTACCGCATATATGGATTCCGTGCCTATGGTGGCAATTACTGCGAATGTGGCAGTGCCTATGCTGGGGCGCGACAGTTTCCAGGAGATTGACATTGCAGGTGTGACAATGCCGATTACCAAGCATAATTATATAGTAAAAGACGTAAACAAACTGGCAGACACAATCCGTATGGCGTTTCATATCGCGCGTTCCGGCAGGCCGGGACCGGTGCTGGTGGATATTACAAAAGACGTGACTGCAAATAGTGCGGAATATACACCTGAAAAGCCTTATGAGACAGAAAGAAGTACAGAGTACATCAAAGAGAAAGATTTGGAAAAAGCGATAGAGCTGATTAACCATTCCAAGAAGCCTTTTATTTTCGTGGGCGGCGGCGCCGTGATTTCAGACGCCGCAAAAGAACTGATGGAGTTTGCCGAGAAGGTTCATGCTCCGGTGGCGGACAGTTTGATGGGAAAGGGTGCGTTTGACGGCAGAAGCGAGCTGTATACGGGAATGTTGGGAATGCATGGGACAAAGGCTTCAAACCTGGGAGTTACCCACTGTGATTTGCTGATTACCATAGGCTCCAGGTTTAGTGACCGTGTCGTGGGAAATGCAAAGACCTTTGCGAAAAATGCGAAGATTATCCAGATAGATGTAGACCCGGCGGAAATCAATAAAAATATTGTGGTGGACTGCAGTGTGATTGGCGATGTCAAGGAAGTGCTGAAACGCATGAACACGAAAATTGAAGACCACAACCACGATGAATGGCTGGCTTATGTACATGGCATGGTGGAGAAATATCCGCTCCGTTACAATGAAGATATCCTGACAGGGCCTTATGTGGTGGAAGAAATCTATAAAGTAACGGGCGGCGACGCAATCATTACCACCGAGGTAGGGCAGCATCAGATGTGGGCGGCACAGTTTTATAAATACAAAAAACCGCATACCTTTATCACGTCCGGCGGTCTGGGAACGATGGGCTATGGTCTTGGCGCAAGCCTTGGCGCAAAAGTGGGACGCCCTGAGAAGACGGTTATCAATATTGCGGGAGACGGATGCTTCCGCATGAATATGAATGAGATTGCTACGGCGAGCCGCTACAATATCCCAATTATCCAGGTGGTTATCAATAACCATGTGCTTGGAATGGTGCGCCAGTGGCAGACGCTTTTCTATGGAAAGCGCTACTCCAATACAATTCTTAATGACGCGGTAGATTTCGTGAAGCTGGCAGAGGCTATGGGAGCCGTGGGCATACGCGTTACGAAAAAAGAAGAAGTGGCTCCGGCGCTGGAGAAAGCGATGAGCCTGGGACGTCCGGTAGTGATTGACTGCGTAATTGACCAGGATGATAAGGTATTCCCGATGGTTCCGGCGGGAGATTCTATTGAAAATGTGTTTGACCAGGAAGACCTGGCAAAAAAAGAAAATTAGAAATATTTTATTTGATGAGGAGGAAACAAAAGTGAGCAGAGTGTACAATTTTTCAGCGGGTCCGGCCGTATTGCCGGAAGAGGTACTAAGAGAAGCAGCAGAGGAAATGATGGATTACAAGGGTTCCGGCATGTCCGTTATGGAAATGAGTCACCGATCGCAGGTTTTCGATGATATCATCAAAGAGGCAGAACAGGATTTGAGGGATTTGATGAACATCCCTGACAATTATAAAGTTTTATTCCTTCAGGGCGGCGCTTCCCAGCAGTTTGCCATGATTCCGATGAATTTGATGAAGAATAAAGTGGCAGACTATATTGTTACCGGGCAGTGGGCAAAGAAAGCCTACCAGGAGGCGCAGAAATACGGGAAGGCAAATAAAATCGCGTCATCTGAGGATAAGACGTTTTCTTATATTCCGGACTGTTCCGATCTTCCAATCAGCGAGGATGCGGATTATGTGTATATCTGTGAAAATAACACGATTTACGGCACAAAGTTTAAGAAACTGCCGAATACCAAAGGGAAACTGCTGGTGTCAGATATATCATCCTGCTTTTTATCGGAGCCTGTAGACGTGGCGAAATACGGTATCCTTTACGGCGGTGTGCAGAAGAACATCGGACCTGCGGGAATGGTTATCGCGATTGTTCGTGAGGATTTGATTACGGAGGACGTACTGCCTGGCACGCCGACCATGCTTACGTACAAAACCCATGCAGACGCGGAGTCCCTTTACAATACGCCGAACTGCTACTGCATCTATATGTGCGGGAAGGTGTTTAAATGGCTGAAAAATATGGGCGGGCTGGAAGCGATGAAGGAGCGCAATGAGAAAAAGGCTGCGATCCTGTATGATTTTCTGGATCAGAGCAAGATGTTTCATGGGACTGTGGTAAAAGAGGATCGTTCCCTAATGAATGTACCGTTTGTTACTGGGGACAAAGAGCTGGATGCTAAATTTGTAAAAGAGGCAAAAGCAGCAGGCCTGGAGAACCTGAAAGGCCACCGCAGCGTAGGTGGAATGAGAGCCAGCATTTACAATGCCATGCCGATAGAGGGTGTGGAAAAATTAGTGGAGTTTATGAAGAAATTTGAAGAGGAGAATCTGTAAAATGTTAAAGTATACATGCTTAAATCCAATTGCCGAGGCGGGCCTCGGACTGTTTGACGACGAATATGAAAAAGTAGATACCATCGAAGAGGCAGATGCCGTACTGGTAAGAAGCGCGGCGATGCATGACCTGGAGCTTCCGGAGACCTTGGAGGCGATTGCCAGAGCCGGGGCGGGAGTAAATAATATTCCGCTGGAGAAATGTGCAGATAAAGGAATCGTGGTATTTAATACGCCGGGCGCAAATGCCAATGGTGTAAAGGAACTGGTACTGGCAGGAATGCTGCTGGCGTCCCGCGATATCATCGGCGGCGTAAACTGGGTGCAGACAGAACGTCAGAACGAAGAGATTGCGAAGCTGGCTGAGAAGCAGAAGAAACAGTTTGCAGGACATGAAATCCAGGGAAAGAAGCTGGGAATCATCGGTCTGGGCGCGATTGGAATCCTGGTAGCAAATGCCGCAGTGAATCTGGGCATGGAAGTCTATGGGTATGACCCGTATATTTCGGTGGATGCGGCATGGAAGCTTTCAAGAAATATTAAGCATATCAACGATGTGAACGAGATTTACCGGGAATGTGATTTTATTACCATCCATGTACCGCTTCTGGAGTCTACGAAAAATATGATTAACCAGGAAGCGATCAATATGATGAAAGACGGCGTAGTAGTTCTGAATTTTGCCAGGGATATCCTGGTAGACGAGAATGCTATGGTCATGGCGCTGAAGACTGGAAAAGTCAGGAAATATGTAACAGATTTTCCGAATCATACGACCGCGGCAGAAAAGGACTGCATCGTAATTCCGCATCTTGGGGCGTCTACCGAAGAGTCTGAGGAAAACTGTGCGGTGATGGCGGTTCAGGAATTGAAAGATTATCTGGAGAATGGAAATATCAGGAATTCTGTGAACTATCCGAACTGTGATATGGGAGACTGCATCAGCGTATGCCGTGTGGGGATTAATCACAGAAATACGAAGAATATGATTAGCCAGTTTACTTCTATTTTTGGAAATGCAGACATGAATATCTGCAACATGGTTAACAAAAGTAAAGGGGACTATGCGTACTCGCTCTTTGATTTGGAGCAGCCTTTAAGTGCAGAGGTACTGGAGCGTCTAAAGAGTGTGGACGGCGTACTCAGGGTAAGGGTAATTAAATAGTATCTGTAAAATCCATAGAGAACAGCAGTAATTGCGCATATGCCCTGCTGTTCTCTTATTCATAAATATATAAATTCAATTAAGGAGAGCTGTTATGGCAAGGATTAAGGCATTTTCCGGCATCCGTCCCAGGAAGGGGCTGGAAGCGAGAATCGCGGCGCTTCCCTATGATGTTTACAGCCGGGAGGAAGCAAAAATACAGGTAGAGAAAGAACCGATGAGTTTTTTGAGGATCGACAGGGCGGAAACAGGACTGGATGACAGCGTAGACGTTTATGACCCTAAGGTGTATCAGAGGGCGCACGATTTACTCTGGGAAATGGTAGAGAAGGGTGAATTTGTGCGGGAGGAAAAGCCCTGCCTGTACCTGTATGAACAGAGGATGGCGGGACGCTGCCAGACCGGCCTGGTGGCATGCGCTTCGGTGGATGATTATTTAAATCAGGTGATTAAAAAGCATGAGAATACCAGGGCGGATAAAGAGGCGGACCGCATTCGCCATGTGGATGTATGCAACGCCCAGACAGGGCCGATTTTCCTGGCATACAGGAGACAGGAAGCACTCCAGGAAATTTTTGCCGGGGTAAAGACGGGAGAGCCGCTGTTTGCATTTTCATCGGAAGATGGCGTGGAGCATCGGGGCTGGATGATTGCGGAGGATGAAACGGTAAAGAGGATTATAGAGATTTTTGGAGGCATGGACAGCATTTATATTGCAGACGGACATCACCGTGCTGCCTCAGCAGTGGCAGTAGGCAGGAAGCGCAGAGCTGAAAAACCGGGATATACAGGAGAGGAAGAGTTTAACTATTTCCTTTCGGTGCTGTTTCCGGGTGAAGAACTCTTTATTATGGATTATAACCGGGTCGTGCATGATTTGAACGGGCTGACGGAAGAAGAATTCTTAGAGGCTGTGGAAGAAAAATTTCTGGTAGAAAAATGTGGGGAAGCATATTTGCCGGAAAAAAAGGGAAAGATGGGAATGTACCTGGGGAATCAGTGGTATGCCCTTACAGTCAGAAAAGAGTATGAAAGCGACGACCCTATTGAGGGATTGGACGTGTCCATCCTGCAGAGGGAGGTGCTGGCGCCTGTTCTGGGAATCACAGATCCAAAAACAGACAGCCGGATTGGGTTTATCGGAGGAATCCGCGGGCTTTCAGAGCTGGAGCGGCGGGTACATACAGACTGTAAGGCGGCTTTCGCCATGTACCCTACGTCTATTGAAGAACTGTACAGGGTAGCGGACCAGGGGCTGCTTATGCCGCCAAAGTCTACCTGGTTTGAGCCGAAACTGCGGAGCGGGCTGTTTATTCATGAACTTTAAACAAAGGATGCCTGGCAGTGGAGCGCGGCAGTTCCGGCAATCGGACTGTTGGCTGAAAGAGGGAGACGCGGTGAGAGGGCGGTGTCTCTTTCTTTTTAGTTTTGTGCAGAAGTAACAGTTTAGCCCAGGACTTTGCGCTTGCTGCAAAGTCCGTGAAATAGCGTTTCGGTTGAGGGGCGTCAAGCCACCACGAAGTGGTTTTGCATGGCTTGATGCCAGTAACAGGAAACCGAAGGCTGAACTGTTACGTGCAGAATGTTAAGAAATGCCATCTTTTATTGCGGATTCAGGTATATTTGTGATAGAATGGAAGAAAACGGAATAGCGGGAGGTATGCTATGGAGGAAAAACTATATAATCTGATGGATTGGGCGGCGATTGAAGCGCTTGTGTATTCAGAGGAGGATAACCCACACAGTATTTTAGGACCGCATATCACGGAGGATGGAGTCCTGATACAGACATTTCTTCCCACGGCTGTGAAAGCATCCGTGAAGGTATCCGGCGGGAAGAAAGAGTATCCGATGATTATGGAGGATGAAGAAGGATTTTTTGCAGTACTGATTCCGAGAAAGACCATTCCGGAATATACGATTTGTGCAGAATTTGACAATGGGGCCGTGGAAGAGTTTGCGGATCCTTATGCATTTGCTCCTCAGATTACGGAAAAGGATACGAAGAAATTTAATGCGGGTATCTGTTATGATATTTATGAGAAATTGGGCGCTCATCCAATGGTTATCGATGGCGTGGCGGGCGTGCTTTTCGCAGTGTGGGCGCCGAATGCCGTGCGGGTGAGCGTGGTGTGTGATTCAGTGCTCTGGGACGGGAGGCGTCTTCCAATGAGGCGGCTGTGGGATTCCGGTATCTTCGAATTATTCGTACCCGGGATGAAAGCGGGAACGGTTTATAAATATGAAATAAAGGCAAAAGGCGGTTTGACATTCCTGAAATCAGACCCTTATGGCAATGCGGCGGAAGTCCGCCCGGATAATGCGTCTATCGTAGCAGATTTGACGAAGTTCACCTGGACGGATGACGCTTATCGCAAAGAGCGTAAAGCGATGCAGAATAAAAAGGCGCCAATCTCTATTTATGAGATGCACATTGGCTCTTGGAAAAAACCAGAAGATGGGGAGCGCGAATTTTACAATTACAGGGAAATTGCGCCGATGCTGGCAGAATATATTAAAGAGCTGGGCTATACCCATGTGGAACTGATGCCGGTTATGGAGCATCCTTTTGACGCGTCCTGGGGCTATCAGGTTACCGGATATTATGCGCCTACCAGCCGCTGCGGTTCGCCGGAAGATTTTATGTATTTTATGAATTATATGCATGAGCAGGGAATCGGCGTGATCCTGGACTGGGTTCCAGCGCATTTTCCGCGGGATACGTTCGGCATGTGCGCATTTGACGGGACATGCCTTTATGAGCATCTTGACCCGCGGCAGGGCTGGCATCCGGACTGGGGGACTCTGATTTACAATTACGGCCGTCCGGAAGTAAAAAATTTCCTGATTGCGAACGCTCTGTTCTGGGCAGAAAAATACCATGCAGACGGTATCCGCATGGACGCGGTGGCATCTATGCTCTATCTGGATTACGGAAAGAAAGACGGTGAGTGGGTTGCGAATATGTACGGCGGCCATGAGAATCTGGAAGCAATAGAATTTCTGAAGCATCTGAATTCGATTTTCAAGAAAAAGTATCCGGATGTGCTGCTGATTGCAGAGGAGTCCACGGCATGGCCGAAGATTACCGGAGATGTGGAGGATGACGGGCTGGGCTTTGACTACAAGTGGAACATGGGCTGGATGAATGATTTTATTGACTATATGTCAAAAGACCCGCTGTTCCGGGGCGGCGCCCACGGGGAGCTGACATTCAGCATGGTGTATGCTTACAGCGAGGATTTCATACTGACGCTATCTCATGATGAGGTTGTGCATGGAAAGGCATCCATGATAGGGAAAATGCCTGGGGAACGGGCGCAGCAGTTCGCGAACCTGAGGGCGGCATATGGCTACATGATGTGCCATCCCGGAAAAAAGCTGCTCTTTATGGGACAGGATTTTGCCCAGTACAGCGAGTGGTCGGAGGCGAAATCCCTGGAATGGAATCTTTTGCAGTATGACGAGCACAGACAGATGAAAGAGTATATGACGGCGCTGAATAAGTTCTACCGGGAGCATCCGGCGATGTATCAGCTTGACCATAACCCGGACGGATTTACCTGGATCAATGCGATTTCAGGAAATGAAAATATGCTGGTGTTCACAAGGAATACAAAGAAACGGGAAGAAACCCTGCTGGTTGTGTGCAATTTCTCGCCGCTGGTATATGAAAACCGTAAGATTGGCGTGCCATATGCGGGCAAATACAAAGAAATCTTCAACAGTGACAGGGAAGAGTTCGGAGGAAGCGGCGCGGTGAATCCACGCCTTAAGCAGTCAAAGAAAGAAGAATGCGACGACAGGCCGAATTCCATTACAATTAAGGTGCCGCCTATGGGAATTTCTATTTTCTCGTATACAAAGTCTGCGCCGAAAGCAAAAGATAACAAGGCGGCAAAGAGTGAAACAGGAAAGGCTCCGGCAAAGAAGAAAAATCTGAAAGCAGATTTAGAAGGGAAATACGTGAAGGCGCGGAGTGCGAGGTAAAACATGCAGGAAACAGAACTGGGGGAACAGGTAGCGAAGGTAGTGCAGGAGAAAGCAGAAGAGGCAAACAGGATGCTTTCTTACATTAATGGCAAAATTCCGGCTCTGCTGGATTTCGGATTGAAGCTTTTGATAGCCGGGATTATCTTTTTTATCGGTTCCAGGGTGATAGCGCTCCTTTTAAAAATCCTGAAGCGTTCTTTCGTGCGGGCGCAGATGGAAGAAGGTTCCCTGCACTTTATGAATTCTCTGATTAAAGCACTGCTGTATATCATCCTTGTGGCGGGGCTGGCAGGTTATCTTGGGGTAAAGGAAGCTTCGATAGCGGCGCTTTTAGGATCTATGGGGGTCGGAATCGTGCTTGCTTTAAAAGAGTCCTTGTCAAATCTCGCCGGAGGATTTATACTCTTAATCATGAAGCCTTTTAAGGTCGGTGATTATATTAAAGAGGATGCCCGTGGAAACGAGGGAACCGTGGAGAAAATCGACCTTTTTTATACGTATCTGCTGACGCCGGATAACCGGACAGTGAGCGTGCCCAACGGAACGTTATCGAATACCAGCCTTACGAATATCTCGCTGCAGGAAAAGCGGCAGATCCGGGAAATCGTGGGGATTTCCTACCAGGCAGATATCCAGACGGCGAAGAAGGCGATTGAGAAGATTCTGAGGGAAGAAGAAAGCGTTTTAGCGGCAGATCCGGTTGAAGTCTTTGTAGATTCCCTGAATGAAAGTTCGGTGGATTTGGGCTGGAGAGCCTGGGTACGCCCGGAGGATTACTTTGCGGCTAAATGGAGGCTTACGGAGGCGATAAAATATGGGCTTGATGAAGTGGGAATTGAAATACCCTATCGGCAGCTTGAAGTGGCTGTGCGGCAGGCAGAGAAGGAGTAGAGAAGCAAATGGAGCCACATAAGCATGTGAGACAAGATGGCAGTGTGTATGAGCATACACATATCCATGCTCATGACAATGAACATGTCCCCCATTGCCATGGAGGGCACACGCATACCCATGAGAATACCAAAGCGGTGCTCAACCGCCTGGCAAGGGCAATCGGGCATCTGGAATCCATTAAGAAAATGGTTGAGAGCGGGAGGGACTGCAGCGAAGTGCTGATTCAGCTCTCGGCAGTAAAGGCGGCTATTAATAATACGGGAAAGGTCATCCTGCATGACCATATCCAGCATTGTCTGGTGGAAGCGGTAGAGACAGGGGATACAGAGGCGATTGAAGAATTGAACAGAGCCATTGACAGATTTATTAAATAAGAGGATATGTGAAAATGGGAAAAAGACAAGTGGATAAGAAAAGTGCGGCTTATAAGAAATACAGGAGGAGGAAGATACTTTTTGTTGTAGAAGTTATCCTGCTTCTTCTGGTATGCGGAGTTGCCTATGTCTACATACAGGTTGACTCAAAACTGAACCTGATGGAAACAGAGAAGCTGGACGAGAAAAAAGTTGTCGTGAATAAGACGGCGGAGACAAACCCTACGCTGAAAGGATATATGAATATCGCACTTTTCGGCGTGGACGAAAAAAAGGAAAATACAGATACGATTATTATTGCCAGTATCAACAATGATACCAAGGTGGTGAACCTGGTGTCCATTTATAGGGATACGCTGCTGAATATCGGGGAGGACAGATACGGAAAAGCAAATTCTTCTTATCCGAACGGCGGTATGGAGTGGGCTCTGAGTATGCTGAATACGAACTTGGATATGGATATTTCGAAGTATGTAATGGTGGATTTCAGCGCGCTTACGGATATCATTGACGAGCTGGGCGGGATTGAACTTACTGTTACGGATGAAGAGGCAGAGCATTTGAGCAATTACTGTGTCAGCGTGTCCAAGGTAGCGGAGAAAGACTATGAGAGACTGCCAAGCGGCGGGACATATCTCATGGACGGCGTTCAGGCGACCGCGTACTGCAGAATCCGTTATGGAGGCGGAAATGACTATAAGCGTACCCTGCGTCAACGCGAGGTTATTGCGAAAATCGTGGATAAGGCGAAAAGCGCGGACATCGGAACGCTGAATAAGATGATGGATGAAGTATTCCCAAAGATTAGCACAAATATTTCTAAGAGCGAGATTCTTTCTATGGGGATGAGTATGCTGTCTTATAAGATAGGCGAGACGACAGGCTTCCCATTCTGGCACAGGACTTCGGAGGACGGAAAGTACAATGAGGTGCCTGTGACTTTGGAAAAGAATGTAGACCAGCTCCATATTTTCCTGTTTGGCGACGAAGATTATGAGCCGTCGGATGATGTAGTTGAGCGGAGCAATTATATTATTAACCAGACAGGCTTTTCAGAGGATACGACAGTCAGTGATGAGAATTACCAGAGCAGCGGGGACGAGCTGTCTGAAAAAGGGCAGGAGAGCGAGTCTGCTTCCGATACAGAGGAGAGTGAAAGCTTATCCGGTGAGCAGTAATCTGTTTACGGTTGATTTAACGGTTTAATCTGTTAAAGCAGTTTTTTGTTGACAAAGAATTTAATAGTTGGTACAATGACATAACGAAAGCAGGGTGGACGGAAATATTTCAGGCATCCTGCGCAATAAGCCAGAGAAAGCAGGTTTTTCTATGAAAAGACGAGTATTATCTATGTTAGTTGACAATACATCAGGTGTTCTGAGCCGTGTATCAGGACTTTTCAGCCGCCGGGGCTATAACATCGACAGTCTGACTGTCGGGGAGACAGCCGATCCAAGATATTCCAGGATGACGGTAGTTGTCAGGGGCGACGAGCTGATTCTCGACCAGATTACCAAGCAGCTTGCGAAGCTGATTGACGTGGTAGATATCAAGACCCTGCAGGATGGGGAGAGCGTTACCCGTGAGTTAATTTTGGTAAAAGTCCGGGCGGATGCGGAGCACCGTCAGGACATTGTATCTACAGCAGGGATATTCCGTGCGAATATCGTGGATGTGGGCGTTGATTCCCTGACGATAGAGATGACGGGAAACCAGTCTAAGATTGAAGCATTTATCGGGCTTCTGATGGGATATGAAATTTTGGAACTGGCACGCACTGGAATTACAGGTTTGTCCAGAGGTGCAGACGATGTGAGATACCTGTAGGAAATACGACCGTAACTGTCCGGGATTCCGACATGCCTGTGCCGCTGTCCTGGAAAGATACAAATATATATCAAAGATTTGGAGGAGATACAAATGGCAGCACGAATTTTTTACCAGGAAGATTGTAACCTTTCTTTATTAGAGGGGAAGACGATTGCGATTATTGGATACGGAAGCCAGGGACATGCCCATGCGCTGAATCTGAAAGAGTCCGGATGCAATGTCATCATTGGTCTTTACGAGGGCAGTAAGTCCTGGAAGAGAGCAGAAGAGCAGGGATTCAAAGTTTATACAGCAGCAGAGGCAGCAAAGCAGGCAGATATCATCATGATTTTGATTAACGATGAGAAACAGGCTGCTATGTATAAGAAAGATATTGAGCCGAACCTTGAGGCAGGAAATATGCTGATGTTTGCCCACGGTTTTGCTATCCACTTCGGACAGATCGTACCGCCGAAGGATGTAGATGTGACAATGATTGCGCCGAAGGGACCGGGTCATACCGTGAGAAGCGAGTATCAGGCAGGCAAGGGTGTTCCATGTCTCGTAGCAGTACAGCAGGATGCTACCGGAAAAGCGCTGGACAAAGCGCTGGCTTATGCTCTGGGAATTGGCGGTGCAAGAGCCGGCGTGCTGGAGACAACGTTCCGCACAGAGACAGAGACAGACCTTTTCGGTGAGCAGGCAGTGCTCTGCGGCGGTGTATGCGCGCTGATGCAGGCAGGTTTCGAAACTCTGGTAGAGGCCGGATATGATGCGAGGAATGCATATTTTGAGTGTATCCATGAGATGAAACTGATTGTAGATTTGATTTACCAGTCAGGTTTTGCAGGCATGAGATACTCCATTTCAAATACTGCCGAGTACGGGGATTACATCACAGGGCCGAAGATCATCACAGAAGATACCAAGAAAGCTATGAAGAAAATCCTTTCCGATATCCAGGACGGTACATTTGCAAAAGACTTCCTTTTAGATATGTCGCCGGCTGGCGGACAGGCTCACTTCAAAGCAATGAGGAAACTCGCTGCCGAGCATCCGGCAGAGGTTGTGGGTGAGGAAGTGCGCAAGCTGTATAGCTGGAGCGATGAGGATAAGCTGATTAATAACTAAAGATTTATGGATGGCCGCCACTGGAAAGTGGCGGCTGCTTTATTTAGCTTTCTGTATGTTACAGGTTATGGAGCGTAAATTCTTACATATGAGTTCTTTTTTAAAAGCAGTTTTTGTAACGAGTGCAAGATAAATTGGAAAGGCAGCATGAGGTTAAAATCATGTAACGTGCTTCACATTATAGGAATAAATAAGATATCTAGCGGAAAAAGTCTGTAAAGGTTTTCAAAGCCTGGCTCTGACTGGAAGAAGAAGGGAAAGCCAGGCCAATTTCCCGTGCATGGATGGGAAATCCTAAAGGAATTTCGTGGAGAATGCCGCGATCCAGTTCTTCCTGGACAAACTGCCGGATGACACACGCAATGCCAAGGCCGATTTTTGCAAATTCAATAAGCAGATCCATAGTGGAGATTTCTAATAGATTCCCGGGATCTATATGGTGTTCTTTCAGATAATCATCGATATACCGGCGTGTGATATTTTCTTTATCGAGCAGCATCAGCGTAGCCGCATGGAAAATGTCGGCGGTAGAACTGGAAAGAGAGAGATTGTCCATATAACTTTTGGAAGCCACAAAAATATCTTCGATTTCCCCCAGGGAATGGAAGGTGATATTCCCCATGGAAGAGGGTCTTCCAATGAAACCAATATCAATCCGGCGCTCCTGTAAAAGCTGGAGCGTGTGGCTGGTAGACTGACATTCAATAGAAATACGGATATGGGGATAAAGCTCAATAAATTTTTTGAGATAGGGCAGAAGTACATATTTGCAGAGCGTAGTGCTCACGCCAATCCGAAGATGCCCGATGCCAAGCTCCGTCATTTGACGGAGCTGTTCTTCTCCCGCCTTTAAGGAGTCAAACGCAATTTTCACATGCTGGAACAAAAGAGCGCCTTCTTCCGTGAGCCGGACGCCCCGGGAACTGCGGGAAAACAGGGGCGTGCCCAGGGATTCCTCAAGCTTCTGTATGGATTTACTGATGGCAGGCTGGCTGATATACAGGGAAGCGGCGGCACGGGAAATATTTCCTTCTTGTGCCACAGCATAAAAAATTCGGTACTGTGCTAAATTAGACTCCATGACAAACTCCTTTCGCATTATGAGCGGCAGTTCCATAACTAAATATTATGATAAATATGCGCAATATATATTTCTATTATAGTATATTCTGTGCTACAATGTCCATAGAATTTGGATATCTGAATGTTTAGAAATTAAATATGAGGAGGAAAAGCAGATGAAAGGAATGACAATGACACAGAAGATTCTGGCGGCACATGCCGGACTTCCATATGTAGAGGCAGGTCAGCTGATTGAGGCTGATTTGGATCTGGTTCTGGGGAATGATATCACTTCTCCGGTAGCGATTCATGAAATGGATAAAATGACGAAAAAGACGGTATTTGATAAAGATAAGATTGCCCTGGTCATGGATCACTTTATCCCGAATAAAGATATTAAGTCGGCGGAGCACTGCAAATGTGTGCGGCAGTTTGCCTGCAAGCATGACATTACAAATTATTTTGACGTGGGCGATATGGGAATTGAACATGCCCTGCTTCCGGAGAAAGGTCTGACAGTGGCAGGCGATGTGATTATCGGGGCGGATTCCCATACCTGTACCTATGGCGCGCTGGGAGCATTTTCTACGGGGGTAGGCAGCACGGATATGGCAGCTGGAATGGCGACGGGAAAGGCATGGTTTAAGGTTCCGTCCGCGATTAAATTTAATTTAGTCGGAAGACCTTCGAAATGGGTGAGCGGTAAGGACGTCATTTTGCATATTATTGGAATGATTGGCGTGGACGGCGCGCTTTACAAATCTATGGAGTTTGTGGGCGAAGGCGTGAAGAGTCTCACGATGGACGATAGATTTACAATTGCGAATATGGCAATTGAAGCAGGCGGGAAAAACGGGATTTTCCCTGTGGATGAATTGGCTATCCAGTATATGGAGGAACATTCAAAGCGTCCTTATACGGTATATGAGGCGGATGAGGATGCGGTTTATGAGGAAGAATATACGATTGACCTTAGTGCGCTGAGACCCACGATAGCGTTCCCGCACCTTCCGGAAAATACAAAAACGATTGACGAAATTGCGGAGGACGTGGCAGTTGACCAGGCGGTAATCGGTTCCTGTACGAATGGGCGCATTGATGATTTGCGCTGCGCGGCGGAAATTTTAAAGGGACGCCATGTGAAGAAGGGGGTACGCTGTATCGTGATTCCGGCGACCCAGAAAATTTATCTGCAGGCTGTTGAAGAGGGGCTGGTAAAAACTTTTATTGAGGCTGGGGCAGTGGTGAGCACGCCTACCTGCGGGCCATGCCTGGGCGGTTATATGGGAATCCTGGCAGCCGGAGAACGCTGTATTTCTACAACAAACCGCAACTTTGTAGGTCGTATGGGACATGTGGACTCAGAAGTATATCTGGCAAGCCCGGCAGTGGCGGCGGCAAGCGCTGTAACAGGAAAGATTTCAGCGCCGGAAGAATTAGGATTATAGGAGGGCAGAGAAAATGAAAGCAAACGGACGAGTTTTTAAATATGGTGATAACGTAGATACGGATGTAATCATTCCGGCAAGATACTTAAATTCTTCTGATCCCGCGGAGCTGGCGACACACTGCATGGAGGACATTGATAAAGAGTTTGTGAACCAGGTGCAGAAGGGGGATATCATTGTGGCAGAGAAAAATTTTGGCTGCGGTTCTTCCAGGGAACATGCGCCGATCGCCATTAAGGCGGCGGGGGTGAGCTGCGTAATTGCTGAGACTTTCGCACGGATTTTCTACCGAAACGCCATTAATATAGGACTGCCTATTATCGAATGCCCGGAAGCATCGAAAGGAATTGAAGCGGGAGATGAAGTAGAGGTGGACTTTGACAATGGAATGATTTATAATAAGACAAAAGGAACCGAATTTAAAGGCCAGGCGTTTCCGGAGTTCATGCAGAAAATCATTAAGGCTGAAGGCTTGATTCCTTATATTAACAGCAAATAAATGTCAGAATGGCAGGAGGTAACGGGATGAAAGTATTGTACAAAGACGAGTTTGAAAATCTGAGCGTAATGGAAGTGAGCAAGGCTTCTTATGTTGAAGAGGATGAAGTGCTGGCGCTGAATGGCCCAGAGGATGACATTGCAGTGAAAGCATCTAAGAAAGAAGCAGAAAAGGTGATACGTGAGCTGTATGAGACGGACAAGGCTGACGTGACTGCTTATGAGTATTGTGAAATAGATATGGAATTTGATGACGACGACGATGACGATGATTATGACGATGATGAGTTCGACGCGATGCTTGATAGGATTCTGGAAGATTCTGAGAAAAACGGGGTTTTGCGGTTTAAGTAAAAGCGCGGCGGGAGAAGGTCTATGATTGAACCGAGACAGCATGGATATTTCAAGATACACAGTGCAAATATTTATTACAGAATTTATGGTGCAGGGGAGAAGACGCTCTTTTTCCTTCATGGGAATGGGGAAGATTGGACGTGTTTCAGGAAACAGATAGAATTTTTTGCCGCAGATTACAAGATAGTTACTATGGACAGCCGCGGGCATGGGAATTCGGGGACCAGTGAAAAGTCTCTGACAATTAAGCAGATAGCAATGGATGCAGTTTCCCTGATTGGGAAGCTGCATCTGGAAGATGTTACTTTGGTGGGGTTTAGCGATGGTGCAAATATTGTGCTGGAAATGGCGCTCAATACCGATGTTTCTTATGACAGGCTGGTGCTGGCAGGGGCAAACTTGAATCCAAGAGGGGTGAAAATGCGGTATCAGCTTCCTACAATATTTGGACATGCCTTTTTTGAGGCTGGCGCGCGCATTTGGCCAAAGCTGCGGCTGAAAGCAGATATTATCGGCCTGATGATTCACGAGCCGAATATCCGGCCGGAGCGGCTGAAGAAGATTACGGCAAAAGTGCTGGTGCTGGCAGGCGAGAAGGATATGATTAAAGAGAAGCATACAAAGAGAATAGCGGCGTCCCTGCCAAACAGCACACTGGTGATTATTCCGCAGGCAAACCATTTTATTTTTGGGAAATGGGGGGATAAGGTAAACCGGGTAATGAAAATGTTTCTGGACGCATAGAAAAACAAAATTGAAAACAAACAGAAATAAAGGTTGAAATGCAAAATTTTTTGTGGTAGAATTTTACCAATTTGAGTATTTATTAAAGAATACCCGTCAAAGGGGAGGGGTAGGCACTCTGCTTCCGGCAGAGATGCCTGCCTTTTTTATGCAATTATCCGTAAAAGGCAGACTTTTTACGAAACACGAAAGGACAGGTGGCAAATGAAAGCGTTTCTAATACTAGAGGACGGTACGGTATTTTCTGGTATCAGTATTGGTTCCGGGAGAGAAATCATCAGTGAGATTGTATTTAACACATCTATGACAGGATATCTGGAAGTGCTCACAGACCCTTCCTATGCGGGACAGGCAGTCGTCATGACTTATCCTCTCATCGGCAATTATGGCATCTGTTATGAAGATATAGAATCTGAAAGACCGTGGCCGGATGGCTACATCGTAAGGGAGCTCTCCCGTATTCCCGGAAATTTCCGAAGCGAAAACACTATACAGCACTTCTTAGAAGAGCACGATATTCCGGGAATTTCCGGCATTGATACCAGGGCTCTTACAAAGATTCTCCGTGAGAAGGGCACCATGAATGGCATGATTACTACGAATGAAGATTATAAAATAGAAGAAATTTTGCCAAAGCTTGCAAAGTACAGCATAGGAAAAGTGGTGGAGCGTGTGACATGCCGGGAAAAATATGTACTGGAGGGAGACGGGGCAAGGGTAGCGCTTCTGGATTTGGGAATAAAGAGGAATATTGCCCGCTCTTTAAATCGCAGGGGATGCGAGGTGACGGTTTACCCTGCATTTACAAAGGCGGAAGAAATTATCGCTTCAAGACCGGACGGCATCATGCTTTCTAACGGACCGGGCGACCCGAAAGAATGTACGGAGATTATTGAAGAAATTAAGAAGCTATACCGGACGGATATCCCGATTTTTGCCATTTGCCTGGGGCATCAGCTGATGGCGCTGGCGAACGGCGCAGACACTTATAAGATGAAATATGGGCATCGGGGGGGAAATCATCCGGTGAAGGATTTACAGACTGGAAGAGTCTACATTTCTTCCCAGAACCATGGTTATGTGGTGGACACGGAAAGACTTGATGAGTCGGTGGCGGTTCCGGCTTTTGTGAATGTAAATGACGGAACCAACGAGGGGCTGAGGTATACAGAAAAAAATATTTTTACGGTACAGTTTCACCCGGAGGCGTGTCCGGGACCGTTAGATTCCGGGTATCTGTTTGACCGTTTTCTGAACATGATGGAGGTGAATTAATAATGCCAAAAAATCCTGCGATTAAGAAAGTACTTGTGCTTGGCTCCGGACCGATTGTGATCGGACAGGCGGCGGAATTTGACTATGCAGGCACACAGGCCTGCCGTTCCCTGAAAGAAGAGGGAATTGAGGTGGTTCTGCTGAATTCTAATCCGGCAACGATTATGACAGATAAGGACATTGCGGATAAGGTATATATTGAACCGTTGACGATGGAAGTGGTGGAGCAGCTCATTTTAAAGGAGCGTCCTGACAGCGTGCTTCCCACCCTGGGCGGACAGGCAGGGCTGAACCTGGCGATGGAACTGGAGGAGGCCGGTTTTTTAAAGGAGCAGGGGGTTCGGCTGATTGGAACGACTGCACAGACCATTAAGAAGGCAGAGGACCGTTTGGAGTTTAAGAGCACGATGGAGCAAATCGGCGAGCCTGTAGCGGCATCACTGGTTGTAGAGAGCGTAGAGGATGGCGTGGCATTTGCAGAGAAAATCGGTTATCCGGTTGTACTCCGTCCGGCTTATACGCTGGGAGGGAGTGGAGGCGGTATCGCCGGCTGCTATGAGGAGCTTGTGGAAATCCTGGAAAATGGCCTGCGTCTTTCCCGTGTGGGACAGGTGTTGGTGGAGCGGTGTATCGCCGGCTGGAAAGAAATCGAGTATGAGGTGATGCGTGACAGTATGGGGAATTGTATTACCGTCTGCAATATGGAGAATCTCGACCCGGTGGGCGTACATACCGGGGACAGTATCGTAGTGGCTCCTTCCCAGACATTGGGGGATAAAGAGTATCAGATGCTTCGGCGTTCCGCAGTGAACATTATTAGTGCGCTTGGCATTACCGGAGGATGCAACGTGCAGTATGCCTTGCATCCGAATAGCTTTGAGTACTGTGTAATTGAAGTAAATCCCCGGGTGAGCCGTTCTTCTGCGCTGGCTTCCAAGGCTACCGGCTATCCGATTGCCAAGGTAGCGGCGAAGATTGCCCTGGGGTATACACTGGATGAGATTAAAAATGCGATTACGGGAAAGACCTATGCCAGCTTCGAGCCAATGCTGGATTACTGTGTCGTGAAAATTCCAAGGCTTCCATTTGATAAATTTATCAGTGCAAAGCGCACTCTAACGACACAGATGAAAGCTACCGGAGAAGTGATGAGCATTTGCGACAATTTCGAGGGGGCTTTGATGAAAGCCATCCGTTCGCTGGAACAGCATGTGGATTCGCTGATGTCTTATGATTTTACCGCACTGGATATAGATGGGCTGAAAAAACAGTTACGAGTTGTGGACGACAGGAGAATATGGGTGATTGCAGAAGCCATCCGAAAAGGAATTACCTATGAGGAAATTCATGAGATTACCAAAATTGACATCTGGTTTCTTGATAAAATCGCAATCCTCACGGAGATGGAGCGGGCGCTTCAGACACAGGAACTGACGACGGAGCTGCTGAAAGAGGCAAAGCGCATGGAGTTTCCCGACCATGTGGTTGCGAGACTGACGGGCAAAGCGGAAGAGGAAATTAAGCAGATGCGCTATGAGAATGGCATCACTGCCGTCTATAAAATGGTTGATACCTGTGCGGCGGAATTTGCGGCAGAGACACCCTATTATTATTCTGTATTCGGGGGAGAAAATGAGGCGGAGAGAACAAATGGCCGAAAAAAAGTATTGGTGCTTGGCTCCGGACCGATTCGAATCGGACAGGGAATAGAATTCGATTTCTGTTCAGTCCATTGTACCTGGGCGTTTGCCAAAGAAGGATTTGAAACTATTATCGTCAATAATAACCCGGAAACGGTGAGTACAGACTTTGATATTGCGGATAAACTGTATTTTGAGCCTTTGACGCCGGAGGATGTGGAGAGTATTGTGAGAATTGAGAAGCCGGACGGAGCAGTGGTACAGTTCGGCGGCCAGACAGCGATTAAGCTGACGGAAGCGCTGCTGAAAATGGGCGTGCCGATTCTGGGCACTTCTGCGGAGAACGTGGACGCGGCGGAGGATCGGGAACTGTTTGATGGGATTCTGGAAACATGTGGCATTCCAAGACCGGCCGGACATACCGTATTTACAGCGGAAGAGGCGAAACATGCGGCAAATGAACTGGGCTATCCGGTACTTGTCAGACCGTCTTATGTACTGGGCGGACAGGGAATGCAGATTGCGATTAGCGATGAGGATGTGGATGAGTTCATTGGTATTATCAACCGGATTGCACAGGAGCACCCAATCCTGGTGGATAAATATCTGGCAGGAAAGGAAATTGAGGTGGATGCGGTATGCGACGGCGAGGATATCCTGATTCCCGGTATTATGGAGCACATCGAGCGGGCGGGCATCCATTCCGGCGACAGTATTTCCGTCTATCCGGCGCAGAGTCTGGATGATGCGGTGAAGGCAACGATTGTGGAGTACACAAAGCGGCTGGCGAGGTCTTTGCATGTTATCGGCATGATTAATATCCAGTTTGTTGTGTGCAGGCAGGAAGTTTACGTGATTGAGGTCAATCCAAGGTCAAGCCGTACCGTACCGTATATCAGTAAGGTGACAGGAATCCCGATTGTACCGCTGGCAGCGAAAGTGATTCTGGGGCATAAGCTGAAAGAGCTGGGCTATTCCACAGGGCTTGCGCCGGAGGCAGACTATATTGCGGTTAAGATGCCCGTATTTTCCTTTGAGAAAATCCGGGGTGCGGATATCAGTCTCGGACCGGAGATGAAGTCTACCGGGGAATGTCTTGGAATTGCCAAGACTTTCAATGAAGCGCTGTATAAGGCATTCTTGGGAGCAGGCATCCGTCTTCCCAAATATAAAAATATGATCATGACTGTGAAAGATGCGGATAAAGAGGAGGCAGTGGAAATCGGGCGGCGGTTTGAGGCGCTCGGCTATAAGATTTATGCGACCGGGAGCACCGCAAAGGCTTTGAATGCAGGAGGGGTTCATGCGGTCCGCATTAATAAGGTAGAGCAGGAATCTCCGAATTTGCTGGATTTGATTCTGGGACATGAGATAGATCTTGTTATTGATACACCGTCCCAGGGCGTGGATCATTCCAGAGACGGATTCCTGATTCGCAGAAACGCCATTGAGACGGGCGTAAACGTGCTTACCGCTATGGACACCGCACGGGCACTGGTGACGAGCCTGGAAAATACGGATAGTAAGAAACTTACATTGCTTGATATTGCAGCGGTTTCGTGATATACTAAATATAACCATAGGCTGAAATGAAAGGCATGGAGACAGCAGTTGTTTAGATTTCATTGAATTGAGGAGGGATGTCGTATGAGGAGATGCAGCAGGCGCAGGATGGCGGTTTTGGCGGCATGTATTATGTCAGCCGGTATTTTATGTATTCCCAGTACCGTATATGCGAAAAAAATCACTTCATTCCATCAGTTAGAAAGTCTGGCGGAAAAAGAGGTGAAGGGTGCGCATATCATTGAGGTAGACAAAGACTATGAAAAGGGAATAATTGTCTATGAGGCGCGTTTGCTAAAAGGAAAGAAGGAATATGACCTTACATACCGTGCTTCGGATGGAAAATTGGTTGCTTATGGGTGGGAAATACGGGATTGGTATGTTGAAAGAGGCAGCGGAAACCTTATAAGCCAGAGCAGGTGCAGAAGGCTGGCGAAAAAGAGGGTTCCGGGCGGCAGCATTAACAGCCTTGTGAGAAAACGCAGCGATGGTGTTGAAATATACAAGGTTAAGATGAAAAAAGGCGGCAAAAAGTATGAATTAGAATTTCATGCCAGGACAGGGAAGCTCCTGGAATATGACTGGGAATTTACCTCAAGTGCAAAAGATGAGAAAAACTATATCGGTCTGGAAAAGGCAAGGAAAGCCGCCCTGGAAAAATCAAAGGGCGGAACTGTCATAAAAGCAAAGTTTGACAGGGATGACGGCGTGCCTGTTTATGAAGTGGAAATCGTGAAAGATGAATACGAATATGACATAAAAATCCATGCAAAAACAGGAAAAATAATAGACTTTGAACTGGAATCTATTTATGATTAAAAGTTCCAGAGTAATAGTCTGTAATACTATGTTTTATAATTTATGGAGGATAAAAGCATGAGATATGAAATTAAGGGAGAAACGCTTCCGGTTGTGATCTGCTATCTGGACGCAGGGGAGAAGATGATTACAGAGGGCGGCGGCATGTCCTGGATGTCGCCGAATATGAAAATGGAAACGACAACGAACGGCGGAATCGGAAAGGCTTTCGGAAGAATGTTTTCCGGTGAAAAGATGTTCCAGAATGTCTATACGGCTCAGGGCGACGGTATGATTGCATTTGCTTCCAGTTTTCCGGGCTCTATCCGGGCGTTTCAGATTCATAAGGAAAACGAAATGATTTTCCAGAAAAGCGCATTCCTGGCCAGTGAGATGGGAGTGGAGCTTTCCGTACATTTGAATAAAAAAGTTGGCGCGGGTTTATTTGGAGGGGAAGGATTTGTCCTTCAGAAAATCAGCGGAACCGGCGTGGCATTTGCCGAATTTGACGGACATGTGATTGAATATGAATTACAGCCGGGACAGAAGATCGTGGTAGATACGGGGCATTTGGCGGCTATGACGGCAAACTGCCAGATTGATATCCAGTCCGTTCCGGGGATGAAAAATAAGCTGCTGGGCGGAGAAGGCTTGTTTAATACGGTGATTACAGGACCGGGGAAAGTATGGCTCCAGACGATGCCGATTGCGAATGTGGCAGGAGTAATCCGTCCGTTTATACCGACGGGGAATTAAGGATAAAGAATGATATAAGGGCGAGTGTATGAAATCGAGGGGCTGTTAAGACTCCCTCGATTTCATTATGTTTTTTTGTTTTATGAGAGGGAGGGTTACTGTAAAGCTTGTGGTTTCTTTTGTACTTTCTACGGAAATTTTTCCGTGGTGCGCCTGGGCGATTGCCTGTGCTATGGAAAGTCCCAACCCATAGCCGCTTTTTGTGCGGGATTTATCTGAGCGGTAGAAGCGTTCGAACAGAAGGGGGAGTTCATCTGCGGGAATCTGTTTTCCCGTGTTTTTTACAGTGAGGAAAATAGTGTCTCTCTGGCAGGATAAGTTTAGTGTGACATGCTTTTCGCCTTCAGCGTACTTACAGGCGTTGTCCAGAAGGATAGTGAGAAGGCGCCGGATTTGTTCCGAGTCGGCGAAAACCATTAAATCAGGCATAATATTTTCTGAAATCGTGACGCCTTGTTCGTAGGCGACAGGTTCAAAGAGTAAGAGCGTGTTCCAGGTTAAATCGCTAAGATTTTGTGCGCTTTTGGGGACGGAAGCAAGATTGGCGTCTGAGCGTGCGAGGAACAGCAGCTCTTCTACCAGGTTTTTCATACTTTCGGCTTCCGACTGGGTATTTTTTATCCAGCATTCCTGGCTGGCGATGCTATCTTCCTTGTGGGATAGAAGAATCCGGAGGTTTGCAAGGATGACAGTGAGAGGGGTTTTCAGTTCGTGGGAAGCGTCTGCGACAAACTGCTGCTGTCGGTTCCAGGCATTTTCCGCGGGGCGGAGCGCCCATTTTGCGAGAAAATAGCTGATGGCAGACAATATAAGGACGCTTCCTGCCAATATCAGAAGGCAGGTGAAGAAAAGATTCCTCAGAGAAGCTATCGCGAACGTGGTATCAATGAATGCGATACGGAGTTTTTCGGCGTTTGGACGCGCCATGAATCTGAGAGAAAGGCGGCGCAGGTTTCCTTCGGACGTTCCGGTTTTCTTAGCGGCGTTGATGGCGTTTTCAATCAGGGATGCAGATGCCTGCGTGCCGCTTTCATATACGGTCTCCCAGGAGCCGTCAGGAGATATTTCTACAGCAAATACCGTCATTAGCGGAGGGAAATGTCCCGGTTCTTTCTTAGGAGGTTCCAGCTTTGGGGGAGGAGTCATCCGTTCCAGGTTTAAGGTACGGCGCAGTACATTCAGAGCTTCTGCTTTCAGGTGATGGAAGCTGGAAAGCCAGACAGATGCCAGTACGCAGAAAAGGAAGAGGGTGACGATACCCAGGTTGATAAAGATAAATTTTTTACGCAGCTTATGTATCATGAAAGAGCCTCCTGTTTTATGGTTGTGTAAGGCGGTAGCCTACTTTCCGTACCGTGGTAATTTCCGCATGAGAGCCTAAGTAAGAGAGCTTTTTCCGAAGAAATGAAATGTATGCTTCTACATTATTACCTTCAGCGGAAGGGCTGCCTTCCCATACTTTTGTAAGGAAAGTTTCTTTTGAAGAAATGTTTCCGGGGTTAGACATGAGAATTTTCAGGATTTCGAATTCCTTATGTCCCAAGTGAATGGATTTGGAGCCGCAGGAAAGTTCACGGGAAGAGAGGTTCAGTACTAAATCGAAAAAAATCAGCTCTTCCGGAAGCAGCCCGCCCTGCCTCCGCGCCAATGCACGGATTCGCGCCAGCAGTTCTTCCGGTACAAAAGGCTTTGTCATATAATCATCCGCTCCGGAATCCAGACCGGAAATCTTGTCTTTTACGTCATCCCGGGCAGTGAGCATGATAACGGGGGTGGAAATCTGTCTGTCCCGAAGTTCTTTTACCACTTCAAAACCGTTTTTCCCCGGCAGCATGATATCCAGTATAATCACATCATATAAACCGCACATTCCATAGCGCAGGCCGTCCTCTCCATTGTGTGCGGTGTCTGCAAAATATCCGGCTTCCGCCATAATCTGCCCCAGCGCCAGGGCCAGGTTCCTTTCATCTTCTACAATTAATATCTGCATGACATTCCCTCCTAAATACTCTTATGATACCATATTCCGGAAGGTAAGGTAAACAGGAATTCTTTTGTTGCGCTTCTATAGTGTATGGGGTATACTTTATGCAGAGAAAAAGCAGAGGCAGGGTATAAGATGAGTAAAGTGATGATCGTTGGCGGCGGCGCAGCCGGGATGATGGCGGCAGCGGCGGCAGCGGAACATGGACATGAGGTCCATATATATGAGAAAAATGAGAAGTTGGGAAAAAAGCTTTTTATTACGGGAAAAGGCAGATGTAACCTGACAAATGCGTGCGATATGGAGGAGTTGTTTCATGCTGTGTGTACAAATGCAAAGTTCCTGTACAGCGCATTTTATGGATTTACAAACCAGGATGCGGTTCGCTTTTTTGAGGAGAGCGGGCTGAGAATCAAAGTGGAGAGAGGAAACAGGGTATTTCCCATGTCGGATCATTCCTCTGATGTGATTGGGGCGCTGCAGCGCAGGATGAAACGCCTGGGCGTCCGGGTACATCTGAGTACGGAGGTTTCCGGTATACTTACCAGGGACGGACAGGCACAGGGAGTCCGTTTGGCGGATGGCAGATGTCTCGAAGGGGACGCGGTGGTGATTGCTACCGGGGGACTTTCTTATCAGAGTACAGGCTCCACTGGGGACGGGTACCGCTTTGCGGAGGCATTGGGGCATAAGGTAACAGAGCTGTCGCCTTCCCTGGTGCCGCTAAATGTGAAGGAAGATGTGGTGAGGGATTTGCAGGGGCTTTCTCTTAAAAATATACGTGTGTGCATTTATGACGGGAAGAAATGCCTGTATGAAGAGTTTGGGGAGATGATGTTTACGCATTTTGGAGTGACAGGGCCGCTTATCCTTACGGCAAGCAGCCGTATTCAGAAACAAATCAAGAAGAAAGAGCTGAGGATGGTGATTGATTTAAAGCCTGCGCTTTCAGAAGAACAGCTTGACCGCAGGCTGCTGCATGAATTTGGAGAAGCGAGAAATAAGCAGTTTAAAAATTCAATCAACAATTTATTTCCGGCAAAGCTGGTTCCGGTCATGATAGAGAAATCCGGGATACTGCCGGAAAAGAAGAGTAATGAGATTTCCAGGGAAGAGCGCCATGATTTTTTAAAGCTGATAAAGAATTTTGAGTTGACCGTCACAGGGCTGAGAGCTTATAATGAAGCTGTTATCACAAAAGGAGGTATCCATGTAAAGGAAGTAAATCCTTCTACCATGGAGTCCAGACTGGTTCCCCGTCTTTATTTTGCAGGGGAGGTACTGGACTTGGATGCGGTGACGGGCGGGTTTAACCTGCAGATTGCATGGTCGACAGGCTATGCGGCGGGAACAAGCATCCCATAAGAAAATAATCGGAGGTTTGGAATGGGTTTTAATATTGCAATTGACGGCCCGGCAGGTGCGGGAAAGAGCACGATTGCGAAGCGGGTCGCAAAAGAATTATCTTTTATATATGTGGATACAGGGGCGATGTACCGGGCGGTCGCACTGTATTTGATAAAGAATGGGATTTCGCCTGAGGACGAAGCAGGGCTTCTGCGTGCCTGCGGGCAGATTCATATAAGCATTGAATATGAGAATGGCGAGCAGCAGGTAATTTTGAATGGAGAGAATGTCACAGGGCAGCTCAGGAATGAGGAAGTGGGAAATATGGCTTCGGCTGCCGCGGCTAAGCCTTGTGTAAGAGAAACGCTGCTGACGCTGCAGAGAGACTTAGCGGTAAAGGCAGATGTGCTGATGGACGGACGGGACATTGGGACCAATATCCTGCCGGATGCCCAGCTGAAAATATATCTGACGGCAAGCGTGGAAACCAGGGCCGGACGGCGGTTCCGTGAGCTGCAGGAAAAGGGAGAGGCGTGTACGCTTGAGGCGATAGCGAAGGATATTGAAGAGCGTGACAGGAAAGATATGAGCCGTGAAACAGCGCCATTGAAAATGGCAGAGGACGCTGTGCTGGTGGATTCTTCTGAGATGGATATTGAGGAAGTGGCGGCGCGAATTATTTCTCTGTACCGGGAGAGGCGTTAGGATGAAAGTAAGGGTTGCAGAGACTGCCGGCTTCTGTTTCGGTGTGAAGCGGGCGGTGGATAAGGTCTATGAACAGGCGGAAAAAGCTGAAGGATTCATTTATACTTATGGACCGATTATTCATAATGAGGAAGTTGTGAAAGACCTGACGGCAAGAGGCGTAAAGGTAATCGGCAGCAAAGAGGAGTTAGATGGGCTGGAGAGTGGAACGGTCATCATCCGATCACATGGAGTGTCACGGGAAATACAGGAAAGGATAGAAGCAAGAGGCCTGAATCTCGTAGACGCTACCTGCCCTTTTGTGAAGAAAATTCACAAAATTGTAGAGAGGGAGAGCAGGAAGGGAGCGGAGATTGTGATTATCGGGGACGCCATGCACCCTGAGGTGGAAGGAATCAGGGGCTGGTGCCAGGGGGATGTAACAGTGCTCCAGACAGAGGAAGAGGCGCGGAATTTCACGGCGGACAGTACAAAAAAGCTGTGCCTGGTCAGTCAGACGACATTTAATTACAATAAATTTCATAATTTAGTTGAAATTATTTCCGAAAAGGGTTATGATATAATTGTTTTAAATACGATTTGTAATGCGACGGAGGAACGCCAGACGGAGGCACGTCGTATTGCAAGGGAATCGGACGGTATGATTGTCATTGGAGGCAGACACAGTTCCAATACCCGTAAGCTATTTGAAATATGTAAAAATGAATGTGAAAATACTTACTATATACAGACACTCGATGATTTGGATGTACGTCAGTTACACTCCATGAGTTGCGTAGGTATTACCGCAGGGGCTTCAACCCCAAATAATTTAATTGAGGAGGTTCTGAAAGAATGTCAGAAATGAGCTTTGAGCAGTTGCTGAACGAGTCGTTCAAAACAATTCATAACGGAGAGGTTGTTGAGGGGACTGTAATTGATGTCAAGGAGGACGAAATCATCCTGAACATTGGCTATAAGGCTGATGGTATCATCACGAAGAGTGAGTATTCAAATGATTCCAGCATCAATTTGCGAGATGTCGTCCATGTGAATGATAAGATGGAAGCGAAAGTGCTGAAAGTTAATGACGGCGAGGGACAGGTGTCATTGACTTATAAGAGGCTCGCAGCAGAAAAAGGAAATAAGAGATTAGAAGAAGCTTTTGAGACACAGGAAGTGCTGAAGGCTACTGTTGCGCAGGTTTTGGATGGAGGCTTAAGCGTTATCGTAGAAGAGGCCAGAGTATTTATTCCGGCAAGCCTGGTATCAGATACTTACGAGAAAAATCTCGGAAAATATGCAGGACAGGAAATTGAGTTTGTAATCAGTGAGTTTAATCCGCGCAGAAGAAGGGTTATCGGTGACAGAAAGCAGCTTATTGTTGCAAGGAAAGCCGAGATGCAGAAAGAACTGTTTGAGAGGATTCATGTTGGCGACGTAGTAGAAGGCGTTGTTAAGAATGTGACAGATTTTGGCGCGTTTGTCGATTTGGGAGGCGCAGACGGTCTGCTTCATATATCCGAGATGTCCTGGGGACGTGTGGAGAATCCGAAGAAGGTATTCAAAGTAGGAGAGACTCTTTCCGTGCTTATCAAAGATATCAACGGCGATAAGATTGCCCTGAGCTTGAAGTTTGAGGATCAGAACCCATGGCTGTCTGCATCAGAGAAATATGCAGTTGGCAATGTGGTGACAGGAAGAGTTGCCAGAATGACAGATTTTGGTGCATTTGTTGAGTTAGAGCCAGGCGTGGACGCTCTTCTGCATGTATCCCAGATTTCACACGAGCATGTAGACAGGCCTGCTGATGTGCTGAAAGCCGGACAGATGATTGATGCAAAAGTAGTTGACTTCAATGAGGGAGATAAGAAAATCAGCCTCAGCATGAAGGCTCTTGAGAGCATTGCTCCGGCGCAGGAAACAGAAGAAGAGTAATAATTATGTAACAGTTCAGCCGAAGGCTGAACTGTTACATAATTTTTAGAAAAATTCAGGGAATGCTGCGGAAATGCGGTGTTCCCTTTTTCATATGTGTCCTGCGCTTAAAAAACATTTACAAAATAATGAAGATTTCCTGTTACATTTTCGATAAAATATAAATAGTTACTGACAGGCGTTTGAGAGCAGCTGCCGTGAAGCAGTGACAGTAATACTGAGGGGAGAAATGCACAAAATGGCAAGACAGAGTGATAATTATCGGGGACAGGGCAGGAGTTACGAAAGGCATTTAAGACGGCGCCGCCGTATGAAACAGATGCGAAGAATCAGACGCATCCTGGTTTGCGCGGCAAGCCTGGCAATTGTGCTGGGGACTGTATGGGTACTGAAAGGTATTCTTCCCTCTGAGGCGGAGGGAGCAGGGGTGGAGGTTTCCAGAACGTTGCCGGGTGACGCAGTTCTGAAACAGGACGGTTTGGGGAGCAAGCCAAGTCCTCAAAAAAATGCGGATGTGCCCTATGTAAAGGAACTTTTGGAGATGGAGGAACAGGACTCGCGGATTAGCGATGTAGTGGAAAAAGCTGATTTGTATCCGGAGAGGGTGCTGAAAATGCTTTCAAAGAATATTGAGACACTGGACTTTGTGCTGGATTACTGGGATAAGAAAGATGTGCCGTGTGAGGAAAGCATTGGACAGGCTCCGGTACAAGGCGAGATTCCTCTGCTTCTGCAGTGGGATGAAAGATGGGGCTACGGAACTTATGGAGAAAGTATGGTGGCAGTCAGTGGATGTGGACCGACCTGTATTGCTATGGTAGCGTCAGGGCTGACAGGGCGGACAGACATTACGCCTTACACGGTAGCATCGTACAGTGAGAACAATGGATTTTTGACGAAAGAGATGGATACGAGCTGGGATTTGATGACATATGGCTGCCAGGAGTTCGGGGTGACAGGGACGATGCTGGGGCTGGATGAAAATGCGATGGCAAATACGCTTTCCTACGGAAATCCGATTATTTGCAGTATGGGGCCGGGGGATTTCACGGATAATGGGCATTTTATTGTGCTCACCGGTTATGAAAATGGGATGTTCCATGTCAATGACCCTAATAGCAAGATTCGCAGTGAGAAAACTTGGAGTTATGAGGAACTGAAAAATCAGATTGTAAATATGTGGTGGTATAGTTTGAATGAATAAAGGCGGATACTACTTTATCAGACAAATATAGAGAGTATCACGTTATGAGAATTTAGTATTTTCGAGAGTATTGAATAAAGTGCGTAAGTTATCAGTAACAGAACTTATGCACTTTATTTTTAGGTTTCTTGAAATGCAGCTTAATTTGGAGTAAAATAAGGATGTGTGAAATTTAACAGAGGTGTCAACAGGCGAAAATTAAAAACAGAGAAGTTTTTGGCGGGGAAAGATGAGGGGATGTAGATGAAAAATTACATAAAATTACAATTTCCTAATGAGATTCCAGCGAGTGATTTAAAGAAAATTCCCGGTGTGGGGGCAAATATGGAAAAGCATCTGCACAATATTGGGATTCGCTGTATTGCAGATTTGAGGGGGAAAAGTCCGGAAGAACTGTATCATTTGGACTGTCTGAAAAAAGGATTTCAGGATGACAGATGTGTGTTGTATGTATTCCGCTGCGCGGTGTATTTTGCAGAGCATGAACAGCATGAACCGGAAAAATTGAAGTGGTGGTACTGGAAGGATAAGGAGTATCCGGAAAAAGAAGATAATTAAGAAAGAAAAAAATGAGCAAATGTAATGCATTGTGGAAATTTGCAGAGAAAAATGGCGTAGACAGCAGCTTTTGAGAAGGTGGTGGATGAAAAATGAAATTAAAGAACATTCTAATTGTGGTTAAGGATATGGAAAAGTCCATTGCTTTTTATAGGAATTTATTTGGACTGGAAGTGATTCTTGACAATGACGGCAACGTTATTATGACAGAGGGGCTGGTTCTTCAAGACATAAAATATTGGAAGCAGTTCCTGAACAGAGAGTGCATCGGACGCAATCATATGAGTGAGTTATATTTTGAAGAGGCAGATATCGATGCTTTTGCAAAGAAACTGAATGATTATCCAGAACCAATAGAGTATGTAAATCGTCTGATGACGCATAGCTGGGGACAGCGGGTCATTCGTTTTTACGATCCGGATGGAAATTTGATAGAAGTAGGAACACCTGTATAAGGGCCCGTGGGAGTATTGGCAGGGAGTAGTGGGAAAAATCTATGCGGATTCCCTGGAAGACCCGGTTTCTGCTATGGCGGTGCTGGGAGATTTTTGCTTTCTTGCAGGGAAGTGTAACAGAGAGTTTGTACTGTATCATCCGGGACAGGATATGCGGGACTTTATGATTATGCTTCCGCAGGATAAAGATTGGGCGGATTTGATTGAGGAATGCTATGGGGAAAAAGCAAAGAGAGTCGCTCGGTATGCGATAAAGAAGGAGAAAGATGTTTTTGACAGAGAGGCGTTGCAGAAGGCGGTGGATGAACTGCCGGGCGGATATACATTAAAAATGATAGATGAAAAACTGTTTTGGCATTGCAGGAAAATAGCGTGGTGCAGGGACTGGGTATTGCAGTATGAGGATTATGCGGCGTATCGGAAGTATATGCGGGGCGAAGTTGATTCTGGAGTGTTTGAAGAGGGAGTGGTATCCCAGCTGGGATGCGCAGAATAAGTGGTCGGTGAGCCTTGCAGAAAAGCTGGGGTATCATTTTGCTTATGAATACACGGCGTATGAAGTTACGTATTTTTGATACTCTGAGGCTTTCTTTTTTTCATAAATAAAATATAATTTGGAAATTTAATGGAGGGAAACAGAATTTGAGACAAACAAAATCAAGTTTATCTTTGTTCATAGCAATTACGTTAGGCATTGTGCTGGGGATAATAGGTTCTGTTTCAGTGCACGCTCACGATAAGAGCCCGGCGCCCGGCGTTTGGCTGAACCATTCTGCACAGAAATCAAAACTAAAAAAAGGGGAGACTTTTTTTGCCGGGAAATTCCGCTATGAAGTGCTTTCACTGAAAGGAAGCAGGGGGGGAGTGGCACTGGTTGGCACACGGACAAAGAGAATAACAAAGGCTGTCGTGGAAGAGCAGATTAAAAAGAGCGGCTATACATTGACAGTGCTCTCTATAGGGAAGAACGCGTTTAAAGGCTGTAAGCGCTTACGGTCAGTAACAACGAATACTGTCCTAAAAAGCATTGAAAAAAATGCTTTCTATGGCTGCCGGAAGCTGAAGGAGATTCGTATTGACACGATGGGACTGAAAAAGGCAGGAAAAAATGCGTTCAAAGGAATTCATAAAAGAGCGGTCATCACAGTGCCGGAGGAAAAATATTCGAGGTATGGGAAGCTGCTGAAAGGGAAAGGGCAGAGAGCTTCAGTGAAAATCAGGAGTCTGCATACGCATCATTTTTCTGAGTGGCAGACGGTGACCGCACCGGAGTGCACAGCGCCAGGGGAACAGAGCTCTGTCTGTGCGTGCGGGAATGCACAGACAAGAACGATTCCTGCGCTTGGTCATGCTTATACGGGTGAATTTACGGTTGATGCCGCAGCGACTTGTGAGAAAGAAGGAATGAAATCCAGGCATTGCAATCGCTGTGGAGTAAAAACAGAGCAGACAAAAATAGAAAAATTAAGCCATGTGTGTACGGCTTACAGTTATAATGAAGATGCATCCTGTACGAAGGACGGAACGGAGACAGCGGTATGTGAGATGTGCGGGGTATCTAATACCAGGACAAAGCTGGGGACAGCGCTTGGCCATGCTTACGCAGAGGAATTTACGATTGATATAGCAGCAACCTGCGAGAAGGAAGGGATGAAATCCAGGCATTGCAGCCGCTGCGGAGCCGGGACGGATCAGACGAAAATAGAAAAACGAAAGCATGCGTATACAGTTTACAGCTACAATGGGAACGCATCCTGTACGAAGGACGGAACGGAGACAGCGGTATGTGAGATGTGCGGGGTATCTAATACCAGGACAAAGCCGGGGACAGCGCTTGGCCATGCTTACGCAGAGGAATTTACGATTGATATAGCAGCAACCTGCGAAAGAGAAGGGGAAAAGTCCAGGCATTGCAGCCGCTGTGAAGCGAAAACGGAACAGACGAAAATAAGTAAGTTGGAGCATGTGTATATACATTATCGTTATAACAACGATGCGACCTGCATTACAGATGGGACAGAGACAGCAGTATGTGAAACGTGTGGCAGAGAGCACACGCGGACAAAAGAAAATTCAGCGTTGATTACCAGCGGCCATTGTTTTGGAAGGTGGGAGATAAATGCATCTGCGACATGTACGACTGCGGGCAGTAGACAGAGAATCTGTTCTTTGTGCCAGAGAAGGGAGACGGAGACGATTCCGGCGTTGGGACATAATTTTATAAATTATATGTATAATCATGATGAGACGTGTGCTGCAGATGGGACAGAAACGGCAGTTTGTTCAAGATGCAGTGCAACAGACACCCGGATAAAGCCTGGCACGATGTCGAACATCCATGCTGGGGAATGGCAGACAGCAATTCCGGCTACATGTCTGGAGGGAGGCAGAAGGGAGCGAAGCTGTACGGTATGCGGAAAAAAGGAAACAGAAGAAATTCCCGCGCCAGGGCACCGGTTTTCAGCAGAATTTACGGTAGATGTCTCTCCGACATGCAGCAGGGAAGGCGTAAAGTCCAGGCATTGCAGCCGTTGTGATGCGGTGGCAGATAGACAGGCGGTGGTAAAGACAGGAAGGCATAGCCTTACTGTTTCCAATCAGGAAAAAGTTCCGACGTGCATGGAAGAAGGATGGAAAGCATACAGTTCCTGTGTTTATGAGGGCTGTGAGTATACAACGAAGGAAATATTGTATGCGCTGGGACATACTTGGAATGCGGAAAAGACAGCTTGTACCATATGCGGCAGAGCGGCATTAGAGGATACAGATACGTGGACGGTTCATTATACTGTGGATTCCCTGAAAAGTGAAGGTTTTGACGACGAGGGGAAATACGAAAAGAAGTTTGTCTCTGAAAGAGGCCAAACTGTGACCGTTCAGGCGCCCGCCGCGAAGCTGGGGTATAAGTTTGTGCAGTGGAGCGACGGAAATACACAGATGGAGCGCACAGATACATGGGAGAATATGGATAAAACCATAGAGGCGGTTTATGATTATGATTTTCTCAGTATGCCAGTCATTGCAATTGACACACAGGGTATGGCGGTTGATTCCAGAGATTATTACGTGGGATGTGAAATTGATATCCTTAATACGAGAGAGGAATATACGTTCCGTGATAAAACGGCGCGTATCCGTGGCAGAGGGCATTCTACCTGGGCATTTCCAGGCAAGAAGCCTTATCGCCTGAAATTTGATAAAAAAATAAATCTTTTTGGAAGCGGGGAGGAAAAAGATTGGATATTGCTTGCAAACTATATTGACAGGAGCCTGATTAGAAATCATATTACATATTCCATTGCCAGCTTATTTGAAACACAAAAATATACAACAACGAGTATCTCAGTGGAAGTTTATATAAATGGTGTGTATCAGGGTGTATATACCTTAAATGAGCAGACAGAAACAGGCACAAATAGAGTGGAAATTGATGAAACGGCGGAGGGAGAAGGGCTTGGATTTTTAGTGGAAATGGACTGCCGTGGAGATGGGGAGATGGAAGGGGTGTTGGATAGGGACTGGTTTAAACTTCCATCTGATACAACGCAGCATTATAATATCAAGACGCCGGATACAGATATGATTACAGAGGATCAGGTAAATTATGTGAAAAATTATCTGGATTATGCCTATCAGGTGCTTCAGGCAGGAGAGGGGGGGACTTACGATTACGAGGAGGCCAGCCAGTATTTTGATATGCGTTCCTTTGCGGAAGGATATATTGTAGACGAACTGGTAAAATCTATAGATATTGATGATGGTCTGAGCTTTTATATGTACAAAGACAAAAATGGAAAATTGTGCCGTGGCCCGCTGTGGGATTACGATATTTCCATAGGGAATATTACGCTTGTATATTCGGAACGGGATTCATGGAATAAACTTCGGGCAAAAGGGAATGCGTGGTATAAACGGCTTTTGGAGAGCGGGGAATTTCAGAAGCTCGTTTCTGATATTCTTGTGCAGAAATCAGATGAAATTGTACGCAAAATCGATGAGACGATAGAAGAAGCCAGAAGCCAAAGAGCTTCTTTCGAACGGAATTTTGAGCGTTGGGAGCTGTTGAGCGGGACGCATAATAACGCTCTGGGTGCGATTGAGACATGGGATAACCATTTAAGTTATGTTCGGGAATGGCTGTGTGAGCGGAGTATGAAATTTCTGCTGGAAACATATGGTGAGGCAGATGCTTTTTAATGTAAAATCACATTTTACCGCAATGTGTCTGCTTTATCCCCAAATGGGAATCTCAATCTGAACAATATAATCTTCAATGTTTTCAACGACCATTTCGTTGATGCCTTTCTCATAAGAAAATCCGGAGAGAGTCAGTCCATGTTTATCGGCATATTCGAGGATGGACTGGTACCGCAAGGGTATCCCGCTCCAGTCCCCTTTATAAAAGGCTCTTAAATATTTTCCGCCGGGCTGTATATGCAGCCCGGTTTTTTGTGCCATAAAAGGAATTTCGATAAAAAGTTTAGAATAGTCGTCGAAATTTCCGCTTCTCAGACTGGCGACGGAAATCATAGAACCGTAAGAAGCATCGTGCAGGCGGCCAAGCTGGTATTTTGCCGTCTCGGCAGTAATCAGTTCTACCGATTTCTCGAAAGAAGTATCTTTGTCGATGTCTACCGTTACCAGGCATCGTTTTTCTTTTTCGATTATGCGGATTTCTGACAAATCCATAGTGAGTAAAGTATGCATATTTTGCTGATGGCTGCATAAGGTTTTTCTGATAGCCTGCATGTGAAGGATGCTGGAATCTAAATCGGCTATTTTTTCATCCAGAAGGAATTTGAGATTTTTGGCGGAGCGGTTTTTTATGAAATTTTGTATTTCACTTATGGATACATCCAGTTCCCGCAGCAGCAGAATTGTTTCCAATATGGGGCTTTGCAGGTAATTATAGCAGCGGTATCCGTTTGCAGGATTGATGGCAGCGGGCTTAAACAAACCGATTTCATCATACCACATAAGAGTTTTTTTGTTGATTCCGTGCAGGGCTGCGAATTGCCCGATTGTAAGTAATTTACTTTTCTTTTCCATCTTCCCGGCTCCTGAAATTTTTCGATGTCCTATTGACTGTACTGTTACTGTATGGTTTATGATACTGCATGTAGGAGATAAATGCAAGATGAGAGGAGAGAAAATTTATGGAAAACCAAAATGTATATCTAAAGCCGCTAACATTAAAAAGTATTTTGAAATTTGCCGTTCCGACGATTGCCATGAGCGTTTTTATGTCTTTTTATACCGTGGTTGACGGTTTGTTTGTATCCAACCTGATTGGGACGAACGCTTTGTCAGCGATTAATTTGACAGCGCCGGTTATCCAGCTTGTCACTGCTATCTCTACTATGCTTGCTACAGGAGGAAGCGCAGTGATTATGAAAAAAATGGGAGAACAAAAGACGGAGGAGGCAAAAGAGGATTTCACCTTCCTGATACTTGTGAATGTTCTGGTTGGCCTTGTCATGTGCGGGCTTGGATATCCGGTTATGTACTGCGTTTTTGAAGAAATGAACTTGTCTGCGGATGTGGCAGGATACTGTGTGGAGTATTTAAGCCGTTATCTGATGTTTACAGTGCCTATCCTGTTGATGAATAATTTTACTCTTTATATGATTGCAGGTGGGAAAGCGTCGCTTTCATTTCTTTGTTCTGTAGCAGGCGGTGTTTTAAATGTCGTGCTGGACTATGTATTGATTGCTGTGTACGATATGGGAATCAGCGGGGCGGCGATTGCGACCGGGCTGGGATATTCTGTAACGACGGTTGTGGGAATGTTCGTTTTCAGCGGAAAAAAGAGCCTGCTGCATTTTAAAAAGCCGGTGTTCCGTTTCACAGTCCTTGTAAATGCAGCCGTTAATGGATGCTCCGAGATGGCGACTGCGCTTGTCACAGGGATTATTACGATGATGTTTAACTGGACGATGCTTCATTATGTGGGAGAAAATGGTATTGCGGCGGTTACAATCATTATGTATGTACTGATGTTTGCAAGTTCTTTGTATACAGGGTATTCTTACGGTGTCTCGCCTATGATTAGTTTTTATCATGGAGGGGAAAACTATGAAAAGCTAAGGAAACTGATCGCAGTTAGTCTGAGAGTCATAGGTGTGATTTCTATACTGATGGCAGCGGCGTCCTTTCTTTTGACAAAACAGCTGGTATCTGTATTTGCCAACCCCGGTAATCCGGTATATGACCTTGCAGTAACAGGAAACAGAATTTGTACGATAGCGCTGTTTTTTATCGGGTTTAACATTTTTGCAAGTGGGATGTTTACTGCATTATCTAATGGAATCGTTTCGGCAGTATTGGCATTTTCAAGGTCTTTTGTGTTTATGCTGGTTATGATGCTCGTATTGCCTGCTGTTTTCGGTGTGAACGGTATCTGGCTGGCGACGCCTGCAGCAGAGTTTATGGCGCTTGTTTTCTCTGCGGCAATGTTTCAAAAATATAAAAAGAGGTATGGATACGGGAAAAGTATCGGTTGAATCTGTAGTCCGGCCATGATAAAATCTGACTACAAAAAGCGGAAAAATAAGAGGAGGTCAGGGATTGAAAACAAGAGAAGAGGCATTGGCTTATGGCATGTCGTTCCCAAATACCTATCAGGAGGCGCCGTTTCATGATTTAAACTGGCAGCTTGTAAGAGTAAAGGGAAGCAGAAAGGCATTTCTATGGACGTATGAGAGAGACGGTTACATCAATCTAAATGTAAAAGCACATCCTGAGTGGAGGGATTTTTGGAGAAGCACGTATCAATCGGTAATTGCCGCTTACCACCAGAATAAAGAACATTGGAATACGATTATTTTGGATGGGACAATACCGGATGAGGATATCCGGCGGATGATAGCTGAGAGCTATGATCTTGTTACAGACAGCCCGTCAAAAAGGATTTATGAGGCTGTGAAAAAGATTCCCAAAGGCCGGGTCGCCACATATGGACAGATCGCGGAGCTTGCCGGAGATAAAAAGATGGCGAGAGCCGTGGGAAATGCGCTGCATAAGAATCCTGATCCGGGTTCGATTCCATGTTATCGGGTCGTGAATGCAAAGGGGGAACTGGCAGGAGAGTTTGCCTTTGGCGGAGCCGGTGCGCAGGCAAGGCTGCTGGAAGCGGAAGGCGTTGAAGTGAGAGACGGCAAGGTGGATTTGAGGAAATATGGGATGAACGCATGATAAAAAATTGTGAAGGAGATGAGAGAGATGAATCAAAAAGTGTATGAATATGAATCTCTGATTTATAATGCGGACAGGAAAGGCGGAGCCTATGTGATTTTTCCATATGATATCAGAGAGGAGTTTGGAAAAGGCCGGGTGAGGATACATGCCACATTTGACGGAGAACCATACGACGGGAGTGTTGTAAATATGGGAGTCAAGAATGAGGATGGCAGTGTCTGCTATATTATTGGGATACGAAAAGATATCCGTGCAAGGATAGGAAAGCAGCCGGGAGATAAAGTTTTTGTGACGGTAGAACAGGAAAGTAAAAAGGATTGAAATTTATTATTGTGTGGGGATTGTACAGATGAAAAGCTTATGGATGAATATAACAGAAAAATCTGAAGGGAATGTTATTGATTTTTCAGTAAATACGAATCCTTTTGGTATATCGGAGAGGGTGAGGGAAAGTCTGGCGGAAATAGTTGATATTTTGGAGTTTTATCCGGATTCGGACTGCGGCAGGCTGCGAGGAATGCTGGCTGATAAATATAATATTTCCAAGGACAGTATTTTATGTGGGAATGGGGCGGATGATTTACTGTACCGCCTGATTTTTGCTGAAAGACCGAGGAAAGCTGTAGTTATTGAGCCTACATTTGAAGAATACAGCAGAGCTTTGCGGATAGCAGGCTGTGAGGTAATACATTATCAGATGAGCCGGGAAAGGATGTTTGATTTGGATGATGGGGTACTGGAGGTTTTGAATCAGGATATTGATATGGTCTTTTTATGCAATCCGAACAATCCGACAGGATGTCTGACAGCGCCGCCGTTGTTGAAGTGTATTTTGGAAAAATGTGTGCAGAATGACAGTCTTTTGGTAGTGGATGAGTGTTTTATGGAATTTATTCCGGACTGGAAAGACAGGACTGTGAAACAGAAGGCGGCGGACTCACGGAAGCTTGTTGTAATAGATGCTTTTACAAAGACTTATGCACTGGCAGGTTTTCGATTGGGATATTGTATTTCTGGGAATCAGGAGCTGCTTGCTTCTATGAAAGGATGGGGGCAGGGGTTTGGGGTATCTGTCCCGGCACAGTTTGCAGGAATCTGTTCTCTGGAGGATAAAGAATATATGGAAAAGACTTATATATTCCTGGAGGAAGAGAGGGCGTGGCTGTCTGAGCGGCTTGTTAAACTTGGCATGGAACTTGTACCATCTAAGACAAACTATCTGCTTCTTAGAAGTTCGGGAGTAGACATTCGGGAGCAGCTGGAGCAAAAGAGAATGAAAGTGAGAGATTGTTCTCAGTTTTATGGTCTTGGAAGGGAGTACTGCAGGATTGCCATACGGATGCATGAAGAGAATAAACAGTTGGTTTTAGCTTTGGAAGAAATAGAGAAAGTGAATAGAAAAAAGAGATTTGCCTCAAAATAATAACTAAGCGGCATAAAGAAGGAATGGATGCAGGCAGGATAAAGAAAACTAGGAGGAAAAATATGTGTACGGCAGCTGTTTATAAAACAAAGGATTTTTATTTTGGACGCACACTGGACTATGACTTTTCTTATGGGGAAGAAGTTGTAATCACTCCTCGCAGCTATGCATTTCACTTTCGTAATGCAGAAGTGATGGAGCGGAATTATGCTGTCATCGGAATGGCGCATGTGGAGGGGGATTATCCTCTATACTATGATGCAGTCAATGAGCGGGGGCTTGGAATGGCCGGGTTGAATTTTGTGGGGAATGCACAGTACAGGAAAGCAGTACAGGGAAAAGACAATGTAGCAACTTTTGAATTTATTCCCTGGATTCTTGTACAGTGTGCGACAGTAAGAGAAGCGAGGGAGCGTCTGGCACGGTTGAATCTGACGGAAGATTCTTTTAGTCGGGATTTGCCTGTGGCTCAGCTTCATTGGATAATTGCTGACAGGGAAGAAACTATTGTCGTAGAATCGGTGAAGGAAGGGATGAAAATTTATGACAACCCGGTGGGGATATTGACGAACAATCCGCCGTTTGGGCAGCAGTTGTTCCAGCTGAACAATTATATGCAGTTGTCTCCAAAGGAACCGCAAAATCATTTTTCTGAAAAGCTGTCTTTGCGTTCTTATAGCCGTGGGATGGGGGCGCTGGGACTTCCGGGGGATTTGTCTTCTCCGTCACGTTTTGTCAGGGCGGTGTTTACAAAAATGAATTCGGTTTCCGGGAATTCCGAAGCGGAGAGTGTCAGCCAGTTTTTTCATATTCTGGGTTCTGTGGAACAGCAGAGAGGATGCTGCGAGGTGGGAGACGGAAAATACGAGATTACGGTTTATACGTCATGCTGCAATGCAGACAAGGGCATTTATTATTATACTACTTATGAAAATCGCCAGATTACAGCGATAGATATGCAGAAAGAAGATTTGGAAGGAAATCAGCTGATAAAATTTCCGCTGGTTCAGGGAGAGCAGATAAAGATGCAGAATTAAAGTTAGAGGATGAGCCGATAGAAAGAATGCCGGACAAAAAGACTTTTCACGGCAGTTATTTTTGCGGGAAATTACTATTTTGTTACAATATGGGTTTAAAGTTGATATTATTGTGATGAAATAGTATAATAAAAACAGAATAGCTGCGCAGTTGAAAATAGAAATTTTGGGGGAAAGTGAGAAGGAGTGGGGGCAAATGAAAAAGTGGTATTTTATATTAATTTTGTTTTTCTGCTTTTTGATGAAAAGTAATGTGTACGCAGGTAATGAAGATGAAATCTTCTTATATGTAGGTGAAAAATATGTAATTGAGCAGCAGGAAGGCGTGTTGGCGACATACACTTCCGAAAACGAAGAAATAGCAGCAATGGAGGAACAGGTGATTACCGGAAAATCGTCTGGGGAAACGTATATTGTTGTAAATAATAATGGTGTAGAAAAAAGGTTACATATATTTGTAGGGGATTATAAATTATGTACAGGCCAGGAAGAATTGATGGAATTTGATTTGTCGTCGGTAATGAATGCCTGGGATTCCTCTATAAGATCCAGTGATACGTCGGTTGTAAGTGCCGTAAAGCAGGGACATGACAAAAATGAGGTCAGTTTTTTATTTAAGGCAGTCTCAACGGGGATGGCAAATATAACGATTTCTTCAGGCAGCACTGTTTTGGAGAGCTTTGCTGTGGTGGTGCAAAATCATCCGTTAGCATATTTTGAACGAATAGAACCGACCTGTTCACAGAAAGGCAGCATTGCCCACTATGAATGTCTGTTTTGCAGCAAATGTTTTAGTGATGCCGATGGACAGGAGTGCCTGGATGATATTAGTATAGATGAATCCGAACATGAATATGCAATCGTTAAAATGGAGGCGGCAGCTTGCAATAAGAATGGATATGCGGAATATGTGTGTCAGAATTGTCAGCATGAATATACACAATTGCTGAAAGGCGGACATGAATATGAGACAAAAGTAGTGAAACCAGACTGTGTCAATCAGGGATATACAGAATATACGTGTAAAAGATGCGGCGACTCTTTTCGGAACTCCTATGTAGATGCGCTTGGGCATAACTTTAAGACCGTATTCTATATGAATTATAATAGCGTCGCGAAACAAAGCTGTGCGGCTTGCGGGGCTGTTTCGTATAAAATGAATATAGAAGGCGTGATGGTAAACCAGTCGTTCTATCCGCGTAAGTGGGATGCGGATAGTTCAAACCATTATGTGCCATTAAATGAAGAATGTCTTGTAACATCAAGTTTAGATTCCCCTATAAATGCGGGAGTTGATATTAAATATAAATGCCCGATTCGTGAGTCTTCGGGGAAGTTAAAGATTTATGATATAAAAATGATATATGAAGATATGGATACAAAGCAAGTCATGTATGATCATGCGATAAATTGTGTATCGTTTTCATACGATGATGATTACATTACGGATGGATTAGAGGTAAATGTCGGTCATGGAGTCTCTGCCTGTGAACTAAAAATGGATTATGAAGAAAAGAGTGATGATGAAGATGAGGAAGGATGTTTATTTTACTCCTATGCTTCTTTTGTAGATGTTGGAAATAAGCGTTACAGTGTGTTAGGCGTTACTTTTAAAATGAAGTTTCAGAGCAGTGACAAGAGTCCTTACAAAAAGACGTCAGCACAATATGTAGAATTGTCAAAAAGCAAATTAAAAATCGCAAAAGGTTTTAGTTTAAAATGGTTGATTATCTCAAAAAAGCCTTGATTTACGGGCATACAAGCAGGATTTCAAGCTGAATTTACTACCAATTTACTACTTTTGAGGGAAAGAGCCTTGATATGCCGCCCGGAACCCTGCAAGCCCAAACACCAGCACACAGCATTGAGTTCGAGTAAAGTTTCATCTTGCCGGGAGCCCGATAAATCAAGGGTTCCCGGCTGTTTTTCTGCTCGGGTGACACCCAAATGACACCCAAAAGAGAAGCTACAGGTACTTTACAGGAAGTCCGCGGCTGGAGAAGCAAAACACAGTTTCATCGCTTGCTTCATAATATCCGTCCTTTAGCATAATGACAAAAGCCTCCTCTGGAAATATGCTGGAGGAAACGGCCCGGTCAAAAACCTGCCTGTCAACAACTGTTTTTTCTTTTTTCTGCCTGTCCCACTGGATGATATCATCATTCTCACAGGCGCTGTAGTTCGGCAGCATCTTCTGTATTTCACCAAGCAGGGATATTACCTGGTCTTCTGCCGTTTTATTTTCGGTAATCCCGGTAGCTTTAGCTTCCTGCAGTCCATATGCTATTTGCCGCCCTTTATCCGGGTATAGATGGGCATAAGTGTTCCAAGTCGTCTGGACGCTCTTATGCCCCAGACGCTCTGAAACCATCAGAATGTTAAAGCCCATATCAATTAACAGGGAAGCGTGGGAATGGCGGATATCATGTACGCGGATAGGCTCAAGCCCCGCTTTCTGTGCTATGCGCTTGATTTCTTTTTGGAGGAATGAGCCGGTAAACATGAAAAGGCGGTCTGTCGGCTCCAGGCCGTATAAGCTCTGAGAATATTCCTGAACTTCTTTGTAGAGAAAATCCGGGATGGCTATGCATCGGATGCTGGGGTCATTTTTTGGTGTTTTAATAATGTGTTCACCGCCCACTACAGCGAAGTTCTTATCAATATTGAGCTGCATGTCAGGCAGGAAGTCAGCAGGTGTCAATGCCAACAGCTCTCCTTCACGGATGCCGGTCCAGAACAGGATATCGAACGCCACCCTCGCACCGGATTTGTCGGCGTGGGCAATGAATTGTTCAAACTGATCCAGTGTCCAGATTTGCATGGCTTCTGCTGTGCTTTTTCCCATGCTTCCGGCTCTTTGGCAGGGATTATAGGGTAATTTGTAATAGCGGCAGGCATAGTTCATAATTGCTGAAAGCTCATTGTTAATAGACTTCAGATAAGTCGGGGCATATCCTATATCTGGTTTTCGTTCAAATCCCTGTTGCCTTACCCATGTCTGCCAGTTCAGCACATCCAGCTCATCAATTTCATTGATAGGTTTTCTTTCGAAGAATGGGGTGAGCAAAACAGAGAATGTCTGCTTTTTTCTGGCCGCAGTCGTGATGGCAATTTTACCGTTGGACACGAGATCCTCCAGATAATTGTCAGCAAGCGCTGAAAAGGGGATATTTGCAGAATGTACATATTTTGCCTTGAAGTCCGCTTCGAACTGTTCCGCATCTTTCTTCCGGGCAAAACCACGTTTGGTTTTCTGCTTGGTTTGCCCCATCCAGTCCTTGTATTTGAATTTTGCAGACCAGGTTTTGTTCTTTTCTTTATATGCAGGCATACTCCCCTCCGGTAGTGTTTTTATTGTTTCTGTTACCTGTTTGGATGATGAAAATTATATGTATAATTATTTCAGATATTTTTTTATACGCTCGGAAACCAACTCTTCTGTTATGCAATCTGTATAAGTGAAATATACTATAGGCACATTATTTTGGTTTGCAAGATTTAGTTTTCGTGCATCGTGTTCTTGGCGTTTAATTAATCCTGCTTTTCCGCCCCAATGTTTAAGAGGATGATAATATTGAATACCCTGATATTCTATTCCTAATGGGATTTCAGGAAGAAATATGTCAAGCTCTAATCGTTCCAGCCAATCAGGGCGGTAGTTTTTAATAATTTCATGATTAGGAAATAACTCTTTTACTATTTTGTAAAGTTTGGTTTCTTCTTTCCAGCGTTCACCAACCAATGGGTAATGAAATGCATTTCTCACTTCATTTTCTATTAATCTGTGAAATACTGTGTATTTTTTTGAAGATTCATTGTAGAAATCAGATGCCTTTTCATAGTCATGATTCATAGCGGCATTTTGTCCCTGTTCATGTAGTTTCCATACAACTTTTAGCAATGACAAATATTCATCTGGAATACGATTTAAATAGCTATCAGGGAGTTGGAGTCCTATGTCAATTGATTTTTTTTTAACATACCACGCATGCTGCAGTTCAAATGAAGACATATTGCAATAATTTACTCTATATTGTGGAGAAATGGCGTTACATTGGTGGCAAATCTTATCTTTAAAATAAATTTTGTCCAAAACAGCTCTTGATGTGGAAGGGGTTTTATCTTTTAACAATTTTTCTACAAAATCATATGGAAAATGTCGGGAAGATAAAATATAATTCAAATCTTCATAAGAATAAAATTCTCTATCAGATATTCGCCGTAGCAAATAATGTTCCAGTGTTTTTATGAAGCAACTACAAAAACAGATTTCACTATCTTCATTTTTTGAAAAACCAATGAAAGGGCCAGTTATCCCAGGATAATGAACAAATGGCAATGGTAATTCTTCACGGATGATAAAAGTTTTACGATATGCATCAACAATGGGGATATTTTTTTCATGAATTATTCCTTATCATCCCTTCGGTACCACTCGAAGGGTATTATTTTCCCGAGTTTGTAGTTCCTGTCTTTCTCAAGGGTTCATCCGCTGCAACGAATGAAGATTCTCTCTCAAGTTCAAAACATTTTCCTAATACAATGCCGCGGTCTTTTCTTTTTTGTAATGAACAAAATGATTCTAATAACTCCATTACCTCTCCAGGAAATCTATGATAATATCTGAGAATAAGTTCTTCATTAGGAGTTATTTTTTCCCGTTGAGAACAATCAAGCAGATAATCTATTGAAACATCCAAGACTCTAGCAATTCGTATAAGTTCTTCTGCGACTGGTTGTGAATTACCATACCAAAGCGCATCTAAACGCTCTTTTTCAATACATGATTTTTCAAGTATGTCCTCATATGAAATTTCTTTTGCCTTAGATATTTTGCGGATAGACCAGTTAACATCACCTTCCTCATAAAAATAATTGTAACAATCATTTGTTTGCGAATTCATTTTTTTTAATCCAAGCAATTCATCTACTGTAAGATTAAATAACGAAGCAATTTTTTTCAGAACATCTGCGGGTGGTATATGATCTCCACTTTCATAGTAAGAGACGTTTCTCTGAGAAACACCTATGTGCTCTGCTAATTTGGCTTGGGAAAGATGCTTCAGCTCTCGGTAAAACTTAATTGTTTTTCCAATTTTGTTGCTATCATTAATCATATTAAGAACCTCCAATTCTTATTTTAGCAAAAAAAATAAAAAAAATCTTGACATAGAACTAAAAATTCTGTACTATATTTTCAGAACCAACGATTCTAAGGAGGTGAGAAGCATGGGTTCTAGCAATATGAAGGATTCTCGAATCAAAAAAGGTCTATCTATGAAAGAATTATCTTTTAAAACCAGAATATCAGAGAGATATCTATATTTTATTGAAAAGGGCGAAAAAACACCGTCTTTGAAAACAGCCCAAATTATAGCAAATGCTCTTGATGCAAGTATTGAAGATATTTTTTTACATAGGAATAGAACTAATGATTCTATAGATTAAGTGTAATTCATGGAGGTAAAAAGAAAAATGGCAAATATAGCAGCAAAGACAAGTGCCAACGTTTTTTATAAAGCACGTTGCGGGGCTGCAAAACACAACGAGCAGTTGAGTAGCCGGGAAGGTGCCGCAGACATAATGTCAATCGACAGAGGCAGGCTTTACAGAATAGAGAGCAGTATTGTTAATCCTTATCCAGAAGAAGTACATTTAATGGCCGATTTGTACAATGCTCCAGAACTTCGGAATTATTACTGCACAAATATGTGTCCGCTTGGATGTGATATGCAGAAAGCAGCGGTGGAAAATTTGGACCGCATTACGGTACGGGCAGTATCGGCATTTCGGAAACTGGATGTGACGGAGGCGCTTTTATTGGACATAACAGAGGATGGTGTAATTTCCGAAGATGAAGAAAAGGATATGCAGAAGATTCTTGCAGAGCTTGAGGAACTGGCGGCGATTACCCAGAATTTGAAATTGTGGGTGAAGAAGAACTTGTAAAGGAAGCAACCAGGAGGTGATTAGGTGTCTGGCAAAACGGTGTGCAGTCCAGGGAGGAAGAGGGAGCAGAAAGTTAAAAAGCCAGAGGTAACAGTTGGATATTATGGCGTTACTGACGTCATGGTAATTCTTGGATGCGGCCGGACAAAGGCCCAGGACGTTATTCGTCAGATGAATGATGAACTGGAAAGCAAGGGATATGGAAGATGGCCGAAAGGTAAGATTTCCAAGACATATTTTAATCAAAAGTATTTTTAGGAGGAATTGAAGTGGCATATTACAATGTTTGTTCGAATTGCGGGGCTTATCTGGATCCGGGTGAGAAATGCGATTGTGAAGACGAGAAACAGAAAGACATGTTTGCTGGACTCATCAGGGTAAACCCTAAAACAGGGCAGATGGCTTTCTGTATCGGAGAGGAGAAGGCATATGTGGAAAAAACTGCTTGTTAGTGCCGGGACGGCTATGGTGCTTATTGTGCTGCCGGCATCTCCATTGAAAGACTCAGGAAGGGAAGCAGCAGAGATTAAAAGAATTCGGCATATGCCAGCTATTGAAATGTTTGCAGATAGTTTAAAGGAAGCAAAAGCGCCGAAGATAACGTCCTCCACAAAAAGAAATTCTGAAAAGAAAACAATTCATTTGAATGTGGGCGAAGGGTATTTGCTTGCGAAAATTGCTATGGCAGAAGCCGAGGGGGAAGATACGGAAGGGAAAGCGCTGGTAATTCTGACAGTGCTCAACAGGGTGGCGAGTAAGAACTTTCCGGATTCCATAGCGGAGGTCATATACCAGGAAGGGCAATTCAGCCCAGTTAGCAATGGCAGGTTTGATGCTGTAAATCCGGATAAAGATTGCTGGGAAGCATTGGATTTGGTAATGGGCGGATGGAACCATAGCCATGAGGCTTTGTATTTCGAAAGCGAGAGCGCATCCACTTGGCACAGAGATAATCTAAGATTTCTGTTCAGGCACGGAAGCCATCTGTTTTATGCGGAGGAGTGATATGAAACATAAATGTATCCAGTATGTGGTTGAGGCAGGGTATAGCCTGGCGTTTTCATGGGCAGTAGGAAAATGGGCGTTCTGGTGTGCCTGGCTGGAAAGAGGGTATGAAGCAGTAGGAAGTGAATATTTGATTACCGTGCTGGCTGCCTATGCGTCACATAAAGCAATCCATTACATATTCAGAGTAAAGGAGGCGGATGTAAATGGGAAAAGAAAGCGTAAGTAAAAGAGAGGTGGAAGAACTGTTGGGATGCAGCGTTACAGAGGCCAGGTTTACAGAGGCGCTGAAATATGCCAAAAAGAAACAGGCATACATCTATGGGCGGGATGGCCGTGGGGTGACATTGCAGCACTGGTATCTTGTGCGGCTGACAATGGAATATGTCAGGAATCTTGCCTTTTCAGAATTCACACAGAATTTATGCAGAGATGTTCATGATATGGAAAAAGAGCACCCGACAAACAGTCAAGGCGCTCCTGCAAGCACCCATATCATAACAGGTTCTGCTTTATAAATCAAGCAAAATTAACCAGGTATGGAGGTAAATTTCTATGAATGAGTTATCTATTTCTAATCAGTATCCGGCATCAAAATACAATTTATTGGGAAACACAGATGTAATTGTTGACGTGCCGGACATCAAATCACCTGTCATTCAGGCTGTACGGCTGAATCCGAACCCAGGTAAAGGGGATGTCTATATCCAGCAGAAAGAGAGCCGGGAGTGGACAGATAAAAAAAGAAATGTCCATCCCGCGACCCCTAATTTGTATGCGATTACCAAAAACGGATTGAAAAAGCTGGCTGATGGGGCAGGAATCAAGATGATTTCCAGCGAACATGTTATTCCGACAACCTGCCAGAAATGCGTGGCAGTAAACAGGTACAGCGGAAAGATTGTGCAGTGTGGAAACTGCCAGAACCGGGATGTTGCTTATCGAGTAACAATTTCTGTTCCCCAGCTGACCGGTGAGATTCTCACGGTTGAGGACACTCATGAAATTATTGTTGAGAATGTGACACCCGGCATGTCGGAAAAACAGAAAGCAGAGTTTATGAAGCATTTGCCACAGATTTGTGAAGCTAAGGCATTGAATGGGGCAATAAGGACAGCGCTGCATATCAAAGGGACTTATACATATGAAGAGTTACAGAAGCCTTTCGTAGTGGCATATCTTGTGCCAAACCTGAACCACAAAGATGTGAAACAGGCGGCTATTGATAGTATGTTCCAGTCCTCCCAGAAGCTTTTTGGAAGAGTGCCAGATATTCAGCAGATTGAAAGCAGGGTACCGGAGCAGGCGGCTATCGAAGCTTCAGATGGGGAAGATTACGATCAGTATATTGACGGTACATATTCCCAAGAAACGGATGGACAGGCATTACAGGGCAAACAGGAAGCACCGCCAGAGCCTGAAGATAGGTCGCAGGACTTCTGCTGTGACAAATGCGGCACAGTGATACCGGAAAAAGTATGGGATTATTCGGTAGAGCATTTTGCAAGGCCGCTTTGTATGAAGTGCCAGAAAATTATTCGGAATGTGCAGAGAGGGGGAGTAAAAAGATGAATTTGATTAAAGTGAGTGCAGATTTGGAGTTAACAGTACATGAGTTCCCGGAGGGGAGCTACAAGAAACAGAATAAAATACTGCGACATTTGATTGGGAATGGCTGTAGTATCTATGAACATGTTATGCCGAAGCGTTTATATACGGAGTTGCATATGAAGAATTGCCCGACAGGAGTGCCAGGGCAGTGCGTAAGTGTGCTGATTGATGAGGAAGGACGGATGAAAAAGGATATGGGGATTAATTTGATTGCCAGTTACCTTTATGAAACGTATAAGCACAGGATGCCAATCGTGGGGAACGTATTATTTGTTGGTGAAAAATATACAGGAAGCGGTATTGATTTCTGTGGCATTGATGGGGAAGTGTTTAAAATTTTAAAGGAGCAGCTAGACAATATGCGTCAAATGGCTGTGATTATGAAAAGAATACAGGGGGGAGGGATAAGATGAAGATTTTGCATACGGCGGATTGGCACATTGGAAATTTTAGAAGTCCAATGAAAGACGGAGTAAACCTCCGGACCGAGGATACAAAACGTTGTCTTGATGAATTAGTAAGGGTGGCAAGAGAGGAACAGCCAGACTACTCTCTTATTTCTGGAGATGTATTCCACGTCGGACGCCTGTGGTCCGATAGATGCTGCGAGGAAATTATCACAGCTATTCACTATATCCGGGAGTTGGCAGCGGTTTCAAAGCAGGTAGTTGTCATGAGGGGAACACCGAATCATGACGGAGCAGGGCAGTTCAATGTCCTCTCTGAGATGTTTGCAGGTTGCCAGAATGTGTATGTTGTGACTGCCCCACAGGTTCTTACATTTGATGATGTTGATATAGCGGTACTTCCGGGATTTGATGCCAGTATTTATCGGACCCAAAACCCAGGAAATTCAAAAGAGGAAGAGAATGAGCTGCTGACACAGGAGCTATCCAGCATTGTACTTGGGCTGAAGGCACAATGCAGCCCAGATAAAAAGAGCATACTTATGGCTCATTATACTGTACCGGGATGTAATGCGGAGAGCGGCCAAGCGATGATGCTGACGCGGTTCGAGCCGATTATTCCGCAGCAAGCATTGATGGCGGCGGGATATGACCTGGTAGCTTTGGGGCATATCCATAGACCCCAAAAGCTTCCAAATCTCCAGAATTGCTATTATTCGGGAGCGATAAATGGAATGAACTTTAATGATGAAGGGCAGGAACGCGGCTTCTGGATACATGAGCATACGCTTCCATTTGACACATGGAACTGGGAAAGTACGTTCCATAAAACCCCATACCGGGAATTCATTACATTCTATTTAACGGATACAGATATTACAGCTATAAACCTTGGGCATATTGACGAGGTAGCGTTCAATTACTGGCGGTATAACGGGGCTGTAAAAGATAGGATTGTCAGAATTCATTATACCTGTTCGTTAGATAACAGCAAGGCTTTGAATAAGGCGGTGTTAGAGAGGACACTGCTTGACGATGGTGCCTTTATGGTATGGGAAATCCTGCCGGATAAAATAGATGAATTTGCAAACAGGATGGAGCTTTCCAAGACAACAGATCCGGAAGAGAACCTTACTAAATACTTGGAAGAAAAACAGGTAGATCCAGAAAAAATACAGGAGTTGGTATTAAAAGCAAGGCCTATTATCGCAGCAGCAGAGGCAAGCATGACTGTAGCCGCTAATACAGGCACGTTTGAACCTGTGGAGATTGCGGTTAAAAATTACCGTAACTACGAAGAGGAAACGTTTAGTTTCGAAAATATCACATTTTGCACTATCAACGGACAGAATGGAGCTGGAAAGAGCAGCCTGTTTATGGATGCGATTGTTGATTGCTTGTTTGAGGAACCAAGAGAAGGAGTCCTCAAAGACGACTCTGGAAAATCCCCCTGGCTTAGAAATAATGAAAAGGTACGTTCAGGCTCAATTATGTTTACATTCCGCATAGGCAAGAAGCAGTACCGTATAACGAGGACAAGGGCGCGTTCTGGGAAAGGAACCCTGAATATTGCTGAATTTGTGGATGGAGAGTGGAAAGACCGCTCCAGGGAGCGCTATAACGATACCCAGCAGGAGATATTGAACATCCTCGGTATGGACAGTTTTACATTCAAATCATGTGCCCTTATCATGCAGGATCAGTATGGTTTATTCTTACAGGCCAAGCCGGAGGAACGTGTGGAAGTGCTGGGCACTCTTCTTGGATTAGGGGTATACCAAATCATGGAGAAGTTTGCTTTGGATAAAGCGAAAGTAAGCGGTGCAAAAGGCCGGGAGCTGAAACAGGAAATAGAAGTCCATAACAGAACGATTATAGAATTCGGAAAGCCTGATGAAGAGTTGGAAGTGTTCAAGGCGGAACTGACAGTATATGAGGGCAGCTTGCAGGCGAAGATTGCAGAGAGGGACAAGCAGAAACTTATCCTTGCGAACCAGCAGGCAGCCGCAGAGAGACGGGCCAAATTGCTGGCATCTATTGCCACACTTCAAAGCAAAAAGGCGGAGACAGAGCAAAACAGAGCTATCCAGCAGGCGATTATTGACAGTAGTGCGGCTATTCTTAATGGTAAGGCAGAGATTGAAGAGAAAGTTGAAGAATATAAATCTTTGCTGAAGCGTGAACTGGAACTGGCGGGGGAATCTGCGCTCTATTCTTCCAAAAAGCAGGAGGCCGAGAACCTTGCAAAACAGGCAGTAACAGAACAAAAGGTCATCGATGCATATAAAGCAAGGGTAGAGCAGAAAAGAAGAGAGCTGTCATTGGTACAGCCGACGGAACAGGATGCGGTTATCAAGGAGAAAGCAGAAGAATATAGCCGGAAGAAAACAGAACTGGAAAAGATGCAGGAGAAAGCAGTCGCATACCAGAAAGCAAAGACGGAGTATTCTGCGGCAGTTTTCCGCCAGGATGAAACGACAAGGAAGTTTGATGCAGAGAAACAATCTGTAGATGAGCGGAAAAAAGTTCTGGAAAAGAAAGTGCAAATTCTGAGTGAATCCGGATGCGTTGATATTGATAATGCACACTGTAAGTTTTTGCAGGATGCCATTGAAGCAAAGGAGGAGCTTTCCACGCTCAACGAATTGTATGTGAATATTGAGGCCAGACGGGATGCGGAGCTTACAAAATCAAAGCTGGCGGTTGATGAAAAGTTCGCTGAAATGAATGCGATAGAATTTGACGCAGGGATTCTTGCCGCTCTCCAGAGCAAGTGTACGGCGCTTCTTCCGTATGTGTCACAGCTTGAGGCTATTAACCAGAGGGAAAGCAAAATTGCCTTGTTAGAGGCCGATATTAAGCATTTACAGTCAAATATACTCGAAGCGGAAAAACGGCTTGCTGAGGCCAAATCAGGAGGTGTGGTAGCAGAAAAAGAGCGTGACTTATATGCCGATGCGTTTTCTATCCACGCCAAAGTACAGAGTGAGATATTAATTCTTGAGCCGTGGATTGAAAAGGAAAGACAGTTGCCAGTGGCTGAGGAAAGAAATGCTACAGCTACAAACCGTGTATTGGAACTGACAACGGAATTGCTGAATATTGATATTGAAATTTTAGAAAAACAGGAAGAGGCGGATAAAGAAACGCTTGTCATGGGCGGCATGGAAGAACTGACAGGAATTGTCGCCAAAATGAATGCGGATATAGAGGCTTGTAATTCCCAGGTAAAAGAAAAGCAGATGAAGATCGGAGCGTTACAGCAGAAATCGGAGCAGATTGCTAAGCTGAAAAAAGAGATTACAGTATTGCAGGAAAGGCAGACAAAGTATGCGAAGGAAACCGCAGATTATGATGTATTAAAGGCGGCATTTAGCCAGAGTGGGGTGCCGCATCAGATTATCCGGTCCATTATTCCGCAGCTGACAGCAACCTCCAATACGATTCTTGGGCAAATGACTGGAGGCAAAATGGGTGTGGAGTTCCGTTTGGAGAGACTGCAGAAGAATGGGAAGGAAAAGGTATCGCTGGATATTTTCATAGAGGAATATGGAAAATCGGTGTTGCCGTATCTTTCAAAGTCCGGTGGGGAAAAGGTAAAGTCCTCTTTATCGGTTATCCTTGCACTGGCTGAAATTAAATCATCATCTGCCGGTATCCAACTGGGAATGCTCTTTATTGACGAACCCCCGTTCCTTGATTCTGATGGTGTTGAGGCATATGTTGAAGCATTAGAAGCGATAAGAGGCAGATATTCTGGCTTAAAGGTCATGGCAATTACGCACGACCCCGTTATGAAAGCAAAGTTTCCAGAATCTATTGACGTGGTGAAGACGGAACATGGGAGCAAGGTGATTTATTAAGGGATAACCGGAGGGTTATTTCCCCTCCGGGCAGGAGGTAATTGTATTGGCAGAAAAAAGATATTACTGGATTCAACTCAAAGAAGGATTTTTCAAGCAAAAAGAAATCAAAAAGCTAAGAAAAATTGCGGGAGGTGATACATATACCGTCATTTACCTTAAAATGCTTCTGGCTGCGGTAAAGCAGGGCAATAAACTGTTTTTTGAAGGAGTGGAAGATACTTTCCCGGAAGAATTGGCATTAGAACTTGATGAAGATCCGGAAAATGTGAAAGTAACATTATCATTTTTGGAACGCCAAGGTTTAATTCGGGTGATGGGAGAAGATGAATTTTTGCTTCTTCAGTGCGAGGAAATGGTTGGCTCCGAGAGCGAATCTGCGGCCAGAGTAAGACGGTATAGAGAGAAAAAAGCGTTACAAAGTAACACAGGTGTAACGCCGCTGTTACAAAGTGGTAACACAGATATAGATAAAGATATAGAGAAAGACACAGAGAAAGAGAAAGAAAAAGATATTTGCCCGGAGCTAAACTCCGGATCGAAGGAACCGCCCATCATAACGCTCCCTCTGAATACAGGCGCAGAACATTTGATTTTTCAGCGTGATATTGATGCATTTGCTGAACTGTATCCAGCGGTAGATATACTGCAAGCAATGAGGGGTATGAAAGGGTGGCTCATGACGAATCCGACAAAGCGGAAAACCAAGCGAGGCATTGGCAGATTTATAAACTCCTGGCTGGCGAGAGAGCAGGACAAGGGAGGGAAGGTTGTCGGTAACAATGCCCGAAATATGACAACAGAACAATATGCGGAGTCAATCAGGGGGTGGAATGAGTGACTGCCCAGGAGTTTGAAACAATTGCGTTGGCGATAAAAGCGGCCTATCCCAATTCCAACGTTCTACCAGACAAGTACGCCATGAAAGTCTGGTACCGGATGCTGGGGGATCTGGAATCCGCCGTGGTAGAAAACGCAGTTTGTGAACATATAGGCACATCCCCGTTTTCTCCCAGTATTGCAGAAATTCGGGAAAAGTGTACGGCCAGATTATCTCCGATGGTGACTGACTGGGGGGAGGCGTGGGAAGAAGTGCAGAGAGCCATCCGGAAGTATGGCCGTTATCGGGAGGAAGAAGCGCTGGCTTCAATGACTCGAATGACGGAGGTTGCTGCTCGCCGGATGGGGTTTCAGAATTTGTGTAGCAGCGATAACCCGGTGGCAGACCGGGCGCATTTTCAGCGAATGTATGAAGGAATGGTGAAGGAAGAAAAGAGGCAGACACAGATTCCAGAATTTGTGCGAAATGAAAGAACCCGGATGATTGAAAGTCATACACAGCCTGTCCGCCAAATTGGGAGTAAAGAAAGCCGGGTGTCCGAAAATGTGTCAAGAGCATCCCCGGAACACATCAACAAACTCTTGGAGGAACTCTATCAGTCAATGGGAACTGGAAAGAAGGCAGAGAAAAGCTGGGGAAGTTAATTCTTCCTCAGCTCCACTACATCAGCTATGTCACAATCCAGTGTAGAACATATTTTTTCAATGATTTTGAGTGACACATATTCATTTTTGCCGAGTTGCGCCAGGGCGGAAGTTGTTAAACCGGCATTGATCCGAAGCTCTGTTTTTGACATATGCTTGTCTATCAGCAGCTTCCAGAGTTTGTCATAAGACACCATATTATCACCTCAGGAGTTATCTTATCACGAAAAAAGAAAAAAATCAATATAATATCTAATTTTTGAATTTTTTGTTGACATATTAACTCGGATAGTGTAATATCTAAAATATAGATAAAATATCTGAAATACAGATTTAAAGAGGTGAAATTATTGAGGCACGCACAAAGAAGTTTTCAGGGTAGCAAAGGGGAATTTGTAAAAATCATTCGGGAGTTATGTTATTCCCGCCAACCGTGGGAGGTTTGGTCTGATGTAATTACAGTAATGGCTTGTTCGATAGCGAATGCCGTGGATAAGTCACCCAAGCGGCATGAGCGCCGCGAAAGAGAATATGCAGAGTGCATAAAGCGTCTGGGCGGTGTAGAAAAGCCTGCACAGTTATTCGCCATTCTGGTGGAAGAATTGGAGGCAAATCCCGACCAGGACTTCCTCGGTGAGTTGTACATGGCTTTAGAGTTGGGGAACCATTGGAAAGGGCAGTTTTTTACACCGTATAATATTTGCCAGCTTATGTCTGAAATGACAATGGGGGACTGCCAGAAAGCGATTGAGAAAGATGGTTGGATTTCTATATGTGATCCATGTATAGGCGGCGGGGCCATGATGATAGCGGCAGTCCATACGCTACGGTGCCAGAATGTATATTATCACAATCATGTGCTTTTTGTTGGGCAGGATATTGATCGGGTGGTTGGCATGATGGCTTATATACAGCTTTCTCTTTTGGGGTGTCCCGGATATATCGTCATTGCAAACACACTGACAAATCCGATAGTTGGATCACCGCTTATGCCCATAGAGAAAGAGGAGCAGGAGTTTTGGTATACACCACTTTATTTTAGCAAGGTCTGGCATTTCAGAAGGGCGTTCGGCTTATTAAAAAATATCAGTGGAACCGAAACCACTCAAAAAACAGTGGAAAAAGAGCGATATTTTATGTTTTTTGATTTTGATAAAAAGGAGGTCAATTATGGGGATTAGCGGATTTAATGAAAATAACATTTCCGAACAAAACAAAAAAACTTGCAGTCGGAAATATGGAAGGAGATGAGGAAAGTCATGAAAACAGAAGTTGTGCATTTCACAGAAACGCCGGAGATTCAACATTTTGCAGTAGAGAAAGTGAGCAGAAATGATAATGTCTATGGAGTTGTATGGGGGAATGTGGTTAGAGAATATCTGAAAACAGCATATTCCGAGGGAAGTACACAAGCAGATGTTATATCAGATGGCGTTAAATATAAGGTTCTGAAACGGGCAGAGATAACAGCTTTCTATGATACAGACGGAAATACGCTCTTTGATGTGGAGAATACGCGGCTTGAAAAAGAATATGGGTATGTCATGCAGGAAGAAAAGATGTCTGTTGCTTCAGAGGAGAAAAATAGCAATGCAGCTGAAGCTGAGGAAAAAAGTTCGGATATTGAAAAATCAGGGACAGGTAAGGAAACTGGCGAAGCTCAGGAAGAAAAGGCGGAGGATACATCCAGGGATGATATGCCGGTGTGCAATAACGTTCCGTCTGATCCGGTTGCCATAAAGCAAATGGCGAAAGAAAAATTGGAAAAGGAAATGAAAGTAGCAAAGGATAAAGGCTTTGCGGAACCAATTATTAGTTATCTTTTGGGGCGTTGTGCAGATGATGTAGGACTTGCCCAAGATGTGATGCAGGAGCATAAGGCTTTGCAGAAATGTCTTGATTACATTTACGAAAAGGCAAGAAAGCAGGCTGTAGGCAATAGGGCGGCGGTGCGTGATGAGGTGGTTTTTGAATGGGCAGAGGATTACTACCACAAAGATGATAAAGCTGAGGAAGAGAAGAGGGTAAAGAAAGAAGCAACACGGAAGCAGCGTGAGGCAGAAAATAAGAAAAACGCCAAAAAGAACATTGGCAAAAGAAAGAATACGGATAAGCATAAGACGGGGAAGGAAAATTCTGCTGCAAAACCGCAATCGGAACAGGCAGTGGAAAAGGAGACTGCGAGAGTAAAGAAAAATAGCAAAAATATAGAAGGGCAGATGGATTTATTTTCAATGCTGGGATTATAGGAGGTATGAATTTTGGATAAAAGAAAATTAGCGAAGATACCGAAAGCACGGGCGACAGCGGAGATGATAGAGGTTGCAGGGCGCATCGGTGGATTCTATCATATCGCGACTGCTGAATTGATTGAAGATAAAAAAATACTGCTGCTGACTTTCTATAGGATTAGCGAACTCCGAAAAGGAAAGTCAGAAGCAGAATTTAGGACATTTCTGTCTGATAGTGATTATATCACGCAGGATTTAAAAGTGTCAAAGGTTAAATGGCTGACAGCAGCATTTTCGGGTATGGAAAAATTTTCATTGTTGGATTATCACTGGGATAATAAAACGGGAAAGAGTACGTATCGGGAAAATGTGTTTCTTAGGACGAAGGAAGAAAAGAACATTATTAGTGATTTCTTCAAAGCATATCAGAATCCGGAGGATGAGTATGGGCCGTGGACATGGATAGACCGTTTTCAGGAAGAGGTAAAAGCAAAGCGGTTGTCGGAGAAGCATAAAAAAGTGACAGATAAAATTGATGCTGTTATGGAGCCAATCAAAGATGCTCCAAAAGAATTCTTTAATTGGGTGTGGGAAAAGGGCATGGGTTTTAGCCGATATCTGATTTACAAAGAGGAAACGAAGGGAAAAGCTGTTTGCGAATGTACCCATTGTAAGAACATAGGGGTGGTAGACAGAAAGGATACTCGTTTGCGGAATAATGAAAAAGGAATCTGCCCATTCTGTGGCAGCCAGGTAACAATCAAAGCGAGAGGAAGGATGCCAGCGCAGATATTAGATGAACGTTGGTTCCTGTACGTGGATCCTACGCAGGACGGTTTTGTTTTACGGTATTTTAAAGCAAATAGGCACATTCGAAATGACAATTACAGGGATATGCTCATAAACAAAGAGCGGGTTGAACAAAGTGTGCACGAGTATAGCAGGGCGATTTATACATTTCCAAAAGGGAAACTTAAATGTGTGTCTTATGAATGGGGAGTGTATAAACAACGAGGAATGCCAAGATGGTGTCCGGATGCTGGAAATGTAGCCTGCATGGACAGCATTTTATATCCGGGTAATCTTCCGCAGGCATGGGAACATACACTCATGAAATATTCTGCCTTAGAAGTTCTGTCGGCGAATATTCCTACGGTGTCATTGCGATACGAGGATGCCATAAAAAAATATTTGAATTTCCCTAAGCTGGAGTGGCTGTGCAAAATGGGATTGAACAATCTGGCGAGAAATATCATAAATGATCAGTATATCGGCAATATGGTTGGGAAAGTGAATTATAAAGGTAAAACCATTTATGAGATTTTAGGGCTTACGAAAGTTAACACCAGGGTGTTGCAGGCGGTAGACGGAGATCATTATGTGTTGCGATTGCTACAGGTATCACAGCAGATAGGAATCCAGTTCAAGCCGGAGCAGTTGCAGGAGTATTACGAAACATTTGAATGTAATACGGAACTTTTGAAGCAGGCGAACCGGAAAGTATCGCTTCATAAGCTGGTAAAATATATCGCGAAAGAAAGTGAGCGTTATCCGCTGGGAGATAAGGGAGGCTGCTGGCAGTATTCTTACATGAGATACAAGGAGCGGGAAGATCCCCGGATAGAACGGAAACGGAATATGGCGAAAGATTGGCTTGAGTATCTCAGGTGGTGCGAAGCATTGAAGTATGACTTAGATAACATGTTTATCTATATGCCTGTTAATTTCAAAAAAGTGCATGACCGGACAGCGAAAGAGTATCAGGTATTGCAGGATAAAAAAGCTGCAGCTGAGAAAAAGAGGCAGGAGGCTCTTGCTAAAAAGAGAATGGGGCAGACTAGAAAAGCTATGGAAGAACTTTTCAAGAAGAACAGTGGAACGGATGCGTTTGCCATCAAAGGAAATGGTTTGGTATTGGTAGTTCCGAAAAGCGGCGAAGAAATAAAAGCTGAAGGTGCTGCACTGCATCATTGTGTTGGAGGATATGTGGAACGTGTGGCAAAAGGAGAAACTAATATTTTCTTTGTGAGAAAAGCAGAGGAGCCGGAGACACCATACTTTACTATGGAATTTAATCATAACCGAGTTATCCAATGTCGGGGATTTAAAAATTGTGGTATGCCGCCGGAAGTAAATGCTTTCGTAAAGGTATTTGAAAAGAAAATGCAAGATGCTGTAAAAAACCGGAAAGAGACTAAGAGACATAGAAAGGTGGGATAAAAGATGGGAAAGCAGGTAATACGCAGCATCCGAAAGGGTTCTGCACAGTGGAACGAGGAAGATAGACTACAAATGGTAACGCTCCTGGCAAAAGCAGGGTATTCAGTGCGCATCGGCAGACAGCCAGTACCGGGGCAGGCTTCAGAAAAGAAAAATACACAAATGGAATATACAGTAGAGTTTTGGGAGTAATGCGAGGAGGTATACACATGAACCGTTCTAAAATTGAGTGGTGTGACCATACATGGAATCCGATTAGCGGATGCCGGCATAATTGCCCGTACTGCTATGCCCGGAGAATGACGGCCAGGTTTGCCGGTGATGTCCGGCTGAATCTCATGGCGAAAAAAGATTATTCTTTAGTTCCTGCGGCTGATGGGGGCGCCGATCTCTATGTACTGGATGAGCAAATGCGGAATGAAACGGGGAGTCCATTGGTATATCCTTTTGGATTTGAACCTACGTTCCATAAGTATCGAATGAATATCCCTGAAAAATTGAAAATGGGAAACAATATATTTGTTGGCGCTATGGCAGATGTATTTGGGGAGTGGGTACCGGATGAATGGATTAAGGAAATTTTAGCTGCATGCATGAGAACCCCAATACATAATTATCTGTTTCTTACAAAAAATCCAGAACGCTATGAGCGTATCGATGCAGCAGGGATACTTCCAACGGACGAAAAGCTTTGGTATGGATCAACCATTACCAAACCGGAGGATAAATGCTTTATATCAAATGTACACAATACATTTTGGAGTATTGAACCAATTCATGCACCTTTCAGGATGTGGGAAAAGGATGAGTTTTCTCCAGGATGGGTAATTATCGGGGCAGAAACTGGGCGTAATAAGGACAAGGTTATTCCCCAAAAGGAGTGGATAGAAGATATCGCGGAATGGTGTGAGAAATCAAATGTTCCAGTGTTTATGAAGGATAGCCTGATTCCAATTATTGGAGAGAAAAATATGCGGAGGGAATTTCCGAAACAGCTTCAACGTTCAGAGATAAGCCCTAAGATGAAAGAAAAGCTGTTTGGCATATGTGCTGGGTGCGGAGTTCATTTGAAAAAAAGTGACATGATTACTTTGCTTGCAAGATCAAAACGGGGAGAGCAGCCGAAACAGTTTGGGTTCATGTGCAAAGATTGTTTTGAGAAAATGTGCTCGAAGATGGGGATCGATATGCCAGAACTTGCAGGCTTAGAAAAAAATATTATCTTACAAATTCAGAAACGGAGGAATGATGATGAGAAAAAGAATTATTGATGCATTGCTGTCGACTAAAAGGGAGAATATGGAACAAATGATTGCCTGGATGGATGAGAATGGATTTTTTACTGCACCATGCAGCGGCAATTACCATCTGGCGTATGAGGGCGGGCTGGCAGAACATAGTTTGAATGTTATGGAACAGGCGCTTGTTTTAGCTGACACACTGGATCAAGAAAAAGAACTCTTCGGCAAGGAATCTGTAATTATAGCGGCGCTTCTCCATGACCTGGGAAAAACAGGGCAGTTTGGGAAGCCAAACTATATCTCTAATATGCTAAAAGGACGTGCAACAAAGGCAAAACCCAATCCAGAGCCGTATCAGTCGCCCAAGAAGCCTTTTATTACAAATCCGGATTTGCTGTATGTGGATCATGAAATTAGAAGCATCCAGATTGCATCGCAATTTATTGAACTCACGGAAGATGAGAGCTTTGCCATCCTGAATCATAACGGTATGTACAGCAATCTTCGCTATGCGTATTCGGGCAAAGAAACACCGCTTAGTTTGATTATTCACTGGGCAGACATGTGGGCAGCAAGGGTACTTGAGGTGGAGGAAAAGACAGATAGTGATGCAGATGAGTGATATCAGTTAATGTAGCACTAGAAGAAATGTAGAAAGGAAGGGAATAATGGCGAAGAAAAGAAGCTGTAGGCGAACGACGGATGAAAATCTTATTCATCAGAAAGCTGTAAAAATGCGAAAAATGACAGATGAGCAACTGGTACATTATGTTGAAGATAGGGTAGAGAAGGCCAGAAGCGAAGGGTTTAATAAAGGTAAATCAAAAGCGCAAAGGCCAAGAAATGATATCCAGGCTATTGTAGATGAAATTGGAAGGATTAAGGGAATAGGCGAAGCCAAGCTGCGCGAGATTAAGTATGTCCTTGAAAAGCGCTTAGCGGGTGATGGATGTGCCTAATCTGAAGCGCCAGGCTATTGGGAAACGGAGTAAGGCATCTGGTGAGACCTTTGAGTGCTGGCTGACAAATGCCTGTGAATTCTACCTGAGAGAAGGATGGGCCCACATAGAGAAGACCCCGGAACCATTTCATATCACAGGTAAAGACGCAAATGGAGTGGTTCGGGGATATTACGAGAAGAAAGGACAGCCGGATTACAAAGGGATTCTCTGTGACGGAACTGGAATTATGTTTGAGGCAAAACATACGGATGCTGGACGGATAAACCAAAACGTAATTACAGACACCCAATGGAAAAACCTCGATATATATGAAAGATTTGGAGCCCATTGTTATGTGATGGTGTCTATAGGACTGATTAAATTTTATAGAGTCCCCTGGGCTATCTGGAAAAAGATGAAAGAGCTGTTCGGCCATAAGTTTATGACAGAGCAGGAGCTGGAACCTTATCAATTACGGGAAAAGCAGTGCACAATACTCATTTTAGAAGGAGTGGAATTGAAAGATGAAAATACAGAAAACGGAGCTTGCAACGAAACTGAATAAAATTAAAGGAGTGGTTCCCAAGAAAACCGCAATGCCAGTCTTACAGGGCATTTTAGTTACTGACGGTTATTTAATTGCCAATAACATAGAAATGACTGTTAAGGCGAAAATAGAGGGCACTGAGAGGCAGTCATTTATCATCCCGGAAAGGGCGTTTGACCTGATTAATAATTTGCCGGACGGAGAGATAGAGATTTTTGTCACAGCAAATAATACTATCACCATTAAGGCAGATAAAATCAAGAATAAGTATCAAACAATGGCGCCAGAACAATTTCCAGTCCTGGAAGCGCAGGAAGAGGGCTGTGAGCTGACGATTAAAGCCGATACGCTTTTGAAATCCATGAAACGTGTTTCTTTTGCAGTGTCGGCACAAGGAAATAATGCTGTAATGTCAGCTATGTGTTTGCAGGCGAGTGGAGGGAAGTTGAACTTTGTTGGTCTGGATGGCCATGTGCTGGCATGGGATAAGGTGGACTATGACGGGGAATTTGAATTGCTGATACCAAAGAATACGGTAGATAAGCTGAAATCCCTTGGAATTTCGGGGGAGGTGCAAATTAAACATAACAAAATGGGTGCAGTGTTTGTTACGGAGGAATTTGAGGTCTATACTCGGTTGGTTGCAGGAGCGTACTTCAAATACCAGACAATGTTTAGGGAATCTTCTTTACATACATCTATATTCAGGGCAGATTTATTGGATGCTATGATAAGAGCGAAAATGTGTACGGAGGAAAAATGCCCGGTCAAGTTTGAACTGGAAGGAAAGTTTCTGAATTTGAGTATTAAGGACAAAACCACAGATTACCATGAAACGATAGAACTACAAGAGGACATGGCACAAGCGTTGGTAATAGGATTTGATGCAAGACTGGTATTGGAAACACTGAAAGCCTTTGACTGCGACTATGTTGGAATCTCTTTCAGCGGTCCGAAAATGCCTATGATTGTTGAAGCTGAGGATAGCGATTTTAAAACAATTGTTCTCCCAGTGGCAATAAAATAGCACCACATATTCTTAATGGTCTCAGAAAGGATATATCACATAAATAAGTAGGGGCGGTGGGTGCTGCCGCCCGGAAAGACATGAGGTAAACGTGCTGGTGCAGATAAAATTGACTTTGGAAAGGTTTTTATAGGTGCTTCTGATTTTGCGAAAGATACAAGAGAAGCGGCACAGAAGCTGATTGACGAACAGACTACCGCCTATGATGTGGATAAGCTTATGGAACGGTTGGAAGATATGAAATATGTGATGATGGGTAATTACGGCGTGAGAAGAGAAGTAGTCAACTTTGATGATTTAGTTGAAATCGTGAAATCCGGTGGCATTGAATGAAATTGGTGAGAGTATGGTTGTTGGTTGAATGGATAAGATGGACAGGCTTACGCCGATGCAGAAAGGAGACAGGGAAGGATGAGAGAGATATTATTCAGGGCAAAGAGGCTTGATAACGGGGAATGGGTGCAGGGAGATCTGGTTCAGGCGCCAGACGGGAGAAAGGCAATCAGCACGGAGGATGACCTTGTGGATGCAGTGCCCGAAACCGTCTGCCAGTACACAGGCTTAACCGACAAGGACGGCAGGAAGATTTTTGAGGGGGATATCTGCGAAATCCACAGCAGCTCCATCGATGAGGAAGATGGATGTTTTAGTGTTGAGTGGAATGAAGAAAAGGCAGGGTTCGACTTATGCGGTGAGAGCTTGGCAGTTGATTTTGACTGTATCTTTGGACATGAGTGTGAAATCGCCGGAAATATCTTCGACAACCCCGGTTTACTCCAAGGGGAGGATGCATGACAGCGGAACAGAAACGCGAGGCGGCCGCAAGGAAAGACGCTGCCGCCCTGCATAACATACCGAGAATGGCATACTGGCACATGGCATCTCAGATGAGCCGCTCTGTTTTTAGAAGTAGAGTGTAAAAGTAATAAAGAAATGGGGTGATGGTAATGAAGTGTCCTAGATGCGGCAGGAGTTTTGAAAGGCTTCTTGCGTTATCAAGAATTGATAATAAAACAATGATTTGTGACGAATGTGGGACTATGGAGGCTTTGGAGGGCTTGCCTAATGGGATATTGACACCACAGGAGCGTATAAGGATTTCGGTAGCAGCAACAGGGGATAAATGGGCGATGGGAAATTTTAATGCTGCACACAATTAAAGCTAGGAGGAAAAGCAATGGCAAATTTTGATGAAGATATTAAGAGGATTACAGACGAAATAATGCAAGATGGGACAATCGAAAAAGTCTTGCGAGAGAAGTTGGAAAAAGGCTTTTTAGAAGCTATTGATAGTGCCTTTCGTTGGGGAAAACTGAAAGAAGCAATTGAAAATCGGGTAAAAGAAATTTTGGTTCCATATGTCGAAGCGTATGATATGAGTGCATATATAATTAAGCTTGATACGGTATTAACGGATATAGTAAATCAAACTTCTTTGCAGGATAATGCTAAAATTTTAGAGAATTTCCAAAATCTGATGATTGAACCGGGAATAGAATTTGTTACTCTGGAGGATATATTTGAGGAATACAAAAAGTATGTGTCAAGAAATATGGAAACCTTAGGAAGGACTATTGAATATGATGATGAACCATATTATGAGCCAATTGGTGTTACAGCAGAAATAGTTAAAGAGGATGAAAGACCATGGAGTAGTTTCAAACATGCCGTTCTTGAGTTGGCGGTTGATGAAGAAGAACAACAGGAGAAGCTGAATTTTAGTATCAGATTATCCAGGTGGGAAAGTGTATATGAGAAAAAAGGATATGATCTTGTTTATGATGTTGCCCCTTCTATCAGAGGTATGAGGCGGTTGGATGATTTTGAAATATACATACTGCGACTTGCCAGAGCGGGGGTGAGGCTTCTGGATGATATGCTATATGATGACGATTCAGTTATTGCCGAGAACAAACCAGAACCGACATACGAATAGCTATGAAAAGGTAAACAATAGAAGGATATCTGCAGATAGTTTCAGGGTGATAGGAAAAAGGAGAGTGCTCTCGCAACCCTCCAACAGACAATTATATCATACCACAGTCTGGTGTGAATGGAAATATGAATCAAGGAGGGCGATAGCATGGATGGCCAGACAACAGACAACAGAACTTTGGTAGTTCTGACACATGAGCAGCTGAGGGATATTTATGAGAAAGCAGCCGATATTGGGGCAAAAGAGGCTCTAAAGATATTCGAGCAGGAACGGAAAAAGGAGCAAAGGAAGAGAGCAGAGCGGAAACTCAGGAATACTAAGCTACTGCTTCGTAATTATCATATGCTGAAGGAACATGCAGAAAACTCTGTGTTTGGGCGGACACAGATGGAGGAATCTGCGATGGATATTTTGGAATCCATGATGTCGATATATGACAATGAGGTTATCATCGAGAGTATCAAGCGTAGCGCCACCAGAACCGCTGTCATAGTCTCACATATAGAAACTATGTTTGACTTATATGCTGTATATTGTGATAAAGCAGTGAACAAACATATTGAAAAGAGACGGTATGAAGTTTTGTGGGATATGTATATGGCAGAGGATACATTGTCCGTGAAAGAGGTGGCAAAAAAGCAGCATGTGTCAAGAGATACTGTATATACGGATCAAAGAATGGCAATTGAAAAACTTACAGCCCTGATTTTTGGAGTGGATGGATTGAACGTTCGATAAATCCTCCATCCCGAAAAAGTCTCGGTTGACACCAGATTATAAATGTGAGAAAATGATATCCGTAAAATTCTAAATCAAACGTTGAAGGAAGCCTGCCGGGGTGCAGGCTTTCTTTTTTGCTGAAAATTTCCGGGAAAGGAGATGGGACAGGGACGGAATGGCAAGCTCCTCCGAATGAAATTGTGATTGGAGGATTAAATGAAGTATACTACCTTAGTGTTAGTGGCATATGCAGTAATCATGTTGCTGTCAACGATGCTTATGACAAAGAAAGAAAAGAGCATAGAGGGATTCTGTGTTGGGAACAGGAATATAGGATGGGGCATATCAGCGTTGAGTATTGCCGCCACATGGATATGGGCGCCGGCTCTATTTACCTCAACCGAGAATGCCTATACAAAGGGCTTTGCAGGGCTCTTTTGGTTTCTGGTACCGAATGTATTGTGTCTAATATTGTTCATTCCTTTTGCAAAAAAGATAAGGGAAGAAATGCCAGAAGGAATTACGCTGTCTGGTTACATGTATGGAAAATATCATTCTGAAGCTGTGAGGAACACATACCTGTTTCAACTGAGTGCGTTGTCTGTGTTATCGACGGGAGTACAGCTATTGGCTGGAGGTAAGATGTTAAGTATGCTTACTGGGATACCGTTTGTAGCTATGACAATTATTATGGCTGTGATTGCATTTTCGTATTCGCAGTTTTCAGGAATAAAAGCATCAATATTGACGGACGCAGTTCAAATGGTCTTTATGTTGGGAGCCAGCATTGGATTTGCTGTTTTTGGTGTAAAGAATGGCGGAGGACTGGAAATGCTGGTTACGGGGCTGGGAGGAGCCGCAGGGGAAGCTGAATCATTATTTTCAAAAAGGGGATGGGAAATCTTTTTAGGGTTCGGGCTTCCTACAACAGTGGGGCTTATCTCGGGACCATTTGGAGATCAGTGCTTTTGGCAAAGGGCGTTCTGTGTAAAAGAGGATAGGATAGGCAGGGCTTTCCTGGTGGGGGCATTGCTGTTCAGTATCGTCCCTCTGTCGATGGGAATGCTAGGTTTCATCGGCTCTGGCATAGGTCATGTCGCAACGGATATTGAAATAATCAATTTTGAACTGATAAGCACATTGTTCCCGGCATGGGCAGTTGTTCCGTTCCTGTTTATGGTTGTGTCGGGATTGCTATCTACGATAGACAGCAATCTATGTGCAGTATCATCCCTCGCAACAGACATTTTTAAGGAAAAGACACTTGGAAAAACGAAGCTCGGAATGATGGCGTTATTGGTGCTTGGAATTGCAGTGGCAAATGTCCCAGGGCTTACAGTCACACATCTGTTTCTGTTTTACGGAACTTTGCGTGCATCCACGCTTCTACCTACAGTGTTCACATTAAAAGGCGTGAGGCTTACATCAAAAGGAATTGTGATAGGAGTCGTATCAGCATTAGTCATAGGGCTTCCTATTTTCGCCTGTGGCACGATTTTAAACAGTGGCCTATATAAAACACTGGGGAGTCTTGTAACAGTGCTGCTGAGTGGATTAGTAGCCATGACAGCTTCAAGACTGGAGGCAAAGAATGAAAAACATACTTGGTAGAAAACAGTCTATTAAAAATGGGGATTGGCTGAAAGCGATGGAGAACATCGGGGATTTGATTAGTAAGGCGGAACTGGAAAAAAAGGTATCCGCTACAGTACAGGAAATACAGAGAGTGACTACCGGGAAAAAGGCTGCATATGCATGGAGTGCCGGAAAGGATAGCATTGTTTTGGGAAACATCTGCGAAATGGCTGGCGTGTGCGAGTGCATGATAGGTGTGTGTAATCTGGAATATCCAGAGTTTATGACGTGGATTATGGAGCATAGGCCGGATCATCTGGAAGTTATCAATACAGGCCAGGATATGGAATGGCTTGTCAAGCATCCAGGGATGTTGTTTCCTCAGAACAGCAAGGTTGCTGCAAGATGGTTTGCTATTGTGCAGCATAGAGCGCAAGCACAGTATTACAAAGAGCATGGCCTTGATATGATTCTCCTTGGACGCCGGCGGGCGGATGGGAACTACTGCGGTAAGGGAGGGGATATTTATACTGATGGGAAGGGCGTAACAAGGTATAGCCCTCTTGCCGGGTGGAAACATGAGGAAATTCTGGGATACATCCATTATTTTAATCTTCCTATTCCTCCAATATATGGATGGAAGAACGGATATCTTTGCGGTACCCATCCATGGCCGGCTAGACAATGGACAAAATCGGTACAAAATGCCTGGCAAGAGATTTACGATATTGAGCCGGATATTGTGAGAAAAGCAGCCGAAAGGATTGAAAGTGCAAAACAATATCTGAAAACATTTGATTGAAAATGATTTCAGGGAAAAACAACTGCTTGCAGGCGGTTATCATGCGTCATTTACTCCTTCAATAAAACGAAGGAGATTTTTTTATGGATATTATTGAAATGAAGCTGTCTGAACTGGTAAAACCGGAAAGGAATGTCAGGATACATACAGAGCAGCAGTTAAAAGAATTTGAGCGAAGTGTCAGGATGTTCGGGCAGATCAGACCGATTGTCATTGATGAAAACAATGTCATACTGGCTGGCAATGGTCTATATGATACCCTCGTTGCAATGGGAAAGAAAACTGCAGATGTGTATCGGTATGATAATTTGACTGAAAACCAGAAAAAGAAGCTGATGATTGCCGATAACAAAATTTTCAGCCTGGGAATTGAGAATCTGGAAACGTTAAATTGCTTTCTGGAAGAGTTACAGGGGGATTTGGATATTCCGGGTTTTGATGAAGAAATATTAAAACAGATGGTTTCAGAGGCAGAAGATATTACAGATAAGCTTTCCGAATACGGAACGCTTGATGATGAAGAAATCCAGAGTATTAAGGAGAATGCTGAAAGGAAAGAGCAGCAGATACAGAGGATTGAGGCAGGGCAGGAATCAGCGCAACAGGCAGAAGAAACACTGCAGCAAGGTTCTGAGGGAGGTAGTGAGGAAACCACCGAAGTAAGAAAATTTGTTACCTGCCCCAATTGCGGAGAGAAGATATGGCTATAAAAAGATGTCCGGCCAGTATTGATGTTGTAGAGGCAGCAAAAATCAGAATCCGGAACGTGTTTCGAAATGGTCTGCCGGTATATATGTCTTTTAGCGGTGGAAAAGACAGTTTGTGCTTGTCACAGCTCGTAATGAATCTGATACAGGCAGGAGAAATCAACCCGGCACAGCTGACTGTGCAATTTATTGACGAAGAAGCCATATTCCCATGCATGGATGAAAAGGTAAGGGAATGGCGAAAGAAATTTATGCTTGTTGGGGCAAAGTTTGAGTGGTTCTGCCTTGAGGTGAAACACTACAACTGCTTTAATGAACTGTCCAACGATGAAACCTTTATCTGTTGGGACAGATATAAGAAGGATGTTTGGGTAAGGAAGCCTCCAACATTTGCCATTCGAAACCATTCATTGTTGCGTCCACGCATAGATGCATACCAGGATTTCTTGCCTAGAATATGTTCTGGAGGAATTACGGTTACAGGGATTAGGACTGCAGAATCCGTTCAAAGGCTACAAAATATAGCTGCTATGAGCCGAGCCGGAAATAATATGACAAAGCGGAACCAGATTTTCCCAATTTATGATTGGAAGGATAATGATGTATGGAGATATTTATACTTGGAAAAAGTGGACATTCCTGAAATATATTTATTCTTGTGGCAGTCAGGGACGAACAAAAGACAACTGAGGGTATCGCAATTTTTTTCAATTGATACTGCAAAAAGTCTTGTGAAAATGGATGAATATTATCCTGATCTTATGGAGCAAATAGTACGGCGTGAACCAAATGCTTACCTTGCAGCCTTATATTGGGACAGCGAGATGTTCGGAAGAAGTACTGCGGCCAGGAAACAGACTGAGCAGGGGATGAAGGAAAAAGATTATAAAGCAGCCCTTCTGGAGTTGTTTTCTGATATGGATGGGAATTTCCAGTCAAAACATAAAAAATATGTGGCTAATAGATATCGAAGATTTTTCATGGGTGCATCTACAATAGTAGATAATAAAGATTGCAAAATGATTTATGAAGGTCTGATATCTGGAGACCCTAAATTGCGCACTTACCGGACTCTGTACCAAAGAATATATGGCAGATATATCACGGAGGCCAAGAAAAAGGAGGGACTGCAAAATGGATAACAGGATAATGGCTCCCCTGTCAACGCTCCAATGGGTAGACAGAAAGACGGTAAAACCAAATGACTATAACCCGAACAAAGTGTCGAAACAAAATCTTGAGTTGCTGAAGCAGTCCATATTGACTAATGGATGGACGTTGCCCATTGTGGTAAGGCCGGATTTTACGATTATTGACGGATTCCACCGATGGACCGTTGCAGGAGAGGAGCCACTTTTGTCTATATTAGGCGGAAAGGTGCCGGTTGTCATTGTTGCACATAAGGATAAAGCGGGAAATATTTATGGTACAGTTACCCATAACAGGGCAAGGGGCACGCACCTGCTGGAACCCATGAAAGCGATTGTTAAGGAGTTGATAGGAGAGGGCAAGACAGTAGAGGAAATCGGGAAGCAGCTTGGCATGAGGCCGGAGGAAATTTTTAGGCTTTCAGAGTTTTCAAAAGAAGATTTCCTGAGAATGATGATTAATCCGAAGAAGGGCTTTTCAAAAGCAGAGTTTATAACAAAGGTTTAATGTTAAATTGATAAATATGTGTGAGAGTTGCGGGGGAGCGTATGCTCCCCTTTTGCATTTCCACGGTTGCAAAAACGAATAGAGGAGAGGTGGTGATATGCCCAGGGCGCCAAGCGAAAAAATGATTGAAGCCGAAAGGCTGTTTAACAATGGTATGGCAATGGTGGAAATCGCAAAGAAACTAGGAGTTTCTGACGGCACTGTACGCAGTTGGAAGAATAGGCATGGATGGGGCAATAAGGAGAAAAAAAGTAACTGCAACGTTGCGGAAAAAGACAGTATGAAAACTGCAACGTTGCAAAAGAAAAAGAAAGGTGGTCAGCCGGGAAATCAGAACTCTAAGGGGGCCAGAAAAGGGAAGGGGAATCCCAACCCTAAGCCTCCGCCTGACATGACGAAACATAGAGGCTACGTCCCGGTCTTTAAAGATGCTCTGGATGAGGACGAACAGCAGCTTATTGAGGCAGTACCAGAAGATGAAGAACTGCTTTTTCTGGAACAGATACAGCTTTTTTCTATCCGAGAACGAAGGATACTCAAAGCGATTAATAAATACCGGGAACAAAATGGAGATGTTACAGTTGCTGATGTTACCAGATTTGAGGATAAGAGAGCCTTTAAAGACAAGGAGGAAGAGGCAGAATATAATAGACGCCAGAAGATAAAGGTTACGAAAGGGGATATTCTACCGGGAAAGTCCTATAGCATACAGACGCATACCACCAATAAAGATATGATTATCGCGAGGCTGGAGCAGGAACTTTCTACTATTCAGAGTAAGAAAACCAAAGCAATAGAATCTCTGACAAGATTACGTCTTGAGAGGCAGAAAATTGAAGGCGAAAGTAAAGGTAATGAAGTTGTTAGAACGTGGGCTGAGCGGATAGTGAAGGCAAGGAGGGAACAGGGTGGCAAATGATATGAGCTGGCTCGAAGATTTCCTTGATGAGAGTATACCTATCTGGACGGAAGACCCTGTTGTATTTTTCCGGGAGGTTTTGGAGTTTGAGCCTGATAAATGGCAGGCGAAGGCGGCTAGAGATTTGGCTCATAATCCTAAAGTCAGCATTAAGTCTGGACAGGGTGTTGGTAAGACAGCATTTGAAGCCGCCTGTTTTCTGTGGTTTCTTGTATGTTTCCCATATCCGAGGATAGTTGCGACAGCACCTACTAAGCAGCAATTGCATGATGTGCTTTGGTCGGAGATTTCAAAATGGATGAGCCGTTCTCCGTTGCTCTCTATGCTTCTTAAATGGACAAAAACATACGTTTATATGGTTGGTAATGAAAAGCGTTGGTTTGGCGTTGCGCGAACTGCGACAAAGCCGGAGAACATGCAGGGATTCCACGAGGACAATATGCTGTTTATCGTGGACGAGGCTTCCGGTGTTGCCGACCCGATTATGGAGGCAATACTGGGCACGCTGTCTGGTGAAAATAACAAATTATTGATGTGCGGGAATCCTACAAGGATATCTGGCACATTTTATGATGCTTTTAATGCAGATAGATCGCTTTATAAATGCCATACAGTATCATCTGCAGATAGTCCCAGAACGAATAAGCAGAATATTGAATCCCTTATACGGAAATATGGCAGGGATAGCAATGTGGTTCTTGTCCGGGTATTTGGGGAGTTTCCGAAACAGGAAGATGATGTATTTACCCCTCTGTCATGGATTGAGGGCTCAGTAAATGCTGAAATGGAAGTGGAAACTGCAAAAGCACTGGGAGAATATATTGATGGTAGCGGGAACAAGATTACCGACAGAAAAGGAGTGTATTCTATTGATATTGGCTGCGACGTTGCCCGGTTTGGGGATGATAAAACGGTCATTGCGTATAAGCTTAATGAGGTTGTAAGGTTTTATAAGAAAATACATGGAAGAGACACCACATGGACGTCTGGAAACATTGCCAGGCTTTACGTTATGCTGAAAGACTTGTATCAATTTAAAGGGAATATTTTTGTAAAGATTGATGATGGCGGTATTGGAGGGGGCGTGACAGACCAGTTAAGGGCTTTAAAGAGGGAAAATCCGGAGTTGTACGAAGGAATGGAGATTAAACCTGTACATTTTGGCCAGCCTATCAAACATAAATTCTACTATGATACGACTACTTATATGATGGGAATCATCCGGGAAATGATACAGCCCTTTGATGATGAAGGGAGGGAAAGAAAGCCTATGCTGATCCTCCCGGATGATGATGAACTTGTGGCTCAGCTGTCGTGTAGGAAATATGGATTTGTCGGTGCAAAGACGAAGGTGGAGAGCAAAAAAGAGATGAAGGAGAGGGGGCTGCCCTCGCCAGATGAGGCAGATTGTGTTCTGCTTACCTGCCTTCCTATGAAAATACCCAAAAAGAGAGGAGCGAATTAATATATGGGCGCAAAAAAATCAGCGAAAGTACATGCCCGCATAGTAAAAGCACAGGGGAGCCCGATAGAAAAATCGGATGCATCCACGCAGGTCACGGCAGAGAAGGCATGGAATGCGAGTGATTGGATAGAGCCTCCCGTTCTGCTGGAAGGGTTTAAGAGGCTTGTATCTGAAAGCTCTATCCTGCCCCAGTGTATCCGTGCGTACAAGAATAATATTCCCGGATATGGGATTGGCATACGCTATAAAGTTGATGAGGAGGAAACGGCAGAGATGGCCGCAGAGTTTACGCGGGCTGAGGAAATCGTTGAACTGCTGAATACTGAAAAAGACACGAAAGAAGTGTTTGAGGATTTAATTGTTGCAAGAGAGACATATGGAATTGCGTATCTGGAAGTCATTAGAAACCTTGCGGGCGAGGTACAGCAGATAGAATTTATTAAAGAAACGAATACAGTGAGGAAGACCCAGCCTTTGCAGCCATATATTGAAAGCCCATATTACTATCATGGCAAAGTTGTCATGAGGAAAAAGAAGTTTAGAAAATACCGCCAGCAGATAGGCGGCAATACGGTGTATTTTAAAGAATTTGGCGATCCAAGAACCATGGATAACCGGGATGGTACATATGCCAATGAAGGGGAAGGGGTTGAATTACAGTACCAGGCAAATGAAATATTGGAATTCGCGATAGGGGCTGAGCCATACGGTGAGGTACGGTGGATCGGGCAGGTGCTTGGCGTGGATGGAAGCAGGGCAGCAGAAAACCTGAATAACAATTATTTTAGAAATGGCAGACATACGCCGTTACTGATTATGGTCAGGGGCGGGACGCTCACAGATGACAGCTTTTCGAAGATACAGGAGTATATGAACGGCATAAAAGGGGAATCTGGGCAACATTCCTTCCTGATACTGGAGACAGAGAGTACAGAAGCGCGTCCATCGTTTGAAGATGATAATAAACCGGATATTGAAGTAAAAGACCTTGCCAGTATACTACAGAGGGATGAGTTGTTCCAAGATTATTTGGAGAATAACCGTAAACGGGTGCAATCAGCATTCCAGCTTCCAGATTTATATGTCGGATATACGGCGGATTTTAATAGAGCCACAGCACAGACAGCGCAGGAAGTGACCGAAGAACAGGTATTCCAGCCGGAGAGAAAGTCGCTGGCATGGGTAATCAATAACAAACTGTTGAATGCGTATCAGTTTAAATATGTGGAGGCGTATTTTTTAGATCCTGATGTTACGAATGCCGACGATTTGTACAAGCTGCTGACGGTGGCAAACAATGCCGGGGGCGTCACTCCGAACCTTGCGAAAGAAGTGATATGTGAGGCGCTTGGGAAACAGTGTGAGCCATACGACAGTGAGTGGGCTGATGAACCCATTGCTGTAACGAAGAATAAAAGTGCTGAAAATGCTGGAGGATTAGGAAATATCAGTGCAGTAATGGCGCAGCTTTCCAGCCAGATTGAAAAGGCACAAAAGAAAAACGAACCAGATGAAGTCGTGGCAGTTATGAAAGAAGTGCAGCGGCTGTTGAAGCAGATGAAGGAGAGCGGAGATGAAGATTGATGTAGGACCGCTCTTGGATGCCATTGACAGATATATTGCAAAGGCAGACAGTGACCTAGAGGAAAACCTTTCGGCGGAAGGATACGTAGGTGCTGCGAAAGCAGTGCAGCTGGCAGGAGAGCTGGAAGAGGCTGTGAATGAGGCTCTTGAAAAAGATGCGAAAGAGTTTTTAAAACGTATACAGGAGGCGGCAGGCGTAGAAACGTTCATATCTGACATATGGCCGCAGATAAAAGATGCGGACGATTTGGAAAAAGCCCTGCGGAAGATTTTCCGGGAGCAGTTCAACGAAATGTTCCGAAGCTTCACCTATGAATGGATGCTTGCCGAGAATCCGGTGCTTGCGGGGATTGATGAGGAAATCACGAAACCATCAGAAGCATTCATTAAAGGATGGTCCGGGGAATTGGCAAGGCGTATGAAACTGAGCACAAAAGATTCTATGGAACGGATGTTGCTGAAAGCACAGGCCAACGGATGGTTCATTGATCAGCTTGCAGAGGCAATTGGAGACAGTGGAATCCGTAATCCCGGGTACCGTAGCCGGAGGGTGGCGCTTACTGAAATGCTCCGTGTACAAAGCTATGCACAGCAGGAAAGTATGATACAGAATCCATTGTGTTATAAAAAGAAATGGAAGCATGTCATGTCGAAGCATCCCAGGGAAAACCATATGAGCATAAATGGGCAGGAGGTATTCAAAAGAGAATTTTTTGAGTTGCCAGGTGCACAAGGCGGGACATATCAGGTAATGTGCCCCAGAGACACAGGGCTTCCGGCATCCGAAACAGTGAACTGCCACTGCCTTATGGAAGCTGTTTGTAATGAAAATGCCCTGGGAATGTCGAAAGAGGAGCTTGCGGAGCTTAGGCGGAAAGCTATGGATGAAGTGAATGCGGAGTACGATGCTGCCCATGCTACAGATACGGTAGATATGATTAAATCTATGGAATATGACGACCAGGTAAGGTATTTCGGCGGAAAGGACGGAGGGAGACAGAGACTGGCACTTGTGAATAGTGGAGTCATATCTACGGATAAGGAATTAGAAAAGCTTTATAAGATAGGCGCTGATGGAAAAAGGGAAAGAAAGTCATTGCAGGAGTTGGCGGATGATGGTATATTTACAGTGAGTGACAAAATATTAGAGCATTCAGTTAATGGTACGTTTACAGGGGCATCTAAGATGTATCCCAATGGCCGTATGGCAAGTGGCGGACATTCGCAAGCGGCTATGGCGAACTGTGATGCTAAAGGTATTGAATATACAGTAAATAAGACCTTTTCAAATGGCGTGCGTATCGGAAATGTGCCAACGAGCAAGCTGAAAATAAAGCAAAGCGGGAATGGGCAGGCATGGTTCCCAGAAACATGGGAAGAGGATAAGATTTTAGTTGCTGGAACGGCTATCGCCAATAATGGAGAACCACTTATAGAAGGTTACCATAAGACGGGAGTTTTTGATGGAGTTGCAGTAAGGGTTCTGATGGAAAAGGGAAATATTTCTACGATATGTCCTGATTTAGACCAAGACATGTTTGTTAAAGGGGTTGTGTAAAATGATTCATACATTATTAGACGAATTGAATATATTGTGGAATTCATCAGAAGATGAAAGATACAAAGGAGAACATCCGGGGTGCGACAGGCTGCATGAGGAAATTGAAGAAGAGTTTCGAAAAATAAGCGAGGAAGAGCTCAAGGGAATCTTGGACAATTTGCCAGAAGAGCAGGTGGAACAGCTTGTCTTTGTCTTGGAAAGTATGGCAGATGAGTATCCGTTTATGGAGGATTATTTATAGTGAATGATATTTTAGAGAAACCAATGCGTTAAGAAACGCCCGTGAGGGCGTTTTTTTTATGCCAGGAGGTATGGAATGCGAAAAAGGAACAAGCAGCACGGTACAAGGGCACCGTGCTTTTTATGACCTTAAATTCACAGAAAACAGTACGGAAGGGAGCGGGATAGGTGGCAGATAAGATTGCAAAGTCTTATGAAATCAGTGATGCGAAGATTGTGTTCGTCTCACTGGTTGATAAGGCTGCAAATAAGCGAGAATTCCTGATTACAAAATCAGAGGGGGGCAAGGCAGAATTCCGGACATACGGACGAATCCTCAAAGCAGATATTGAAAAGCATTTTGTCACAGGGGTTGTGTACGAGCCAATGGTAGAAGATACGGATGGCAATTATATGACTGAAGAGGAAATCACAAAAGCGGCGCACTGGTTCATGAAGAATGCCGGGGATGCCGACATCCAGCACTGCTTTGAGAAAGCAGAGGGCGTGGAGGTTGTAGAGTCCTATGTTGCGAAATGCGACATGGAGATTGAAGGACAGCCGGTTAAGAAAGGAACCTGGCTTATGACAATGGAGGTTACGGATACGAATGTCTGGGACAGAATCGAGAAAGGCGAGATTACCGGATTTTCAATGGGAGGGAAAGGTGCATACAGTGAAGCGGATGTAGATATTTCCAATCCTGACAATCCTATTGAGAAAGCAGGTGGGAAGAAAGGGATATTGAAAGCGCTGGCATCTATGTTTGGTATGGATGTTATTGAGAAAGGTGCGGTCAGGGAGAAGTATAAGCAGCGTATTGTAGCTGATAACTTCTGGACGGCATATTATTCCTTGTCTAATTACCTGCTGGAAACATACAATCCGATAACCGACAGATTCGAACCTGTAAGTGATGAAAGCAAAATCTGTGAGGCGCTGGAGGATTTCAACGGGATTGTCATGGAGTTGCTTACTAATAGCAATGGGGTGTTTAAATCCATAGAGAAAGCCGGAAAGAAGATGAGCACGCAGAATAAAGAAACGCTCCAGGGTATCCATGAGAGCCTTGGCGCGTTCCTTTCAAAATTTGATGAAACGGAGGACGAAGAAGTGAGTAAGAGCGAAGTCGAAAAGATTGTTTCAGAGGCAATCGAAAAAGCAATTAGCGTACAGCCCGGCACAGCGGCAAATAGCGGTGCTGATGGGAAGAACTGTGTAACTAAGGGGGAAGGCGGCGGAAACGTTGCACCGGGCAGTAACGGGGCGTCAGAAAGTGTTACGGCCGAGGATGTTAATCAGATGGTGCAGAATGCCATTCAGAAAGCGATGCAGCCGAAAGAAGAAATTCTGACCCGGGAGAATGTACAGGAATATATTGAGGCAGCGGTTGCAAAGGCAATGGAGCCGGTACTGAAAAGTACGGGGCTACCGACAAACCTGAATGATGAGGGAATCCAGAAGGGTGCGGAAGAACAGCATTACCTTCATGGAATTATCTGACGAAAAGGAGGGACAAACAGAGTGAATACAAACAGGAGTATTGTGAATAAAGCTGGTACGATTGAGACTTCCGTTGTGACAAGCGGCCTGTTACAGCCATACCAGGCGAAGAAATTTTTGCAGCAGACGTTTGATGCCACCCCTTTGATGAAATCAGTACGCCATGAGACAAAGGCAGAAAAATCCGGAGAGATTGATAAAATTGGAATTGGGAGAAGGAAACTCAGGGGTAAGGTAGAAAATACTGATGATGGATACAGGGCAAAGCCGGAGTTCGGTTCCATTCATTATGAGACGAAACCTGTTAAACTACCGTGGGAGATTACCGAAGAAACCATCCGGCAGAATATTGAGGGCGAAAATTTCGAAGTGATTGTAACAAACCTTATGACAAATCAGGTCGGCGTTGATGCGGAAGATTTGCTTATTAACGGCGATGAGGATATTGCGGATACAGACCCAGACTACGAGTTCCTGAAGCTGAATGATGGGATTAAGAAAATTATTACGAATGGAGGACATATCGTTGATGTTTCCGGTGCGGCAGATATGGAAATGGAGATGTTTTATAAAGCGGTGGCTTCTATTCCGAATCGTTTTAATAATGGAAAGCTGCGTTGGCTGATGAGTCCGACAAGGGCGCAACAGTGGGAACTATTTTTGCTGAATAAGGTCATTAATAATGGAGGGGTCGTTCCAGCGGAATTATATAAATCGCCTGTGGCTATCCCGTCCATGCAGGTTCCCAATCTTTCTGACGATGTGGTTATCCTCTGCGATCCGATGAACATTATCAACGTGAGCACATATGCTATTAAAATTCGTAAGGACGCGACATCTAAGGATGCGATTATGATGGATAAACGATTCTATGTGGTTCATTTTGATTTTGATGCTTTGATTGAAGAACTGGAGGCAACTGCAATCATTACAGGACTCCCTGGATACAAATTTGATTAGGGAGTAAAAAAGCATGTATCATTTAAGGCTGATAAAAGGCAAATCGTATTGGGGAATTGTAAAAGCATCAGAAAATTCCCCGGATGTATATGTGCCAGAGAAAAGCCAGGCTGACCGCCTGCTTGCTTCTGGACACTTTGTGATGATTGGTTCTTCTGGGGATCTTGGCGGTGACATGCCCCAGGATAGGTGCATGGATACAGATAATGCAGAAGATGAATACAATATGTTCGAGGATGTATATGGAGGGGAAGATGCCGAAGATGGAATCCATCCTGTCACATGGATGCAGGACAAAACCAAAGCAGAACTTATTGAGTATGCTGAACAGAATGGTATTGATGTGGCTGGATGCCGCACAAAGAATGATATTACTGACCGAATCATTAAAGCGCTGGAGAGAGCAGCAGCGGCAAGACAGGAACTTCGGGACGGGGAGTAGGAGGTCAGGAAGATGGCGGTACCGAGACCGTGGGTGACTCCGGGGGATGTAAAAGGATACACTGAACAGAAGGACGTGCAGGATAGGAAAGATGAAAAGCTGGAATTTGACATTACGAGGGCCGAGCAGAAGGTTATCAATATAACCCATAATCGATTTGACAGTGACGAATATACAGAACTCCCCGTGCCTGTGAAAATGGCGGTTATACTGATTGCTGAAGCATATGCAAAGAATACGGTGGAAGGAACCCGGAAGCAGATTAAGAGTGAGACATTCGATGACTATTCTTATACCGTGGAATCTTCTGCCATTAGCCTTGACAGCCTGGGGCTGGACGAGCTGCTGGCGGATTATATTGTTCCTGCCGGGAACGGCAGGGTGGTGATGAAGCTAAGGAAATTATAGGGGTGTGAGGTTATGTTTGAGGATTTTTTAAACCATAAATGTAACATATACCATTTGCAGGATGAGCCTGTAAATATTGGATATGGAATTAAAGCTGATAACGTAAAAGTGCCGCAGACGGAGTCCGAGAAAAAGGATATTCCATGCCATTTCCATGTGAAAATGAACAATTATCTGCAGGTTGTCCAGAAAGAGCCTTATTCTGGTGTGGAGGGCAAAACAAAGCTGTCTCTCCCGGCAGGTACGGATATCAGGATGAATGATACTGTAGAGGATTGCAGGGACGGATTGAAGTACCGTGCGGGTAAGCCAATAGAAGTATACGGAGGGCACCACATTGTTGTGACCCTATCACGGATGGAAGGGGTGAATGGGGCTATATGATTGACATAAGCCAGTTAGAAGATTTCGCCAGAAGATGTGAGGCGGCCAGGGCAGACTTAAAACCGTATGCTGGGAAAGCCTTAGAAGAAACAGGCGAGGAGTTTCTCACGATAGTTCAGATGGCGATACAGGAACTTGGGAATGTGGACACCGGAAAGTTGCTGGCATCTTTCACGAAAGGGGCGGATGGGAATATATGGGAGTTAAATGCGGATGGGCTTACCCTGACCATTGGGACGAATGTGGAATATGCGAAATGGGTGGACATAGGGCACCGCCAGACACCGGGCAGGTTTATTCCGGGATACTGGGACGGAAAGCATTTCCGGTATGATCCGGGCGCAAAGACAGGCATGATACTGAAAGCGTCGTTTGCGAAAGGCTCCCATTATTTCAGCAGGTCAGTTGGGACGCTGCGGAGGATGTTGCCGGAGATGATGGAGACATCTTTTGGGCAGTTCTTCCGGCGCTATTTCCCATAGGGAGTAATGTATGGATATCACATTAGGACAGAACCTTGCATCAATTGTGAGGTATATACAAGAGAATTCCGCGCCAGGGACAAAGTTATACTTCGATGAAATACCGGAGTGTTTCTTTGTCCCATCTATTTATTTTCAGGTTCCGGTCACATCTGGGCAGAGGGCAACATTGCGTTCCTACGGTACCGCGACAATCATGAATATGTGGTTTATGGAGGCGAAGGACTGGGATGCGCATATGCGGGCTGAGGAAATGCGGGACAGCATTATGCTGGGGAATTGTGAGGTTCCGGTTGTAGATAAGTCCGGCCAGGATACCGGAAGGACGCTGAGAGTGACGCCGCCTGAAACACGTAGGGTTGATGAAGGGATTGTACAGCTTTCTTTTTCGTTTAAGGTTTATTTCCACCCTGAAAAGGGCGTGGCAAAGGTGCAGAGGCTTCATGTTGCATGGCAGGAAGCAAAGAAATTAATTGACAGGAGGTAAAGAAGAATGTCTACAAAAAAAGACGAAGCCCCCCAAAGGGCTGATCGGAATGTGGCGGAAGCCGTAAAAAATGAGCCGAAATTTGCCATAGAGAAACTTCGGGATAAGAGCGTTCAGCTCTTTGGGGTTTCTCAGAGTACATTTGATGGTGCAATGTATGGGCATGATGGAGCAGAATATACAATCAGGGAAGTGAAAGCTATTATCAAAAGGTGGCTTTATGGAAAAGGAGGTAAGGGCTGATGGCAGGAGGGACTTTTAAATTATCCCAGCCAAAAGTAAGGCCGGGCACATATGTCAACGTGAGGAATGGGAAGCAGCCGGTAGCATCAGTTTCTGCACGGGGCACAGCGGTGATCCCGCTTATTGGCTATGATTGGGGACCCAGAGGGGAATGGATTATTATTTCATCCGCTTCGCCGAATGCACATGCTGACAAGCTGGGGCGTAGTATTTATGACGATACCAGTACAGCGATGAGGATGATACAGCTTATGCTCATGGGCGCCACTACAGTGTATGCGTATATACCAGATGGAGGATCTAAGGCAGAAAAAGATGTAAGCGTGGGGAGCGCCACGATGAAAGTGTCTGCGAAATATAAGGGCAGCCTTGGGAATACTATTAAGCTGGTGTCCATGGCAAATCCCCTGAAAGGATTTGATGTTTCGGTTATCTTGAACGGTTCAGAAGTGGAGCTGTTTGAGGGGGTGGAACAGATTGAGGACTTAGCTGGACGGTCTGGGTATGTGGATATTTCAGGGACTGGTGCCCTGGAAGCATTTGCATCCCAGACGCTTTCTGGAGGTGAGGATGATACAGAAGGGAATGCGGGGATATCCGATTTTCTGGATAAGGCAGAAAAAGTGCGGTTTAACTGCATGTGTTTCCCTACAGAGGATGCCTCACTGCGTACTGCTCTGCTTACAAAGATTAAGTATATCAGGGAGAGTATCGGCTGGAAGTGCCAGGCGGTAGCGCCGAATTTCTCAGCAGATTATGAGGGAATTATCAATCTGGTAAATTCTTTTGTGTATGGGGAAAAAGAGCTGACAACTGCGGAGGCGTGTGCATGGCTGGCAGGTATGACTGCAGGGGCAGACTATGTTACTACGCTGACATATGCATCGGTGGCAAATGCTACGTCCGTGGTTGGGGAGATGAATAATGAGGCTTCTATTGCGGCAATTGAGGCGGGAAAGACATTTTTTACAGTGGATGAGTCTGGAGACGTTATTCTGGAATACGACATCAACAGCCGGGTGCGCATGGATGCGGAAACTCCGCAGGATATTCACAAGAACAGGGCGCTCCGGGTATATGATACTTTTGCGAATGACCTGCTTCTTACTTTTATTCCTGGAAAGTTTGATAATGATGAGGAAGGCTGGGAGGTAATGGAAGGCCTCGGACGTTCTATGTTGCAGATTTATGAGGACAACGGGGCGATTACGAATGTGGATTTGGATGCGGATTTCCTGGTAGATCAGGGACGTTCCATGGGAGACAGCGTATACATCACAGTCGGGATGCAGGCAGTTGACAGTGCGGATAAATTCTATTTTGACGTGATTGCACAGTAAGGAAGGGAGGCTTTTAAGGATGGCCGGCAATACGAGGGTGAACAGTTCCCCGCTTTCAGCGAGGGAAGGAAAGGTTTATATAAATGGTGTCCTGGTGGCGGATTCCTGTAAATTCAAGGTCATTTTCAAACCGAAGGTGTGGAGTGGAAAGCAGCTTTCAGAGCAAAGCACAAACCGTAGGTGGATTGGTTATGATATTGAAGTACAGATTGAGGAGTGGAAAACCACGCGCCGTTACCGTGGGATGGTAGATCATTATCTGAAAACTGGGCAGACGCCAGAATTTACCGTCCAGGGAATCCAAACAGATAAGAATTCAGATTTCTATGCGGTGAATAAAAGTGAGAAAGTTACCTGTGTGGGCTGTGTGCCGACAGGAGATATTAACTTGATTGAGATGGATACTGACGGCGAGGTTGTGAAAGAGTCTATCACGATGGGAGCAAAGAAACTGGCATAGGCACCAGCAAACAAAGCAAGAAGACATAGGAGGGGGCAACAGCTCCCTCCTGATTAAATTATACAGGAGGGAAATATATGGGAATCAATATGAAGGCATTTATGAGGGAAGATTTGAAAGAACGCGGGACAATGCAATTTCCAGGTGTTGATAAATTTGTGGATGATGAAGGAAAGCCGATACCGTTCATTATCCGGAGGTTGTCCATGAAAGAGATTAAGGAAATCAGGAACCGCCACAGAAGCAGAGAAGTGTATAGGGATAAGCGCAACAATGGACGTCCAATCGTAGGGGCGAATGGCCAGGTAGCAATCGTGGAGAGTTATGATGGAGACTCGGCCGGGCTTGATATCATGGTTGAGGCATTTGTGCAGCCAAAGCTGGACGCACCGGAGTTGATGGAGTATTACGGGGTATATGACAGGCTGGAAATGCCACAGACAATTTTTTCCGACAGGGAAGATTTTCAGTACGCGGATGAGTGCCTGATGGAAGCGTGCGGGCTGGCATCTAAAAAGGATGAGAGTGAAACGGTTGACGAATTAAAAAACTGATGTCCGGGGAAAGCGGGGAGGACGGTGCCAATGACTGGACATGGGCACATTTGCTGTGGCAGAGGCGCGGGCTCCGGTTGGAGGAGTTTTCCGAAATGCCGCGGAATGTTCAACTCGCTTACATAGCCTCGGAACAGCTTGCGATGGAATGTCCGATGAACTCCAATGACAGGCTTGCAAAAGTGTATATCAAAACGAAGTAGGAGGTGAGGGTTTGAGTGATGTATCGATACGCATGGCGCTTGTAGATGAAGTCAGTCCTGGGATGCAAAATATCGTGAATGCATCCCGGACAGCAGCTTCGCAGTTAACCAATGTCGGGAGGGAGATAGACAGGACTTTCCGTTCGAATGCACCGACTGCTTTTGCAAGCCGGGCCGGGGGAGCTATGAACTCCGTGAGAAGCCAGGCAGCGAATCTTGGGAATGCCATCGATGGGGCATTGGACGGATTCAGCGATTTTTCAGCAGGGGATATAGGAGCTGTGGAATCAGCATTTTCCAGCGCTGCCGCAGGTGCTGATGAGCTGAGTGGCAGTGCATCAAGGGCAGCAGATAGTGTATCACAGGTGGCTGACAGTATGGGGGAGTACCAAGATGCAAACGGAAGGTGGCATGATGCAAATGGTAGATTCATAAGCCAGTCGGGGGAAGCTGCCAGGGCATCCGAAGAGTTTGCGGACAGCACGGACGAGGCTGGGGAATCCATGGATAGGGCATCATCTAAAGCAATCAATTTCGGCAGTGCGCTGAAAACGTTGTTTGCGGTAGTTTCTGCAGCGAAAATCGCAGGGGATATAAAAGACTTTGCGGCCAGTTCCGTAAATATCGGGAAGGACTTTACGTCCATGATATCGGAAGTGCAGGCTATTTCCGGAGCTTCTACAGCAGAAATAGCACAGATGGAGGAAACAGCGCGGGCTTATGGGGCTACGACGGTATTTTCCGCTACCGAGGCAGCAGAGGCGTTGAAATACATGTCCCTTGCCGGGTGGGATGCGAACCAGTCCTCTATGGCGATTGGGGGAGTTCTAAACCTGGCTGCAGCTTCCGGTATGGGACTGGGGCAGTCCTCGGATATGGTGACAGACTACCTGTCTGCATTTGGTATGAATGCGGATCAGTCAGACTATTTTGCGGATATGCTGGCTCATGCACAATCGAGCAGCAACACCACGGCTGCACAGCTTGGTGAGGCATATAGGAACTCTGCGGCCAACTTGCACGCTGCCGGGCAGGATGTTGAGACGACAACTTCTTTGCTGGAGGCTATGGCAAACCAGGGTTTTAAAGGCTCAGAAGCAGGAACTGCACTGGCTGCAACCATGCGTGACATTACACAGAAAATGGAAAAAGGCGCAATCAAGATAGGCGAGACTTCTATTGCTGTGCAAGATTCGTCGGGGAATTTTCGCGATTTGACGGATATCCTGATAGAAGTGGAGAGCGCCACCGGGGACATGGGCGATGCTGAAAGGGCGGCAGCTCTGGGTTCCACCTTTACAAGCGACTCTATAAAAGCGTTGAATATGATTCTGACAGAGGGAATGGGGAAGGTGTCTGGATATGAAGAGGCGTTGCGCCATTCGGGCGGAACTGCTGAAGAAATGGCCGGCATCATGAATGATAACCTGACTGGGGACATGGCAAACATGAATAGTGCGTTTGAAGAAATGAAATTGCAGGTTTTTGAAGGTATGGAAGGACCGCTCAGGGAGGGAGCGCAGTACATTACGAGTAGTGTTATCCCAGCCCTTACTGAATGGGTACCGGAAGTATTCGGGACGATAGCAGAAGGGGTTTCTCAGTTGGGAAAGGAACTAAAGCCTCTAATTGAGACTGTGCTAAAGAATCCCGGTGCGGTAGCCAATGCTTTTGCGAGCATCGGTTCAGGATTCCTTGCAATGAAGGCAGTGAACACAGGGCTTTCTGCGGCAAAAAAAGTATCTGAAGCCGGGGGAATCGTGCAGGCGTTGAAGAACTTTGGCAGCACATTGTTTGGAAGTCCGTGGGCTGCTGGCGCTGCAGCAGTAGTGGGGGCAATTACAGCAATCGGCATAGCCGCCCGTGAATATAGTAAGATGCAAGTGGAGGACAATCTAAAGTCTCATTTTGGGGAGTTTGCCCTTACATCAGAACAGGCGAAAGAGCTGGCAGGGCAGATAATCCCAGTCGGTGTAACGGCCCAGTTGGAAACAGCAGGTGCAGGATTTGAAAAATCTGAAGAGTTGGTTGCTGAAGCAGAGGAGCTTCTGGCACAGAACGGCTACATTAACTGGAAGGTGAACAGCATAGGGTTTGACCTTACAGAAGCGGATGCGTCAACGCTCCTACAAAACACGGAACAGTTTATATCCAATGTAGAAGAGGCTCTTGAGCGGGAAGAATATTCGGCAGAACTTGCAGTGAAGGCGCTGCTAGGGGAAGTAGATTCCGCAGGATTGGTGGGGCAGATGCAATCGTGGCTTCAAGAAGATAAGGCGATGGTAGATACGCTGGGGAGTGCCATAACAGAGCTGCTGCAACAGTCTATTAATGATGGAGTTTATGATATAAATACCCAGACCGCCATTGAAATTATGCAGGCGAAGATGCTGGATATTATTAATGGCGGTAAAATGGCAGAGCTGGAGGCGCAAAAGGACTGGCTGGGAATTACGGCTTCCGGTGCTGCCCTTACGCCTGAATCTTGGACGGAAACGGTAGGATATATGGATGAATACCGCCAGAACCGGAAAGAAGCGGACAAGGATGCATATATGCAGCTGCTCACATATTATGAGCAAGCGAAGCACAATGGCCATATCGACGAGAAGGAAATGAATGAAATTAAGTCAGCCCTTGGTAAAGCTGTACATGAGCAGGACTCTACGGCACTTGCGTCAGAATGGGAATGGCTGAGCGGTTCTATGGCTGAAGCTTATGGGACAGAATTGTCTGCAGTGCAAAAGGCAATGGGAAGTTCAGGGTTCAAAGATAAAATCAAGGGAATTGACCCTCAGGGTGGGCTCACATTTGCTAAAACAGACCTCGAAGTCGCCATGCAGGAAGAGTTTGCGGGTTTTGATGTTGGAACCCGGGGAGCTCTTGCAGACAGATATGAAACCATGCTCCCAACGATACAGGAGATGGATGCTATTATTTCAGAGGCGGTCAGAACAGGACAGGCAGTACCCGAAGCATTAATGGATTCTTACCGTGAGGCTATGACGATGGGGGCAGCCTCCGGGAACACGGAGGCCATGTGGCAATATATGGCGAATGAGGTGGCGCAGGATTTTCCGGGAATGGGGGAGTTTGTATCCACTCTTGAAGCTAATGGATTGGCTTTTTCAGAGTTCCCGGAGGAAGTCCAGAACTGCTTTGAAAAGGCTTTTGTAAAGACGAACAGCACAGAGGATTTTTCAGGTATGCTGACTGAATTGGTGAGCAGTGCGGCAGAGGGCGGAGAAGTGGATATGTCTGCTGTAGAGGCGATTTTTAATAAATATGGCCTTTCCATAGGAAAATATATCCAAGAAACAGGAATTGAAGCGGATGCAGATGGAGCTGTGAAAATAAAGGCATCTGAAATTGATATATCGGAAGTGGTAAAAACGCTGGATGGACTTGAAGCCACAGGAAATACAAAAAAAATAGGTGAGGATATCTATGCCGAGTACGAAGTGAAATCTGGTGACAGTCTCTGGAATATTGCTTCACAGTTAACGGAGAACGCTTCACAGATACCGCAGATTATTGAGCAGATTGCATCCGCAAGTGGAATCAAAGATCCAAGCCGGATAAATACTGGTGAGATGATATTTGTACCGTCTGAGTTTGTGCTTGAAGAGGGTGCAGCAGAAAAAGCATCTGAAGCAGGAAAGCAGGCAGAGGAGGAAATCAAGAGTGTGGCTGGGGGAGACATGGAAGTTGAAAAAGTTACGACTGTAAATGAAACATACGTGCCTGGTGAGAAGGATGACTCAGGGATAACGAGTGCGGCCGGTGAGGAACTGTCTCCTGCGGTGGCTGAACAGGAGATTACCGTAAATCAGAAATATGTAAAAGGTGAAAGTGACACATCACAGGTTACGGAGGGAGCCGATGCTGCCCTAAAACAGCAGACCGTTGAGGCCACTGCCACTGCAAATGTTATCTCAGAGATGGGAACGGATAATTTCGATTCTACCGCAGGGAGTTTTGCAGAAAAGTTTCAGAACGCACTGAGGTCCGCATTTTCCAGAACTTTTACAGCTACTACAACTGCAAGCATCACTGTTGATTACAAGATTGCCAACCCGACCAAAACGATTACTTTTTCAGGTGGTGGGAGCGGGACGGCAACAGTTGAAGCCCATGCGTCTGGGGGATATTTTACGTCCCCGCATTATGGGCTGGTTGCCGAAGCCGGGCCAGAGTATATTATCCCAGACGATGGTTCCGCAAATGCAGCCAGTTTGTGGCAGCAGGCCGGGAAAAGCCTTGGACTGCTGGACGGCGACGCGCCGATTCAGGTAGCTCCGTCAATGCCAGGGGGGAATGGTAGCAGCGGAGAAACGGAAAGGAGTGGGGGAAGCCGGACAGTAGATATAAATATCAATGGAAATGGAAAAATCACAGCCGGGGGTGGGCTGTCAAAAGAGGATATTGTTGATGTCCTAATAGAACGTGTGCGGGATGTGTTTGTGGGCATCGTGGAGCAGGAAGCATTGATAGGAGGGGATGAATCTTATGCATACTGAGCAAAACCCTACAAAATACAGAATGTACCTTAATTATGACAATGACAGGAAAGTATATGTATTTCCCAGACTTCCTGATAAAATCAAGGTTACGTCAAAAGGGAAAACGGCATCTGTTGACATAGACCGATTTGGGGAAGTTCTGCATAAAGGGAAAAGGGATGCAATCACTATATCGTTTTCGTCCTTTTTCCCCGCCCAGTATGGGCAAAGCTACTGTGCCTGCATGGAGAAAGAATTCAAAAGCCCTAAGAAATGGAATGCGTGGATTCTCAAGATGCAGGCAGCGAATAAACCTTGCCACTTTGTCTTGGCGGGATCACCGCTCTCCCTGAATATGTATGCGGATATCATATCATATTCCGCTACAGAGGAGGGGGGAGATGTGGGGACAATTTCGTACACTTTGGAATTAAAAGAGCACCGGAAGCCGACTGTGAGCACGCATGGCAAGAAAGGCAAAGGGAAAAAAGCAAGGAAAACTACCACTGGGAAAAGAGCTAGTAATGAGTCAAAGAAAAAGGCTTACACCATAAAAAAAGGCGACTGCTTGTGGAATATTGCAAAGAAATATTATGGAAAAGGAATCCAATATACAAAAATATTGAATGCAAATAGGGCTACGTTGGATAAGGCGGCGAAGCGGTATGGATATAGTGGGTGTAGGGATGGAAACCTGATTTTTCCCGGTACTAAAATCACGATACCGTAGGAGATGATACAGTGAATAATATTAAGTTATTAGTTGGGTGTAAAGGGAATTATAAAAATTGCACAGAGCTGGTATTGAAAGCCACGGTAACTGGGAGGAGGGGGGATGCCCCGCGGACATTCAGTGCGACACTTTCTGACTCAGAAGGGCATAGCAGGCTGAAAGCAAATTGCGGTGACGGACAATGGGTATTCTTTTATCTTAGCGGAAAAGAGGTGTTCCGGGGATTACTTATGACGGATGGGAGGAGTAATAGCCGGAAACTGTCATTGAAAGCATACGACAACTGCATTTATCTGTGTAACAATAAGGGGAGCTTTTCTTACAAGAAAAAAACAGCATCTTACATTTTCAAGGACTGTTTGAAAAAGCTGGGTCTGAAACTCGGATCTGCAGTGGAGACCGGACATGTGATTGGGGAGTTGGTGAAAAAGGCAACCACATATTGGGATGTCATACAAGATGCCCTGAGCCAGACGTATAAAGCGACCGGGGTTAGGTATTACGTATACTCTGAAAAAGGAAAGATATACCTGAAAAAGAGGCAGGTACAGCCTTCCATGCCAGTTTTGGATTTGAAGTCAAATGTTCAGTCATATGATATGAGCCGTTCAATCTACAATACCCGGACGAGACTTACCCTGGTGACTTCAAAAGGGAACAATAAAGGAAGTAGTGTTAATAGCAACCTTGAGAAAAAAATTGGAAAGTTTCGGGACATCCAGAATGTAGATGAAGATATTACCAAAACGGAAATTAGTGAGCGTATCCGGGCATTTGAGCAGGAAACGAGCATCGTAGACAGGGAATTGAAAATCAAAGCGGATGGAAATATAAAATGTGTGTCCGGCTCCTGTGTGTATGTAGATATTTCCAACATCGATACAAAGCGGGTGATGTTTGTGGAAGAGGATACACATACATTCGAGAAAGGGCATCATGTGATGGAGTTAAAACTCAGTTACGAAAAAACAGCGGTATCAAAGGCGACAAAGGATTCAAAGGGGAAATCTGACAAAGGCAAATATAAAGTTACCGCGAATAGCGGCCTGAACCTGCGTGAAAAACCCAACGGAAAGATTCTTGGTACGATGGGCAAGGGGACTGAGGTTACATCTGATGGGAAGAAAGATGGTAACTGGCTTCATGTAAAATGGAACAGTACATGGGGGTACGCATATAGTTCGTGGCTGAAATTGTTGTAATTTGGAGGAAATCTGGAAAATGGCGAAAAATATCACAGAAATCATCCGGGAAATATGCGAGAGGAGTATGCCAAATATAGTTACCGGAGTAGTGTCAGAAGTGGCACCGCTTCGCATCATGCTTGTAGATGATATGAATATCCAGTTATCTGCTCAGTCTTTGATTGTACCATCCGATAGGCTTCCTTTCAAAATTGGCGAGCAGCTTTATCTTTTGGCAGTAAATCGGAACAAAATATACTATATTTTAGACAGGGTGTGAAGAAATATGGATGAAGATGAAATCATGGGAATCCCTTTGGAAGAGGAAGATGCAGAAGATGATGTGCCTGTATACCGTACATATCGCATGGATGTGAAAAATAAAAGAATTATTGGCAAAGTTGACGGAATGGAGGCGGCAGCACAGGCTATGTTCAAAGCCCTGCAGACAAGAAGGTTCGCGCACTTGATTTATGATGACCAGTATGGATGTGATGTGTATAACAAAATAGGGAACGTCAGCTTGAGCCAGAGCTATCTTGATAATGATATCCCAGTAATGGTCGAGGATGCTTTCCTGAATGATGAGACGGTACTTGGCATCAGTGACCTTGTTTTTGAAATGGTTGACAGGGATGCAATTTCCATGTCATTTACAGTAGCAACAGTGTTTGGCGATGCCGATTTTGAGGGGGTGTTAGAGGATGGCTGATTATTCTGAGGAAAAAATTGCAGAATATAGGGCGGCAATTGCGAGAATGAGGGAAGCCGCGCCTATGGAAACGCTACAGGAAGAAAAGGCTAGGAACATTGAGGATTTAGCCCTTGGGGATATCACAGAAGATTTCTTGATTGCGCATTTCCTTGATATGGGGGATGAACTGGGGGTTGATACGAGACAGGGCAGCATTTATTGGGATGCCTGTATGGGGAGCATTATCAGGACGGCGATGTTTATAGACAGGCTGTCAAAAGTAAACGACATAATCTCACTGTGGAGTTGCACAGGAGATGTGCTGGATGAGAAATTGAAAGAACGGGGGCTTTCCAGAAACCCGCCTGTTGCAACACCAGCAACGTATTACGTTGCCTTTGTAGGAGAAGCGCCAGAGTTGGATTCCGTAATGACTTGCGAGGATTACTTTTTTATTTTGCGGAAGCGGGAGGACAGGTATGTGATAGTGTCTGAGGATTTGGGGTCTGAAATGAATAATCTTGTGCCGGGCACTGAAGTGATACCTGAAATAGATGTTGACGGGCTTGTCAGCGCTACATTGGGCGAATTAGTTGTTCCAGCGATTGATATTGAGGATGATGATTCAGCACGGGAAAGGTTGATTGGGAGGCTTTCAGGGCCGGATGAGAATGGGAACAGGTCACAGTTCAAAACTTGGTGCGAATCAGTGGAAGGGGTTGGAAGTGCAAGGATTATCCCATTGTGGGACGGCCCAAATACAGTCCTTGGGGTTATTGTTGCCAGGAGCGGCGGGGTTCCGACGGCTGGCGTGGTAGATGCCGTGCAAAAATATGTAGACCCTGGAGCTGATGGCATGGGTGAGGGGGTGGCCAGCATTGGACCGATATTTACGGCCGTTGCTGTAGAGGCAGTAAAGATTGACATATCTGTATCCGTGATGAAAAAAAACGAGGCAACATACGCCGACATACAGGAGAGCTTCGAGGAGCGGCTGGAAACGTATTTCAGGGAAATGGCATTGGAGGAACATACGGATGGTATGGCTATCCGCTATGTCCGTGTTGGCGCATTGCTGGAAGGGTTGGACAGCGTAATCGATTATGATGGCCTGACAATGAATGGGGAATCTGAAAACGTGGTGTTCTCAGTGCTGCAGATTCCAGTACTGGGGGAGGTGTCTGTAGATGGAAATATTTAATAACGGGCAGCGTTCCGGTTATGAAGAAATTGTGGCGAGCGGACCTGGATGGTGGACGGAATATAGGGAAATGGATGCAGTCTATCGCTATGAAGGATGGCTACTGGATATGATTTCCCATTTTACGAAACGGCTGATAAACAATCAGTTCCCGGGACATGCGGATGAAGCGTCAATACGGATGTATGAGAGCTTGATGAATGTAGAATATGACCCCGGGGCTACGATAGAGGAACGGCGACAGCTTGTGTCAGCATATTATGCAGGAACTGGAAAGTTGTCAAAGAGCATTATCCAGGATATCATCAAAAAATATTCTGGTTTGGAAAGCGAGATATACTGGGATGGAGAAAAAATGAAAATAAGCATAAAAAATGAAGCATGGGCTGATATCTCTATCCAAACAATTAAAAAAATTCTGTCTCGCAGGATGCCAGCCCATATCTCATTTGACATTTTTGAGGAACATCCGGTGACAGGGTATGTATATGTGGGCGCGGTTATGCAGCAGGCAGAAATTATAAATATAAGGCAGGTGGTGTGAAATGGCATTCGGAGGGATGATACTGACAAACAAAGGGCGGGAAGCGCTGACACGGGCACAGCTCGGAGGGCAGTTGAACTTTACAGGCGTGGCAGTCGGGGACGGCAGCTATGGGGGGAGTTATAACGACATAAAGGCGCTCTCCCACCAGATAACAGTCCTGGATGTGCTGAGGGCAGAAACGGAAGGGAATGTCTGTACAGTGGAGACGGACTTATCAAACGCGGGGCTTACGGAAGGCTATTATCTGCGGGAAATCGGCATCTTGGCAGAATGCGGCGGCGGTGAGGTGCTTTATGCCTACGCAAACGCCGGGGCGGATGCAGAATACATCCCCGCGGGTGATGGCGCGGTAAACATGGAAAAGAGGCTGCGTTTCTCCTTAATCACGGAAGGCGTGGAGAATATCACCTTTTCGCTGTCCAGCGTGCTCTACCTGGCACAGCAGGACTTTGAAGAGGCAATACAGGGCATACAGGGGCAGCTTGACAGGAAAGCAGAGAAGAGCGAGGTGGAAGCCCTGGAGGAAGCGGCGTTTTCCGGTAGCTACAATGACTTGAGTGACAAGCCGGATATCCCCGCGGCAGTGTTGGTAAAGGGGGAAGCAGAAGAGGAATACCATACGGGCTACGTCAGCATCACAAAAGAAAGTATTGGGCTGGCGGATGTGCCTGGGCGACTGGAAAGCCTGGAAGCAATGGTAAAACGGCTTGCAAAAGAAGTGCACTATACGAAACCTGTGGAGTTTAAGCTGCTGTCTACTTCACCAATTACTGGCTCAGCAGGGGCGACATTAACATTCATAGCCAGCCTGAAACTGGATTCTTCGGAAATGACATCGAAAGCAATCCTTGAAGAGATAGCGGGCGATATCACCTGGGTGAGCAGCAACACCACGGCAGCCAGTGTAACAGGCTATTCAATCAGGACGAGGGACAACATAACAGCCAGCCTGTACGTAAATGTCTTAGGCCATAAAAGCGGCAGTGTTACAGTTACCGGGACATTACCGAACGGCATGGGTGTAAGCTGTGGGGTAGTGTTTAATTAATTGATGGGGGGCGGGTATGCGAATCAGGGACGGGCCATGAAACGAAAAAAAGCGTTCTGTCCAGGCTGGAAACAGAACAAAAGCAGGTAAAAATGGAACGGAATCAAGATAAAATGAAACGAAAGCAAGGTAAAATAGAACAAGTCAAACTTAACGAAAACATATCACAGCGCTCATTTTCAGGGCGCTGTTTTTTATTCCGGCAAAGATGCCGGGGAAAGGAAGGAAATATGAATGTGAACCGTATAAAAGCTGTCTTTTCGGCAGCGTTTGGATTTTTAACATCCCTTCTTGGGATTCTGGCGATTCCGGTCGTCCTCATGGTGTCCTGCAACGTGATTGACTATATCACGGGGCTTATGGCATCTGACCGCAGGGGGCAGGAGATTACATCGTACAAAGGGCTGCGGGGCATCCGCAAAAAAGTGTGTATGTGGCTTTTGGTGGTTGTAGGGGCTATCATAGACCAGCTATTGCTGTATGCTTCAGCAACCGTAGGGATAGGGCTGCCGTTTACTTTCTTGGTGGCCTGCATCGTAGCCCTGTGGATTATATGCAATGAGATTATCAGCATCCTTGAGAATATAAAAGACATGGGAGTACCAATCCCCACATTCTTGACGCCGCTGATCCAGAACATTAAATCCCAGGTGGAATCGATGGGGGAGCAGCAGGCGGGAGATATTGAGGAGAATGACAGAGAGGGCGAGTAAGCCCTCTTTTCGTATGCTGCGAAAATGCAACGTATCATTCAATACCAAGATTTGAAAATAGGAGGAAGATAATGCAGACGGTTGTTGTGTTTAGCAAAGAAACAAAAGAAATTATCGCCTGTATACCTCTTGTAGACGGTGAGAAAGGAATTTGCAGAAAAGATGTTGACTTCCAGATATATAACGGCACAGAGCCAGTTTTTACAGAAACAGGAAACGGAGTTGTTTTGAATACCAATGTTTTTATATGGAATGGAAAATAGACTATGCCTAAAATCAAAGAAGATGCTGCGAAAGTGCAGCAGGAAAGGAGAAACATATGACACATAAAATCATTAACGCTATCAGCTCCAGAAACGTCCCCTGCTGGGGCAACCGGAAAAAATATATCGCCGTCCATTACCTGGGTGTAGTTGGACAGGCTCATGACCTGGCATCGGATGGATGCGGGGCGCAT
>Ga0137308_100096_pt1 | contig 155501 bp, 155 predicted proteins | sample Inofrocosms_June_FD_97181 | JGI IMG/M metagenome (GOLD analysis project Ga0137308, IMG submission 97181) | Mouse cecal microbial communities from Vienna, Austria - N-Acetylneuraminic and N-Acetylglucosamine D2O microcosms_June | ecosystem: Host-associated > Mammals > Digestive system > Large... | reverse complement strand
CTGAAAGCGGATATTGACAGTCTGCTGAGAGTTGAGGAATGGCCTGACCAAGGGGTCAGGCCCCACAAAGAAATGCAAGCCCCTGAAGAAGCAGTTGCAGCAATGGGCCCCGCCTCCATTCCCCTGGAAACGCCAAAATCCGCCTATGAAATTCAAATTACCCAGGAAAGCGGCCGCCGGGGAAAAATCTTTACTGTCAAGGTTATCTGCAACGGCGGATGCCTCTCTGATTTCTGGTCCGGCGGCGGGCACGGGACCCGTCCCGCTTTATGCCAGGCGGCTCAGTCCGCCCGCCAGAAGCGCGGCGGCAGCACCGCCGAAAACCACTGCCAGCACAATTGCAACGACAGCCCAGATCAGAACCGCCCGGGCCCAGTTCTGTTTGGAGGAATTCGTACTGCCGCTGAAGGCCCAGACCAGCAGCAGAATAAAGCCCACTATGGGGATCCCCACCAGGAAAAGCGTAAGGAGCCAGTCGCCGATAGAGACGTCCCCGTCCCCAGCCAGCACTGTTTCGGAAACCATTGCCCCGCATGAAGGGCACATCGCCGCGTAGTCCGCAATCTCTTTCCCGCACCGTTTGCAATACATCTTGTCTCCCTCTCATTTCGTTGTCGTATTTGTCACATAATGTCAAAATGCGGCAGGTGTTGTTGTACATTATAGTGTGGAAAGCACCATCTGTCAAGCTATCAGAGACAATTGTGCGTATGTGGAACGCATTTTGCTGCGGGAACAGGAGCTGCTTTTCCATAAGAAAGCCAGGGAGGCTGTGCCTCCCTGGCTTTCGTGCGGTTATCCAAATTTCGCCGTCAGGCGGCCCTTTTGCAGGATATGGCCCTCCACCGCCTTGAGGAAGTGCTTCTTCCGGGCGTTGGAGCTCAGGCCCAGGACGCAGTCCAGGGCGTAAACCGTCAGCCGGTAGGTATGGACGGACCAGGCGGGGGGCTTGGGCCCGGCGTAGCGGTGGATGCCGTAGGCCATGCCCTGGACCACGCCGCTCTCCAGCCGGTCCCGCTGGGGGATGCCGCCGGGAATGACCGGGCGGGCGGGGAAGTTCCACATCACCCAGTGGGTGAAGCCCTTGATGGGGTGAGACATATCCTCCAGGGTGACCGCCAGGGTCTTGGCCTGGGGAGACAGGTTCTCCAAAACGATTTCCGGAGAAAGATCCTTTCCCCGGCCGGTATTGTCCAGGGGGAAGCGTCCGCCGTCCTCCAGGCCGGGGCAGCGAAAGCGCAGAATTTCGATTTCCATGGTTACCTCAATCTCTCTCAAGCTTTCTCTTTGGGCAGAATCAGGTTCAGCAGCACCGCCATCAGCGTGGCGATGACCACCGGGGATTTGCCGAAAATCATGGTGAAGCCCTCCGGGAACTGGGCCAGGGCCCCGCTGGCCTGGGATACGCCCACGCCCAGGGCGGCGGACAGGCCCACGATGGTGGTGTTCCGGGCCGTCAGGCTCTGGGAGGCGATGAGCTTCATGCCCGTCATGGCAATGGTGGAAAAAACGGTGATGGTGGCCCCGCCCAGAACGCACTGGGGGATGGTGGTCAGCACCGCCGCGAACTTGGGGGACAATCCCGCCAGCAGCAAAAAGCCGCCGGTCATGGTAAAGACCACCCGGTTCACCACCTTGTTGGTGGTGACGATGCCCACGTTCTGGGAGTAGGTGGCGGTGGGCAGGCCGCCGAAAAAGGCCGTCAGGATGTTGCTGAAGCCATAGGCGATGATGCCCCCCTGAAGCTCCTGGTCCGTGGGGTCCCGGTCCAGGCCGCCCACGGTGGTGGCGGTGAAGTCGCCGATGGCCTGGATGGAGTTGATGGCGAAGAGCAGACCGATGGCCACGCAGGAGGGCAGGTCAAAGGTGACGCCGAAGTGCATCACCCGGGGCAGGGAGAACCAGGCGGCAGGGCCCACCCCGGCAAAGGAGACCATGCCGAAGAACATGGAAATCACATAGCCGCAGAGCATGCCGATGAGGATGGAGGCCAGCTTGCAGATGCCCTTTCCGTGGTTGTTCAGCAGCATGACGATGGCCAGGGTCAGCGCGGCCACCAGCCAGTTCTGCCAGGAGCCGTAGACCAGGGCCTCCGTCTGGCGCTTGGTTTCCACCACCAGCTCATATGTATTGGCGGTTCCTCCCGCCATGTAGTTGATAGCCGTGGGGTAGAGGGACAGGCCGATGGTAAAGACCACCGTGCCGGTAATCACCGGCGGAAACAGGAGGCGGATTTTCTTCACGAACACGCCCACCACGATGGCGACGATTCCACCCACGATCATGGCCCCGGCCACGGCCCCCACGCCGCCCCCGGCGGAGGCGATGGCCTGCATGCTGGGCACGTAGGCAAAGCTGACGCCCATGATCACCGGCAGGCCGGATCCGAAATACTTATTCACAGGGTAAAGCTGGATGAGGGTGCACACGGCGGACATCACCAGGGACGCTTGAATCAGCAGTACCTGATCCGCCGGGCTGAGGCCGATGGCCCCGGCGATGATGATGGGCGGCGTGACGCAGCCCACAATCATGGCGACAAGGTGCTGAAGGGACAGGGAGACGGCGGACCCAAGCGGGGGAATGCCTCGAATCTGGAACAGCGCCTGCTGGCCGGAGGGGGTTGTCATGGCGGGGTTCTCCTTCCTGTTTCTTCTGTCTTAATGGACGGCGGGCCTTAAAAAAGGTCCACCTTTCCCAGTGTACAGGAGCGAAAACCGGATGTCAAGGACAAAACTTTACTCTTCCCCGCCGCCGAAGGCCCCCAGGTCCCGGCGGAATTCACCGTCCACCAGGAACCGGACCTCCTCCACCGCCTCCAGGGAGGAAAGAGAGTCCTCCAGCGCCCGGAGGGCGGTTTGGAGGGCGCTTTCCCCCAGTCCCTCCAGCAGGGCGGAGGAGAGATTCACATAGCAGATGTCCTCCTCCAGCCAGACGGACTTCACCTGGAAGCCCTCCGGCAGGGGGGACAGCAGGTCCCGGCCCTCCGGGCGGCCCTCCAGGGCCTTGGCCACGGCGGAGACCTGGGTGTCGCCCTCGTAGAGGTCCAGAATCTGCTCCGCCGCCGTGAGGCGGCCCTCCTGGTTCAAAAAGTAAAGCCGGGCCTCCACGGTGCTGACGACATCCTCCTCCGGGGTCAGAAGCAGCTCCCGGAGGTTCAGCACCTGCCGGTCCCGGTAGGCCAGTTCCCGGCCCCGGACGGTGATCTGGACGGAGGAGACCTCCGGCACCTGGGAGAGGGTCATGGCAATGGCGCTGTCCGCCAAGGTCAGCGCCACGCCGGACAGGCTCTCATAGGAGGGGGACAGGTCCACCCGGGCCCGGTCCCCCTCAATCTCCAGGGAGAGGAGGGTAGTCCCGGCAGGGAAGGTGCTTTTCAGTGTCTCGTCGGCGGGGCCCTTCAGCAGTTCGCGGACCAGCGCCTCCGCCAGGCGGGGGGCGGCGTCCGTCTCGGCGTCGTATAAGTACACGGTTTCCGTGCGGAAGGGGGACTCCCCGGCGGAGTAGGTCAGGTCCGCCTCCTGGAAATAGAGGTCATAGGCGGTGCGGGCGGGTTCCTCCCGCCGGCAGCCCGCCGGCAGCAGGAGCAGGGGGACAAGCAGCAGGAGACAGATTTGCTTTTTCACGCGTCCTCCCTCCTCTCCAGCGCGGGCCAGCGGACGGTGAACACCGCGCCGCCGCCGGGGCGGTTGGCGGCCTCCACGGCGCCGCCCCGGCGCTTCACCGTGTCGCTGACGATGGCGAGCCCCAGGCCCGTGCCTCCCGCGGCCCGGGACCGGGCCTTGTCCACCCGGTAGAACCGCTCGAAAATCCGGGGCAGGTCCGCCTCGGGGATGCCCGCGCCGTTGTCCGCCACGGTGAGGACCACCAGCTCCCCCACCCGCTCCAGGGAAACCTGGACGGAGCCGCCGATGGCAGAGTACTTCACCGCGTTGTCCACCAGGTTGTAGATGACCTGATGAGTCTCGTCCCGGGTGCCCAGAACCGCGCAGTCCCCTCCGGCGGAGTAGGTGAGGTCCACGCCCTTCTCCTGGGCGACGAGGTTCATCATCCGCATGACCTGCTCCAAAACCGGCAGAATGTCCACCGCCGCCGGGGGTTCCAGCACGCCGCTGTCCAGCCGGGTCAGGCGGAGGAGGTCCTCCGTGATGCGGGAGAGGCGCTCCGCCTCCCGGCCGATGTCGGTGACAAACTCCTTGGTGGTTTCCGGGTCGATGTTCTCCGTCTGCAAAATGGAGTCCGACAAAAGGCGGATGGCCGCCAGGGGGGTTTTCAGCTCGTGGGACGCGTCGGAGACAAAGCGGCGGCGGGCGTTCTCCGTGGTTTGGAGGCGGTCCGTCAGGCTGTTGAACTCGTGGCCGATCTGGGCGATCTCGTCCCGGCCCCGGATGTCCGCCCGGTGGCTGTAGGCCCCCTCCCGCACCTGGCGGATGGCGGTGAGGAGCAGGCCGATCTTATGGGTCAGGGCCTTGGAGAGAATCAGGCTCAGCACCAGCACCAGCCCCCCCGCCACGGCGGAGAGGCGCAGCAGCGTGTCCTGAAGCCCCAGGAGCAGGGCGGCCTGCTCCGTGTCGTACTCGTAGGCGTAGACCGCGCCGATCACCTGGTTTTGATACATGATGGGCGAGGAGGCCCGGCTGCGGAAGGCCCCCTGCCGGAAGGTGCAGCTAAACGCGTCATAGCCCAGCAGCGCCTGGACGATCTCCGTGTAAAGGGCCATGTTTCCCACGGCGGAGCCGGTCTCCCGGGTGTCGTAGAGCACCCGGCCCGCGCTGTCGGTGACCAGGATGCGGGAGAGGCCCGCCTCCTCCGCCACGGCCATGGCGTCCGCCACGTTCTCCTCCGTCAGGGGGGAGAGGCCGGAAAGGGCGTTCACCATGACGGAGACGCTGCTTTGGAGGTTGGTGGCCTTAGAGTGGAAGACCAGGTCCTCGGACACCAGAAGGGGATAGGTGTTCAGCAGCAGCAGCACCGCCAGAATGACGGCGATGTAGCTCAGGCCGACGCGGAACTGCAAGCTGCCCCAGCAGGGGCGTTCACTCCTTGAAATAGTACCCCACCCCCCACTTGGTCATAATGTGGTCCGGCTCCGCCGGGTTCTCCTCCAGCTTCTCCCGGAGGCGGCGGATGTGGACGTCCACCGTCCGGTAGTCCCCGGCGTAGCTGTAGCCCCAGACCACGTTCATGAGATTTTCCCGGCTGTAGACCCGCCGGGGATTGCGCATCAAAAGCTCGATGAGGTCGTACTCCTTGGCGGTGAGGTCCACAGGTGTCTCCCCCCGGGCGGCGGAGCGCTCCTCCGTGTTCAATGTGATGCCCCCGGCGGTCAAAATGCTGCCCCGGGTCCGCTGGACCCCGGCGGCCCGGCGGAGCAGGGCCCGGACCCGGGCCTTCAGCTCCAGAATGTTGAAGGGCTTGGTCAGGTAGTCGTCCGCCCCGCACTCAAAGCCCATCAGCTTGTCCGCGTCCTCGCTCTTGGCGGTCAGCATGATGACGGGCACGTTGGAAAACTCCCGGATGCGCATGCAGGCCTCCAGCCCGTCCACCTCCGGCATCATCAGATCCAGGATGATGAGATCCAGCTTGCCCTCCCGGGCCAGCTCCACGGCGGCGGCGCCGTCATAGGCGCACTCCACCTCATAGCCCTCGTTCTCCAGATTGAATTTGATCCCCTTCACCAGGGTCCGCTCGTCGTCCACCACGAGTATTTTCATTCGCTGTCCTCCACTGTCACAAGTCCCTCCAGCGCCGCCAGCTTCCCCTGGCCGATGCCGGAAACGTTCGTCAAATCCTCCACGGCTTCAAAGGGCCCGTGCTCCTCCCGGTATTCCACGATCCGCGCCGCCAGCGCCTCCCCGATGCCGGGGAGGGCGGTCAGCGCCGCCTCGTCCGCGGTGTTGAGGTTTACCGGGGACAGGTCCGGCCGGACCTCCTCCACGGGGGCCGTCAGGGCCGTCTCCACGGAGGCGGGCGCCTCCATAGCCGCCCGGTCCCGGAGAAACAGGCCCAAAAGCAGGCACAAAAACAGCCCCGTCAGGCCCAGCAGGGCCCCTTCTCCCCAGGCGGCGTTCCGGCGCGTCTCCATGGTTGCGTTCCTCCGTTTTTTTTGGTATACTGTAGGGGAAATCATCGAAGGGCGGCGCTTCGCCGCCGGTTCTGCCTTTGGCTAACGCCTATTATAACACAAACTTTGGGGGATGGATATGAAAACAAAGCGCTTTATATCAGTTTTTTTCCTGGCCCTTCTGCTGGCGGGGCTGCTGGCCGTCCCCGCCCGGGCGGCGGGCCCGGACGTCTGGTCCGGAAAGGTGACGGACCCACAGGTCCAGGCCAAGGCCGCCCTGCTGGTAGACCGGAAGACCGGGGCGGTAATCTATGCCTTAAACGAGCATGACGAGCTCTACCCCGCCAGCCTCACCAAGATCATGACCTGCCTATTGGTGCTGGAGGCCATCGACGAGGGGCGGCTGAAGCTGAGCCAGGAGGTCACCGCCACCCCCACGGCCCTGGAGGGGCTGGCGGAGGACGGCAGCACCGCCGGCATTGAGGCCGGGGAGATTTTAACGGTGGAGCAGCTTCTCTACTGCCTGATGGTGGTCTCCGCCAACGAGGCCGGGGCCATTCTGGCGGAGAAGATCTCCGGCTCTGTGGACAGCTTCGTGGACCGGATGAACGCCCGGGCGGAGGAGCTGGGCTGTGAGAACACCCACTTCATGAACCCCCACGGATACCACGACTCCCTGCACTACACCTCCGCCTGGGACCTGTACCTCATCACCAAGGCGGCCCTGGAGCACCCCATGTTCATGACCGTCTGCGACGCCGCTTCCCACACCGTCCCGGCCACCAACATGTCCGAGGAGCGCACCCTCAACAACACCAACTTTCTCATCCGCAGCGGCCGGGAGTACTACAACCCGGACGTTCACGGCGTCAAGACCGGGTCCCACTCCCAGGCGGGGAACTGCCTGGTCACCACCGCCCAGCACGCCAGCATGGATCTGCTCTGCGTCATTCTGGGGGCGGAGCGGACGCAGGATGAAAAGGGCATCTGGTGGACCTACAGCTTTGTGTATACGGACAAGCTCTACAACTGGGCCTTCGACAACTTTTCCTATCAGGTCATCCTCAAGGAGGACGACGCAGCCGGGGAGGCCCCGGTGTCCCTCTCCTCCACGGACCATGTGACCCTCCGCCCCGCCCAGGCGGTGGAGCTGCTGCTGCCCAAGGGGGCGGACCTGGAGGAGCTGGAAAAAACCGTCGTCTTGAAATCCGACCCGGTGGAGGCTCCCATCACCGAGGGAGACGTGCTGGGCTCCATGACCGTTTCCCTGGACGGAGAGGAACTGGCGGAGGTGGATCTGCTGGCCTTCACCAGCGTGGAAGCCTCCCGCATCCGGGTCCTCTGGCGGGACGTGAAGGAATTTTTCTCCACCGCCGCCGCCAAGGCGGCCCTGGGCGTGGTCTTGGTCCTGGCCGCGGTTTTCGGGGGCTGGAAGCTGCTGTTCAGCCGCCGCCGCTACCGCTATGGCCGCAGCGTCGGCGGCGGGGGCCGCCGGGGCGGCTATCGGGGGCCGAGGAGAAGACGCTGAACAATACGGAGGCTGCCGGGCGGCAGCCTCCGTTTTTTCGGCGTTACAGGTATTGCACCAGCTCCTCCAGGGGACGGCGGTCCGTGTGGAGCCGGGCGGGGTGAGCGCCCTCCGCCGGATAGCCCAGGGGCAGCAGGGCGATGGGGCAGGTCCCCGCCATCTCCGGGAAGGCCGCCAGAAGCTTGTCCGGCTCGAACATGCCCACATAGGTGGTACCCAGCCCCAGGTCCGCCGCCTGAAGCATCATCTGGGCGGCGGCGATGGCGGCGTCGATTTCTCCATGGTCCTTGCCGTCGTACTCCCGCTTCCAGGAGACGGCGGGGTCGTAGGCCACCGCCAGGATGACCGGGGGGTTGAAATGGGACCCGGCGCAGGCGTCGGCCTTCTCCAGGGCCTCGGGGCTTTGGAGGACGAAGATGCGCTGGGGCTGGTAGTTGTGGGCCGTGGGGGCGTTCCGCCCGGCCTCCAGGATCAGGTCCAGCTTTTCCTGTTCCACAGGCCGGGAGTCGAATTTGCGCAGGGAATACCGCGCGGCGGAGAGGGTCTGGAAGTCCATAGAAATTACCTCGTTTCCATCAAAAGCTGATGTAGTAAATGAAATGCGGAAAATCTCGCTTGACGCCTTGCGGTTAAAAGATAGCATAGGATTCCCAAAAAAGCAAGCCCCGCCCCCTCCGAAATAAAGGGTGACAAGCGCGGGAAACTCTGGTATACTACAGGCAGCACACTTTCCAATCTGGAACATCAAGGAGATGTGACTATGAACATTGTCTGTCTTGACATGGAGGGCGTCCTGGTCCCCGAAATCTGGATCGCCTTTTCCGAGGCCAGCGGCATCCCGGAGCTCCGCCGCACCACCCGGGACGAGCCCGACTACGGCAAGCTGATGAACTTCCGCCTCGGCATCCTGAAAGAGCACAACCTGGGCCTCAAGGAAATTCAGGCCACCATCGCGAAAATCGACCCCCTCCCCGGAGCCAAGGACTTCCTGGACGAGCTCCGCTCCATCACCCAGGTCCTGATTCTCAGCGACACCTTCGAGCAGTTCGCAAAGCCCCTGATGGAAAAGCTGAACTGGCCCACCATCTTCTGCAACACCCTGGAGGTGGCGGACAGCGGCGAAATCACCGGCTATAAAATGCGCTGCGAGAAGTCCAAGCTCACCACCGTCAAGGCCCTCCAGTCCATCGGCTACGAAACCATCGCCGCCGGGGACAGCTTCAACGACCTGGCGATGATCCAGGCCAGCAAGGCGGGCTTCCTCTTCAAGAGCACCGAGCAGATTAAAAAGGACTACCCCGAGCTCCCCGCCTATGAGGAGTTCGGCGATTTGCTGGCCGCCATCAAGGCCGCCCTGTAGGGCTGCGAAAAAAATAAGTAGGAAGGGAGATCCGGCATGAATCCGAAATTTGAAAAACTGGGCTTTTACCCCGCCGACATCCTCCTGCCCAAAAAGGGCACGGACATGACCCGCTGGGCGGTGGTGGCCTGCGACCAGTTCACCTCCCAGCCAGAGTACTGGCAGGCGGTGGAGGACACCGTGGCAGACGCTCCCTCCTCCCTGCGGCTCATCCTCCCCGAGGCGGCGCTGAACGCCCCGGACGTGGAAGAGCGCATCGCCGCCGTCAACGCCGCCATGGGCAAGTACCTGGACAGCGGCCTGTTCGAGACGCTGGAGGAGAGCCTGATTTATATTGAGCGGGTCCAGTCCGACGGGAAAATCCGCCACGGCCTGATCGGCATGGTGGACCTGGAGCAGTACGACTTCACCCCCGGCTCCGGGGCCCTGATCCGGGCCACGGAGGGCACCGTCCTCTCCCGCATCCCCCCCCGGGTAAAGGTGCGCAAAGACGCCCCCATCGAGCTGCCCCACGTCATGCTCCTCATCGACGACCCGAACAAGACGGTGATCGAGCCCCTGACCAGGGCCTCCGGGGAGATGGAGCGGCTCTATGCCTTTGATCTCCAGCAGGGCGGCGGCTCCATCACCGGCTGGAAGCTCACCGCCGCCCAGATGGACGAGACGGCGGACGCCCTGGCGGCCCTCTGCTCCGCGGAGGAACAGGCCTGGAAGTACGGCGTGAAGGACGTTCCGCCCCTGCTCTTCGCCGTGGGTGACGGAAACCACTCCCTGGCCACCGCCAAGCAGTGCTACGAGGATTTGAAGAAGGTCACGCCGGAAAGCGAATGGGCCTCCCTCCCCGCCCGGTACGCCCTGGTGGAGGTGGTGAACAACCACGACGGCGCCCTCCAGTTCGAGCCCATCCACCGCTGCGTCTTCGGCGTGGAGCCGGAAGAGGTCCTGGACGCCTTCAAGTCCTACTACCCCGGCGCGTATGAGGGCAAGGGCGAGGGCCACGTCATTGCCTACACCCACGCGGGGGGCCAGGGCTTCCTCACCGTGCCCCAGCCCCGGGTCCAGCTGGCGGTGGGCACCCTCCAGGCCTTCCTGGACGCCTATGTGAAGGACCACGGCGGCGAAATCGACTACATCCACGGCGGCGAGGTCACAGACCGCCTGGGCCGCCAGGCGGGCGCCATCGGCTTCAAGCTGCCCGCCATGGGCAAGCAGCAGCTGTTCAAAACCGTCATGGCCGACGGCGTGCTTCCCCGGAAGACCTTCTCCATGGGCCACGCCCAGGACAAGCGCTACTATGTGGAGGCCAGAAAAATCCGGTAACAAGACCATAGGAGTGAACCATTGTGGGACTGTTTGATAAATTGAAGAAGAAAGCGCCGGAGCCCCCTCCGCCGCCGCCCAAGCCTGCGGATACCTCCGAGGACGTGTCCGTCTACTCCCACATGCGGGTGGAAGTGACCACCAAGGACGGGCAGATGCTCTTCGTGGCCAAGCTGATGTACCCCCAGCGGACCACGGCGGAGCTGCACCAGTACTCCGAGGCGGAGGTCTCCCTGCTGAAGGACTGCTCCGAGGCGGAGTCCTTCCCCGTCCACATCCGGGGCTATCACGACCACCTGCGGAAGGCCGTGTATATGGAGGGCTTCATCACCCCCCAGCCCAAGCACATCTGGCTGGTGTCCCACCTGTATGTCGCCCGGGTGGGCAACGACCGGGCCTTCTTCCGCCTGGACACAAACCTGGACGCCAGCATCACCAAGTTCAGCGGCCGGAACGCCGGGGAGTTCCCCTGCAAGCTGCTGAACATCAGCGTGGGCGGGGCCCGCGTTTCCTCGGAACAGCAGTATTGGGAGGGGGATAAGCTCCTTCTGACCGTGAAGCTGCTGGAGGATCGGGACCCCTCCATCATGTACTGTCAGGTGCTGCGGGTCATTGAAAAGGAAGACGGCCCCCGGGAGTACGGCTGCCAGTTCCTGGAGATGAACGAGGCCGACCAGGACAAGATCACGGAAAACATCTTCGCCGCCCAGCGCAAAAGCCGGAAGGGCTCCTAGGGCTTATGATGAACAAAGGCCGTCCATGCCGGGCATGGACGGCCTTTATTCGCGAAAAAGCCCGGAAGCCTCAGAGCCGGAAGAGCTTCAAAATCACGCCGTACAGCACCGAGGCCACGGTGCCGAAGACGATGACCGGCCCCGCCACGGTGAACATCTTCGCCGCCATGCCGGTGACAAAGCCCTCGCTCTTGAAGTCGATGGCCGGGGACACCACGGCATTGGCGAAGCCGGTGATGGGCACCAGCGTCCCCGCCCCGCCGTAGCGGGCCAGCTTGCCGTAGAGGTTCAGCCCCGTCAGCAGGGCGGAAAGGAACACCAGCGTGCAGGAGGCGGCGGTGCCCGCCTCCTCCTTGTTCAGGCCCGCGGCGCTCCAGCCGTTGGTAATGGCCTGGCCCAGCACGCAGATGGCCCCGCCGATAAGGAATGCAAAGGTCACGTCCTTGACGATGGGCGATTTTTTCGCCTTCTGCTTGACGTAGGCTTGATACTCCTTGGGAGACATGTCCATGGAAAGCATCCTCTTTTCATGTTGGATTTCCTGGATAGTGTTGCCTCCGGGGGCGGAAATATTCCCCCGGGAGGGCGGTATTGAATCCGGCGGGCGGTTGTGGTACTATGGGGACAGCTAAACATCAAGGAGGTCCCCCGTATGGAGTTGAAAAATCCCCTGCTGGCGGTCACCGATATGGAGCGGTCGCTGGCGTTTTATGAGGCTGTCCTGGGGCTCCGGGTAGTTCTGGACTTCGGGGCCAATAAGACCCTGACCGGCGGACTTTGCTTACAGACGCTGGAAACCTGGCGGGAGTTTATCGGCGGGAAAACCGTCTCCTTTGGCGGGAACGCCGCCGAGGTCTATTTTGAAGAAGACGATTTTGACGGCTTTGCGAAAAGGCTGAAAACCCTTGCCGTTGCATACATTCACCCGGTGAAGGAACACCCCTGGGGCCAGCGGGTGGTGCGGTTCCGCGACCCGGACGGGCATATCATTGAGGTGGGGGAGCGCATGACGGCGGTCTGCCGCCGTTTCCTGGACTCCGGCCTGACGCCGGAGCAGACGGCGGCGCGCATGGACGTCCCCGTGGACTACGTCCGGGAGCGCATGGGATGAACAAGCCTCTTGGTATCTACATCCACGTCCCCTTCTGCAAGCAAAAGTGCGTCTACTGCGACTTCTACTCCCTCCCCCGCCGGGAGGACCAAATGGACGCTTATGCCGCCGCCCTTCGGTCCCAGCTTTTCGAGACGGATTTCTCCGGCTGCGAGGCGGACACCGTCTACTTCGGCGGCGGCACCCCCAGCTATCTGGGCCCCCGCCGCCTGACGGCCCTGCTGGAAGCGGTCTTTGCCGCCTGTCCCATCTCCCCCGGCGCGGAAATCACCCTCGAGGCCAACCCCGATTCCGCCGGGGACCCGGACGCACTCTCCGCCCTCCGGCGGGCGGGGTTCAACCGCGTCTCTCTGGGGATGCAGTCCGCCGACGATGGGGAATTAAAATCCATCGGCCGGGTCCACACCATGGCCCAGGTCCGCTCCGCCGTGGAAGCCGCCCGCAAGGCGGGCTTTGACAACCTCTCCCTGGACCTCATCTACGGCCTGCCGGGCCAGGACCTGCCCCGCTGGCGGAAAAACCTCTCCGCCGCCGCGGAGCTTTGCCCGGAGCATCTTTCCTGCTACGGCCTCAAGGCGGAGCCGGGGACTCCCCTCTACGCCCGCCGGGAATCCCTGCCGGGGGACGAGGTCCAGGCGGACATGTATCTGGAAACCGTGGGCTTTCTGGAGAAGCGGGGCTGGAAGCAATACGAGATCTCCAACTTCGCCAAGCCCGGCCGGGAGTCCCGGCACAACCTGAAATACTGGACCCTGGAGGAATACGCCGGGTTCGGCCCCGGGGCCCACTCCGACTTCCGGGGCGTCCGCTATGCCTGGGCCAGGGATTTCGAGGCCTTCCTCCGGGGGGACCGCATCCTCTCCGAGACCCGGCGCATGGCCCCCCGGGACCGGGAGGCGGAGTGGCTGATGCTGTCCCTCCGCCTGGCCCGGGGCCTGGACGCGGCGGATTGGGAAGCCCGCTTCCGCCGCTCCTTCGCCCCCTTTTTACCCTTTCTGGAGCGCTGTGAGGCGGCGGGCTACGCCGCCCGGGCGGAAGGCCGCCGCCGCCTGACCCCCCAGGGCTTTCTGGTGTCCAACCAGATCATCGGGGAACTGCTTGCGCAAATCGAGGAGGAATAAACGGATGCACGTATACACCACGGGCCAATGGGTCCTGCTGTTTTTCTTCTACTGCCTCTGCGGCTGGGTCTGGGAGTCCTGCTATGTCTCCCTCTGCCAGCGGCATTGGGTGAACCGGGGCTTTCTCCACGGCCCCCTGCTGCCCATTTACGGTTCCGGGGCCATCATCATCCTGCTGGCCACCATTCCCGTGGCGGAGGATCTGCGGCTGGTCTGGCTCTTCGGCATGCTGGCGGCCACGGCCCTGGAGTACGTCACCGGCGACGTGATGGAGCGGATTTTCAAGGTCCGCTACTGGGATTACTCCAATCAGAAATTCAACCTCAACGGCCACATCTGCCTCACCAGCTCCATCGCCTGGGGCTTCTTCTCCATCCTGCTGGTGCGCTTTGTCCATCCCCCCATCGCCCGCCTGCTGGCCCGGGTGCCCGCCCTGTGCGTGGACCCCCTGGCCATCCTCCTCACCGCCGCCTTTACCGTGGACGCGGTGCGCTCTGTCCAAGCCGCCCTGGATCTGCGGGATCTGCTGGCCCGGGCCGCCGAGGAAAACGAGGACCTGCGCCGCCTGGCAAAGCGGGCGGAGGTCTACGCCGCCTTTGCCAAGGACGACCTCCGCCGCTTCCGGGAGAAGACGGAGCTGGAAGCCCTGGAGCTCCGGCAGAAGGTGGAAGAGGAGCTGGAGGAGCGCCGCCAGGCCCGGGCGGAGCGGGTGGAGTCCTCCCTCCGCCGCCTCACCGCCGCCAAGCTGGAAGCGCTTTCCACCATCTCCAATGCCCTGGAAACCTGCCGGGACCACCTGGAGGATCTGCCGGATTCCACGCCGGAAAACCTGGCGGAGCGCCGGACGGATCTGGAGGAGGCCATCCGCCGGGTCCGGGCCCGGGAGGCCGCTCTGCAAAACCGCTCCGCCGCGCCCTATCACCGCTCCCTGCGGCTTTTGAGGGCTCACCCCTCCGCCTCCGCCAAGGACTTCGGCGAGGTGCTGGAAACACTGAAAAAACTGGGGAAGGACTAAGCCCTCCCCAGCTATAAGTCCAGGGATTCATCATACCCCATATTCGGGCAATTGTCTACATTTTAGTAATGGCTAAAATATTAGATATGTTCAACATCTGAACTTCCGGGTAAACTATCTTTAGGTGATAGCTATGATTATATACGATCCATTTTGGCGCACATTAAAGGACCGGGGCATTTCCACGTATAAAATGATCAACAAGCTGGGCTACAGCAGCGGAACTCTCTACCGCCTGCGCCACAACAAAGGCATCTCCTCCCGGCTGATCGACGATCTCTGCAAGCTGCTGGACTGCCGGGTAGAGGATATTCTGGAGTACGTCCCCGACCCGGAGGAATCGGAGGCCCCCGGCACAGGGGAAACCCCATAACAAAAACCGCCGGACGGCTTGTCCGGCGGTTTCGCTTTTAACTCATCTGCTTGCGGCGGCTCAGGTTCATGGTGCCCTCCTGCATGTTGCCCAGGGTCTCCAGGCTCATGCCGGTGCCCAGGGCCACGCAGGAAATCGCCTCTTCGGCAATCATGGTGTGGATGCCCGTCCGGGCCGTCACCAGCTTGTCAAAGCCGGACACCAAGCTGCCGCCTCCGGTCATGACGATGCCGTTGGTGGAGATGTCCGCCACCAGCTCCGGCGGCGTCCGCTCCAGCACGGAGTGGATGGCCTCCATGATGCGCTCCACCGGCTCCTCGAAAGCGTCCATCATCTCCGTGGAGCTGACGGCCACCACCTTGGGAAGGCCTGTCAGGAGGCACCGGCCCTTCACGTCCATGACCTCCTCCTCGTCCTTGGGGAAGACACAGCCGATCTGCTTCTTCATTTCCTCGGCGGTGCGCTCGCCCACCAGGAGGTTGTGCTTGCGGCGCATATACTTTACCACGGCCTCGTTGAGCTGGTCACCGGCGATTTTGATGGAGGCGGACTCCACCACGCCGCCCAGGGAGATGACGGCGATGTCCGCCGTTCCGCCGCCGATGTCCACCACCATGTGCCCGTCGGGCTTGGCGATGTCGATGCCCGCCCCGATGGCCGCTGCCACGGGCTCCTCAATGAGGTAGACCTTCCGGGCTCCGGCGGAAATGCCCGCGTCGATAACGGCGCGCTCCTCGACCTCGGTGATGCCGGAGGGAACGCAGATAATCACCCGGGGCTTGAAGACGGAAACCCCGGCCACCTTGTGGATGAACTCCCGGAGCATCCGCTCCGTCATGTCGTAGTCGGAAATGACGCCCTCCCGCAGGGGGCGGATGGCGATGATGTTGCCGGGGGTCCGGCCCAGCATGGCCTGGGCCTCCTCGCCCACCTTCAGGAGCTTCCCGGTGTTCTTGTCCAGCGCCACCACGGAGGGCTCATTCAAAACGATGCCTTTGCCTCGTACAAAAACCAGAACCGAAGCGGTACCAAGGTCGATACCGATATCCTTTGCCATGGGCACTTCCTCCATTTATCTTTTGTCCAAATTTATGATAGGCGGATAACCGCCAGCGTATCCATAAAGTTACAAAGTACATTATACTGGCAGTCACGCCAGAATGCAAGCCTATTCTTTCCCTTTTTCTCCCCTCTTTTCCTCCTCCGGTCTGGGAAAGGCCGCGGAGGCGCAGACCACGCCCGCCGCGCCCGCCGAGAGAAGGGCCTCCGCGGCGGAAACCAGGGTGGACCCGGTAGAGCACACGTCGTCAATAAGGAGAATCCGCTTCCCCGCCGGGCTGCCCGCCGCCTCATAGACGCCCTGGGTGTTCTTCCAGCGGTCCCCGGCCCGTTCCAGGCTGGATTGGGCGGGGTTGTCCCGGATTTTGCGGAGGAGGGCCTCCGGCTCCACGTCCCAGAGCCGGCACGCCCGCTCCGCCAGAAGGCGGGACTGGTCGTAGCCCCGCTTCCGCAGCCGCTTGGCGCTGACGGGGACCCAGGCCACCGTGTCGAACTCGCCGGAGAGGCGCTCGGCGGCGGCCTGGGCGATGAGCTCCCCCAGGGGCCCGGCGGCACAGACGCCGCCATGGAACTTGAAGCGGCGGACGGCCTCCCGGACAGGGCCCTCATACCAAAGCGGCGCGGCGCAGAGGAGGCCGCCCCGCAGTTCCCGGAGGCTGTGGGCCTCGTCCGTCCAGGGGAGGGTCTTTTCGCACTCCGGGCACATGCCGGGAGCGTCCAGGACCCGGCGGCAGAAGGGGCACTTGGGCGGGAAGAGGAGGTCCAGGAAAGCATCGGTGAGCTTCATGATTCTAGCAGCTCGTCGTAGGTGACGCCCAGGGCGTTTTTGATGGCCCTCAACTGGGACGCCTGGATGTGCTGGGTCCCGCGCTCAATTTTAACCAGGGCCTCCCTGGTCATGGGAACACCCTCTAATTGCAGGAGGCCCACCAGCTCCGTCTGCCCTAATTCCTTCTCTTGACGTATCTTCCGAATGTTCGCACCGATGCAGATGTCCTGCTTGATTTTTTGTTCCATTATGGCTGCCTCCGTTTTCGGGGATACGGAGCAGTCTCATCCGTCAAGCCCACTAAATAGTCAATACTGACATTATAGTATTCTGCTAATCTAACAACTGCGTCCAGAGGGAAACGAGAGATGCCGATTTCATATTGCGAATATGTGTTTTGACTAACATTTAGCAATTTTGCGACTTGCTTCTGCGTCAATCCACGGTCATTTCTCAAGTCTCTAATTCGTCCATATTTTAGGATTTCCATTCTCATACTCATCACCGAGTATGAGTATATGTATCTGAAATTCAGATATTTTGCTTTATCTAGTTTTTAGATATTTTGTGCTTGACAGAAACAACTTCACAGCCTATAATAATAGTCAGGAAGCACTCCGACAGGCGGTTAGCCCACATCAGGTTTGGGAGGCAAGCCAAAGCCTTGAAACTATCACTTGCCGGGGTGACGGTTTCCGCTTTTCACGATGATCGTAACTATCCGAAGAAGGAGAAGGACCGCCCCACGGCGGTCCTTCTCCTTTTATTCTCCTCCTTTGGCCAACCGCCAGCGGAGGCCGGAGTACCTCCTCTGCCGCTTGTCGTTGGCCGCCATGGCCCGGATGGCCGCGTCGTCCCCCACCACCACCAGCAGCTCCTTGGCCCGGGTCAGGGCCGTGTACAGCACCCCCCGGACCATCAGGGAGGAGGGCGCGGGCATGGCCGCCAGCACCACGCAGCGGTACTCGCTGCCCTGGGATTTATGCACCGTCATGGCGAAGGCCAGGTCCACCTCGTTCAGCTGCTCCGCGCCGTAGACCGCCCGGCGGCCGTCAAAGTCCAGCTCCAGCCACTCGCCGGAGTCGTCGATCTTCACGATCCTTCCCACGTCCCCGTTGAACATCCCCGTGCCCACGGTTCCGTCCTCTTTTTCCCACACCACATCGTAGTCGTTCCGGGTCTGCATCACCCGGTCCCCCTCCCGGAAGAGCCGGTCGCCCCACAAAAGCTCCCGCTTCTCCGGCCCTTTGGGGTTCAGCGCCTCCTGGAGGAGGCGGTTCAGGTTCACCGTCCCGGCGGGGCCCTTCCGGGTGGGGGTCAGCACCTGGATCTCCGCCGCCGGGATTCCCATGTTCTCCGGCAGGCGGGTCCTGCACAGCTCCACCAGGGTGTTCAGCGCCCGCTCCGGGTCCCGGCGGCAGAGGAAAAAGAAATCCCCCTGGTTGCTCTGGAGGTCCGGGGCCCTCCCCTGGTTCACGGCGTGGGCCGCCCGGATGATGGCGGACTGCTCCGCCTGGCGGAAGACCTCCCGAAGGAATACGGTTTCCACCCGTTCGCTGCGGATAAGGTCTGAGAACACGTTCCCCGCCCCCACGGAGGGCAGCTGGTCCGCGTCCCCCACCAGCACCAGCCGGGTCCCGGGCCGCAGGGCCCGGAGCAGCGCCGCGAACAGGGTTACGTCCACCATAGAGGTCTCGTCCACAATGACGGCGTTCGCTTCCAGGGGCTCCTTCTCCGTCTTGGTGAAGGTCACCTGCCGGGCGTCCTCGTTCCATCTCATCCCCAGGAGCCGGTGGACCGTCTGGGCCTCCGTTCCGGTGAGCTCGCTCATCCGCTTGGCCGCCCGGCCCGTAGGGGCCGCCAGCACCACGTCCAGGCCCATCTTTCGGAACAGGGCCGCAATGGCCCGGACGGTGGTGGTCTTTCCGGTGCCGGGGCCGCCGGTGAGAATCAGCACGTTTTCCCTGGCCGCCAGCTCCACGGCCTTGCGCTGCTGGGGGGAATAGGCAACGCCCTGGGCCCGTTCCAGCTCGTCCACCGTCCGCCCGGCGGAGACCCGGCCCTGGGGCTTCGCCGACAGCAGGGCCTCCAGGCGCAGCTGGGCGGTGCGCTCCGCCTCCCACAGCCGCCGGAGGTAACAGGCGTCCACATTGGCCACCCGCTCCTGAATCACCTGTCCCCGGCTAATAAGCTCGTCCAGGGCCAGCTCCGGGCCCTCCTCCCCGCACTGGAGGAGCTGGGCCGTGGCGGCCACCAGCTTCCCCCGGGGGAGGAAGACGTGGCCGTTGTTTTCGTTGTGGCTCAGCTCAAAGCTCACCGCCGCCTGGAGCCTGGCCCCGCTGTCGGGCTCAAAGCCCATGCTCATGGCGATCCCGTCCGCCACGGAGAAGGCCACGCCGCATTCGTCGCCCGCCAGCAGATATGGGTCCTGCCGGAGCTTTTCCAGCGCCGCGTCCCCGTACTGCCGCCGCAGGCGCATGGCCAGCACCGGGGGCAGCTCATACCGGGCCAGGAAGGCCATCAGCCGCCGCAGGCCCATGTGCTGCCGGAAGGCCTCGCCGATCTCCTGGGCCCGCCGGGCGGTGACGCCCTTGAGGGTGGTCAGCCGTTCCGGGGCAGTCTCCAGCACGTCGAAAGTCTCCAGGCCGAAGCGGTCCACCATGTTCCGGGCCGTGGCGGGGCCCACGCCCTTCAAAACGCCGGAGGAAAGGTAGCTGAACATCTCCGCCTCGTCCTCCGGCAGTCTCCGCTCCACCTCCGACGCCCGGAGCTGTTCCCCGTGCTGGGGGTGGCGCTCCCATGTGCCGGTGACGCTCAAGCCCTCGCCGGGGGCGGCGCAGGGGATGCAGCCCACAACGGTGACGACCTCCCCCTCCTCGGTGAGGAGGCGGAGGACCGTGTACCCGTTTTCGGCGTTTTGAAAGATGATGCTATGTATCGTGCCCTCCCGGCAGATGAGCTCTTCCATTTGGGATATCCTCTCTTTTCGCCCTCCAGGCGGGCTCATATTTCCGCGATGATGTCCCCCGGCAAAACCAGGGCGGCGTTTTTCTCCCGGTCCGCCAAGTACCGGGCCAGCGCCTGGGCGTCGGGGGTCAGCCCGCAGTCCGCCAGGACGATTTTGGCCCCCGGCAGGCTCCCCTGAACCCGGCGGAGCTCCCGGACGTCGGCCTCCATGGCCAGGGCCTCCCCTTTCAGGGGCAGGACCAGGAGCAGCCCCGGGATAGCCGGGCGCCCGCCCATATGGAGCAGGGCTCCGGCGGCGGCCCACACGATGGTTGTCAGGCCGACGGCGGACAGAAAGGCCAGGACGCCGTCTTGCAGCAGCAGCATTTGAATCACCTCGGTTCAGTCTATGCGGAACCGGGGGATTCGGTTAGCCGCCCTTGACGCGCCGTTTCATTTGTGCCGCTCAAATCCCGGGGGGCCCGCGGGCCGGGCCGGTCCCCTCCGGGTCTAGCCCGTAATTCCAAGCTCCGCCAGAATGGCCTCTTCCCTCGCCCGCATCTGCGCTTTCATGGGCCCCTCGTCCAGGTGGTCATAGCCCAGCAGGTGCAGCGCCGAGTGGACCACCAGATACCCCAGCTCCCGCCGGTTCGAGTGCCCGTACTCCTTGGCCTGGGCCGCCACGCGCTCCAGGGAGATCATCATGTCCCCCAGGGGCACCAGGCCCGTCCCCGGGTCCGCGTCCCCGGGTCCGGGCAGCTCCCCGGGCCGGAGGTCAAAGGCCGGAAAGCTCAGCACATCCGTGGCCCGGTCCACCTTTCGGGCCTCCCGGTTCAGCTGGTGAATCTCCTCATCGCTTGTCACCAGCACGTCCACCTCGCAGGGGAAGTCCACCCCCTCCGCCGCCAGGGCCGTGCGGATGGCCTTGCGGATAAAGGCTTTCTGGCTGTCGTTCACCCCAGGGACCCCGGCGGTGACGGGGATATAGTGCCGCCTCATTTCCGCCGTCCCTTCCCTGGGTCCTTCCCCCGCTTCTCATAGTCCTCGTAGGCCTGGACAATTCTCTGGACCATGACGTGCCGCACCACGTCGGCGTTGGTCAGCTCGCAGATGCCGATGCCCTCCACATTGCGGAGGACCCGCATGGCCTCCCGGAGGCCCGAGGTCTTCCCGTCGGGCAGGTCGATCTGGGTCGCGTCGCCGGTAATGACGATTTTGGACCCGAAGCCCAGGCGGGTGAGGAACATCTTCATCTGCTCCCGGCTGGTGTTCTGGGCCTCGTCCAGAATGATGAAGCTGTCGTCCAGGGTCCTTCCCCGCATATAGGCCAGGGGGGCCACCTCGATGTTCCCCCGCTCCAGGTATTTCTGGTAGGTTTCCGCCCCCAGCATGTCGAAGAGGGCGTCGTACAGGGGCCGGAGGTAGGGGTCCACCTTGCTTTGAAGGTCCCCGGGCAAAAAGCCCAGCCGCTCCCCGGCCTCCACGGCGGGGCGGGTGAGGATAATCCGGTTCACCTGCTTGTCCCGGAAGGCCATGACGGCGGCGGCCACGGCCAGATAGGTCTTTCCCGTACCCGCCGGGCCCACGCCGATGGTCACCGTGTTTTTCAGCACGGAGGCGATGTAGTCCTTCTGGCCGATGGTCTTGGGCTTGATGGGCCGGCCCTTGGCGGAGATGCAGAGAACGTCGCCGGTCAGCTCGGCGATTTTCTCCTCCTTCCCCGCCCGGACCATGCTGATCACATACCGGACATTCTGCTCGGCAATGGGCTCCCCCCGGCTGGAGAGGGTCAGGAGAGCCTGGATGGCCTTGCAGGCCAGGGACACGTCCTCCGCCTCGCCCTCCACCCGGAGCTCACCCTCCCGGTTGACAACGGTGACGGAGAACTCCTGCTCCAAAAGGCGGATGTTCTCGTCAAAGGACCCGAAGAGGTTCACGGCCTGTTCCAGCCGCTCGATGCTGATTCTCTGTTCCAATGCGTTCACTCCTGTATTTACGCGGGCCTCAGCCCGTTTCTTCTTCCGTATAAATGGGGGCCGTCTGCCCAATCTCCTCCAGGCACTCCGCCGACAGCGTAACGAGGAGCGCGTCCCCCTTCTGCCGGGCGGAGCAGAGGGTGGACTTCACCTCTCCATAGGGCTCCACCATCTCGCGGAGCTGGGCGGTGAGGATGGCCTCGGCGGCCTTCTCCGCCTCTGCGGCGGTCCGGGGCGTGGGGACGGTTTCGTAAAAGCGCCACGTTTCCACCTCCACCGCCACCGGCAGGGGCACGCCCAGGAGGTTCAAGGGATGCCTGCTGGTTATTTTATCATATTCCGCCCCTTCAATGCTACTGTTTGAGAAGAATTTTATTCGCCGGGTCCCGAAAATCAGGGAGAACCCCGTCTTCTCCCTTCCCAGATACCGCTTTTCCAGGACCGTCAGGGGCATGGAGACGGTGAGGTCGTACCAGGTCCGGGCCTCCACCTTCCCCAGGCCCGCCAGGACGCGGGCCCCCACGGTGCCCGTGTCTTCCACGCCGGAAACGAGAATCTGGCCCTCCGTCACGGCGCTGCCGGGGACGACACAGGCCACGCCCCCGATGGTTTGCACCTTTTTCACCAGCCCCGCCCGCCGGGCCACCAGATTGCAGGGCTCCCGCCGGTCCACCATCACCGGGGGCGGCGTCCGCTCCCGGACCTGAACCTCCGCCCGGCAGCCGGAGACGTTGACGGCGATCCAAATCAGCTCCGGTACATCCAGGAGCACATGGTTCCGGATGTCCTCCCCGTCCAGGGAGAGGCCGAAGGTCCCCAGGCTCACGCCGTTTTTCTCCAAAGCCCGGAGGATGCGCTCCGTGGGCACGGTCTCGTTGCCCTCCACCTGGAAGTCCCAGATGAAGAAGGACCCCAGGAACAGCCCCAGGGCGCAGCCCATCAGGCCTATCGCCAGGGCCTGGCGGTGCCGGAAGCGCAGGAAGAAGTAAGGCGCCCCCTCCAGGCCCACCAGGTCAAACTGGCAGTCCAGGTTTTTCCCCGCCTGGCGGAGGCGTTTCCAGTCCCGCCGGGACAGGCGGCAGGTAAAGGCCGTGGGGGACTCCCACTCCAGATCCCAAAAGGCCAGGTCCTGGGCCCCGCAGAGGTTCAGCACCCGCTCGGGAAAGGCGCACTCCGCCCGGATGCGCACCTGGCCCCGGAGGCGGTTCACCAGTCCCGTCAGCATGGCCCCACCCACTCCACGGAGCTGATGCGCCCGCCGATGCGCAGCTCTCCCGCCGTCATGGCCAGGAGGGTCAGCCGCTCCCCCCTCACCCGGAGGACCCCGGCGGGGGTGTTGGCGTCAATCTGCTCCTCCGTATAGGCCAAAAGGCCCGTGTGGTGCTCCAGATACAGCTGGCGGCTCCCCACCATTTCCAGCCGGGGCAGGCCCGCCACGATGTCCGCCGGCAGGTCGAAGAGCTCCGCCGCCGCCGCCAGCACGCCGCCCTCCCGGTCCCGTCGATTGCGTTCCATATGTCTCACCTCAGCAAATCCTATGCGGCAGGGCGGACCGGCATGATTGTCTCCTTCGCCGCATAGGGTTTTTCGAGGTGAGGCGTATGAAACCCCGTTGGCGCACCGGCGCGTGCCTGCTGCTCTGCGGCCTTTTGATCTGGTTCCTGGCGGACGCGGGGGCGGTCCGGGCCGCGGCGGCGGAGGGCCTTGCCCTCTGCGGCCGGGCGGTGATTCCCGCCCTGTTCCCCTTCATGGCGGCGTCCACCATGCTGGTATCCCTGGGCTTTGGGGAGTGGGCCGCCCCCAGGCTCTCAGGACTGATGAGCCTTTACCGTCTCCCGGGTCCCGCCGGGTCGGCCCTGCTGCTGGGCCTGGTGGGGGGCTACCCCATCGGGGCCCGGACGGCGGCGGAGCTTTACAAGAAGGGCCTCCTCACCGTGGACGAGGCGGAGCGGCTCCTGGGCTTTTGCAGCAACTCCAATCCCGTGTTTCTCCTCAGCGTCCTGGGGGGCGGGGTCTTCGGCAGTCCCCGGGCGGGGGTCTATCTGTGGCTCATCCATGTGCTCTCCGCCCTGCTGACGGGCCTTTTCTTTCGGGGAAGCGGAAAACCCATTGGGCGGCAGCGCCTGCCAAGGCTTTCCCCCTGTCAGGCCCCCTCCCTTCCCGCCGCCTTCGTGGAGGGGGTCAAGAGCGCCTGCGGCAGCATGGTCTATGTCTGCGGGTTTGTTCTTTTTTTCTACGTGCTGGCCAGCCCTGCGGTGGCCCTGGAGGGTCCCTTGGGCGCCGGGCTGGTGGGCTTTTTGGAGCTCTTCTCCCTGACGCCGCTGCTGGCGGCGGACCGGCTGGGCTTTGTCCTGGCCTCCGCCTGTGCGGGCTGGGGCGGCGTCTCCATCCTCTGCCAGACGGCGGCGGTGCTGGAGGGCAGCGGGCTGAGGCTGCGGACCTATATCACGGGAAAAGCCCTCCAGGCCCTGCTGGCAGGGGGACTGGCGGCGGCGGTGAGCCTTTCTCTGTTCTAGGGAAGCACCCAACTGCTCTAACCCAGAAAACGAGCGGCTCCGCCGTGGCGGAGCCGCTCCGTTTTGTATTTTTTCGACAGGATATGACGGTTTGTACTTACCTCTGCCCCTTGTCGTAGGGAACGCCCTCCGCCTTGGGGGCCCGGGACTTCTTGGACGTGAAGGCCAGCACCACCAGGGAGATGATGTAGGGGAGCATGTTGTACGTAGCCGCCGGGAGGTTCAGGGCCTTGAGGAAGTCGAAGCCGGAGTACACGTTGCCCAGGGCCCGGCAGAAGCCGAAGAGCAGCGCCGCCAGGGCAATGCGGGTGGGCTTCCACTGGCCGAAGATCATGACGGCCAGGGCCAGGAAGCCGAAGCCCGCCACGCCGTTTTCAAACTTCCACTCGCTGACGCCGGCGGTGATATACACGATGCCGCCCAGGCCCCCCAGCATGCCGGAGATCAGCACGCCGGCGTAGCGCATCCGATAGACGTTGATGCCCACGCTGTCCGCCGCCTGGGGATGCTCGCCGCAGGCCATGAGCCGCAGGCCGAACCGGGTCTTGTACAAGGAGACGTAGGACCCCACGAGGGCCAGGGCCGCCAGCAGCATGAACCAGTTGAACTCAAAGCCGCCCAGGTTCACCAGGAAGGCTTTTTTCGCGTTGATGTACTGGATGGTGGAGGACACGTTGTCCACGCTCTCGGCGGTGTTCATGGCCTTGACAAAGACCGTGGCCGCCGCCGTGCCCAGGAGGTTCATGGCGGTGCCCACCAGGGTCTGGTCCGCCTTGAAGTTGATGGCGGCCACCGCCAGCAGCAGGGAGTACACGACGCCCAGGGCAATGGCGGCCAGGACCACCAGCAGAATCACGCCGAAGGCGGGGGTGCTGTCCGGCAGGAACTTCATCATCAGCGCGCCGCCCAGGGCGCCCATGACCATGATGCCCTCCAGGCCGATGTTGATGACGCCGGAGTGCTCGGAGAAGCAGCCGCCCAGGGCCACCAGCAAAAGCACAGACGCAAAAATCAGCGTATATTGCAGCAGTAAGATCATTTCCCGCCGCCTCCTTTCTCAGCCTTCTTCTCGTCCCGGCGGTTCAGCCAGGCATTCAGCGCCGTCTTAAAGAAGAGGACGAAGCCGCAAAGGTAGATGATCAGCGCGGAGATGAAGTCGGAGATCTGGGAGGAGTACATGGTCTTGTCCACGTAGGCGCCTCCGTTGGTGATGTGCTGGATGAAGTAGGAGGAGAAGATGGCCCCGATGGGGTTCAGCCCGCCCAGGAAGGCGGCGGCGATGCCGTTGAAGCCCATGGCGGGGACGGCGGACTGGGTGCACTGCCACTGCTCGAAGCCGGAGAGGAACAGCATGGCCGCGCCCATGCCGGCCAGGCCGCCGGAGATGGCCATGGTGAGAATCAGGTTCTTCCGCTCCCGCATACCGCAGTACTTGGCGGCGAACTTGTTGCAGCCGGTGGCTTTCAGCTCATAGCCCAGCTTGGTTTTCTCCAGCAAAACCCACACCAGCACCGCCGTCAGGATGGCCAGGGGAATCGCCAGGCCCACGTACTGGTTCTTGCTGAACAGGGCCCCCAGGCCCAGGGAGGGAAGGATGGCCCCCTCGTTGGTGCTGGAGAGGGTGAAGGTATAGGGGCTGGTCTCCTCCTTCACCAGGGTCAGCAGCATGTTCACGGCGTAGAGGCTGATCCAGTTCAGCATGATGCAGGAGATGACCTCGTTGACGTTGCAGTAGGCCTTCAGCAAACCGGAGATCGCCCCCAGGGCGGCCCCCGCCAGAATGGCGGCGATGAGGCACAAAAACCAGGGCAGCTTCAGCCCCAGGGCACAGTACAGCGCCGCCCCGGTGCCCACCACGTACTGGCCCGCCGCGCCGATGTTGAAAAGGCCCACCTTATAGGCGAAGAGCACCGAGAGGCTGCACATCAGCAGGGGGGCGGTCTTCACCAGAGTGCTGCCGAAGTAGCGGAGCTGGGCTGTGGACTTGGAGTAGGTCATGAAGTTTTCCACGATGGCTAAAATGGCCCCGTTGGCCCCGGCGGGGTTGATGAGAAGCAGGGCGATATAGCCCACCACCAGGCCCAGGATGATGCACAGCAGGGAGGCCAGCAGGGACTGCACCGCGCCGTTGCGCAGCAGGGAGGTTTTTTCTTGTTTCATGCCTTACGCCCCCTTCTTCTTTGCGCCGGCCATGTAGAGGCCCAGCTCTTCCACCGTGACCTGCTTGGGGTCGAACTCGCCCACGATTTCCCCTTCGTACATGACCAGAATCCGGTCGGAGACGTTCATGACCTCGTCCAGCTCCAGGCTCACCAGCAGCACGCCCTTCCCGGCGTCCCGCTGGGCCACAATCTGCTTGTGTATGTACTCAATGGCGCCCACGTCCAGGCCCCGGGTGGGCTGGACGGCAATGAGCAGCTCCGGGTTCTTGTCAATCTCCCGGGCGATGATGGCCTTTTGCTGGTTGCCGCCGGACATGCTCCGGGCCGCCGTAACGGGGCCCTGGCCGGAACGGACGTCGTACTGCTCAATGAGGCCCACGGCGTACTCCCGGATGGCCTTCCGTTTCAAAAAGCCCGTCGGAGTGACGAAGTGGCTCTCAAAATACCGCTGGAGCACCATGTTGTCCTCCAGGGAGTAGTCCAGAACCAGGCCGTGCTTGTGCCGGTCCTCGGGGATGTGGCTCATGCCGGAGGTATTCCGCTTGCGGATGGGGGCCTTGGTGATGTCCTGGCCGCCCAGGGTCAGCGTGCCCTCCTTCAGGGGCTCCAGGCCGGAGATGCCGTAGACCAGCTCCGTCTGGCCGTTGCCGTCGATGCCCGCGATGCAGACGATTTCGCCCCGGCGGACCTGGAAGGTCACGTTCTTGACGGCGTTGTTTTTATGCCGCTTGGAGGCCACGGTCATGCCCTTCACGTCCAGCACCACCTCGCCGGGCTTAGAGGGGGCCTTTTCCACCACGAAGTTCACGTCCCGGCCCACCATCATCCGGCTCAGCTCCTCCTGGGAGCTGGCGGCGATGTCCACGGTGCCGATGTACTTGCCCTTGCGCAGCACGGAACAGCGGTTGGCCACGGACATGATTTCGTTGAGCTTGTGGGAGATAAACAGGATGCTCTTCCCCTCGGCGGAGAGGTTTTTCATAATCTGCATCAGCTCGTCGATCTCCTGGGGGGTCAGCACGGCGGTGGGCTCGTCGAAGATCAAGATCTCATTTTCCCGGTACAGCATCTTCAAAATCTCGGTGCGCTGCTGCATGCCCACGGTGATGTCCTCCACCAGGGCGTCCGGGTCCACATGAAGGCCGTACTTCTCCGAGAGGGCCAGCACCTTCTCCCGGGCCTCTCCCTTCTGGAGGAAGCCGTGCTTGCAGGGCTCCACGCCCATGATGATGTTGTCCAGCACCGTAAAGCACTCCACCAGCTTGAAGTGCTGGTGGACCATGCCGATCCCTAAGTCGTTGGCGTCGTTGGGGTCCTTGATGGAGACGACCTGGCCGTCCTTTTTGATCACGCCCTCCTCCGGCTGGTACAGGCCGAACAGCACGCTCGTCAGCGTGGATTTTCCGGCGCCGTTTTCGCCCAGAAGAGCGTGAATCTCGCCCTTTTTCAGCTGTAACGTGATATTGTCGTTGGCCACGATGCCGGGGAACCGCTTGGTGATATTCAGCATCTCAATGGCGTAACTCTGTTCCAATTTCACAACCTCCTCCTTCTCTGTTTCCCGGAACCCTTTGCGAAAAAATAGGTTCTTGTTTATTGTACCATATCCCGTCCTGGATTTCAAAGCAATTTTTGAAATTTTTCACAAAGTCGACCCTTTCTCTCCACTAGCCGGCGGCAAGTAAAAAAGTGAGGACGGGAAGATCCCGTCCTCACAGTGCTTGAGGGGGTTTTTACTTGATGTTGCCCAGATCGTTGACCGTGATATTGGAGACGGCGGGCATAGCGGAGATGTCGTCGGAGACGGTGATTTTGCCGTCGAACATATCCTTCACCAGGGCCTTGTAGTCGTCCTGAGAGAAGCCGTCGCCCCACAGGGTGGTGTCCATGGGCAGCAGGACATAGTTGGCGCTAGGGTCGTCGCCGGAAACCAGGCCCAGGGCCTCGGCCTTTCCGCCGTAGTTGGCGAAGTTGCCCGCGGCCACCTCGTCCAGCATGTGGTTGACCGTGGCGGCCAGGCCCTTCATGGCGGAGGTCAGGGTCACGCCCTCGCCGTAGGCGGCGTCCATGGTAAAGCTCTGGTCCACGTCCACGCCGATGACCTTGGTGCCGGGCACCTTGGCGGCCGCCTCACCGGCGGAGGTGAAGATGCCGCCGCCGCAGGCGAAGACCGCCTGGACGCCCAGGTTCTGATACCAGTTGTCCGCGTAAGCGGTGATGTCGGGATCTCCGAAGAACTGGTTGCCGTAGACATACTCGACGGTGGCGTCCACGCCCAGCTCACCGGCGGCGGCGTCCACGCCCTGGACGAAGCCGTAGCCGAAGCGCTGCACGGCGGGAACCGCCATGCCGCCAAGGTACCCCAGGTGGGTGTAGCCCAGCTTCACAGCGGCGACGCCGGCCATATAGCCGCAGAGCTCTTCCTTATAGACGGCGCAGTACACGTTTTCGGGCACCGTGCCGCCCACGTCGCCCTCGCTGACGTCCAGGGCGATGAAGCTGATGTCGGGATAAACGTCGGCCACCTGGGTAATGGTTTCGCCAAAGGCGAAGCCGGGCATGACGATGACATTGTAATCTTCGTCAGCGGCCTTTTCCACCATGGCCACGCGCTCGGCGGTGGAGTCTCCGGCGGGCTTGTAGTAGGTGAATTCCACGCCGTTGGCCTCGCACCAGGACTTGCTGGCCTCGTAGGTGGTCTGGTTAAAGGACTGGTCCGTGATGTCGCCGTAGTCCGTGATCATGGCGACCCGGATGTCGGCGGCCTCGCCGCCCTGGTCTTCGCCTTCATCGGCGGGGGTGGCGGCGGGCTCCTGCTGCTGGCTGTCTCCGCCGGCATTGCCGGAATCGCCGGAATTCCCGGAGTCGTTGCCGCCGCAGGCGGCCAGGGACAGAACCATCGCCAAAGCCAGCAGGATTGCAAATAACTTCTTCATTGGTATCAACCTTCCTTCCATATGTTCCCCTGAAAACAGAGGGCGGCCTCATTGGGCCAAGCCTATTATAACAATACCTTCCATGGATTTCAAGGAAATTCGCAAAATGTTTTCCTTTTGGGAAAAACGCCGGAAGCCCCGCTCTTACCGCCCCGCCATTTGGACGGCGGTTTCCAGGGCGATTTCCATCATCTCCGTTAAGGAACTCTGCCGCTCCTCGGGGGGAAGCTCCTCCTTTGTGACCAGGTTGTCGGTGACGGAGCAGATGGTCAGGGCCCGCTTTCCCGCCTCGGCGGCGGTGGCGTAGAGGCCCGCCGTCTCCATGTCGATGGCCAGCACCCCCATGGGGGCCCACTCCAGGCCGCTTCCCCTTTTATAGTAGAACACGTCGGAGCTGAGGATGTTCCCCACTGGGGGCTCCAGCCCCCGCTTCCGGGCCGCGGCCACGGCGGTTTCCAAAAGCCGGAAGTCCGCGATGGGGGCGAAGACCCCGGGAAGGCCGAAGTGGTGGGCGAAGTTGGAGTCCGTGCAGGCCCCCTGGGCGATGACCAAATCCCGGAGCTTCAGCTTTTCGCTGAGGGCCCCGGTGGTGCCCACCCGGATGATGTTCTCCACGCCGTAGAAGTGGAAGAGCTCGTGGGCGTAAATGCCGATGCTGGGGATGCCCATGCCGGAGGCCATGGTGGAAACCTCCACGCCGTGGTAGGTCCCCGTCCAGCCCTGGATGCCCCGGACGTTGTTCACCAGCCGGGGGTTTTCCAGAAAGGTCCCGGCAATGAACTTTGCCCGGAGGGGGTCGCCGGGCATGAGGACGGTCTTGGCAAACGCGCCCTTGGCCGCCTCGTTGTGGGGAGTTCCGCCCATATCAGCCCTCCAGGGCCTTCACGGCCTTGACGATCCGGCTGGTGCCCAGGCGGGAGGCCCCCAGGTTGATAAAGTCCTCCGCGTCCTTCAAATCAGCGATGCCTCCGGCGGCCTTGATTTTTACGTTGGGCCCGACGTGCTTGGCGAAGAGGGCCACGTCCTCCCGGGTGGCCCCGCCGCCGCCAAAGCCCGTGGAGGTCTTGATATAGTCCGCCCCGGAGGCGGTGACAATCTCGCACATCTTCACTTTTTCCTCGTCGGTGAGGAGGCAGCACTCGATGATAACCTTGAGGAGCTTGCCCTTGCAGGCGGCCTTGATGGCCTTGATTTCCGCCAGGAGCTCGTCCCATTTTTGGTCCTTCACCCAGCCGATGTTGATAACCATATCCACTTCTTCCGCCCCGTTGTCCACGGCGTCCGTTGCCATGAAGCATTTGGCGGCGGTGGTGTCATAGCCGTTGGGGAAACCGATGACCGTGCAGATGGGCAGCTTGCCCTGGACGTACTCCGCCGCCTGCTTTACGTAGCTGGCGGGGATGCAGACGCTGGCGCACTGGTACTTCATCCCATCGTCGCAGATGGCCTTGATTTCCGCCCAGGTGGCTCCCTGGGCCAGCAGGGTGTGGTCGCACTTTCCAAGGATTTCCTTCAGTTCCATTTCAGCGTTCTCCTTTACAGTTATAATATGATCCCAGCTCAGGGGGAAAGGTCTACCCTTTCATTATACCAGACCATCCGCCGCCTGTCCAGTGGGCAGATGGCCGCGTTTCCCCACTTGCAAAGCCGGTTTCACCGTGCTACAATAGGACGAATATTCTTGATGGAGGCTTATCCCATGAAAAAACGAATCCTTCCCCTGCTCTGCGCCTTGATCCTGCTTCTGGGCGCGGTTCCCTCCGCCGCCGCCCTGGAGGGAGAATCCCGCCGGGCCGCCGGAACCCTGGCCGGTCTCGGCCTGATCGATTCCGTGCCCTCCGACGAGGTTTTGAACCGCCCCGCCGACCGGCTCGACGGGACGAACCTGCTGGTCCGCCTCTCCGGCGCCGTCCGGGCCGATCTGCCCTCCGGTGCCCAGGACTACGCCGTGGCCCAGGGCTGGGTCACCGTCACCGGCGGCCAGGACGAGCCCCTGCCCACCGCCGAGTTCTGCGCCTCGCTGCTGCGGCTGCTGGGGTATGAGGGCTTCACCGGCGAAAACGCGGATCTCTTCGCCCGCCGGGCGGCCCTGACCACCCGGGACTACGGCGAAACCCTCTCCCTGGGGGACCTGTACCAGCTGGCCCTGGACGCCCTGACCTTCCCCGCCCAGGACGGCGGAACCCTGGCCCAGGGCCTGGCGGACAAGGGCCGCTGCACCCAGGCGCAGATCCGGGGCCTTTTCCCGGAGGAGCTCACCGCCCGGCAGGTGGCGGACCGGCACATGGCCGCCGCTTTCCAGCTGAACGTGTACTACACGGAAAACGCCTATAAGAAAAATATTCAGAGCAACGGCGGCAGCGGCTTCTTCGTCTCCGCCGGAGGGCTGGCCGTCACCAACTACCACACCATTGAGGACGCTGTCCGGGCCACCGTCACCCTCATCACCGGAGAGACCTTCCCGGTGGACCGGGTGCTCTTCGCCGACCCCGACGCCGACCTGGCCCTGCTGCGGATCTCCAAAACCTCCGAGGACGGCAAGACGGAGGTTCCCTTCTTCTCCTTCCTGGAAATCGCGGAGGAGCCCGCCCTTCGCCGGGGCGACCGGATTTACACCCTGGGCGTGCCCCTGGGCATCACCCCCGCCATCAGCGAGGGCATTGTCAGCGCCACGGACCATATGGTCTCCAAGTTCAGCGCCCCCTGCGTGGTCAACACCGCCGACATCTCCCACGGCAGCAGCGGCGGCGCCCTGCTGAATGTTTACGGCCATGTGGTGGGCGTCACCTCCGGGGCCTATGAGGCGGGAAACAGCCTGTACATCTCCGTCTCCCTGTCCCCCATCCTGGAAACGGACTGGGAAGCCGAGGGCATCACCCTGGCGGAGCTCAAGCGGGAGCTGCAGCAGCAGGAGTAAGCGCGCCGGAGAATTCCCGTAGAATTTTCTCGAATACCCCTTGAAAACCGGGAAGCGTTGTGGTATGATAAGAAGCTGTCAAACACGCTTCACGCTCCGCGTGATCTTAAATTGGAGGTAGAACGTCTTGAAAATCGCCATCACTGTTTTGCAGCTCCTCTGCGGGCTGGGCATTATCCTGATTGTACTGTTCCAGTCCGGCAAGAGCGCCGGGCTCTCCGGCGCCATCGGCGGCGTGGCCGACTCCTTCCTGGCCAAGAACAAGGCCAAGACCATGGACGCCAAGCTGGCCCGCGCCACCAAGTGGATCGGGGCCCTCTTCCTAATCTTGACCCTGGTTTTGCTGATCCTCGGCTGAGCGAAGCAAAAACCGCCTCTCAGGCTTCTGGGCGGCGGTTTTCTTTTTGAATTTCTTCCAAACAAATGTTTGCCTTTTCCTCTCCGATGTGCTATACTGGAGAAAATAACTGTGCCTCAGGGCGCTCGGGAGGTCCTGTTATGGCGAATCTCACCCATATGCAGCAGAAGGTCTATGACTACATCGTCTCCTGCATCCAGACCCAGGGCTATCCGCCTTCCGTCCGGGAAATCGGCGACGCGGTGGGCCTGAAATCCCCCTCCACCGTTCATTTCCACCTCAAGCACCTGGAAGAGGCCGGGGTCATCGTCAAGGGCGCCGGGAAGGGCCGGGCCATCGCCCTGACCGAGTTTCCCGCTCCCAAGGACCGGGTGCCCATTGTGGGCAACGTGGCCGCGGGAAGCCCCATTCTGGCGGAGGAGTGCATCGAGGACTACCTTCCCTTTGACGCCGGGGGCCGGGAGGGGGAGTATTTCGCCCTGCGGGTCCGGGGCGAGTCCATGCTCAATGCCGGGATTCTCCCCGGAGATCTGGTGGTGGTCCATAGCCAGCCCACCGCCCGGCACGGGGAAATCGTGGTGGCCATGATTGAGGACGAGGCCACGGTAAAACGCCTCTCCCTCCGGGGGGGGCAGGTCTGGCTGCTGCCGGAGAACGACGACTACTCCCCCATCGACGGCACCTATGCCAAAATCCTGGGGAAGGTGGCCGCCGTGGTGCGGCATTACTAAAGGCTGTTTTGAAGAAAGAAGGCCGGAGCCCAAAGGGCTCCGGCCTTTTGTTCAGGCGTAGGTGTCGATATAGTCGCCGACGCCGGGAGTGGGAGGCAGCATAGCCAGCTCTCCCATTGCCTGCTGCTCCATGTCCGTCATCACATTCTTTTGCAGGGACATGGCATACTGGGTTGCCAGCCGCGCGGAGCTCATCTCCATGGCGGCTATCGCAACATCATTCATCATGGTTTCGCGTCTCCTTTCTCATGCTTTTTGGAAACAGGCATTCCGCCCAGCAGCCCCAGCAGTTCCGCGGGGGCCGCTTCTTCAACGGCGGAATCCTGGTTCGCCAATTTGGCATCCAGCAGCTCGCTGCGAAGGATGGATACTTCCGGCGGCGCGGAGATGGCCAGGCGGACCCGCCCGCCCTCAATCGACACCACGGAAACCCGTATTTCCTCCCCAATCATCAGGGATTCTCCAATCCTGCGCTGTAAAATCAGCAAGGCGCGGCCTCCTCCCCGCGGCCAAATTCCGCCAGGGGATGCCGCATTTCATACCGCTCCATAATAATCTGCCGGGCCTCCCGGGTCTCGGGGTGGACAACCAGCGGGCACTTCAGATTCACCGTGCTTTCGGAAACCGGGTTCTTCACCGCGCAGAGCACGTAGAAACCCAGCTCTCCCGCCTCCTTTACCCCAAAAGCCTTCAGCTCTCCCCGCTCCAGCTCCGGCGCGTAGTCCGGTTTCAGCGTGAAGGGGTCCAGCACCACAAAGGCCAGGGCAGGGGTCCGCACGCTCTGGAGGCAGAGCATGCCGCCGCCGCTGCCGTCGAAGGGCAGGAGCAGGAAGCCCCGCTCCTCCTCAAAGCCGAAGAGCCCGTCGGGGAAGCGCACCACGTCCTTGTCCGCGTACTCAATTTCCCCGAAGTACTTGGTCTGAAGCTTGATCGTCTCTGTCATGCCTTCACATCCACCGGCTCATAGTCGGGATCGGCGGAAGGAGGCACGTAAAGAGGCCCGCCGATATACTTAATGATGACCTCCGCCTTTTGCTTGACGGAAATCTCGATGTCGCCGGGAACAAACTCGAATTCCGTCTGGTTGATCCGCCAGTCGAAATTCAGCTTATCCATCTCATAGCGGATATTCATCTCCCCGGGGTTCCAGTCAATCTCCGGGCCCTCCTTGGGGATGAAATCCATAGCGGGCTGGCTGAACATCTGCTCACTGATGGCGGTCCTGGAAATCTGGGCCTGAACGTCCTCGCCGAACTTGGCCTTCAAGTAGAGCTCGCCCTCCTGGGCCCGGGCGGCGGTGGCGCTGTAGGCGGCCTCCCGGCCCTTCTGGGCGCTTTGCTCGATGCTGCGTGCCGCGGTGGGGACGATGGACTGGCGCATCTCGAAGGTATCCATGTTCAGCTGGATGGGCCTGCTCTTAATGCTTAAGCCTCCCTTGTCCCGGGAGATTTCCAGCTCCGCCGTGCCCCGGGTGTACTGCAATTGCGCCCGGGAGGTCCGCATCTCGATTTCAATGGGCACACTGGTGATTTCAAGAAGCTGTCTCATAGGTCATGGCGCACTCCTTCCTCTGAAAAATATATTCATTCTCTTTTAGAAATTCATATAATCCATCAGGCTCTGGGACAGGACGCTGTTGCCGACCTTCAATGCCGCGTCGTAGCAGTAGCGGGCGAACATAAAGTCGGAAATGGCGGCGGCGGGGTCCGCGTCCTCCAATTCCATATACTGCTGCTTCAGAGAGTCCGACGTGCTGGTGAGGAGCTCGCTGTTGTCCCGGAGGAAGCCGCTCTGGGTGTCCATCTCCGTCCAGCGCTCCCGGAAGGCGCTGCAGCCAGCCTCGTACTCATCCACCAGGGCCTTGAAGCGGAACTGATCCTCTTCGCTGGCCCAGGCGCCGTCGTCCTTGTTGCAGCGCTGGAGAATCTGGCCCATTTCGTTGACAATGGAGATGACATTTTTCGGAATGTTGTCTACCGTCATGGTTTTTACCTTGCCGTTTTCGTCCTCGATTTCCACTTCTACGCCGTTCTTGGTCCCGTAGCCGCCGGAGTAGTAAATGCCCTGGAGAGAGCTGTCGAAAACGGTGGAGGAAACGGCTTCGCCGTCCGCCTCCTTGTGGCCCAGGCCCACGTCGACATACTTATGCTCGCCTTTCAGGAAGTACTCCATCTTCTCCACGTCCGCAGGCTCGTTGGAATCCACGGGCACCCCCCGGTAGTGGAGGACCTTGGCGGCCTCGTTTTCCGAATCGGTCCCGGTGCCGTCGGCTTTCAGATATTTGAAAAAAACATTGGGGTTGTAATTCTCATTCTCCTCGGGAACCTGGGCCGCTACGGCAGGGTCAGGATTGGTGGTTCCCTTCCCATCCGGCGTCAAATACTGACCGTAACGCGGGTCGTCTACATCCGCTGCCGTGGCATTCTTGGTAAACTCCTCGTCATAATTGGGGTTCGGTTTTGGCACCAGGTTCGCGTCGGCAGCCTCATTGGTCAGACCGCCGGCCGCAGCCACGTATTTGAAGGCCGCCGCGTGATCCGGGTTTGCAGGGTCCGGGGTCCCGTCGATATACGCCGGGTTCTCCTTCGACTCCCAGGTAAAGGGGGCGTTCAGGGTGTCCGCCCCGGCAAAGACATAGTTCTCACCATAGCGCCCGTTCATGATCTGGGCCAAATCCTTCGCTTTGGCCTCCAGGGACTGGCCCAGGGCCACGCGGCCCGGGCCGGTGGGCTGGTTCAAGGACCGGAGCACACTGCCGTAGGCCGTGTCCTCCGCCAGCGCGTACAGGTCCGTGGACATGCTCCCCAAAGACTCCCAGGCCACGTCGTACTTGTGGCGGAGGGACTCGTTGACGTTCAGCTGGCCCTTGGCCTTCCAGTAGGAATTGCGGATCTGGAAGCAGCGGGTGGCCAGGGCGGGGTCATCGGCGTAGGAGTTGAAAAGCCGCCCGGTGAGAACCGTATTCATCGCCTTGGTCATGGTATTGTTGGAGCTGTTCAGGCTGTAACGGTAGTTTTTCAGCGTACCTACCGTGGTCATTCTTGGAATCATAAGGCTTCTCCCTCCTTATCAGGTTGTCATGCCGGTGCCGTTAATCAGCTTATCCAGCACACTGTCGATGGTGGTCATGAGGCGGCAGGCGGCGTTGTAGGATTTTGAATACATCATCAGGTTCATGGCCTCGTCGTTGAAGTCCACGGAAGACACGGCATCCCGCTCCGTATCCACAGACAGGAGGTTTTTATAGTGGGACTGGAGCTGAACCTCCATGTGGCTTTCGTCCTTGCCCCGGGTGGTACCGATATTGTTCCACATTTCGGAGAACGTACCGTTGAGCATGGGCTTTCCGCTGGTGTTCTCATAGCCGTCCAGGCTCGTGGGGATGAAGTCGAACTTCTGCTCCGACAGCAGATACTCGAAATGGAGCACGTTGTCGTTGGCGCCGGAGGCGGGTTTCGTTTCACCCGGCGGGCACTTGTAGGCGCACACCAGCATATGGGTCGTTTCCCAGGTGTTGGAAATGGAGATATTAGAGGCGGTGATGCCTGTGGGATCGTCGTTTCCGGGGTTGTTGCTGAACAGCACGCCGCCAACAAAGAAGCCCTTGGCGGTTTTTCCCCAGCCGGCTTCCTGGACCGTGCCGTCTTCCGCCAAGATATCCTCTTTATTTTCGGGGACAAATTTCCCCTCGCCGGTGTCGTATTTCTGCCCCTTCATAAAGGCGTCCAGAACGTTCTTGCCGGTGAGCCCCGCGGCTTCCATCGCCGCCTTGTCAACTAATCCCACCTCGTTTAGGATCGCGTCTTGAACATCCGTGTTTATTTTGGACCAGTCGCTGTTGACTTTTTCATCCTTGCCGTTGACCTGGATGGTCACCGGAACGCCGATTTCTTTGCCCGTGTCGCTTTTTCCCGTGGTAATAAAGTTCCCTTCCGGGTCCTGGAGGAAGCCCTGGTTGGCCTCGTTCATGACCTTTGCGAACTGGTTGGCCAGCAGGTCCAGGGTCCGCTGGTAATAGGGGATGCCCCGCTTGCCGCCGGCGTTTTCGTCCACGTTTGTAATCACGTCCCGGTCCGTGAACTCGCCCTTTTCCGTGAGCATCTCCCGCCATGCCTGAAGCTTGCCGCCAAGGTCGTTGTCGTCCAGGCTGACCTTTTTGGAAACCTCCTGGGTGACCATCTGCTGGGTGTAGGCGTAGTTGCCGTTGGCCAGCAGGACCCGCTTGTAGATCATCAGAGTTTTGTCTCCCACAGTGGGAAGATCCGGGGTCTCCACCGTGAAGCTGTTCCGGTCACCCTTAAACAAATCCTCGATGGCTACCTGGTTCCCGGCGCCATCGTCTACGGTATCGGTTCCCGAAACCCCTTTGACGGTTCCTCTGTTGATGGCTACGTAGACTTCGTTGATACTGTTTTTCAGCTTGGTGATGGACATATTGTAGTTGGGGTCTACCACCTTTTTGGCCTTTGAGATGTCGCTTGTGGGCTTTCCGTCCTCGGTCAGGTAGGGTTGGTAATCCTTATTGGCCCTCGGGGCGGCGTGGGCCTCGTCGGTGGGCTGGCCGCTCTCGTCCAAGAACTGCGTGGCCGTGTCAAGGCCGTCCCACTCCGGGTTCGGCTCCTTGCCGGCCTCGTCTTTTGTGGCGACCGGGTCTCCGTTCGCGTCCGCGTAAGGCCACGTTGTGGTGTCATTGGGGTCAAACTCCCGCTTTACCGGCACCTGATCGATTTTCATCTGGGCCGCGAAAACGCCGTCCACCAGCAGCGCCTCGTCCGATCTGACCGAGCCGTCGGGGTTGGCGTTGCCCAGGCGGATGGTCAGCTTTTCCACCGTCAGCCCGGCGGTGATCTCTTCCTCGCTGTAGGTCACGTCGATGTCAATCAGCTCGGAGAGCTGGTCGATCTGGAGGTTCCGCTCGTCCCGGAGCTCCAGGGCCGGGTCACCGTGGATTTCGCTCTTGCGAATCTCCTCGTTCAAGGAGCGGATGGTGGTCAGGCAGCCGTTGATTTTGTCAATGTCCTGGTTCAGCTTGGTGATTGTGCTTTCCTGGACCTCTTCCAGCTTGTTGGCGTATTTATTCAACAGGGTGACCAGGTTCTGGGCCGTCATACGGACGGTGTTGTCGTACTCCTGGTGCCCGGTCTGTTCTTCCAGGTTTTCAAACGCCTCCACCAGCTTGCTGATCTCCAGGCCCAGGATGCCGAAGCCGCCCTCGCCCTTGCTGGCGTCGCCTTCGCCCACCTCGTCCAGAATCCGCTTGATCTCGTCCAGGATCTCCAGCTTGCCGTCCGCGTAGCCCATCTGGGCGTTCAGCGTCCGGTAGCGGATGTCCAGGTAGGGGCTGCGGATCTGGGAGAGGCTCTTGACCAGCGCGCCCTGGCCGGTGCGGATATCGCCCTCGGCGTAATAGCGGTCCGCCCCGTTGACGTAGAGGCTTACCTGATCCAGGCGCTGGCGGGTGTAGCCCGGGGTGTTGATGTTGGAAATATTGTTTCCTGTCACGGTAATGCCGGTCTGGGCGGCATAAATCGCCAGCCGGGCCTGCGTGAAGGAGCCAAAGGTACCAATGCTCATATCGATATACTCCTTATTTTGTCTTTGCTTGTCAGGCTCGGAAATCCGTTTTCATGGACGGAGGCGGGGCGCTGCTTTCCTGCTCCTTGCCGTAGCCGGGTCCCCCCGGCCCGCCGGAGGGAGGGCCGCCCATCTGCACAATGACGCTCTCCACCTGGTGGAGGTTCTGCTCCAGCAGCCTCCGGGTCTTGCCGGACGCCTGGCGGTAAGCCGCGTAGCGGAGCTGCAGCTCGCTCACCGCCTGCCGGGCTTCTTCCTGCATGGCGGGGGGAAAATGACGGGGGACCTGTTCCAGGGGCACCCCCTCCAGCCCCAGCTGGGGCAGCAGCTTATCCCGGGTCAGCTCCAGGCCCCGGAAGTTCAGGGCTTGAGCCTGTTCCTGGTTCAAAAGATCGTTTAAAACCATCAGGTCGTCCGCCTGGGCGGCGGCCAGCTTCTTCTCGTTCAGGTCCGTGAGGCTCTCCAGCCCCCGGCTCATGGAGCGCAGGAAGCTCAGGTAGGAACGGTACAGCTCATCCATGGCTCATTCCTCCACCATGAGCAGCATCCGCCCCGCGATGGCCATGGGGTCCGGCCGGTACTCCCCGGCGGACACCTCACGGCGAAGCTCTTGGATATCGCCGGTGGTGTTGGCGGTCCGCACCTCCCGGGAGAGGCGGCTCACCATCTCCATCTGAAAGCTTCTCCGGCCCACGGGGGCGGAGAAACTGGCGGAATCGTAGTTGTGCCCGGAGACGGGCTGGGCGGCTGCTTCCCGCTTTTGGGCGGGGTAATAGGTTTTCGTCCGGCCAATGGAAGAGATGGGGCCGGAACCGGTAGAAGTCAGCATAATCACTCACATCCTTTGCTCTTGGCAGCATTCCACTTCTTATCACTTCATTATTCATATCGGCTAAACGCCAGGAAAGTTAAGAACGGGAGGGAGAATTTTCTTGATTCCCGGGGAAATGGGGAGGCCAGGGCACGGGTTCCGGCAAAAAACGGTCCCCGCCTCCTTCCCGGAGACGGGGACCGCGCAGGACTTGATCGATTTCAGTGCAGCGTCTTCAAATGCCGGAGCAGCACGTTGGCCACGTTGTCGCAGGATGCCTGAATGCAGACCGCCCCGATGTCGTTGGCCACCATGGGCATGCCGTACACCACGCTGGACTCCTTATCCTGCCCGATGGTGTAAGCGCCCTTTTTCCGCATTTCCAGCAGCCCGGCGGCGCCGTCCTGGCCCATGCCGGTCATAATGATGCCCACCATCTTGCACCGGACCACCTCCGCCATGGAGTGGAACATGGCGTCCACCGACGGGCGGTGTCCGCTGACCTTTTCCCCCGGCGTGCAGGAGACGGTGTATTTTTCCCCGATGCGCACCACCCGGCACTGGAGGTCCGCCGGGGCCACCAGGGCCAGCCCGCGGTGCAGCTCGTCGCCGTTCTTAGCCTCCCGGACCTCCATCTTGCAGATGCGGTTCAGCCGGTCGGCGTACATCTGGGTGAAGCCCTTGGGCATGTGCTGGACGATGACCATGGGCGGAATGTCCGCCGGCAGGCGGCGCATGACCTCCAAAGTGGCCTCTGTGCCTCCCGTGGAGGCGCCCAGGCCCACCAGCACCCGGTCCAGGGCCGGACCGCCTCCCAGATTCGGCGTGGCCACCGCTATGGAGGGGCTGCGCAGCGGGGCGGAGCGGGGCCGGGCCATGGAGGCCACCAGAACCTTCTGGGTCAGGTTACTGATGAAGACCTCCTTGCTCTCCTGCACGTCCGGCTTGCGGACAAAGTCCACCGCGCCGGCGTTCAGCGCGTCGAAAACCTTCAGGTTCAGGGAAGAGCAGAGGATCACCGGCACCGGGTTCGCGGGCAGGTATTCCTTCAAAAAGTCGATGCCGCTCTGGCCGGGCATTTCCACATCCATGGTCACGACGTCCGGCTTCAGGCGGGGTATCTTCTGTTTCGCGTCCAGGGTGTTGATGGCGTATCCGACAATTTCCATTCTGGGATGCGCCGAGAGGCCCTGGATGATGAGGTTTCGGGCCAGGGCGGAATCATCCACCACCAGCACGCGGATCTTTTTCCCCAGTTCCATTGTGAGGGAACCACCTCCTTGTTATTTTTGGAAGGTCGCCGTAGCCAAACGGCGATAGGGCGCGTTCTGGCTCAGGTTCTCCGAAGCGCTGATCAGCAGATAGCCGCTGGGGACGGTGGCGTCGTAGAAACGGCGGACCAGTGCGTCCTTCGTGGGCTGGTCAAAGTAGATCATCACGTTCCGGCAGAAGATCACGTCGAACTTCCGGCGGAATTTGATGGGGTCCATCAGGTTGAAGGTCTGGAAAATCACGTTGTCCTTCACGGCGGGGGTGACGGTGTGGGTGCCGTCCCGGCCCGGCGTGAAGTATTTCCGCTTCCAGTCCGCCGGGATGGTGTCCGGCAGGTTGTAGGTCCCCCGCCGGGCGCTGGCCAGAGCCTGGGCGGAGATATCCGTGGCCAGGATGCGGGTGTCCCAGTCCTTGGCCCGGGAGCCCAGGTAGTCGTAGAGGAACATGGTGATGTTATAGGGTTCCTCCCCGCTGGAGCAGCCCGCGCTCCAGATGGCCAGGGTTTTGTCCCGCTCGTGGCGGCGGACAATCTCCGGGATGATATTGTTGCAGAAATAATCCAGGTGCTCCTTCTCCCGCATGAAGAAGGTGTAATTGGTGGTCAGTTTGTTCAAGACCAGGGTGACCTCGTCGTTCTCCTTCTTGTCCAGAAGGTGGTTGACGAAGTCGGAGAAGGTCCCGTAGCCCAGCTTTTTCAAGGCCGGGGAGAGGCGGCTGGTGATCAGCTGCTTCTTCTGGCTCAGGTCGATGCCGTAGCTGGACTGGATGAAGTTCACCATCCGCTTGAAGTCCGCGTCCGAGATCGTCATAGGGCCGAAGCCGCCCATTCCCTCACTCTTTTTTGCCGTATCCATAGTTCTTATTCACCGCTTTGTCAGGAAAATTAGTCGCCGTAGCCGTGGGCGATCAGCTGCTCGCAGTCCAGCACCAGCATGGTGCCGGAGCCGTCGGGCAGGGTGCACATGCCGGAGACCAGCTTCTGGGCGCTCTGGGAGGGGATGGGGACGATGCTCTCCAGGGGAATGTCCAGCATCAAATCCACGGAGTCCACCTGAATGCCCAGCTGGTTGTTGTTGTAGTCAATCACGATCAGGATGCCCTCCTCCGCGAGGGGCTTCCCCAGGCGGAGGCGGATGTCCATGATGGGGATGATCTGGCCCCGCATGTTGAAGATGCCCTGGATGTAGTCCGGCATCATGGGGAGGTAGGTGGCGGTGTAGACGTTCATAATTTCCACTACCTGATTGGCGTCAATGCCGATTTTCAGGTCGTCCACTGTGAAAATGAGGTGCTTCCGGCTGCCCGCGCCCTCGTCCTCGGGAGCCGTGGTCTCGATGTCGTCTTCCTCGACCTGGAACAGGACGTTTTCTTTACTCATTGCGTTTCCCTCCTTCGGCGCTTAACCCCGGGTGGCCTTGTACAGGTCGCCCGCGTCAAGGATGATGCTGATGTTGCCGTCTCCCAGGATGCTGCATCCGGTGATTCCGTAGTTTTTGATATCAAAGTTGTTCACATAGGCCGGGAGGGGCTTGACGACGATCTGCTGTTCGCCCAGGAGCTCGTCGACAAACAGGCAGTAGGAGCAGTCGCCGGACTCCAGCCACATCAGGACGCCGTCGTCGATCTTCTCCGCGCCGCCGGGGAGGTTGTAGAAGTCCCGGGCCCGGATGACGGGGTAGTAGCCGTCCAGCATTTTCACCATCTCTCCGTTGACGGAGTCGTGGAGGATGGCCTCCTCCGTGGTTTTGATGCTGGAGCGGATATTGTTGATGGGGATGGTGAAGATGGAGTCTCCCACGGAGACCTCCATGCCGTCCATGATGGCCATGGTCAGGGGGATGCGCATGATGGTGGTCATGCCCTTGCCCTGCTCGCTGGTGATGGAGACGGAGCCGCCCAGGCTCTCCACGCCGCTTTTCACCACGTCCATGCCCACGCCCCGGCCGGAGAACTCCGTCACCTGGGCGTTGGTGGAAAAGCCGGGAGCCATGAGGAAGTTCAGGATCTCTTTATGAGAGTATTCCACATCCGGGGAGGCGATGCCGTTGCGGATGGCCTTGGCCAGGACGGCCTCGTCGTTGACTCCGGCGCCGTCGTCGGAGATCTGGATGATAACCTCGCTGCCCGTATCCTGGGCGGAGAGCAGAATCTCGCCCACGGGGTCCTTTCCCGCGTCGATGCGGTCCTGGACGTTTTCCTCAATGCCGTGGTCCATGGAGTTGCGGACCATGTGCATGATGGGATCGCCGATGGAGTCCACGATGGTCTTGTCCACCTCGGTGTCCTCGCCCACCAGGGTGAGCTTCACCTGTTTGTTCAGCTTCTTGCACATATCCCGGACGATGCGGTTCATTTTCTGGAAGGTGTTGGACACCGGGATCATCCGCAGGGACATAGACACGTCCTGAAGCTCGTCGGTAAGCTTGCGCAGTTGCCGGGCGGACTTGGAGAAGGCGTCCAGATGGAGGCCCTTCAGGTCCGGCGAGCCGGTGACCATGGCCTCGGTAATGACGATCTCGCCCACAATGGCGGAAAGCTGGTCCAGCTTGCTCAGGCCCACGCTGATGAGGCTCTCCTTCTGGCCCTGGTGCTGCTGGGCGCCCCCTCCGGCCGCCGGGGCCGCGGGAGCGGCGGGGGGCTTCTGGGCGGCGGGAGCGGCCTCCTGGGCGGGGGCGGGCTCCACCGGCGGGGGCGGCGCGGGAACGAAGTTCTCCTCCTCGTAGGAGTGGACGGACCCGGCGGTCATCACAATGGTCACGGCCCTGGCCCGGTCCGCGTCGCTGCGGAACTGGAGGAGGAAGCCGTGTTCAATCACCGTGTCGGACAAAGAGGCGTCCGACTCCACCCCGGCGGGCTGGTACGCGAAATCCGCGTCGGCGCAGAAGCCCTGCACGGAAGTGACCAGCATGAAGGCCCGGAGGTTCTCCATGCCGCAGCCCTCGTCGAAAAAGACCCGGAGGCCGTAGGGGAATTCGGCGCTGCCCTCCGTGGTCTGGGCGGGAACGGGCGCGGCGGAAGCCGCCTCCTGAGCGGGGGCGGGAGCGGCGGCCTCCTTGGGGGCGGGCTCGGCTGGAATTTCTTCCCCCTTAATTTTGGCGATCAAACTATTAATATTTCCAAGGAAACTGTCGACATCTTCATTAAGGGGCTGCTCTGCTTCCACCTTCTCCATTTCCTCCCGGAAATAATCCACAGAGTGGAGCATCACGTCGAAAAGCGCCGGACGGTCCTCATCTTTCACCACGGACATGGTGCCCTCCCGAATAAGGAAGAACATGTCCTCGATGCGGTGAGAAACCCGGGCCAGCGTATCGAACTCCATCATGGCGGAGGAGCCCTTGATGGTATGCATGATGCGGAAGATCTCGTTGACATTGTCCTGAGAGAATGTATTTTCCTTTTCCGCGTCCAGAACGATGCTCTCCAGCTGCTCCAGAAGCGTATTGGTTTCGTAGATGTACATATCCAGGATATCATTGTTGCTCACGAAAACACCACCTTATCAGCCTTTTTCATTACTATCGACCTGTTGCGCTAAAAAAATAAGTAGCAGCGGCAAGTTTTTTCTGTGAGGTGTCTTGAATGCCCGAACTGCTCGGCGCCACCAACCCGGTACCCGGTTATGATAAGACCACGGTTAACCGGAATATCACGGTTTCCCCGGACAATACTCAAATTCAAAACGTCCCCGATCCCAGCAAGGTCGTCCGCGCCGACGGGCGGACGGAACAGCAGGACAGCAACCTCCAGGGGGACGGGGGAATCCGTTACGACTCCAACTTTCAAACCTTCCTCCAGCGGCTGCGGGACACTCCCAGTCTGGCGGACAGCCTCTCCCGCATCTTCTCGGGGCGGGAGGGCATCGTCGTCTCCTCCGGCCTCAGCGCCGGCATCGCGGAGGAGATGGGCCGCCTGCTGGAAATGCTGCGGATGGACGAGAGCCAGCTTCTGGACTTTCTCCAGGGCCAGTTCAAAACCGGCACCCGCTTCGGCGGGGCCCTCTTCGCCCTGCTCCGCAGCGCCTATGCCCGGGCCGCCTCCGAGGGGGTGCGGACGGACATCCTGCAATTTTTGAAAGCCTACGTGGACTTCGACTCCACCACCCACATCGAGGGCAACCTCCTCCGGGACCTCCAGTCCATGGCGGACGCCATGCCCGCCAGCTGGGCGGAGAAGCTCCGGGACCTGACGGCCCAGCTCCAAAACGGCATCGCCGCGGGAAACCGGCAGGGGAACCTCCAGCTTCTCCAGCGGGAGATCTTCCCCTATATGTCCTCTTATGTGGAGCGGACCCATGACATGGGCACCCCCCGGGCCCTTTTGACCATGCTGGCGCTGAACGTGGCCCGGTATGAAAACGGCTCCGAGGAAAAGCTGCTGGAGGGCTTTCACCAGCTCAGCGGCTACGGCACCTTGAAGGGCCAGCTGGGGGGCATCGACGACCAGTCGCTGCTGCTGCTGCTCAAGAACCGGGGCGGCGGGGATTCCAAGGCCGTCGAGTTCTCCAACCACCTGGCCTCCGCCGCCGCCCGGGCCTTCCGGGGCGAGGGCAGCGCCGAGGTGCAGCAGGCCTTCCAGAACCTCATTGCCGCCATGCTGGTAAACGAGAGCGTCTATATGCCCATCAACCACTACCTCCTCCCGCTGGAGTGGGACGGGAGGATGCTCTTCTCCGAGCTGTGGGTAGACCCCAACGCCGAGGACGAGCAAAACCGGGGCGGAGACGGGGGCGGCAGGAACACCATGCGCTTTCTGTTCAAGATGGATGTCCAGGGCCTGGGCCTGTTCGATGTGATCCTCGCCGCCCAGGGGACGGACGTGGACGTGCAGATCGCCTGCCCGGACAAGGCGGCCCCCTTCTCCAAGCAGATTGGGGACGCCGTTTCCCAGATACTGGCCCGGAACGACCTCAAGCCCGCCCGGGTGGCCGTCCGGCGGATGGACCGCCCGGTTACGCTGACCGAGGTGTTCCCCAAAATCTTTGAAGGGAAGAACAGCATCAATGTCAAGATCTGAAGGAACCACCAGGGCCAAGAAGGCCGTGGCCCTGCAGTACGGCCCGGGGGACACCGCGCCGGTGATCGTGGCCTCCGGCATGGGATATATGGCGGAAAAGATTGTGGAGACCGCCGCCGACTGCGGCGTGCCCATCTATGAAGACAACTCCCTGTCCACCATCCTGACCCAGCTGAAGCTGGGTCAGGAAATTCCGGAGAGCCTGTATCAGGCCATTGTGGAGATTTACGTGTACTTCCTCCACTTCGACCCCACCGGAAATGTGAAAACCCAGCAGGAGAGCGGCCGGACGCCGCCCCGCGAAACGGAGGAAACCACATGACAGCAAACCGTACATACCTGATTCTGGACACCCAGAACCACGCCCTGGCCAACGGCCAGCTGGCCACGGCGCCGGGAGACTCTCCCATGCGGCTGAACATCCAGGACCACAAGGTGGACGACGTAATGGCCCACGAGGTGGTCACCCTCTTCAGCTCCAGCAGCGAGGAGCTGCCCATTCAGTGCCGCATCCTCCGCCAGCGGGGGGACGCGGTGCTCCTGGAGAAGATCGCCACCCTGGACCCGGAGGTCCGGCGGAACCTGCGGGTGCCGGTGAAGTTCAGCACCTTCCTCTACCCGCTGCCCGGCTCTTCCTGGACGGGGCGGCGGAGCGTGCAGTCCATTGACCTTAGCTGCGGCGGTATCGCTTTCTACGCGGACTGCCAGCTGGAGCTGCACGAGCAGATGGAGATCGTCATCGTCCCTACGGAGGAGCCGGTGATCCTGCGCTGTGAGATTCTCCGAAAACAGGAGCTGCAAAACGACCGTTTTCTGTACGCGACCAAGTTCGTGGACATGTGCGAGGACGAGGAGGTCGTGGTGCGGGAGGCCGTGTTCAGCCTCCAGCTGCAAAGCCGCGGCGCCCAGGACTGACGGAACGAGGAGGAAAGAAGTTATGACAAAAACACCCCGCGCCCACCGCGCCCGCATACCAGGGTCCGTCCGTCTGACGGCCCTGGTTCTCACTGCCCTGACCCTCTGCGCCTTTCTCGCCGTCCGCCCCGTCCGGGCGGCGGAGTGGATGACCCCCTACCTGGAGCAGGTCCAGGAATGGGGCGTCATGCGCGGCGACTCCCAGGGCAACCTCCACGAGGACCGGAACATCACCCGGGCGGAGTTCGTCACCCTGGTAAACCGGGCCTTCGGCTATGAGGAGCCCAGCCCCAGCAACCCCTTTACCGATGTGAATCCCAACGACTGGTTTGCCGAGGACGTCAGCATCGCCCACCAGGCGGGCTACTTCAACGGCACCAGCGACTCCACCGCCTCCCCCTATTCCCTGGTGACCCGGGAGCAGGCCGCCGTCTTTCTGGGCCGGTGCCTCCGGTTCCAGGGCGTGCCCAACGCCGCCAACTCCACCTTTACCGACATGCACGAAATCGGCGGCTGGAGCCGTCCCCTGGTACAGGAGGCCGCGGAGCTTGGCATCATCCAGGGCTACGCCGACGGCAGCTTCCGCCCCAACCTGCCCATCACCCGGGGCCAGATGGCCTGCTTTTTGGTCCGCGCCCTGGGCACCCTGGTCCAGGAGCCCGGCGAGCAGACCTCCGGCGGCGTGTACGGCAACCTGACCATCACCACCCCCGGGGTGAAATTGAAAGACACTACCGTCACCGGCAACCTCTACCTCACCGGCGGCGTAGGCCTGGGAAACGTGGAACTGGAAAACGTCAACGTCATGGGCAAAATCATCATCTGCGGCGGCGGCGAGGCCGAGGCGGGCAAGCAGAGCGTCCTTTTGCGCAACGTCACCGCGGGCGCCTTGGAACTGGACAGCCTGACGGAGCAGTTCCTCTCCATCCAGGCCGAGGGCCTCACCAACATTGGAGAGGTCACCCTCCGCACCCCCGGCTACTTGGAGGACCGGACCGAGGACGGCCTGGGCTTCCAGACCATCCGGCTGGACGGCGTCGCGGGTTCCCTCTTCCAGCTGGCGGGCAACATCAAGCGGGTGGTAAACCTGACTCCGGAATCCACCCTCCAGCTGGCCCAGGGCGTGGCCGACGTGATCACCATGGACGAAAAGGCCGTGGACGCCAAGCTGACCATTGACGACCGGGCCTCCATCCGGGAGCTGAACCTGGACCGGGGCACCGACGTGGACGGCAAGGGAAGCATCGGGCACCTGAACATCAATGCCCCGGATTCCAATGTCACCATGCTGCCGGATACCATCTATATCCGGCCCGGCATCACCGGAAACGTCTATAACCAAGACATGGATAACATTGCCGCCGCTGAATCCTCCGAGGACCCCCGGCTGCTGGCGGGCTATCCCAAAGCAAAAAACATCGCCCCCACCTCCGCCAGCGCGGTGTTCAGCACCAATAAACCCGGCACCATCCACTGGGCTATCACCGCCTTGATGGACGGCTCCCTGGGGGAGGAGGAGCTGATGAACCCCGGCTCCCATCCCAAGATTCTCCGCAGCGGCACCCTCAAGGCCACCGCCTCCAACACGGAGTTCACCGCCCGGCTGACGGGCCTGACGAAGCAGGGCTCTTACTACATCTCCGCCCTGCTGGAGGATGCCCGGGGCCGGAGGAGCCCCGTGAAGATCGCGGCCTTCACCACGCCGGATGACACCGCCCCCAACTTTGTCAGCGGCTATCCCCAGACCCCCATCCTGACGGTGGACGCGGACAACGAGCAGGTGGCCCAGATCATGGTCATGGCCAATAAGGACTGCCAGATGTACTACGTCCTTCTGCCCAAGGGCGCCGCGGCTCCCACGCCGGCGGACTTCCGCTCCGCAGCCCTGCCGGGGAACCTGGGCTACGGCATTGTGGACTTGAAGAAGAACACGCCCTTCCTGGTCTCCCGGATCAACACCTCCCACCTCCAGGAGCAGACTCAGTACGACCTCTATCTCTGGCTCAACGACGCGGACAACGGGAAAAGCTCCGCCGTGAAGAAAGTCACGTTTACTACAAAGGACATGACCCCGCCCACGATTCAGTTCCTGCGCACCAAGGTCATCGCCGCCCGGCAGGTGACTATGGAATTCGCCCTGGATGAGCCCGGCGTGCTGTACTGGGCCGTGGTAAAGCAGGGGGCCGCCTTCTATGGCAGCGGCATTGACAAGGATAATCCCGGCCTTGCCGGACAGATCCAAATTGAAAACGGCACCGGCAGCAACGTCGTCCGCCGGGGCGGTCCCGTCCGGGCCGCCAGGGCCGGAACTGGCTATAACTTCGCCATCAGCGGACTGGAGCCCCAGACGGCCTATGACCTTTACTACGTGGCCAAAGACCTGGCCGGGAACTACTGCGTCTATACCAAGGAACTGACGCCTCCCATGACCATCAACACCTTGGACAACGAGCCCCCCACCGTCAAGCAAACGTTCACCAACGAGCCCGAGGGCAGCCCCGAAACCCGGCCTACGCCCTATCCCACCTCCACGGTGAACCTGGTCTTCTCCGAGGTGGTCCTGGCCGCCCGGAACGAAAACGGCGAGGATTTCTTCGACAGCTTTGAAGAGGCTTACAACAACGCCCAGGGCGGAAGCGAGGAATACGCCAAGATTTTCGCCGACCTCCTGCGCAAGCATATCAAGCTCTATCGCCAGCCCGCCCGGGGCACGCCGGTGCTGGTCTCTGAGCGGACGGCGGAAAACGCCTCCACCATCGGCAGCGACTGGGTCATCGACTACCGCTTCGCCACCGTCAGCCGGGACCGCACCGGCACAGGGGAAATGACCATCTCCTTCCCCTGCAAGGACAACGACAAGGGGGCAAGCGCCATCAATCTGGGCAGCGGCCAGTCCTACTTCTTCATTGTCTCGGACATCGCGGACAACTCCGACGCCCACAACCGCATGAAACATAACGTCCAAACCCCCTCGGAGGGCTATAAGCTCCCCGTCTTCACCACGGTGGACGCTCAGCTGGAATACCAGAAGGGCCCCCGTACCGGTCCCATTGACGCCGGCGGAAATCCCCTGGTTTTCGACATGAGCTTCACCCTGGAGCCCAAGAACACCGGCAACGCCGGACCGGAAACCGTTTGGGACATGATTCTCTGGACCAAGGACCATATGACCATCGACCTCTACCGCAAAACCGCCAGCGGAACGTGGGAAAAGATCCTTGCAGACACGCTTTTCAACGTCACGCCCCGAAATCCCGAGGTAGGCCTGAGCCTTGCCCACACCATCTGGAAGCAGGGAGGTCAGACCACCCAGGTCTACCCGCTGCAGGCCCTGAGAGCCGTAACGGAAAACCAGGATTACGGCATTGTCGTCAAGAGCCTGAATGGTGTTGACAAACGGGAAAACTTCACCGGAACCGTCAAAATGGACGTCTTGGTAGTGGCCAAGGATGAGAGCTCCATGACCTCGTTGATTGAGAAATCCCTGACGCCCACGGTCTACGACAACCACCAGCAGTCCAACGACCGGGTGGACGAAATCGGAACGCCCTCCAAGAAGTGGCCCCTGGAGCACACCTTCCAGGACACAAAGCCCCCCACGTTCATCAGCGACACACCTACCATCATTCCCAGCGATACGGGAGTCACCATCAACTTCCTGCTCAGCCGCACTCCCAGTCATTACTATTACGTGATTGCCGAGGCCGGGGAAATCTCCACCACCTTGACCGACGGCACCCACATCGGCCTGGGTGACCGGCCCAGCTGGGAGAAGCTGCCGGAGAGCGGCTATGGCATCACGGAGCCCAATGTCTCCGCCCCGGTCAGCCTTGCCATTACCAACCCCGACGACAGCCTGATCCATGGCAACGATCCCTATCCCGGCAAGATGGTAAACCTCCAAGTTCTAAACAAACTGGAGCCCCTCACCCCCTACATCGTCTACTTCGTTCTGGAGGGTGAATCCCAGGACTCCACCTCCGCCGTCTATGCCTTCCGCTTCGAGACCCGCAAGGTCTCCCGTCCCGTCCTCCAGGCCACGCTGAGCAACCCCTCCGCCTCGGTCAGTTCCCTGGCGGTGCCCAAATCCGTTTCCGGCGCAACGGGCGTGAAAAAGGATGCGGATGTTAACTACCTGGTTATCAACGATCTAAAAATCGGCGATCCGCTGAACGGCATGATGGCCGACCACTGGGATCCCACCTATGCCGAAGCAATGAACATTTCCCCCGGCCGGATCGCGGAGGCGAGAACCAAGTACATCGGATACAGCTTCCTGGAAGCCATGGCCACCCAATTCGTCTACAACGACGAAAACTACGGCACAGTGTTCGACCTCTTCTGCAGCCCCTCCACTCAGGAAATGCTGGGCGGCTGGTTCAACACCGCCCAAACCGACGGCACCAATATCATCAAAGTCGGCATTGGGCAGGGCAGCGGTCTGCAATTGCGGACGCCTTCCTGGCAGCAGAAAGTGGACTGCACCAAGGAGCTGAGCAACGCCAGCGGAAAATACTGGTTTGTCGCCTGCGGCCAGGGAGACGGCTCCGCCTATGCCTTTACCGCCGCCCGGTACTTGACCAATCCCAACGAGAAGCATCCCATGGTTAACGCCATCAGCTTCGAGTCGGAGGCCTACGCAACCAGGGAAGAAGCTCTGGCTGCGCTTAACCAAGGCGTCAGCGGACCTCTCTCCATTGCCTTTGACAACCCAATCTACTACGCCTACAATGGCAATGAACTCATGCAGGTTGTCGATACATCCCCTGCAAACCTGCTCGCGTATGAGGGCTACTACGCCAGCTCCCTCACCTTCAAGTCCATAAGTCCCAGCATCAAGCACGTACCGCAAATCAAAGATCTCAGCGCTTATCCCCCGGGCTCCACTCTGCCGAAGTGCAGCACCCTGTCCTTCACGGTTACAAACGCCAAGCTGGGCGCGTACATCGAATTTGACAAGTACCTTGCCCATGAAAACGCCAACTACGGCCAGGCGGGCTTAACCATCCGCCTTGACGTAGCGCAGGACAAAAACGGCTTCTGGCGGCCTATGTTTATCATCGCCACAGAAGGCTGGGACGCTACCACGAATTAAAAACAGCACCACAGCCCCCTGAGGGCGGGCGTCACAGCCCGCCCTCTTTTTCGCTTTTTGGAAAAGGAGTGTATGCTTTATGAAATCCCGTATTCTCCGCCGGGCCGGAGCGCTGCTGCTGGCCCTGACGCTGGCGTGCTCCCTGCTGGTCATCCCGGCCGCGGCGGATACCCCCGTCAGTTCCATTAGCTTGAACGTAGCCGATTATCACTTTTCTGCTATTGGTCAAACATATCAGCTTTCCGCAACCATTCAACCCCAAGACGCAACGAACCAGGCGCTGGAGCAGAGCAGCGATAATCCACCGGTTGCAACTGTCAGCAATACCGGACTTATTACCTCCATTGCTCCGGGATCGGCTACCATCACCGTCCGGGCACAGGGTGGCTCCGGTGTCCAGGCATCCTGCACGGTCGACGTACCCGACTCCACATCGACTCCCCCCGCCGTCACCGGGGTGACCGTAACCCCCCCAACAGCCAGTGTTGCCGCCGGAGGCTCGACCAATTTGTCTGCTTCTGTTCAGCCCAACGGCGCAGACCAGTCCGTCAGATGGTCCGTCTCCCCCAGCTCCTCTCCTGTCACCGTAAGCAGCAGCGGCTTTGTTTCCGTACCTTCCGGCACGCCCGCCGGGACGGTTACCATCCGTGCGACATCCGATGCGGACAACACAAAATCCGGCACCTGTACCCTTACGGTAACCGCCTCCTCCGTAACGCCTCCCTCCTCCAGCATCGGCCTGACTCTGGATCGGACCTCTCTCAGCCTCGCCCCGGGTGAAAGCGCCACGTTAGCCTCGGAGGTGACGGGCTCTACAAATCAGTATGTCACCTGGAGATCTGAAAACGACGCCTTAGTCCAGGTCAATACAAACGGTAAAGTCACCGTGTCCCCGAACGCCCCTGTGGGGCGGACCGTCACCATCACCGCCGTCGCCGCCGCGGACCCCCGGGCCACCGCCTTCTGCGTCGTTTCCATTGTGGAGGCCCGGCCGCCCAAGGTCACCAATGTGGCCATCACCAGCCCCGGCACCGATGACTTTAAATTTGTGGACCCAGGCAAAACCTTCCAGCTCAAGGCCACCGTCACCCCCTCCGACGCGCTTGAGGAAGACAAGACCATCACCTGGACCTCCAGTGACACCTCTGTGGCCACCGTCTCTCAAGACGGCACCGTCAAGGGCGTCTCTCCCGGCCCCGCCGTCATCCGCGCCCAGGCAGGAGGGTCCGACGGCCCCACCGCCGTCCGGGAGATTGAGGTCTCCGGCCTCCTGCTGAGCTACGTCAAAAAATCCACTTCCGGCGGCAAAGGCGAAACCGTGAAGCTCTCCGAAAGCAGCGTGGTGGATATCTATCAGTATCGGGACATCAGCGTCATACCCGACGCTTATGGAAACGCCAAATACAAAACCATCAACTGGGAAAGCTCCAACAACTCCGTGGCCCAGGTCATCAGCGGCCGGGTCACCGGCAACTACCCCGGTACCGGCGCGGTCATCAAGGCCGCTGTAGCCGGAACCAGCTACAGCGCCAGCTTCAAAGTCAACGTCTCCGAGGACGTGGCCCAGGCCATTACAATCAACATGGGTTCCGAGCCCTCCTACTCCTTCTCCGGCCTGCTGAGCCAGCTGAACAGCCGCTCCCAGGAAAAGGCCGGCGGCCCCCTGGACAATGTCTATAACCTGAAGGTCTCCACGGAAAACGGCGTGCTCTACTACAAGTACACCGCCCCCGAGACCCCGGGCCACGGCGTGGGCGGCACGGAGCGCTACTACTACCAGCCCACCGGCCAGGGCCAGATGGCCCTGCGGGACGTAACCTTCGTCCCCCTGCCGGGCTTTGACGGCACCGCCGTGGTAGACTACAACGCCATCTCCACCAACGGAACCACTTTCACCGGAACCATCCGCATTGAGGCCACGGCCACCGGGGACGTGAGCTACTCCACCACCGTGGACCAGCCCGTTTCCTTCTCCGCGGAGCATTTCTCCGCCGTCTGCAAGGGCCGCACCGGCCGGTCCATCAGGTACGTCACCTTCGGCCTGCCCTCCTCCAGCCGGGGCACGCTCTACTATAACTACAGCCCCACCGGCGAGTACTCTCCCAAGGTGGACAGCAACACCCGGTATTATGCCTCCAGCCGTCCCTTCCTGGACGACATCACCTTCGTCCCGGCCAAGGGCTACGTGGGGGACGTGGACATTCCCTACCGCTGCACCGACAGCTCCGGCGCGTCCTACAGCGGCACGGTCCGCATCCGGGTCTACGGGGCCAACGGCGAGGGCAGCAGCAACGTGGAATACTCCACGGGCCGCAACCAGCGCCGGGGCCTCAGCGCCTCCGACTTCAACGCCGCCTGTCAAAGCGCCACCAACGGAACCTTGAACTACATCCGCTTCACCAGCCTGCCCGCCTCCAGCGCCGGAACCCTGTACCTGAACTACCGCAACAGCTCCAGCACAAAGGTTACCACCGGGCGGAACTACTATCGGAACTCCACGCCCCGGATCTCCAACATCACCTTTGTGCCCGCCTCCAATTACAGAGGCACCGTCACCATCCCCTTCACCGGCACCAGCACCACCGGGGCCACCTTCTCCGGCGATCTCATCCTCCATGTGGACGACGGCGCGGGAACCGTGCACTACAACACCCCCAAGGGCCAGGCCGTCACCTTCGCCGCCGGGGACTTCAACGACGCCGGGCAGGACATCACCGGCCGGACCCTGGACCACATCCGCTTTACCAGCCTGCCCTCCTCCAGCGCGGGAATCCTGTACTATAATTACCACAGCTCCTCCAGCTACCGGGCATCCACCGGCACGGACTACTACCGCAGCAGCTCCCCCTCCATTTCCAATCTCACCTTTGTCCCCGCCTCGGGCTACACGGGCACCGTTTCCATCCCCTTTACCGGCTATGACGCGGACAGCATCCGCTTCAACGGTACCGTCACCATCTCCGTGGGCGGAGGCGGCAGCCAAATCGTCTCCTACAACGCCGCGGCCAACGGCTTCGTCCGTTTCAACGCCGCGGACTTCAACAGCGCCTGCCGCAGCGCCACCGGAGACACGCTGAACTACGTCCGTTTCGACCTTCCCTCCTCCCAGTATGGCACGCTCTACCACCAGTACAACAGCGCCAGCCGCACCGGGAACACCGTCGGCAGCTCCACCGGGTACTACTATTCCAACAACAGCCGCCTGCTGGGCGACGTGAGCTTCGCCGCGTCCTCCATCTCCGGCACCGTCACCTTCGGCTTCACCGGCTACAGCACCCGGGGGGATTCCTTCAACGGCACCGTGGAGATCACCATTACCGGCTCCACTTCCACCGGCTCCCTGATCCGCTACACCGGCAGCTCCGCCCACCCCATTTCCTTCCGTGCCGCGGACTTCCAAAGCGCCTGCCAGGCGGCCCTGGGGACCCAGCTTTCCTATGTCCAGTTCAACTCCCTGCCCTACACGGGACACCTCTATCAGAATTACAGCGGTCCCGCCCGGACGGGCACCGGCGTCAACACCACCGCCCATTACAGCTCCCAGCAGCTCAGCCAGATTTCCTACCTGCCCAAGGCGGAGTTTCAGGGAACCCTGACCATTCCCTATACCGCCGTAGACACCCAGGGCGGCACCCACTCCAGCACGGTGGAGCTCCAGCTCTCCAACGGCTACTGCGCCGCCACCTTCGCCGACACCGCCGGCGGCTGGGACTGGGCGAAGCCCTCCATTGAGTTCCTCCGCTCCAGCGGCATCACCGCCGGATACAGCAACAACACCTACCGCCCCGGGCAGTCCATCAGCCGGGGAGAGTTCACCCTGATGATCTGCCGGGCCTTCCAGTTCTCCACCGGCGGCTCCTCCGGCTTCCCCGACGTGCCCGCAAACAGCACCTACGCCGGGGCCGTGGCCGCCGCCAGGGACCTGGGCATCGTCCAGGGCAACAACGGCCGCTTCCAGCCGGACCGGCCCATCACCCGCCAGAGCGCCATGACCATGATCTGCCGGGCTCTGGAGGCCGCGGGGCAGTCCCTGCCCGCCGCCGACGCCGGTCTTCTCTCCTCCTACGCCGACGGCTATCAGGTTTCCGCCTTCGCCCGGCCCTCCGTGGCCGCCCTGGTCCAGATGGGAGCGGTCCGGGGAAACAGCGCTTCCCGCCTTAATCCCGGCGCGGCCATCAGCCGGGCGGAGATGGCCGTTATCCTGCACCGGGTTCTGACCCGCTGACAAGGAGGATCGCCATGGCTTTTTTCAAATCCCTTTTTAAAAAAGAAGAGCCCGCCCCCGTCACCCTGTCGGAGGATTTCCCGGACCTCTACAACGGCATGAAGGTGGAGGTGATGACCCCCGCCAACACCCTGATTTTTGTGGGCAGGCTTCAGCTCCTTCAAGGAAACCAGGTGGACATTTTGGGCGAGAGCGGAGGCTTTCTCCCCCGGGGGCTGTACAACCAGCGGGTAAAGCTCCGCTGCTTCCAGCGGGACGGGGACACCTTCACGCTGAACGGCTCCGTGGGCCCCAACGGCCCCAAATTCTGGCGCATTGAACGGCTTCAATCCCTTCAAAGCAGTGAAAACCGTAACTTTTTCCGCCTGAATGCCGGTGTGGACGGCCAGGTCCGCTCCATCTCCGGGGAGAAATTCCCCTGCAAGGTCCTGGACATCAGCGCCGGAGGCGCCCGGATTCTGACCACGAAGCTCTTCCAGCTGGAGTCCACCTTCCAGCTGGAGGCCGCCCTGATTCCGACGGAGGAGCCCTTCACCCTCACCTGCAAGGTCAGGCGGACCTCCGTCCGGGCCCAGACCGCCAGCCCCATGAAGAAGTTTGAGTACGGCTGTCAGTTTGTAGAGGTTCCGCCCCGGGAGCAGGAGCGGCTGCTCCAGGTCATCTTCACCCTCCAGCGGAAGGTCCTTCGGGCCCGGCGGGAGGAGTGATCCGCTCACCTCCGGCGCCCAAAAAGGCCATGGATGATTTTCGTCATCCATGGCCTTTTTGTCTTTTACCCTTTTAAAATTTCCTCAATTTGGAAATCCTACTAGGAAAAGGAGGGCTTTTTCATGCGCGTCACCTTTTCCCAATTCTGCTCCTGCAGGCCGGAGGTCCGGGAGGCTCTGCGGAGCCGCATCGACGATCTGGGGGACCAGGGCCGGAGCTATGAATTCCCCGACTGCCGGATGCCGGAGGGCTGCGTCCCCCAGCAAGCCGTTCTGGGCTTTTTAAAGCGGGACCGGGGATATCTCCTCTACTGGCGTCCCGCCGTCGCTTACCAGGGCACAAGCGTAGTGCTGGCCGCCCTCTTCGCCCGGAGCGTCTGGCGCTTTGACAGCTACGGGGCCCTGACGGCCCGCCTGGCCTCCCTCCGGCGGGAGGCGGAGGGCTCCGCCTTCCGCCCTCTCCATCCCCCGGTTTCGGCGGAGGGCTCCGCCTTTCGTCCCCTCCGCTCCTCGGTTTCGGTGGAGGAGTCCGCCTCCCCCTGGCCCCCCCTTTACCGCAGGCTCCGGGAGGAGCTGGAAGCCCGGGTCCTGGGGCAGCCCCGGGCCGTGGAGGCCGCCGCTTTCCGGCTCTACAGCCATGCGGGGAAGAAGGCCCCGGCCCGCCCCTTGTCCCTGGTCTTCCACGGGCCCACCGGCGTGGGGAAGTCGGAGCTGGGGAAGGCCCTGGCCCCGGCCCTGGAGCGCTGCTGCGGGCGGCGGTACTCCTTTGTCTGGACGGAGCTGAACACCTTCACCGAAGCCCACTCCGTCCATCGCCTCACCGGCGCGCCGCCGGGCTATGTGGGCTATGAGGACCAGCCCATTTTCGAGACGGTCCGGCGGGACCCCTTCACCGTCTTCATGTTCGACGAGCTGGAAAAGGCCCATCCGGAGGTCTTGAAGGTCTTCATGTCCATCCTGGACGAGGGCCGCTGCACGGCCCGCAGGGCCGACGAACAGGGAAACCGGGAGCTGGACTTCCGCCGCTGCATCCTCGTCTTCACCACCAACGCGGACCTGACGGCGGCGGGAGGGCGTCCCCTGGGCTTCTCCCAGGACCGCGCCCCCCTCCGGGAGAAGGCGGCGGACCCGGGGAAGCCCGCCGGACCGGCGGAGCTGGCGGAGCGGCTCTTCCGGGAAAACGAAGAAGCACGCCGGGCGATGGTGCGCCTCGGCGTGCTTCGGGAAATCGCGGGCCGCTTCAGCGGCGTCATCGGTTTTCGCGCCCTGGATGGGGAGGCCCGGCAAGCCGTCACCGTCAAACAGATTGCGGCCCTGGGCCGGGAGTACGGCGTGGACGTCGTCCGGGTGGCCCCGGAGACCGCCCGGGCGCTGACGCCGGGGCGGGACGCCCTCTCCGTCCGGTCCTCCGCCTGCGTGCTGGAGAGCCTCTTAGCCCCCCTGCTCACAGCGGCGCAGGGCCGGACGGCCTACCGCTTAACGGGACTGCCCGGAAGCCTCCGGCTGGTTCCGGATCACTCCCACTCCAGCTCCACCACCTTGTTGACGCTCTCGTCCAGCTTATAGAGCTTTCCGTCGGTAGACAAGAAGTAGCTTCCGGCAAACTGGTTGCCCTCGCCGTAGATATTCACCCGCACGCAGATGGACCCGGCAATGCGGACAGACCCTTCCTGAGGAATCATCTCATAGGCCTCCATGGACTCGCCGGGCAAGCCCAGCTTGGAGGGATGGATGGCCTCCAGGTCCGACAGGCCCCGCCTGGGAGCGGAGGGAGCGGACGCTTCCGGCTTCGGGTCGTGGACCCGGCCCTCCGGCGTATCCAGCAGCACGGAGCAGCTGGTTCCCTCCCAGCTCAGCAGCAGGGAGGAAACCCCTCCGCCGGTTCCATCTTCCCCCTTGGGCTCGTTCCGGGCCAGCTGGACGGAACCCTGCGCGGCAAACTCCTCCGGCGGATCGATCCGCAGCAGCGTCTCGTCCACCACGGAGAAGCCCGCGTCCTCGCAGGTCATAACCGCCGTATAACCGGCAATCAGGCCGGCGGGGTTCTTCAGCCCCTCGTAGCGGTAGAGGGTTTTCGGGGGAACCTCCTCCGTTTCAGCGGCGGGCTCTTCCGTTCCGGCGGGCTCCTCCGTTCCGGCGGGCTCCTCCGCCTGCCCCTCTTCCCCATTCTCTTCGGAGGCGTCTTGCTCCTTGTCTTTTTCTTCCTCCTTCTCCGGCTCCGCGGGGGGCTCCGGCTGGACCTCCTCCTGGTAGACCAGCACCTCTTCCCCGCTCACCGGAAGGGCGGTGATGTGGACCTCGTTCAGCACGTACTCCAGCGGAATCTGGATGGGCTCCAGCTCCTCCGCCTCCTCTTCCCCGCCGCCCTTCAGGAAGAAGAATGCCCCCACGCCGACGGCGGCGGCCAGCACCGGGATGAGAATAAGCAGCAGCTTCTTCTTGCCCTTCTTTTTCTTTCCCTCGGCTTCACCGCCCTCGCCCTCTTTCGCGGGCCCGGAGGACTTGGAGGCGGCTTTGGCCAAGGCCTTGGCCTTTTTCTCCTCCGCCTTTTGCGCGGCCGCCTGGGCCTTCTTGGCCACGGCCTCGGCCTTTTTGGTCTTGGCGGCGGCTTTTTTCGTGGCGGCGGCGGCAGCCTTGGCGGCTTTTTTCTGGGCCAGGGCCTCCTGCTTTTTCCGCGCCGCCTCGGCCTTTTTGCCGGCGGCTTCCACCTGCTGGGCGGCTTTTTTCGCCTTGAGCTCGGCCTTTTGTATGATCTTATCAGCCTTATCCTGTTTCAACGCTTCACTCTCCTACTTATACTCAAGCGGCCCGCTTTCAGTGGATGGTGATGGAATCCCGGTCCTTCACCGCCTGGCTGAAACCGCATTCCGTTCCGTTCACCGCCAGGCGGACGGGGCCCTCCAGCTTCTCGAAATCCACGCCGGACCGCTCCAGCAGGTCCATGACGTAATAGGGCTGGCCGTTCTCCTTGGGCGGCAGAACCACGGGCTTGCCGTTTAGGAGGATCTCCACCTCCCGCTTGCGGATTCGGGGCTTCACCGGCTTCGGGGGCTCCGGCTGGGGAGGCTCCTCAGAAACCGGCTCCGCCTTCTCCTCCGGCAAAGGCGCCGGAGGCGGGGCGTCGGGTTCCGGCTGGGGGGCGGTCTTTTCCGGCTGCTCCGGCGGAAGCTCCGGCAGCGGGGGAATAAGGCCCGCCGGGCCCTCCAGCGTCAGGATCACATCCCCCTGGCGCAGGGGGGCCTTCCGGTCACCCTCCCGGTTGTTCAGCAGCACCCGGCCGGAGAAATCCTTCCCCAGCAGCTCGCCCAGGGTCTTGGTGGCGTCCCTGCCGCTGCGGGCGGGCTGGAAGCGGATGCTGTCCCCCGCGTGGACCACCGCGTTGATGGCCGCCTCCTCCCCGTTCACCCGGAGAATGGCGGGCGCGGCGGGCTCGCCCCGGAGGACCATGCGCCGCCCGTTGAGGGTCACCCCCAGGTTCTTCCCGGAGCGGCCCAGCATGTCGGCGTAGGTATAGCCGTTCATCAGCAGAATGTCCCGGACCGTCAGCGTCCCGCTGCGAAAGAGCTTGGCGGTCTCCCCGTTGAGGGTGATGACATAGCTGTCGTTCAAAAGGCCCAGGCCCGCGGAAATGGCAATCCCCAGGGGCGTGGCATACTCCGGGTTGTTCAGGTCCATCTCGTCGGCAAAGGCGCTTTTGGCAAAATTGTTTCCGGCGATGGCCACCCGGCGCTCGTCCATCCCCAAGCTGGCGGCCACCTTCTCCCGGAGCCCCTCCAGCTTGCTGCCGCCTCCGGCCAGGAACAGCGCCGAGGGCGCGCCGCCGTTGAGCTCCGTCACCTGGACGGCGATGGCCTCCGCCAGGCGGCCCATGGGCTCTTGAATGGCGGCATAGAGCTCCTCAAAGGCGGCGGTGTTCTCCAGGCCGAGGATATCCGTGTAACAAACGTCCTCCCCAGGGCGGAGATTCCGCTTCATCTCCTCGGCGGTCTGGAAGTCCACCAGGAAGGTCCGCATAATGGCCTCGGTAATCTCATCCCCGGCGATGGTGGCCATGGTGTAGCCGGTGACGCTGCCGTCCCGGCAGACGGCGATATCCGTGGTTCCCGCGCCGATGTCCACCAGCGCCAGATTCAAAAGCCGCAGCTCCACGGGGATGGCGGCGTTCATGGCGGCGATGGGCTCCAGGGTCAGGCTGGAGACCTGGAGGCCCGCCGTCCGCATGGCGGCATAGAGGCTCTCCACCACCTCCCCGGGGAGGAAGGTGGCCACCACGTCCGCCTCCGCTTTTTGCCCGTTGTGGTCCAGCAGGGAGGCCAGGGGATAGTTGTCCAGCCGGTACTGCGCCACGGTGTAGCCCACCATGAAGAACTGCCTCCGGACCTCGTCCTCCATCTGCAGGGCCTCTTCAGCGGCGGAGAGGGCCCCCGCCTCCAAGCGGCTGATGGTTTCGGCGCTGATGGTTTTCTCCGCGCTGATATCCATGGTAAAGCTGCCGCTCTGGGTCCGCAGGGCCCGCCCGGCGGCGGCCACGCAGACCCGCTCCAAACGGACGCCCAGGCGCTCCTCCAGGCGGTCCGTCACCGTCCGGGCCAGGGCGCCCACCTGATGGATGTTATCAATTTGTCCGTCCAGCATGGCGCGGCTTCCGTGTTCCGCCATTTCGATGTCCAGGGCCTTGAACCGGCCCCCGGAGGGCCGGCCCACAACGCCCACGACGCTGCGGGTCCCGATATCCAGGGCAAAGATCAAATCCTGCTCCTGGGCTCTCAAATCCTTCATCATGCGACGCTCCTTTTCCTGCCTCTTCATAACCGATTCTCAAGCGCATCGACGATAGAGGCGCAAATGATGCCAGAAAGCGGCACCGAACCGCTTTCTGGCATCATGGCAGGGAACTCTACTGCCAGCGCGGGATGGCGCGAGTGGTCCTGCGTTCATTCCATGTCCATGACAGCTCGCGTCTTACTTTGGCCGGCGGAACAACCGCTTAGTACTTGCTGAAGGCGCTTCCGCCGCTGGTGTAGCCGGTGTCATAGGAGGTGTCGGCGCTCTCCTCCGTGTAGGCGGGGGCAGTGTAGGTGCTGGTTCCGCTGTCGTTGCGGAGGCGGAACTTGCTCAGCAGATCCTTCATCAGGCTGGCCTGGCTGCTCAGCTCCTCGCTGGCGGCGGCGGACTGCTCGGAGGTGGCGGAGTTGGTCTGCACCACGCTGGAAATCTGGTCGATGCCCTCGGTGACCTGGGCGATGGCGGAAGCCTCTTCCTCCACGGCCTTGGCAATCTCCTGGAGGGCGGACATGGACTCGTTGGTGGCCTCGACCGTCTTGTCCAGGGACTCGGAGACCCGCTTGACGATTTCGCTGCCGTACTGAACGGAGGTGATGGAGTTGTCAATCAGCTCCTTGGTGGCCTTGGCGGCCTGGTCAGACTTGGTGGCCAGGTTGCGCACCTCGTCGGCTACCACGGCGAAGCCCTTGCCGGCGGAGCCCGCCCGGGCGGCCTCCACGGCGGCGTTCAGCGCCAGGATGTTGGTCTGGAAGGCAATGTTTTCGATGGTGGCGATGATCTTTCCAATCTCCTCGGAGGAGCTGGAGATTTTCTCCATGGCCTTGACCATCTCTTCCATGTAGTCGGCGCTCTCCCGGACCCGCAGGTCGGCGTTCTTGGAGTGGTCGATGGCATCCTCGCTCCGCTTGGCGTTGCTCTGGGAGCGGCTGGAGATCTCGGCGATGGTGGCGGACAACTCCTGAACGGCGCTGGCCTGCTCGGTCGCGCCCTGGGCCAGGGCCTGGGCGCCGGTGGACACCTGGTCGGAGCCGGAGGAAACCTGCTCGCCGCTGAGGCTGATCTGGGCCAGGGTGTCGCTGAGGCTGCGGTTGATAATCTGGATGGACTTGAGCATGTCGGACAGCTCACCCACGTAGTACTGCTCGGCGTCAGTGCGGCAGTTGAAGTTGCCCTCGCTCATCTCCTCCAGGAGGTGGCAGGCGTCCTTGATGACGCTGTCCAATACCTTCTGGCTGGTCCGCAGGGCGTCGCACATCTCGCCCAGCTCGCTTTTGCTCTCATAGTCCACGGGGATATCCAGCTTGCCCTCGCTGAAGCCCACCAGGGCGGCCCGGACCTTCTCCGTGGGGATTACGATGCTCTTGATGATGATCAGGGCCAGCCGGAGCACCACCAGAGTGGCAATGATCATAGCTACCACAATGCAGATCATGGCAATGTTGGAAACCGTGCTCTGCCGCTTGATGATGGCTTCCTGCTCCGCCTGGAGCTTGGCGGCCAGTCCTTCGCCGGCGGTGGCCATTTGATTCAAAACGGGAGTGCAGTCATTGACCAGCATCTCGGCTGCCTTCTGCTGGTTTGTACGGGCCGTCTCGCCGATGCTGGCGGCCTCCTTCTCCCAGGCCTCCACCAGGCTGATGAAGGAGTTCAGCTCAGTCTTGTCGTCCAGGGGATAGGTATTGGACAGCTCGGTCAGCTGGGCGCTCAGCTCACTGATTTTACTGTTCGTGGCGTCCACATTGGTCATGTCGCCGGACAGCACCGCGTCACGCAGATTCCGGGCGGCGATGTTGTAGCTGATGCGGCACTCGGACACCAGTTCATTGGACGCCACGTACTTATCCAGAATGTCGGTGTACTGACCTTTCTGAACCGCCATCAGGACCAGCGACACGATGATGATGATCGCGGAAACAACGATGGTGATCCCGAACCCCATAATCAGGCTCTTCCTGATCTTCATGTTTTTTATCATTTCCTGCTTCCTCCTCGTTTTCTTAAATGCGTCAAGATTTCTTTATTCTAATCGGCTTCCCGAGGCTTTCACACCACGTCGCCGTATCTTCCCTTCTCGACATCGCCGAAAATCTTCCCGTCCACCAGTGTAATCACCCGCCGGCGCATGATGTTGACATACCGGCTGGCGTGGGTGGCCATGATGACGGTGGTGCCCATGCGGTTGACCTCCTGCAAAAGCTGGAACATATCCCAGATGTTGTCGTCATCCAGGTTGGCCGTGATCTCGTCCAGCACCAGAATGGGGGGGCTGTTGATAAGGGCCCGGGCCAGCTCCACCCGGCGGCACTCGCCAATGGACATCTCCACGGGATACCGGGCTTCCACGCCCCGCATCCCCACCAGGCCCAGCACCTTCTTCACCCGGAGATCCACATGCTTCCCGCTTTCAAAGCGGCGCCGTCCCACCTGGGCGGCCACCCAGAGGTTTTCCTCCACGGTCATTTTCCGGATAAGGCTGTGCTCCTGCTGGACCTTGCCGAAGAGGATGGCCATGCGGTTCTGGCTCCAGGGAATCAGCTTGGAGAGGTCCTTTTTATCCAGGTACACCGTGCCCTTGTCGGGCCTAATCTTCCCGGAAATCAGGTCCAGCAGCGTGCTCTTGCCTGCGCCGCTGCTACCGACCAGGAAGACAAACTCCCCCTGCCGGATGGTCAGGTTGATATCCTCCACGCCGACCTCGTACTTTTTACCCTTCTGCTCTTTTTGCTGCCGTCGGTCCAGCTTATAGTTCTTTGTCACATTTTCCAGCGTAATCGTGGGCATACTCTGCGCTCCCGTAGTCTTGAATCATGCCTCCGGCAAACTGGGCTTCGTCCTCCGCCGGGCGGCGGTTTCCCGGTATCCGTCCTTACGCGCGCAAAGGCGGGAGCCCGGACAATCCGGCCGGGCTCCGGCTCTCGCGCGTTGTCTTATTTGTAAATGGACTTCTCTCGCGCCAGCTTGCGGTTGACCACCTGGTCCAGCTCCACAAGCTGCTTCAAGACCCGTTGATTCACGCCGATCTGGGCCGTCAGCGGAGCCTCTTCCGCCGACTCCGCCGCCTCGCCCCTCAAAATGGCGGAAAGGCGGGCGGCAGCGGAGGGCGGCAAGCTCTGCCGCTGCTGGTCCAGGGCCTGTTTGGCCTGGGCCAGCTTGTCGGTGGGTTCCTGCCGCATAGAGACCAGCATCTGCGCCGCGATATGGTCGTCCCGGTCCACGGCGTCCGCCAGCTGGCGGGTCAAATCCAGGGCCTCGTTCAGCGCGGTATAGATTCGTTTCAGCTGTACGTGGGCATCCATCAGCGCCGGTGCTTCCATCTTGAATCCCTACTTTCCCGAGTCTCCGCTCTTTTGCGCCTGGCGGAAGGCGTCCCGCAGTTCGCCCACCATGCTTTTCACATGGGTCAGGACCTCCTTGCGGCGGCCGATTTTCGCCCGGCCCAGCTCATAGGTAAAATACTCGTACAGCTGGGCCAGGTTTTTGCTGATGGGATACTGCCGGTCCAGCGTGGAGTCCAGGTAGTCGATGATGGCGACCGAACGCTCAATGGAAGCCTCATAGACGGGGAAGTTTTGCTGATCCAGCATGAGCTCCGCCTGAGACAGGCGTTTATACAGCTCGTCATACAAAAGCAGCAGCAGCTCCCCCTGGGTCATGGTGTTGACGCTTTGCTCCTTGTATGACTGGAAGCCTTTCATATCCATTGTTTGTGGATCACCGCCTTTTTAAAATCAGCCGCCCGCCATCAGCTGGGAGAAGTAGGAGCTCTGGGAGTTCATCTGCTGGATAAGCTGCTCCAGCCGTGAGAACTGACTGGTGTAATGGTCGATCTGGTTTTCCATCTTGTCCTGCCAGCGCTCGATTTCCGAGTCGATGTTGTTGAGTTCCTTTTGAATGGTGTTGTTGTACATGGTGCTGGGGGCCAGGGGAGAACCCGCCTTTTCCACCAGCACGCCCTTGCCGCCCTCGGTCTTGCCGTAGATATCCAGGGGCTGCTTCAGGGCCTGCATCAGTCCGTTGCTCTTGGCGCCGGACTCCACGCTGGAGGTGAAGGCGTCCCGGACCTTGTCGGGGTCGTTGTTCAGGGCGGCGCGGAATTTATCCTCGTTGAACTCCAGGGTAGTCAGGCCGTTGGAGTAGTTCACGGTGATGCCCGCCTCCCGCAGGGCCGCGCCGTGCTCGCCGGTCATGGAGACGGCGGAGGTCATGCGCTGATAGAGGGACGCCAGGTCCCGGTCTCCGAAGAGGATGCCCTGCTTGGCCTTCTCCGTCCAGTTCTTGACGGCGCTCTCGCTCATCTCCTCCTCGTCTTCGGAGGTCAGAGGCTCATAATAGGCGCCGTTGGACCGCTGGGCGGGGAGGGTGGAATAGGCGTCCTTGATCTCTTTCGCCATGGCGTTGTAGTCTTCCACCATCTGCTTGACCACGTCCACGATTTTGTCCGCGTCGGAGCTGGTCTCGAAGGTAACGCCTTCCGCCTTGGTATCCTTGATGGCCGTTTTTTCCGTAAGAACGTTCATTTCCTGCTTTTGGGACTCATCCGTGGTAAAGCGCAGGTTCCCGCCGCCATCCAGCTGAGCGTATACCGTGCTACCGTTTTCATGCAGGAAGCTCATCTTCCCATCGGCGTCCAGCGTACCATAGACCGTTTTTCCAGTCTTGTAATCCGAGAACACGAACCGGCCGTCGTCCAGCTGCTCGGCACTGATCTGCTTTTCCTTGCCCTGGCCCTGGTAGATATAGAACATGGAGTTGCCCTTATCGTCCTTGGCCTGGCTTACATCATATTTGATGTTTCCGTCTTCGTCCGTCTGATAACCGAAGGTCCCCTTGAGGCTGATGGTCATGCCGTCCATTTCCACATCGTTGGAGCTCCGGGTAATCTCTCCCAGGGAGGTACCGTTGACGCTGGCTTCAAAGATGGCGTCCTGTCCTGCGCTGTAGCCCTCGGAATTCGTGTCGACCTTGCCGAACAGCGCTGCGGCCATAGACGTGTCGTCCCCGAAGTCGATTTCGCTGGCCGCTCCGGTATCCTTGGCGGTAAAGGTCAGCTCGTTGGTCAGTTTGGAATAGCCTACCTTGACCTCGGAGTCGCTGTTGCTGTTCATGGCGTTGAAGACCGTGCTCAGGGCCGTGTCTTCGTTGAATTGTCCGATTTCCTTGCCGTTGACTTTAAAAGAGTAGAGCTGTTTGCCGTTGGCGTCCGTCGCCAGCTTATTGGTTTTGTTCCCATTGGAATCCAGGACATAAGCCTTCTCAAAGGTGGAGAAGTCCTTGCCCTTCATCAGCTCGCCCAGGGTCTTCCCGGTGTTGAGGTAGCTGGTCACCCGATCGCTTTCGCCAAAGCCCAAAATCTCGCCCTTGGTGGAGCCAATGGCGAAGGTAGATCCTTTCGGCGCGTCGAACTGGAACTGGATGCCATTACCGTCTCCGTTCGCGTCGCTGACGGTCAGTTTTCCCTTGCCGAAGGCGTCGTCAATGCTCTTTTGGAACGCCTTGACATAGGCCGCGTCCCGGTCCGCGCCGGTCAGGCCCTTGACCGCGTCCTCTCCCGGCAGCTTGACGGTCTTGGTCTTGCCGTCCAGGGTGATTTCCATGCTGGCGCCCCGGGTGGACAGGTACTCCAGCGTGCTCATCTTTTCCGTGTCCAGGGCGCCGTCGGCGAGGGTCAGGGACTTGATCTGCTTGCCCGCCTCGGTGCTGGGTTCACTCCCTCCCAGAAGCTGCTCCTGCACGCTTCCGGTGGCGCCGCTGACATAGACCCCGTTTTTCTTCGGGTCCGCGAAGGTGATTTTGCCGTCCGCGCCCACCTCGGCCTTGACCACATTGTCCAGCAGCTCTTTGCCGGTGTAGGTTTTGGTTCCGATGGAGACGCTCTGGCCCTCCAGCTGCTTGTTGATCTCCGCCACCAGTTCATCCGCGTTGGCGTAGGTCTTGGTTTCGTCGAAATTGACGGTCAGATAGCTCTGGGCGTTGGCGCCGCCGTAGGCCAGGGTCAACGAGCCGTTCAGCTTGCTGATGTCAATTTCCTTATCCAGGTCCAGCGTGCCGCTGGCGGAGGCGCTGACCTTATCCTGCCCGAAGGCGGCGGTGGTGCCGTCCAGCGCGGTGCCGCTGAGCTTGTAGGTGGCGGCGGTGGCCAGCTGGCGCACCCGGTCGATGCGGATATCGCTGCTGGCCCGGCCCACGGCGGACACCAGGTCCTTGTTGGCGCCCTTGGAGACCGTCTTCACCGCCTGGTCGAAGAAGCTGGTGGACATCAGGTTGTTGGCGGACCGGTAGGAGGTGTACTTTGAGAGGAAGGAGGACATCTTGCTGATCATGCTCCTGTAGGCGTCCTGCTTCCACTCGGTCTTGGTTCGTTTCTGGCTTAGTGCGGAGATTTTGTTTTTGTACGCGGAGATTGCGTTTTCGATCATGCTCTCCGTGTCCATGCCGCTGGCAAGGCCCGTAATCACATTTCGATTTCCATAGATACTTCTGGAACTGCTTACGCCGCTGACTGCCATATCATACAACCCCTTTCAGGAATTCTGGTGACGGCCCGGCCCTCTCGGGGCGGGGTCTATCGAAGTTAGAATTTTTTTGATATTCCTCTATGTTTTTTTATCGACATATAGTATAATAAAAATAAGAGGTCCCCGTTTAGTTTTTACAGTAAGGAGGAAAATCCTTTGACACAGGTCATCACTGTCACGAATCAAAAGGGCGGCGTGGGCAAAACCACCACCGTTTCCGCGCTGGTCTGCGGCCTGAAGCAGCGGGGCGCGCGGGTTCTGGGCGTCGATCTGGACCCCCAGGGCAACTTGGGCTTCACCCTGGGCCTGGACATCGGCGAGTGCAAAACCGTCTACGACGTGCTCACCGGCGCCTGTCCCATTGAGCGGGCCATTTCCCACACGGAATACGGCGACATCCTCGCCTCGGACATCATGCTCTCCACCGCCGAGGTGGAGTTCACGGCCCCCCGGCGGGAATTCATGCTCTCCCAGCAGCTGGACGTGGTAAAGCCCAACTACGATTTTATCATCATCGACACCCCGCCGGCCCTGAACATCCTGACCATCAACGCCTACGTGGCCTCCACCGGGCTCATCGTCCCCATGGAGGCGGAGGTCTTGAGCCTTGTGGGCGTCTCCCAGATTCAGGATACCATCGACACCGTCCGCAAGTCCTTCAACCCGAACCTGAAGGTTCTGGGCATCCTTTTGAATAAGTACGACCGCCGCCTGACCCTCTCCCGTGAGATTCTGGATCTGGCGGAATCCGTGGCGGAGCAGCTGGACAGCCAGGTGTTCCACACCAAGGTCCGCCGGAGCGTCAGCGTGGCCATGGCCCCCGCCCACGGGCAGAGCGTTCTGACCTACCAGCCCGGCTCGAAAGCCTCCGCCGATCTGCGCAGAATTGTGGATGCCGTGGCGGGCCCGGACTTCCCGGCCCCCCGCCCGGCCCCCCGTTCCAAGTGGTTCTAAGTTTTTGATTTTTCTGATGTAAAGGAGTTTTCGTTATGGCATCCAACAACAGCAGCAAAACCGCCCATGTAATGAACCTGCTCAGCAAGAACCGGGGCAGCGCGCCCGAGCCCCCGGCGGAACCCAAGGCGGAGCCTGCGGCGCCCCAGGCAGAGCCCGCGCCCCAGGCGGCCCCGGAGGCGGAGCCCGCCCATGCCGCGCCGGTGGCTCCCATCATTTCCTCCATCACCGCCGACGCCGCCGTCTCCTCCCAAATCAAGGACGCCCTGGAAGCCGAGCTGGAAACAGCCCCCAAGGCCGCCCCCACGGCTCCCGCATCCCAGGCGGCTCCGCAGAGCGAATCCGCGCCCCAGGCGGCCCCGGCACAGGAAGCGCCCGCCGCGCCGGTCCGGGAGGATGCTCCCCAAGAACCGTTCCAGGAAGAGGAGGAGCAGCCCTCCTATATTAACGTCATGCAGATCCTGGTGGAGGAAAAAGCGGATGAGTACATGAAAATGTTTGGCATCTGCTGCTGCGACAAGTGCCGGGTGGATGTACGGGCCTACGCCCTGAACCATCTGCCGCCTAAATACGTGGTCTTGAGCCAGAACGAGCGGGTTCCCCGCCTTACCGTCTACGAGAGCCGGTTCGCCAGCGACGTGACCTCCCAGCTCATTCAGGCCTGCAAGAAAGTCATGCTCACGCCCCATCACTCCCGGCCGGAGAATTAAGTCCCCAGGGGGAACGCCCGTTCTGCTTACGAAGGAGGCCCCGAAACGGGGCCTCCTTTTTTAGGGCCGCCGCGTTTCCATGCGCCCGCCGAATGTTCAAGGCCTTCGCGGCATTCCTGAAATTTGTTCAGCCCGGCGAAATCACGGTTCGCCGGGCTGTTCAAGTTCCCTATCCTGCTCCTTCCCCGGCTCACTCGCCGTCCTCGGGCGCGGCGCCGGCCTCCGGCTCCAGGCCGGCGGCGGTACTGCTCAGCTGCTCCCACAGGACGTTGACATTTTCCATGCAGGTGAAGTATACATTGGTCAGAATCTGGTTGGGGATGCCCAGTTCCTCCGCCAGGGCGGTGATGGCGTTCCAGTTGGCCGCCTCGTAACTCAGCAGCAGCTCATAGAGCTTGCCACAGCGGCCTTCCTTCTTTACCAGCGCGTTTCGCACCACGTCCGAAACCGGAAGCTCCTCCAGGATTTCCTCCAGAGGCGCGTCCACCAGGTGGTTCAGCGTGGAGAACATGCCCATCAGATAGGCCTCCGCCGGGGTGATGGGCATATTTTTGGCGTACTTCATCAGCTCCTTGCAGAAGGAGGCCCGCATGAAGGAGCGCTTCAGGAATTCCTCCGTCCCCGCCTCGGCAGACTCGGTGCTGACGCTGGCGCTGAGGAGGTAAATCCACTGCTTCAGCTGCCCAAGCCCCAGGGTCATGATGGCCTGGTGCACCGTCGTGGCCCGGTTCCGCAGGGCGAAGTAGGCGGAGTTGGCCACCTTCAGCAGGTTGTACGTCAGGCTGGCGTCCATGGAGATCAGCTGCTCAATCTCGTCCACGTCCGGCTCATCCCGGGTGATGGCCACCATCAGGCGGAAGAAGCTGGACTGGAGATAGGCGCTGGAGTGGACCCGGGTGGTCATCTGCTCGGCAACATAGGTGCCCTCCAGGCCGTCGGCCTTCATCAGCAGCGCCTTTTGGTACTGCTCTTCCGTGTCCACGTTGGTGATGATGCATTTTTTCTGCATGCTGTGGGCCACTTCCACAATGTTGTGCATGGCCAGCTCCGGCGTGGTCTGGATGTTGACTTTGATGTAATCAATGCTGTCCAGCAGGGCCAGGTACCGGGGGGCGAACTGGAATTCGTTCACCGCCACCTTATAGCCCTCTTTCGCGTATTGGTTGACGAAGTGCATGGACAGCGGGTGGATGATGACACTGTCGTTAATCTGGATGACGAGCTCCGTCTTCTCGAAAAGGCGGGGCGTCTTTTTCATCAGCAGCGTCGTCGTGAAGGTCATGAAGTTCAGGGACCCCCGCAGCGTCGTCGTACTGTTCTGAGTGAGGAAGCTGTAGATCGTGTCGGCGGAGGCGAATTCCTTGGCCTGGGGGGTCTCTACGGTGAAGGCCTGATTCTCCCCATGGTACAGAATCTCATACCCCAATATCTTCCCCTGGGGATCCTTGATCGGCTGCCTTACGATGTATTTACTGCTCATGATATCCCTCCGCGATTATTCTCGCCGCCCGGCTTCTTCCAGCAGATGGTCGATGACCCGGACCAGATGGCCGATCTCCGGCTTGCTCATCTGCTCGTCCGCGCCCAGCTCCTTGCCCTTGCGGCGCATCTCCTCGGTAATCAGGGAGGAGAAAATGATCAGCGGCAGGTGCTTGAAGTCCTTGTCGTCCTTCACCAGCTTCGTCAGCCGGTGGCCGTCCATCTGGGGCATTTCGATGTCGGTGATAATCAGCGCCACCTCGTCGTCAAAGTTGTCGTGGCCCCGGAGGCTGTTGAGGTACTCCCACAGCTTGCTGCCGTCCGGGAACATCCGGGTATTCCCGTAGCCGGACTTGTGCAGGGCCTCTTCGATCATCTTGCTGAGGAGCACGGAGTCCTCCGCCACCAGGATGACGGCGTCGCTCCGCTTCCGCTCGCCCAGCTGGTCGATCTCGGACATCTGGATGGTGGTCTCCGGGGCGATTTCCGCCACGATTTTCTCAAAGTCCAGGATGGTCACCAGATCGTCGCCGCACTGGGCGATGCCGGTAGCAATGCCCTCGTTTCCTCCGGCCACGGTTTTGTCCGGCTTCTGGATGCTTTTCCAGGAGATGCGGCTGATGCCCACCACCGTGTGGACCCGAAAGGCGATGTTCATCTTGTTGAAATTGGTGATGATGAACAGGTCCTTGCTCTTTTTCTCCCCAGTCTCGCCCAGGAGGTACGTGGGCAGATCCACCACGGTAATCACCTTGTCCCGGGGCTTGAAAATGCCCTCCACCGCCGGGTGGGCATGGGGCATGTGCTTCACGGGCTGAGAGACCAAAATCTCCTTGACCTTCGCCACGTTGATGCCGTACAGGCTTTCATTGATGGTAAATTCCATGACCTCGATCTCATTCGTGCCTGACTCCAGCAAAATGCCCCGCTTGTCCTCTTCCAACAACATTCCGAACACTCCTTTCAGTGCTTGACTCTATATGCCATACAAAAATGAGCTTGTTAAAAAATCATCTCCGGCCGGCCGTAGCTCCGAACGCAGGCCATTCCCGTGGCGGGGTCGAACAGCAGCGTCCGGGCCACGGAGCCCCCCACGTCCTCCTTCAAAAGCTGGATGCCCTCCCGCTTCAGGTGCATACGGACGCTCTCGATGTTGCGCTGGCCGATGTTTCCCAGGTTTCCGCCGCTGATTTCGAACATCTTGGCCCCCCCGGCGATCTTCGCCGTGATGCGGGACCGGGACGCCCCCTTGGACTCCATCAATTTCAGCGTCTCCCGGATGCCGGTGTCCGCGTACTTCATGGTGTTCTTCCGGCCCGGCTCCATGTTCAGCGGCAGCATGATGTGAATCAGCGACGCCAGCTTGATCCGCTGATCATACAGGCAGATTCCTATGCAGGACCCCAGGGCGTAGGTAATCAGCATGCCGGAGCCCTGGGCCATTTTCATATCCGCGATTCCAACTGTGATCTTACTCTCCACTGTTCACGCCCAGCTTCCTTAATAAAAAGTTCAGCGACCGAATATCCGGCGACAACAGCAAACGGCAGGGAATCTCCTTTCCATTGCAAATAAAGTTTCCGCCGATGGTCATGATGTAATTGGACTGTCCGCCGTACTCCGCCATGGGCACGGCCATGATGGCCCCCTGCATATCCACGGTGAAGGCGGGCACGGTCAGCTTGATGTCCAAGTCCGCCAGGCCGCTGAGAGCGTTGATGAAGGTGGAAATCATGATGTTGCCCACCTCGGTCAAGGCGGAGCGCTCAATTTCACCCAGCTCCATGTAATCCTTGATGGTTCTTTCCATCATGCTCTCCAGCACCAGGTTCACAAAGTCCAGCTGCTGCACCGACAGCATGATGCCGCTGAGCTGTCCGCTCATCCCCACCAGCACGCCGGCGGTGATGGGCTCCGGGCCGCCGATCCACTCGATGGCCTCGTTGTATTCCATGATGCGGACCTCCGGCTGCTGAATGCGCACGGGCTTGCCGATGAGGGCCGACAGGCTGGTGGCGGCGTTGCCGGTGCCGATGCTGCCGATTTCCTTCAGGGTATCCAGCTCCAGGGAACTGAGTTCGTCATAGCTTTTAATGATCATGCCCTTCCCCTCTCTTAGCCGCGCAGGCTGTTGATGGTGGTCTCAACTTCGTCGGAGGTCTGCACCATTTTCAGCGCCATGCCATAGGCCCTCTGGGACTCGATCACCTTGGTCATCTCCTCCGCCAGGTCCGCGTTGGACATCTCGATGAAGCCCCGCATCACCGTGCCCCCGCCCTGGCGGATGCTCCCGTTTTTATCAACGGCCCGGAAACGGGTGTCGTTCACATGCTCCATTCCGTCGTAGTTCATGTAGTCAAAGACGCCCACGGGCTGCGGCTCGTGCTCGTCTCCCACTTCGATCATGCTGCCGGTCTCACTGAGGACGAAGCGCCCCTCGTTGTCGGAGAGGTAATAGATGCGCTCCTGAATATCCTGGCCGTTCTCGTCCACCTCGCCCGTGGAGCGCATCAGCTCGGAGATGACGAAGGCGCCGTTCCGGGTGAGGGTAATCTCCCCCGTGGTCAGGTCCGCGATGGCAAAGAAGCCCTCTCCCGCGATGGCGTAATCCTGGTCCCGCCGGGTCTCTTCCAGGGCGCCGCTCTTGAAATCCGTGTCCGTGGTCCACAGGGCCGCGCCCACGCCGGAGGGAAGCATCTCGAAACCGGGGTCCTCCCCTTCGTAGCCGCCTTCCGTGGCGGTCCCGACGCCCTTTAGATCGTCGTACATCAAGGAGGCGAAGCGGCTCTTTTCCGCCCTGAAGCCGTAAGTGTTCAGATTTGCGATGTTGTTGCCGTGGACTCCCAGCCGCATAAGCTGCTGGTGAGCCCCTACGGCCGCAATGAAAAAGGATTGATTCATAGGCTTCCTCCTTAGGCGAAGCGGCCGACCTCGCCGGTGGCCTTGGTCATCAGCTGGTCATACATCTTGGTGACCTGGGCGGCGCTTTGCAGCGCCCGCTGGTAGGTAATCATCTCCGTCATCTGCTTGACCATGTCGGTGTTGGAGCGCTCCAGATACTTGTTCCATATCTCAAAGTCCTCGCTCTGCTGGGCGCCCTCGCCGGTAAACAGGCCCCGGTCGTTCCGCTCCAGGGCCAGGTTGTCTTCAAAGCTGAAAACGCCCAGCTGGCCGATGGCGGTGCCCCCGCCCTGCTCCGGCGGCTGGTCGAAGTAGATAACGCCCCGGCCGTCCCCCCGGATTTTGTCGGTGCCCAGGTAAATGGGCCGGCTCTGGGGGTCCAGCACCTGGCCGAAGCCGGGCAGACAGAGGTAGCCCTCGTCGTCCAGGCAGAAATTGCCCATCCGGGTATAGGCCACATTGCCCTCCGGGTCCTGGACGGCGAAGAAGCCGTCTCCCACAATGGCAAAGTCCAGGGGCAGCTCCGTGGGCTCCGGGATGCCCTGGCTGTAATCCGTGTAGATGTCGCTGGCCGCCCGTATGTAGCTCTGCCGGCCGATTTCCGTGCCGCCGCTTTCATTCACCGTCACCCGGCTGTACATCACGTCGTCAAAGGTGGTCGCCACATAGCGTTCCTGCTTGTAGCCCGACGTGGAGATGTTCACGATATTGTTGCCGATGACATTGAGATTGTGCTGATGGGTCAGCATGGCGGAGGTCAGATTGTAAAAGCCTTTATACACGCGTTATCCCCTCTTCCTCTTAGGTTTCGGCTCCGGTTCGTCGCCCAGATAGTTTTCCATATACGTCCGCAGCTTCTGAATGGCCCGGGTGTGAATCTGGGAAATGCGGGGCTCGCTGAGCTCCATGACCTGGGCGATTTCCTTCAGGTGCAGATTCCGTTCATAGTACAGGGAGAGGACGATCTGCTCGTTCTCCCGCAAAGACGCGATGCCCTGGGCCAGGGCCCGCTGCATTTCCCGCTCCTGGAGCACCAGCTCCGGCTGGCTCCTGGCGTCGCTGGAGGGCACCTCCAGCGGGTAGCCCGTGGCCTCCCGGGTGTCCATCAGCACGTCCAGGGACAAAACGTTGCTCAGGGCGATGTTGGCGGCGTCCTTCTGGTACCGCTCCTGGGTGATGCCCAGGTGCTTGGCGATCTCCCCGTCGGTGGGCGTCCGGCCCAGGGCGGCGGACAGCTCCGCCGAGGCCATGTCAATCTCCTTGGCCCGCTTCCGGACGTTCCGGGGAATCCAATCCTGCTTCCGGGCCAGGTCGATGACCATGCCCCGGATGCGCTTGGAGACGTAGGTTTCGAACTTCACGCCCTTGTCCGGGTCAAATTTATCGATGGCTCCCAGGAGGGTGATGATTCCCTCATTGATGATATCGTCGATTTGGGCAAAGCTGCTGTAGACGCCCCGAATCTGCATGGCGGCGTTTTTAATCAGCCCCTCATAGCGCAGGACCAGAGGCCACTTCAGGCTCTCGTCCCCCGTCTCCTTATAGAGCTGGAGGAGGTCCTGGGTTTCCATCTCCTCAATTTCCCGCTCGCTGTAGCGAACGGAGGCGGTCACCTCGCTCATGTGCCCACCGCCCTTCTCTCCGTCCGGGCCGCCGGTTCCAGGGTAATGTTCCCGATGGCCTGGATCTGCACGGCGCTGGTGATTTCATTGAAGGACAGCACGTACACGCCGGGGTAGAACTGGGTAATCATCTTGGAGAAATAGCCCCGGATCACCTGGCTGACCAGGATGACGGGCGTCTGGGAGAGGTCGTTGAACTTCTTCATCTGGTTTGCCAGCTGGGAGACGATCTGCTGCATCAGCTCCGGCCCCATAGCCAGGTACACGCCCTGCTCGTTCCGGGTGAGGGAGGCGATGATCTTTTTCTCCACCTCCGCGTCCAGGGTGACCACCCGGAGCTGACCGTCCTCGCAGAAGCGGCGGGTAATGGTCCGGGCCAGGGCGCCCCGGACCTGCTCCGTGGCGGCGTCGATGTCCCGGCCCTGCGTCAGTGCGTCGGCCAGGGTCTCCACAATGGCCCCCAGGTCCTTGATGGGCACGCCCTCCTTCAGGAGGTTCCGCAGCACCTTCTCCAGCGTGGAGTAGGAGACGACGGCGGGGATTGCCTCCTCCACCAGCTCCGGGGCGCTGCGCTTCAAATTGTCCACCAGCTGAATGGTCTCCGTCCGGCCCAGCATCTCGTAGGCGTATTTCTTCACCGTCTCCGACAGGTGGGTCAGCATGACGGACAGGGGGTCGATGACGTTGTATCCGTAGATCTCCGCCATCTCCTTGTTCTCCGGCAGAATCCACCGGGAGGGGATGCCGTAGGCGGGCTCGATGGTCTCGATGCCGTCGATTTCCCCCAGGGGGTTCGCCGGCTCCAGGGCCAGGTAGTAGTCCACCAGGATTTCGCCCCGGGCCACCTCCTCGCCCCGGATGCGGATGACGTACTGGTTCGTCCCCAGGGACGAGGCGTCGTGGAGGCGGATGGAGGGGAAGACGAAGCCCATATCCTGGGCGTACTGGCGGCGGAAAATGACGATGCGGCTGATAAGCTTGCCGCCATGGCTCTCATCCACCATAGGGATGAGGCTGTATCCAAACTCCATCTCGATGGGCTCCACCGAGAGGAGGTTGTAGACGTTGTTGATGTCCTTGTAGTAGTCGGTTTCGCTGGGGGCCGCGGCCTGGGAGGCCTGCTGCTGCTGTTCCGCCGCCACCTGAAGGGCCTTGGTCTCCTGCCGCTCCCGTTCCATGCGGCCGCTGACGAACCAGCCCACGCCCAAGAGCAGCCCGCCGCCGATGGCCAGGGCCAGGTGGGGCGTATTGGGAATGGCCGCCAGGAAGAGGAGAATGACGCCGGTGGTCATAATGGCCCTGGGCTGATTCTTGAATTGCCCGATGACGTCCTTGTTGAGGCTTCCCTCCGACACGGACCGGGTGACAATCATACCCGTGGCGGTGGAGATCATCAGTGCCGGAAGCTGGGAGACCAGGCCGTCGCCGATGGTGACGATGGAGTACCGGGAGAGAACGTCGCCAAAGGTCCCGCCGTTCATCAGCATCCCGATCAGGACGCCGCCCACAAAGTTGATCATCGTGATGATCAAGGACATGGTGGCGTCGCCTTTGACAATTTTGGTGGCGCCGTCCATAGCGCCGTAGAAGTCGGCCTCTTTTTGAATCTTGTGCCGGCGGCCCTTGGCCTCCTGCTCGTCAATGAGGCCGGAGGAGAGGTCCGCGTCGATGGCCATCTGCTTGCCGGGCATGGCGTCCAGGGTGAACCGGGCGGCTACCTCGGCCACGCGCTCGGCGCCCTTGGTGATAACGATAAACTGCACCAGCACGATGATCAAGAAGACCACCACGCCGACGACGATGTTGCCGCCCGTAATCAGGTTGCCGAAGTTTTGAATGACCGTTCCGGCGTAGCCGTGCCAGAGAATCTGCCGGGTAGTGGAGACGTTCAGTCCCAATCGGAACAGCGTCGTAATCAGCAATAGGGAGGGAAATATGGAAAACTCCAAAGCCTCCGAGATGTTCATGGTGATCATCAGGATCATGATGGAAAGCCCGATGTTGACCACCAGCAGGATGTCCAGCAGCTGCGTCGGCAGGGGAATAATCAAAAACAGGACAATGACCACGACGGCGAGGGATATTACGTTGTCAAAAATTCTTCTCAAGCGCCGGTCACCTCCTGTCCCGCAGATTCCTTTCCGCCCCGGCGTGTCTTTCAAGGCCGGACTGCCTTATCCTTTGGACAAAGCGGCAAATTTATTTTACCAATTGATGCTTTTCATTCAGCCGGAAGATGTAGACCAGCACCTCCGCCACGGGGTTGTAAAGCTCCGGGGGAATCTCTTGGTCCAGTTCCGTGTCCGCGTACAGGGCGCGGGCCAGGGGCACGTTTTCCACAACGGCCACCTTGTTCTCCTCCGCGATTTTCACGATGCGGAGGGCCAGGGAATCCTGTCCCTTGGCAAGGACGATGGGGGCCGCGTCCTGATCCGGTTTGTACCGAAGAGCCACGGCGAAGTGGGTGGGGTTTCGGATGACCACGTCGGCCTTGGGAACCTGCTGCATCATGCGGCTCATAGCCCGCTTGCGCTGCATTTCCTTGATCTTCCCCTTGATCTGGGGGTCGCCTTCCGTCTGTTTGTATTCTTCCTTAATCTCCTGCTTGCTCATGCGGAGATTCCGCTCATAATCCCACCGCTGATAGAAGAAATCCACGGCCGCCAAGGCGATGAAGGCGATGCCGATTTTCACAATCATGCTCATCCCTTCGGAAAACAGGTGCTGCGCGGAGGCCAGGAGCTCCACATAAAGATATTTGGCACTCTCATGAAACATCCCCTCGATGCTCATATAGACGATGACCATGAGAATGCTGATTTTCAAAAGCCCCTTCAGGGCATTGATAACGCTCTTTAAGGAAAACAGCCGTTTGAAGCCCTCCAGAGGATTGATGCGGCTGAATTTGGGTTTCATCAGTTCGCTGCTGACCAGCAGCTTGGTCTGTGCAAAGGTGGCCGCAATGGCGCAGCCCGCCGTTACCAGCGTAATGGGAAGCACGCTCCGGATCATCAGTCCCAGGGCCTGCATCACCAGCTCGTTGAGGATGTCGCCAATGACCAAACCCCCGGCCAGATCCACTTTGGAAAAGCAAAAGCCCATAAAGCCCGCCAGCTCTTCCCCGATACTTCCGGCCAGCAGCCAGAAGGTGAAGAAGGACCCCAGCAGCGTGACTACGGCCACCGCGTCCTGGCTCATGAAGACGTTGCCTTTTTTTCGTTCGTCTCTTCGCTTTTTTGGGGTTGCTTTTTCGGTCTTAGAACTGTCCGCCAACTGTCATCCCCCCTTTCGGACGTCCGCGCGGCTTGAAACCGGCTATGCCATCAGCCGCAGCATCGTGTGGAGGCTGTTCAGCATGGTTTGTTCCGCCTCCAGGAGGAACTCGCTGACCGGAAGCATCAGCATCAGCAGCAGCGCCAGGCCGATGATCACCTTCAGCTCGATGTTAATGGAAAACACATTGATTTGGGGAATGACCTTCATCAAAATGCCCATCCCCAGCTGACCAATCAGCTCCGCCGCCAGAATCGGCATACAGAGCTTCACCGCCAGGACGGTACACTCGATAAACAGCTCCAGCGCCAGGTTTGTCAGGTCGTTCCCAATGGAGACGCCGCCGTATCCCACCACCTCGCCAGAGGTAATCATAATCCGCAGCAGCGTGTGGTGTCCGTTCCCGGCAAAGAAGAGCAGAATCATCAGCGTGTTCAGCATCGTGCCCGTCACGGACATGTTGGAGCGTGAGCCGGGGTCATAGGTCTGGTTCATGGTCATACCCATCTGGGTGTCGATGGCCAAACCCGCCATCTGGGGAATATAAAGGAAAAAATTTACCACCATGCCCAGGGCAAAGCCTATGGCCATTTCCAGCAAAATTGCCCCCGCAAAGGGCAGCATGCCCGCCGGCGGCTCCAGCCGCCCGCCTGTCACCGAATAGGTAAAGACCGACAGCAGCAGCGTAAACCCCGCCCGGAGGGTCCCGGGGAAATTCTGGCGGCTCAGCAGGGGATTGAACAGCACGAAGCCGCTCATCCGGGCCGTAATCAACAAAAACAGCGTCAGGGCCCCTTCGTCTATCATAGGCGCCTCCGCTAGATCTGCGTCATCAGGTCAAAGACCTCCCGGGCGTACTCCTGAAGCGTCGTCAGCATCCAGCCGCCCGCCAGCAGAAGGACGCCCACAATAATGACCACCTTTAAGATAAAGCCGATGGTCTGCTCGTGAATCTGGGTCACCGCCTGGAAAATGGCAATCAGCACGCCGGCCAGCATGCTTAAAACCAGCATGGGTCCGCCCAGCTTGATGACCACGCCCACGGCGTCCCGCATCACGTCGGTTATCATTCCCGTATCCATTCGTCAGCCCTCCGCTAGTGGAAACCCCGGACCAAGGTGGAAAACAGCAGCTCCCACCCGTTCAAAGTCACGAACAGCAGCAGCTTGAAAGGCGCGGAAATCATGGACGGCGGAAGCATAATCATACCCATGGACATCAGCGTACAGGACACCACAATGTCAATCAGCATGAAGGGAATATACAGCAGCAGCCCGATGGTAAACGCCCTGGACAACTCGCAGGTCACAAAGGCGGGTACAATGATCCGCAGGGGAATCGTCTCCACCACCGTCTGGGTGTTGACCTCCTCCGGCATCTCCACATGGGCCATGTCGCAGAACATCTCCAGGGTGTTGGTCCATGTGTTTCGCACCATAAACTCCGACAGGGGCACCACGGCCCGTTCCAGGAACTCCTCCTGCCCAATCTCCTCCGCGGCGTAGGGCTCATAGGCCTCCTCCTGAATGCGGGTGATGGTGGGGGACATGGTGTAAAACGTCAAAAACAGGGCGAGGCCCACCAATACTATGTTGGGCGGCGTCTGCTGTGTGCCCATGGCGTTGCGCAGGAACGAAAAGGAGATGATAAACCGGGTAAAGGACGTCATCATCACCACGAGAGAGGGCAGGAGCGTGATTGCCGTCATCAGGAAAAGAACTTCCAGCGCCTGCACGTTCTCGCCGTTTACATTGATCAGCCCTTCCGGCACCTCCGGTTCACCTCCGCTCTTTTTGCTTCATCATGGTGAGAAACGCCTCTTTAAAGCCCGGCTTCTCACCCTCCGCCGTCTCCGGCGGCTTCCAGGCGGCGGCCTCTTCTCCGGTGAGCTCCGCCAGCAGGGTCACCCCCGCCGTTCCGGCCCCCAGGAGCAGATACCGCTCTCCCACCCGGGCCAGGACCACGCTTTGGTCCCGCCCCAGGGGCAGCCGGTCCAGGACCTCCATCCGCCGTGGCCCGGAAAAAGCGCTCAGCGCGCCCCGGCCCGCCACATATCTTGTAAACCAATAGGCCAGGCCGATGATCAAGACGACGCAGACCAGCATCCACAAAAAGGAGCCCAAGGCCGCGTCCCCTTCCAGGTCCAGCATCCCGTCAGGGATTGCCCAGGATGGTGCTGACGGTCTTCAAAACACGGTCGGGCTTGAAGGGCTTGACGATGAAGTCCTTCGCGCCGGAGCGCACCGCGTCCATGACCATGCTCTCCTGGCCCATGGCGGAGCACATAACCACATTGGCGCCGCTGTCCTTGGCACGGATGGCTTTCAGGGCCTCCAGTCCGTCCATGTTGGGCATGGTGATGTCCATAATGACCAGGTCCGGGCCGATCTCGCTGAATTTTTCCACGGCGTCCGCGCCGTCCACAGCCTCGAACAGCTCCGTGTACCCGTTTTTGCTCAGGGTGTCCTTAATCATCTTCCGCATAAAGGCGGCGTCGTCGACCAGCAGAATCTTCTTAGCCATAGTCTTGTTCCTTCCTTCTTATCCAAAAATAATCATGTATGCCGGATGCTGTTATCTGAAAAGCGCCCAAGCCGGGCCGCTTATTTCTTCACCAGCTCAATGACGGGGTCCTGGACAATCTCGGTGATACGGACGCCGAAGTTGTCGTCAATGACCACCACGTCGCCCTTGGCCACGCATTTGCCGTTGACGAACAGGTCCACCTGGTCGCCCGCCAGCTTGTCGAGGACCACCAGGGAGCCCTTGGAGAACTCCAGGATGTCCTGCACCTTCCGCTGGGTCCGGCCGATTTCCACCGTCACCTGGAGGGGAACCTCCATAATCAGGTCCAGGTTCTGAGCCTGCTCCTTTCCCAGAGCCTCCACCGGATCGATCTCCCGCAGGGGCGCGGGCCTGGTGTTGATAACCTTGGGCTCCGGAGCCTGATGCACGGGGGCCGGAGCGGCGGCTGCGGCGTTGTTGGCCATGGCCGTGGTCATGGCGGACATCATAGCCGCCATCATCGCCCCGATGTCCGCCGCCGTCGCGGGCTGAGCCGCCGGGGCGGGCTGGGCCGCCGCTGCGGGCTGGGCCGCGGGAGCCGGCTGGGCCGCCGGGGCGGGCTGAGGCGCGGGAGCCGGGGCAGGAGCGGGAGCGGGTTCGCCGCCGCCCATGCCGGACAGCATGGCCTCGATCTCCTCCTGGCTCATCTTCTTGTTGGAGGCGGGCTCCGGCTCCGGCGCGGGAGCGGGTTCGCCGCCGCCCATGCCGGACAGCATGGCCTCGATTTCCTCCTGGCTCATCTTCTTGCCGGAGGCGGGCTCCGGTTCCGGCGCGGGAGCGGGCTCGCCGCCGCCCATGCCCGCCAGCATGGCCTCGATCTCCTCCTGGCTCATCTTTCCGCCGGAGGAAGCAGGCTCCGCCGCGGGAGCCAGGGCGGGCGCGGGGGCCGGTTCGGGGGCGGCCTCCTCTTCCTCATCGCCGCCCAGGCCCAGGCCCTTCAAAAGCTCCTTGGCCAGCTCCACGCTCATGACGTTCATGAACTCGCTTTCCAGGGCTCCCTCGATCTTGAGGGAGAAGCGGACGATGACAATGGTCTCCGCCCCCTGGGGCAGATGGTTCTCTTTAAAGGCGGTCAGGTCCTCCAGCTCGAAGGGCTGGGGGGTGGAAATGTCCACCTGGTAGCCCAAAAAGTCGCTCATGGCCGTAGCGGCCGCGCCCATCATCTGGTTCATGACCTCGCAGACGGCGCTGATGGTCAGCTCGTTGAGCTCAAACTCCTCGTCCGGCGTTTCCCCGCCCATGAGGATGTCCACAATGACCTTGATGTCGCTGCGCTTGAGCAGCATGATGTTGCTGCCCGCCAGGCCCTCCACGTATTTGATTTCGATGCCCATGGCGGGCTCCAGGTTGCCCAGGGCAAACTCCGCCGTCTGGATGGCCGTGACCTTGGGCGTCGTAATATCGACTCTGTGCTCCAAAAGGTTGGATACCGCGGTGGCAGAGGAGCCAAGGCTGATATTCATCATTTCCCCGAGGGCGTCTATCTCCATCGGGCTAAATAATTTTTTCTCCATTCCGTCTACTCGCTCCTTTGCTCAAGCTGATAGCATACTTCATCTATTTTCACAGCCATGTTTTTCTTATGGGTACCCATCTTTCCGGTGAACCAGTGATAGCCGCCAATCTCCAGATAGATCGGGGATTCCTTGGGCTGCCCAAGGTCGATGACGTCGCCCACGTTTAAGTGGTAGATGTCGCTGAGGGAGAGCTGGGCGCTGGCCAGCTCCGCGATAATCTCCAGCTTGGAGTCCCGCAGCTTGTCGAAAATCTCGTCGGACTTGTCTTCCGCCGCCGTCCGGCGCAGGGGGCTCTCCCGGCTGATTTCCGCGAACACGTTGGTCAGGACCTCTCCCGGCAGGCACACGCTCATCCGGCCCGCCATGTTGGGGAACTGGAGCTTCAAGTCCACAATCACCACCGTCTCGTCCAGGCCGATGACCTGGTTCAGCGTGGGGTTGACCTCGGTGCGGCTGTAGTTGAAGTGGATCGGCACGTAATTCTCCCAGCTCCGATCCATCACCTTCACGGTGTCTCCGGCCAGATCCTCGTAAAGCTTCAGCTCCAGGTCCGTGTAGCTGTAGTCGTCTTGCAGCTCGTCGTCCACGGCGCCCTCGCCGCCCAGCATCCGGTCCATCATGCTCAGGGCCGTGCTGGTGGAGATAAAGAGCATGGCCGGGGTCTCCTGAATCTGTCCTTTCAGCTCCACGTCGATCATGCCCAGCACGTCGCCTTCCGTCAGGGCGTTGGAAAACTCGAAATAGCGCTGTTCCTCGATGCTCTCCACCGTAACTTCGCAGGTGGAGCGCAGGCGGGCGTTCAGCCGGGAGCTGATCACCCGGGAATAGTTGTCAAAAATGCCGTTAAGCATTTTAATGCGGTCTTTGGTAAATTTGCGGGGACTGCTGAAGTCGTATTTCTGATATTTCTTTTCCTGCTTTTCAGCGGACGGCTCCGAATCCTTTTCTCCGCTCCGGACCGCGTTCAGCAAAGCGTCAATTTGCGCTTGCGATAATACGTCTGCCATATCATCCCCCCTATTCTACCTGGATTCCGGCGAACGGCCGCCGGTGGCCCTGTCATGACGTCATCACGATATACTGCTGGATGCCGCCCTGTTCTTCCATCTCGGCCTCGATATCCCGGCCGCTGACGATCATTTCCACCCGGCGGTTCTTCGCCCGGTTCTCGGCGGTATCGTTGGCCGCCACGGGGCGCCACTCGCCGAAGCCCTCGCTGACCAGGCAGCTGGGGGGGACGACGCTGTGCTCCTGAATGTAAATAATGACATTGGCCGCCCGGTTGCTGGAGAGCGTGCGGTCGTTCACCACATTGTTGGGCCCCTGCCCGGCCCGGGCCGTGTGGCCCTGGACCCGGACCTCGTCCAGAGATCCGGCCACGCTGCTGAGCATATCGCTGACCCCGTCCAGGATGGGATATGCCTCCTTGCGGATCACCGCGCTTTCCCCGGCAAAGAAGACGGACTGGCTGAACGTGATGAAGATTTTTCCGCCGTTCTGGCTCACCGTCACCGCGTCCTGGAGATTCTGCTGCTGGACAAACTGCTGGATTTGCTCAAGGAGCTCCTCCATGTCCTGATCCACCTTCTCCTGCATCTCCTCCATCTCCTCCTGGGTGGGAGCCACGCCGGATTCGCCGTCGTCGGCGCTGGGTCCCGGCACGCCCTCGATGGTGGCCCTTTGGTCAGGAACCGCGCTGGGGTTGAAGCTCTGAACGATGGCCTTCCAGTTGTCCTCGCTGATGGTGGACATAGAATACAACAGCACGAAGAAGCACAGCAGCAGCGTCACCATGTCGCCGTAGGTGTCCATCCAGTTCGCGCCGCCGCCGCCGCTTTTTTTCTTTTTAATTGCCATTGCCGTCTCACCTTACCTTTCGGCCTGTCATTTCGCCTCGCCGCCTCCGGCGCCCTCGCCGCCCATTTCGCGCTGCTTCTGGGACATGTAGGTCAGAAGCCGCTCCCGCAGGGACTTGGGGTTCTCGCCGGCCTGGATGGCCATGACGCCCTCCACGATGATCTGCTTGCAGAGGACCTCCTCGCTGTCCCGCCCGCGGAGGAGCTGGGCCACAGGGCCAAAAATCACGTGGGCCAGCAAGCAGCCGTACAGCGTGGTGATCATGGCGGTGCCCATGCTGGTGCCCAGGGAGTCGGCTCCGCCGTCGCCGCTGAGGTTCATGGACATCAGCATGTTAATCAGGCCCACCAGCGTACCCACCATGCCGAAGGCCGGGGCCACGCTGGACGCCTTGTCGTACAGCGCGGCGGCGTCCTCATGCCGGGCGGACATGCACTCGATGTCGTTTTCCAAAATGCCCCGGACCTTATCCTGGTCGTTGGCGTCCACGATGAGCATGATGGCCTGTTTAAAGAAGGGGTCGGTCTGCTCGTTGGCCTTCTCCTCCAGAGACAAAAGGCCGTTCTTACGGGCGATCTGGGCCAGCTCCACCAGCTGGTCAATGTACCCCTTGGGGTCAAACATTTTGTTGTTCAAGATGATCTTGAAGTGCTTGGGCATGGCCTTGAGCATGGACCCGGGGAAGCTGGCGACCACAATGAAGATCGTACACCCGATGGTGATGAAGATAGAGGCCGCGTCGAAGAAGTTCCAGAGGTTGGACAGCTCGAACGTAATCGGGGGCTTTCCCGCCGCTTTGGGGCCGATGTTGATGCCCATGACGCAGCCCAGCAAGAACACGCCGAACGCGCCGACAATGCCGATGATATAGTTTATATTCATGAAGAAATGCCTCGCTCCCTCGGCCGGGCGCCGGGCCCTGCCTGTGAATTTTATCTATATTCCATCAACGCTTGTCCGATACCGCGATCTCGCGGTGGATATCCTGGACCTTGGCGTTGTACTCCGCGATTTTATGGATGATCTCCTCCACGCTCTCCCGCACCAGGTAGTAGTCGTGGTTCATCATGGTGATTTTGGACTCGGGGATGCACTCGATGTGTTCAATCTGCTGGTGGTTCAACAAAAACTTGTCGTGATTTCTCTTTGTCAAAAGGATCATAAAGACCGCCCTTTCATGCCCCGCCGGGGCCGGAGGCCCCGGCGGGCAACTGTTTTTATTCAGCCGTTTGATAAGCGTTCCGCTCGGTGGTCAAAGCTTAAAAGAAGCCGCTATCAGCGCTTCATGTTCACCAGCTCTTCCAGCATGGAGTCGGTGACGGTGATGATGCGGGTGTTGGCCTGATAGCCCCGCTGGGTGGTGATCAGGGCGGAAATCTCCTCGGCCAGGTCCACGTTGGGCCCCTCCAGGAAGCCTGTCATCATCTTGGTGCCGCCGGTGCCGAGAATCGCGGTGCCCGCGGGGTAAACGGGTTTTCCGTCTTCCGCCGGGGTGCCGTCCTCATTGAGCGCTTGGCACATATAGCTGTTGACGTTCGTGATGCCCAGTTCCTTCTGTTTGCCGCCCAGCATGCAGACCCGCAGATCGCCCGCGCCCTCCTGGCACTGGTAGTAGGAGTCGCCCACGTGGGTGACGCCGTTGGGGTTGGAGACGCTGCCGATGGCCAGATATCCGATGATGACCGGCTCGTTTCCCTCCCGGCTGTAGCCGGTGATGGCTCCGCTGCCTTTGTCAATGCTGATGCTGGAGAACTCGGCCAGGTCCAGATCCTTCATTTTGGACTCGTCGTCGGTTGCTTCACCTGTAGAGGCGTCGACCCGGTTGGACTTATCCTGGGGCTTCACGGTATCCGTCAGGGGGCCCTTCACCACCGTGTCGCCGGCGTTTTCGCCCTGGTCCACGATGTCGGTGGGATAACGGATTTCATATTTGTAATCGGGCACCGCGATTTCGTTGCCGTCATCGTCCTCCTCGATTTTGGTAGTGGGAACCTTCTCCCAGCGGGGCTTGCGGATGGGAACCAGCTGGTCGCTGACAACGGGCTTGCCGTCTTCCATGCCGGTGACCAGGAAGCCGTAGACCGGGTTTCCGTTGCCGTCGCAGAGGTAGCCGTCGGCCTTGAACTGGAAGTCGCCCACCCGGGTGAGGGTCAGGGACTTGAGGCTGTTGGGGTCCGTGCCGTCAATGGACTTGGCCACCTCTTTGTCGCCCACCAGGAAGAAGCCGTCGCCGGTCAGGGCGCAGTCCATGGGGCTGCCGGGGTTATAGCTGGAGGAGGACATATTCAGATCGATGCTGCCCACTCTGGAGCCGTAGCCGATCTGGGAGGGGTTGATGCCGCCTATCACTTCGGTGCCGTTGCTTCCGCTGGTGTACATGCTGTACACGCTGTCCCGGAAGACGGTTCTTTGCTTTTTGTATCCTTCGGTGTTGACGTTGGCCACGTTGTTGCCGATTACGGAGAGCTTTTGCATGTGGGTCCGAAGACCCGCAATGGATGCGTACATTGATCCGGTCATAGGGAAATTGAACTCCTTTCGAATCCTTGGCGCCGCCTGGGCCCCGTCAGTCGGACGGAACCCAATGGCCTCCGAACGTCCGGTCCTGCCATCTGTTGTTACAGGAACACGGCGCCGTCGATATTGGTGAATACGCTGTCCTTCATTTCGTCCTGGGTGATGGCCGTAATGACCCGCCCATGGGGGACATTGATAATGAAGGCCTTTTCGGTGTCCATAGCCAGGATGTTCGTCGCGCCCTTGGCCTGGGCCCGCACCATGCTGCCTTTGATCTGGTCGATGAGGTCCGGGGTGATTTCGATGCCCCGCTCCTCTGCCCGGCTCATGGCATGCTTGGAGAATTGGACGTCCTGTCCGGCCCTGGTCAGCTCCGCCTGCAAAGCCATGGCGAAGCCGCCCGCAGCCGTCCGCTTCCCTGCGTCCGGTATCTGCTGGATTTGGCTCTGTCTAGCTACGCGTTCGATCATGGAAGGATCACCTCAGCCTTCGCCTTCTGTGGGTGCGCCGTTCTCCCCATTGTCCGGGGACTCCGTTCCGCCGCCGGGCTCTACGGGCTCGGTGGGCTTATTGGTTTCATCCGGTTTTTCGGTTTCACCGGGTTTGGTGGGGTCGGTGGGCTTATCGCCGTCCACCTTGTCGTCGTCCTCTTCCTCCGAGGGCTCCGGCAGCCGTCCGACGGCCATAATATCGCTGAGGTAGTAGTACTTGTCGTCGATGAAAATCACGGGCTGTCCATCCATCGTGCCGGTGGCGGTAACGGTGCCGACTACCTCCTGGAGCTTTCCTTCCTCGAGTTTGCCCACGGTGACTTCCTTGCCCACCAGGGACGCGGCGTAGTTCATCGTTACGGCGTCGGTCATGTTGACCATGGACTGGATCATCTGCATCTGCACCATTTGGTTCAGCATTTCCGAGGTATCCATGCTGTCGTCGATGCCCTGGTTCGTCATTTGGGTAATCATCAAGGTGATGAAATCCATCATGTCCAGGTCCATGTTGCTGCCTTTTTTCTTGATGGTGATTTCCGTGTCGCCCACTTTATGGGTTCCGTACAGGTTCCCGATATCGCTCATAAAATCGCTCATTGATTCACTCCCTTTCCGCGCTTATTCCCCGTCCAGGGGGATCAGTCCCAGCCGGAGCTGCTGGAGGAAATCCTCGCCGCTCGTCTGCTTGCGGCGCTGCTCCTGCTGTCTTTGCCGGTGCTGCTCCTGCTGCTGCTCATAGAGATCCTGCCGCTGGCTCTCCTCCTGACGGGGGACTTCCACCCGGACCTCCTGCTGGGCCTCCCGGCCGAGCAGCTGCTCCAGGCCAGCGGTGTTCTTGGACAGCAGATTCTGGGTTTCCCGGTTCTCGGCGTGCAGCTGGACCACCAGGCCGCCGTCCTTGCTCCAGGTCATCTCCACGGTAACCTTGCCCAGGTTCTCCGGGGTCAGCTGGATTTCCACACGGGTCTCGCCGTTTTGCAGGGCTTCCGCCAGCTTGGGCCCGATCTGCTTTTCCACGGGCTCCTGGGTTTCCGCGGCCTTGGGGGCCTCGCCCACCTTCACCGGGACGGCTTTCACGTCCTCAAAAACGGGGGCCTCGGTCTCCATGCCCTGGAATTCGGGGCCCTCCTCCGTGTCGGAGGCTTCCGTCTCCCGGACTTCGTCCTTGCCGGTCTCCACCTTGATTTCCACGGTCCGGCCCTCCGCCTCCTGAGAGGCTTCCGGGGTCTTGATGGTCTGGGGAAGCTCCTCCGCCAGGACCTTCTGGTCCGCCGCCGGGGCCTCGCCCTCCTCCACGGGGGCTTCCAGTACGGGCTGTTCCGCCTCCTGAGCCAAACCGCGCGTCTCCGGGGTCAGAAGCGTCTCCGCCGCCAGAGGGGCGATTTCGTCCGCGGCGGCCTCCGCCTGGACCTCCGGCGTCAGGGCCTGCTCCACAGGCACCACCGGATTTTGCAGCATCGCCATGGCCGCCAGGGCCATTTGATCCTCCAGCTCCTTTTGGCCCTTGGGTCCGGCCTGAACCGGAGTCTCCGTTTCCTGGAGCTTCTCCGCGTCCTGGGCCTCCTGGGGTTTTTGCGGGGTCTCCGCCTTCTCCGGCTTCGCGGGCTGCGGCGCGTCCGTCTGCTTTTGCTCCAGCAGCTTCTGGAAGCCGTCCTTCTGCGCGGAGGACTCTCCCTTCTTCGCCGGCGGGGCCGCCTGGGGAAGCTGAGTGTTTGCCAGCAAGGTGCTCATCAATTGTTCCATACGCTTGTTCACCTCCTCATTCATATAGAGTATCTATTTCCAAACGGCGCTCCCGCGCCGCGTGGAACCAAGTTACGAGGCCGCGTGGGCCCGGGTGGAGCTGACGAACTCCTCGATAAACAGCTCCTCGCTCTTGGCCTCCTCCTTGTGATAGGCCTCCAGCTTCTTCTCCTTGAGCTTTTCGATGGAGGAAGTCTCCTTTTTCGCCTCCACCATGGCCTCCCGGCGCTTCTCCGCCTCGGCCTCCAGCTCTTCCAGCTGTTTCGTCTCCCGCTGAATCTCCTGCTCGGCGGCCCGGAGGGCGCTTTGATACATCAGCGCCTCCGTCACCGGCATGCCCTCCAGCGCCCGGTCCCGGTAGTCCTCGTTGCAGTCCCGGTACTCCCGCCAGAGCTTTTCCAGCAGCTCCTCCTGGGCCCGGACCCGGGCCACGGCCTCGGCATGCTCCCCCTGGAGCACGCCCAAGACCTGTTCCTTGTAAGAAAGGACGGTATCCAAAGCGAACTTGAATTTCTTCACCGCGTGTTCTCCTTTGGTTCGGTTAGTTCAGGATTTGTTTCAGCTTTTCGATGCACTGGCTATAGCTGAAGGCCTCGTTGATGTCCTGGGTCAAAAAGGCGTTCACCGCGTCGATTTTGCTCAGGGCGTAGTCCAGGTTCCGGTTGGTTCCCGGCTTATAGGCGCCGATGGCCACCAGGTCCTGGTTCTTTTCGTAGGTGCTCAGGATATCCCGCAGCCGGGAAGCCAGCTGCCGGTGCTCCTGGTCCACGATTTCCACCATCAGCCGGGAAATGCTGGCGGAGACGTCGATGGCCGGATAGTGGTTGCTGTTGGCCAGGGCCCGGGAGAGGACGATGTGCCCGTCCAGGATGCCCCGGACCGTGTCCGCGATGGGCTCGTTGGTGTCGTCTCCCTCCACCAGCACGGTGTACACGCCGGTGATGGAGCCTTTATCGAAATTGCCGCTTCGCTCCAGGAGCTTGGGCATTTCCGCATACATGGAAGGGGTGTAGCCCCGGCTCACCGGCGGTTCGCCGATGGCAAGGCCAATTTCCCGCTGGGCCATGGCGAACCGGGTCAGGGAGTCCATCATAAGGAGGACGTCGTAGCCCTGGTCCCGGAAGTACTCGGCGATGCCCGTGGCCACGCTGGGGCACTTCATCCGCAGCATGGCGGGCTGGTCGGAGGTTGCCACCACCAATACGGAGCGGCGCATGCCCTCCTCGCCCAGGTCCTTCTGGACGAATTCCAGAACCTCGCGCCCCCGTTCGCCCACCAGGGCGATGACGTTGATGTCCGCCTTGACATTCTTCGCGATCATGCCCATCAGCGTGGATTTTCCCACGCCGGAGCCCGCGAAGATGCCGATGCGCTGGCCCTTGCCTATGGTAATCATGCCGTCTATGGCTTTAACTCCAAACTCCATCCGCTCCCGGATGGGGGGGCGGCGGAGGGGATTGATATAGGAACCGCCCACGCAGTAGGCGTCGCCGCCCTCGAAGGGGGGCTTGCCGTCTATGGGCTGGCCCATGGCGTTGATGATGCGGCCCCGGAGGAACTCCCCCACCCGCAGCGTCAGCTGCCGCCCGGTGTTTCGGACGAAGTTGCCCGCCGAGATGCCCGCCATGTCGGAATAGGGCATCAGCAGAATGTGGTCGTTCTTGAAGCCCACCACCTCGGCGGTGACCTGCCCGCCGGAATCGCCGTTGTAAATCCGGCAGATGTCGCCGACGGCCGCCCGGCCGCCGCTGGCCTCAATGGACATTCCGACAATATTCTCAATTTTCCCGGTCAGGCTGTAGGTCTCCGCGTTGTAGACCTGACGGATCATTTGCCGGAACATACATACTCCTTCTACACGCCGCCGCTGAAATTCAGGTTGCCGAAGCTGACGCCCTCTTCCACGGGCCCGGCGTCGGACAGCAGGGTTCGGATGTTGTTCATCTGTGTGGCGGCGCTGGCGTCCACAATTTCATCCGGGGTTTCGATGATGCAGGTGCCCGCCTCGTCGTCCGCCATGGGAATGATGCGCACCCGGTCCGAGAGGGCCGAGAGGGCGTTCATCAAAGAGGCGGGAACCTTGGAAAGGTGCTTGGCGTCGCATTCCGCGATATAGATATGGGCCCACTCCCGGCGCTTCCGCTTGTCGATGGCGGTTTGAATCATCCGGCAGATGACCTCGCTGCTGCTTTTCAGGCTGACGCAGACCACCTTTTCCGCAATGGCGATGGCAAGGTCCCGCAGCTCGTCTACGTTGTCTTCCATCTGGCGGTCCAGGGCGGTTCCGGCCCGCTCCAGGAATTTGTCAAAGTCCGCGGCCAGCTCCTCGGCCTGCCTCTGCTGGGCACGCTGGCCCTCTTGAAGGGCCTGGGTGGCCCCCTGGGCCAATCCCTCCGCCCGTCCGGCCTCCAGGCCGCTCTGGCGGGAGGACTCGAAAAGCTCCTGGGCCTTGATCTCCGCTTCCAGCCGGGCCTGGTCCAAAATCGCCTCGGCCCGGCGGTGCGCGTCCGCGATGATCTGCTCCGCCTGGATTTGGGCGAAGCTCACCGGGTCCGGTTCGGGCTCCGGTTCCGGTTCGGGCTCCGGGGCTTCCGCCTCTTCGCCCACCCGGACGTCCACCGCCGGCGGCGCCTCGCCGTCCTCCTCCTCAAGGGGGGGCGGCGGAACCCCGGCGGCCGTTTCCTCCTCCAAAACCAGCTCCTCCGCCTTGGGGAACTGGTAGGGCTCGGCCTTGGGACGCATGATGGATTTCCAAATACTAGGCAATGATATCGTCCTTTCCGCCCTTCAGGATGATGATTTCACCCTTCTCCTCCAGTCCGCGGATGATGCCGACGATGCGCTGCTGGGCCTCTTCCACGTCCTTCATGCGGACGTTGGATGTAATTTCCAAATCGTCCTTGATGCTCTGGGCCATGCGGGAGGACATGTTTGCAAACAGTTTGTTGGCAACCTCCGTGTTGGCGGCCTTGAGGGCCAGCACCAGGTCCCTGGGATCGCAGTCCCGGACAAAGCGTTGCACGGAGCGGTCGTCCATGGTGATGATGTCCTCGAAGACGAACATCCGCTTGCGGATCTCGTCCGCCAGGTCCGGGTCGGACAGGCCGTCGAAGATGTTTTTCTCGCTGGTCCGGTCCAGGTTGTTCATCACATCGGCCACATAGTCTATGCCGCCGACCTTGATGTTGGTATCCGTCATAATGTTGGAGAACCGGTTGTGCATTTCCGCCTCCACAATCTTGATGGCCGCCGGGGAGACGCTGTCCAGCTTGGCGATGCTCTCCACCACCTGGATCTGCTTTTTCTCCTCCAGCTGGGCCACCACGCCCGCCGCCTTGTCCGCGTCCACATAGGAGAGGACCAGGGCGATGGTCTGGGGCCGTTCGCCCCGCAGGGCGGAGAACAGGGACTTGACGTCCGCCTTGTCCATGAAGGCGAATTCCCGGTTTTTCAGGCTCTTGGTGACCTTGCCCAGGAGCTCCGCCGCCGCCTGCTCGCCATAGGCCTTCTCCAGGACGGCCCTGGCGTATTCCAAGCCGCCCTCGGTGACGGCCTTGTTGGTCAGGCACAGCTGGTAGAACTCGTTGAGAACGTCCTCCGTCTGCTGGGTGCTCAGCACGCCCAGGCGGGCCACCTCCAGGGTGAGCTGCTCGACCTCCTCGTCCTCCATGTACTTATAGACGAGAGACGCCTTCTCGGCTCCCAGGGCGATGATGACCGCCGCCGCCTTCTGGGCGGTGGACAGCTCCACCTGCTTTGCCGCCTGGGGGGCGGCCGCCACTGCCGTCTCAGCCATTGCCGTCGCCCCCTTTCAGCCAAACCTTGATCATCTGGGCCGCAATCTCCGGGTTGTCGCTGACGAACTGGCGGATGTCCTTGCGCAGCTCCATGCTCCGCTCCATCTCCAGGTCCATCACGTCGGCGCCGGTCCCGGGAATCTCGCCGTCCAGGCCCAGGCCGGCCGCCCGCATAAGGGCTTCCGCCTCTTCCCGCTGGCGGGCCTCCTCTTCCTCGCGCTTCTTCCGGTTCTTCCTGCGCAGCAGGAGAATGACGGTCAGCAGAATGATAAACAGCAGCAGCCCGACGCCCGCCGCAATCAGCACCCACACGGGTACCGCCGGCGCGGGAGGCGTCACTCCGGGCGCGATGCCCTGGTTGGGATCGAAGAAGTTCATGGCCACCACGGAGATCTTGCCGTCCAGGATTTCCTCGCCGGTGACGGGGTCCACCTCTCCCGCGATGCCCGCGGCCCGGGCCGTATGCTGGCGGATGCTCTCCACGTTGAAGTCCTCCGCCGCCCGGGCGTTGATGGAGACCGCCACGGAGCAGTCGGTCATTTTGACCGCCCCGTTGTTGTCGATGTTGATGGTGCTGTGGGTGTTGTCCCAGTCCGTCTGTTTGCTGACGTAGAGTCCCGTGTCGTCTTCCCGGACGGTCATTCCGGCCTCCACGGTCTCCCGCAGATCGCTGTTGACCTCCGTGCCCACCACGCCGCCGACGGTGCCGTCGCCGGGGCGGGAAATCCAGGCCTCGTCCCGCTCGGAGCCCTTGATGCCCTCTCCGTTGGTGGAGCCGTCCTGGGCGTACTCGGGGAGGATGGTCTCGTTCCGCACCTCGGTGGTGCGGTCCACTTCCACCTCGCAGGTGACGCCCACCCGGACGTTGTCCTCTCCGAAGAAGGGACTCAGCACGTTCATGACCTGGGTGCGGATGCGGTTTTCCATAGCCTGCTGGAGCTGCATCTTCAGCGCCGAGACCTCGCCGTTCAAGGCGTCCTCCGTCAAATAGACGTTGCCCAGCTTGTCTGAAATGCTGACGGACTCGATTTTGAGCCCCTGCACGCCGTGAGCCAGCAGATCCCGGATGGCCTCCGCCTGCCCGTCGGTGAGCATCTTGCCCTCCACCATGGTGACGCTGACGGCGGCCGTGGCCTCCACCACATTGCCGCTGTCCAGTATGTAGGCCCGGTTCTCTCCCGGCGTGATGAACACGTCCGCGTCCATCACGTCGGGGAAGTTGCGGATGGTGGCCGCCATGCTGTCCTGCAAATCCTGGAGCTTGGCGTATACCCGTTCCTCATTGGTGGAGAACGCGTTCATGTTCTCCATGTAGTAGTTTCCGGTCTGGTTCAGGTTCGCCATGAGGATGCGGGCCTTCAGCGCCGCCTCCTGCCCGGCGGGGACCATGACGGTGTTCCCGTCCTCCACCCGGTAATTCGTGACGCCCTGCTCGCTCAGGAAGGTCAGGATCTTGGACGCCTCGTCGTCACTCACCTGGGTGACCAGCACGGCGTAATCCTGCTTGTTCAGCGTCAAAGCGATGGCGGCGACCACAATCAGGGCCACCAGTACAGCGGCGATGACGAGCCATACCTTTTTTGATATCTTTTTCAGGCGTTCCCCCGTTTTGCTCAGAAACGCCCTGGCCTTTTCCTTCACGTCGTTCAACCGCTGTCACCTCCTTCTCTCCGCCGCGCCGCGGCGTCCTGTAGACATGTATAGACATGATTTATGCTGCCCTGGTCCTGGGGGCCGGGCAGCACGGGGAACTCCCCCGCCCGCCGGCCGCGCTTACAGGCTCATTCTGGTCAGCTCGGAATAGGCGTCCTGGGCCTTGTTCCGGAGCTGAATCAAAAAATCAACTGCCATCGCGCTTTTCGTGCCGGCGATCATCGCCATAGCGGGATTGTCCAGCTGGCCGGTGGCCAGCAGATATTGCGCTTCTCTCGCTTCCGCGTCCGTCTCTTTGACATTGTCAATGGCGGAGCGGAAAATCGTGCCGAAAATGCTCCCCTCCACGGAGGAGGAAGCGTCCTTGCCTTTTTGTTCTTTACCCGCGTTCAGCGGAGCCAGCGGGGTCAGCTTTTCCATCGGCGTCAGCATGACGAAAACCATCTCCTCTCTAAAACTCTCTGCGGCCCCTCACCGTCACTTGCCGATCTGGAGCGCGTCCGTCACCACGGTTTTCATGGTGTTGAACATGGTGACGTTGGAGCTGAAGGCCTGGGTGGCGGCCATGGCGTCGGCGATTTCCTTTACCATGTCCACATTGGGCATTTCCACATACCCGTCCTCGTTGGCGTCGGGGTGGGTGGGGTCATAGACCAGCTTCATGGGGGACGGGTCCTCCACAATCTGGGCCACCCGCACGCCGCCGGGAACCTGGTTGTTCGGCACCATGCCGGAGGAGGCCCGGGCCATGGCCCGGCGGAAGCCGTCCCGGCCGGTTTCGGCCTCGAAAACCACCATCTTCCTCCGGTAGGCCCCTTCGCCCTCTTCCACCCGGGTGGTGGTGGAGTTGGTCACGTTCTCCCCCACGATGTCCAGCCGCAGCTGCTGGGCCGTCATGCCGGAGGCCACAATGTTCATCGAACTCAAAAATGCCATAGGTCAAATTCTCCTCTGCTGTTCCATTCCCCGCCGGGCGTGTCCCGGCAGTCCTGTGCGGGGCCGGAGAATCCGGTCCCGTAATCGTTTGCTCTGCCTTCCGGCAGTCCTTATTCAGCAATGTGAAGCGGAAAAGCATCCGGCGGGAACTCCCGCCCGGATCGCCGCCGTTTCCTCACTGGCCCCGGATGGCGGTGCGCAGCGTGGTCAGTCCCGAGTTGATGGAGCTCATTACATAGCGCATCTGATAGGCGTTGCGGATGGCCTCCGACATTTGGGCGGTAACGTTGACGCCGTTGTCGTCCATCCGGGTCTGAACCGCCTGCTCCGTCACGCGGAAGGAGCTCCCCTCCAGCACTTCGCGCATCGACTTCACCGGAGCGGCCCCCCGGGAAGCCTGAAGCAGCTTGCTTTTCAGGCTCTCCTCAAACGTAACGATTTTCTCCCGGTAGCCGGGCGTTTCCGCGTTGGAAACGTTGTCCGCGATGGCGCTTTGTTTCGCCCACAGGTAGCCCAGGGACTTTTCCAGCATCAAAGAGGAGTTGCTCGACAGGAAATCCATGTGGTCTCACCCTCCAGTCATATCCCGTTTTTGGAAAAACGGCCCGAACCCGCCCCTTTCCTCCGGGCAAGACAAACGCGCGGGTTGTCGCCAAGGCGCGCGTTTTCCGGTTCGTATAAATGGCCCTCCATCCTATTCGGCGGAACGCCGTTTCATTCCGCCCGGCCCATGTCGTTTCTCCATTTTACATGTGCGTTTTGCAACACTAATTTCCGCCTACTTTAACAGGCAACCCTCATTATGAACTATTCTCCCAAAAAAATCAAGTACTTTTTTGCCGGGCACATCTTCCATTTTTAACAAAATCTCAACGATTTTCTCTAGTTTTGCCGCCTTCTCCAAAAATCCCCGCCTTTGTTGCGCCCCCTTTGGCGTCCCTTGACGGCTCTGACAATTTTTTGCCTCTTTTTTGTCATTATTTGTAGAAAACGCCGGTTTGCTTCCAAATAATAGAAGTGTCAAAATGACGGGGCAAGTACGTTTCTTTCCCCTTGGTTCCCCTCGGTTCGTTCTTGCTATTTTCAATTTTCTGTGGTAGAATCAGCATATTGTAACATGGCTGTTTTATGTCCCCTTCTTTTAGGGGGATCCGCCGCCGGCGGACAGGAACCCGAGGACAAGGAAGTGATCCCTTTTGAGTACGGAACAAAAGCAGAAAATTTTGATCGTGGACGACTCGGAGCTCAACCGCGCCATCCTGGCCGACATGCTGGACGACGAGTATGAGATCATCGAGGCCGAGGACGGACTGCAGGGCGTGGGCCTGCTCCAGCAGCGGGGGAGTGAAATTTCCCTGGTTCTCCTGGACATCGTCATGCCTCAGATGGACGGCTTCGGCGTCCTGGAGGTCATGGCCCAAAACCACTGGATCGAGGACATCCCCGTCATCATGATCTCCGCCGAAACCGGCTCCAGCCACATTGAGCGGGCCTATGAGCTGGGCGTCACCGATTTTATTTCCCGGCCCTTCGACGCGCTGATCGTCCACCGCCGGGTGGTCAATACCATCATGCTTTACGCCAAGCAAAAGCGCCTGGCCAACATGGTGGCGGATCAAATTTATGAAAACGAGCAGCGCAGCAGCCTGCTCATCGACATCCTCAGCCACATCGTGGAGTTCCGAAACGGCGAGAGCGGCCTCCACGTTCTCAATGTCCGCACCCTGACGGAGCTGATGCTGAACCACCTGGTCCAGAAGACGGAGCGCTACCAGCTCTCCCCCTCGGACATCTCCATGATCTGCACGGCCTCGGCCCTGCACGACATTGGAAAGATCTCCATCGACGAAAAGATCCTCAACAAGCCCGGCCGCTTCACCGACGAGGAATTCGCCGTCATGAAAACCCACTCCATGGCCGGGGCGGAAATGCTGGAAAACCTCCCCATCCACCAGGACGACCCGCTGGTGAAGGTGGCCTACGACATCTGCCGCTGGCATCACGAGCGCTGGGACGGCCGGGGCTATCCCGACGGGCTCCTGGGAGACGAGATTCCCATTGCCGCCCAGATTGTGGCCCTGGCGGACGTGTACGACGCCCTGACCTCCAAGCGGTGCTATAAGGATTCCTTCTCCCATGAGAAGGCGGTGGACATGATTCTGGCGGGCCAGTGCGGCGCCTTCAACCCCCTGCTGCTGGACTGCCTGCGGGAGCTGTCCCCGGATCTGCCCGCGCTGATGAGCGGCAGCAACTCCGTGGCCCAGCGGGACCGCCGGGAGATGCGCAACGTGGCCCAGGAGATCCGCCGCCATGAGGAGCTCACCGCCTCCGAGCGGACCCTTCAGCTTCTGGAGCACGAGCGGATGAAGTACAGCTTCTTCGCCGACATGAGCAAGGAGATCCAATTCGAGTTCACCGTCTCCCCGCCCATGATCACCCTTTCCAACTGGGGCGCGGAGCACCTGGGGCTGGAGGAAATCATCATGGACCCCTTCCACCAGCCGGACACGATGAACGTCATGGATCCCGCAGATACCCAAAACCTCGCCGACGCCCTGCGCAGCACCAGCCCGGACCTGCCGGTGGTGACCTACGACTGCAAGCTGAACTACAAGGGCGCCTGGCGCTGGACCCAGATTGTGGCCCGGGCCACCTGGTCCAGCGACGAGCCCCCCCGCTATACCGGCGCCATCGGAAAGGCCATCGACATCCACGACTCCCGGATGAAGCTGAACGCCCTGGAGCGCATGGCCTCCCACGACGCCCTCACCGGCCTTTTAAACCACGCCTACGCCAAAAAGCGCATCCTCGAGCGCATTGAGACCCGCCCCACCGCGTCCTACGCCTTGGTCATCTTCGACCTGGACCACTTCAAGTCCGCCAACGACACCTACGGCCACTCCTTCGGGGACCAGGTGCTGGTCCACCTGGCGGAGAAGCTCCGCCAGTGCATCCGGGGCGGCGACATCGCCGCCCGGGTGGGCGGGGACGAGTTCCTCATTTTCTTGGAGTATAAGGATGACGTGGACGCCGTTCTCTCCCGCATCTTCCAGTCTCTCTGCGGCCGGTTTGAGCAGTTCCCCCTCTCCGTCAGCATGGGCGCGGCCCTGACGGCCACGGTCCCCGGCGGCTACGACGCCCTGTTCCACGCGGCGGACGCGGCCCTCTACACCGTCAAGCGGGGCGGACGGGGCCAGTACCGTTTTTATGACGAGTCCATGCGCGACACCCTCTCCGTCATCTCCCCCATCGAGGACGGGCAGGACCCGGGGGAAGACGTTTTAAAATAAAGGAGGAGCATCCACATGACCTTACAGGAGTGCTACGCCGCCATGGGCGGCAACTATGAAGACGCCATCGGCCGCCTGCGCAGCGAACGGCTGGTCCAGAAATTCGTTTTGAAATTTTTGAGCGACGGCAGCTATGAGCTCCTCTGCCGCTCTTTGGAGGAGAAGAATTACGAGGAGGCCTTCCGGGCCGCCCACACCATCAAAGGCGTGTGCCAGAACCTGAGCATCGACAAGCTCCAGGCGTCCAGCAGCCGCCTCTGCGAATCTCTGCGGAACGGCTACACGCCGGAGTCCGACGCTCTGGCGGAGGAGGTGCGGGCGGATTACAGCCAGACCGCAGCCGCCATTGAAGCCTTCCAGAAAGAGAGCGCGGGATGAAAAAGCTTCTCAACAGCGCCACCCGCTTCCTCACCGTCAGCCTGGCGCTGATTCTCCTGCTGACGGTGTGCATCTTCTCCTTCCTGGCCTTTTTCATGAGCCGGAAAAGCGCCGAGACCATCAGCGCCGTGGGCACCACCTACATGACCGGCATGGGGGAAAAGGTCACCCAGCACTTCGCCACCACCATCGAGCTGCGTTTGTCCCAGGTGGACTCCCTGGTGGGGAGCATTCCCCCGGACAGCGCCTCCCCCTCCTCCCTGCGGGCGGAGCTGGCCCGCAACGCCAAGGCCCGGGACTTCGCGGCCCTGGCCTTCTACTCTCCCACCGGCGCGTTCGACATGATCTACGGCGACGAGCCCGTCCTGGCGGACCCGGACTCCTTCCTGGCCTCCATGAACAACGGGGACAAAAAGGTGGCCGTGGCCTCCATTGCCACAGGGCAGAAGGACGTGCTCCTGGGCGTCTCCGCCGAATACCTGATGGCGGACGGGACGACCTCCACCGCCCTGGTGGCCAGCCTCCCCGCCGACTACATCGCCGACACCCTCTCCCTGTACAGCGAGAACTCCCTGGTCTATTCCCACATCATCCGCCGGGACGGGTCCTTCGTCATCCGCAGCGGCGACGCCTTCCGGGAAAACTACTTCAACCGCATCCAGGCCCTCTTCGAGGAGCAGGGGGAAAGCGGGGAGCAGTACATCCGGGAGCTGGAGGCCGCCATGGATAAAGGCGAGGATTACTCCGCCCTCATGGTCTTCGGCAGCGAGCGGCGGCACCTCCAGTGCAACAAGCTGCCCTACTCCGAGTGGTACCTGGTGACGGTGCTGCCCTACGGCGAGCTGGACCAGGCCGTCAGCGACCTCAGCCACGCCTGGCTGTACCTGGTTTTCCTGGGCTGCGCCGTGGTGCTGCTGGCCCTGCTGCTGGTGTTCTGGCAGTATTTCCGGCTTCTCCGGGAGCAGATGGTGGAGCTGGAGGCCGCCCGGAAGGAGGCCGTCCACGCCAACAAAGCCAAGAGCGAATTCCTCTCCAACATGTCCCACGACATCCGGACCCCCATGAACGCCATTGTGGGCATGACGGCCATCGCCACCGCCAACATTGACGACAAGCAGCAGGTGCAAAACTGCCTGAAAAAAATCACCCTCTCCAGCCGCCACCTCCTGGGCCTTATCAACGACGTGCTGGACATGAGCAAAATCGAAAGCGGCAAGCTGACGCTGAACATGGACCAGATCTCCCTCCGGGAGGTGATGGACAGCATCGTCAGCATCGCCCAGCCCCAGGTCCGCTCCAAGCACCAGCAGTTTGACGTGTTCATCCACGACATCTCCACGGAGAATGTCTGCTGCGACAGCGTGCGGCTGAACCAGGTCCTTCTAAACATCCTGGGCAACGCCATGAAGTTCACCCCCGACGGCGGACTCATCCAGGTCTCCCTCTATGAGGAGAACTCCCCCAAGGGAGAGGATTACGTCCGCACCCACATCCTGGTGAAGGACAACGGCATCGGCATGACCCCGGAGTTCAAGGCCAAGATCTTCGAGTCCTTCGTCCGGGAGGACAGCGCCCGGGTCCGCCGGACCGAGGGCTCCGGCCTGGGCATGGCCATTACCAAGTACATCGTGGACACCATGGGCGGCACCATCGAGGTGGAAAGCGAGCTGGGCAAGGGCAGCGAGTTCCACGTCACCCTGGACCTGGAGCGGGCCGAGACCCCGGAGGAGGAGATGATCCTTCCCGAGTGGAACATCCTGGTGGTGGACGACGACCGGCAGCTGTGCGAGAGCACCGCCGCCTCCCTGAAATCCATCGGCGTGAAGGCCGACTGGACTTTGAACGCGGAGGGCGCCCTGGAGATGCTGGACCGGCGGGCCAAGGCCCGGGACCACTACCACATCATCCTCCTGGACTGGAAGCTGCCGGACATGGACGGCATCAGCGCCGCCAAGGAGATCCGCCGCCGCTTCGGCGACGAGACTCCCATCATGCTGATCTCCGCCTACGACTGGAGCGAAATCGAGTCGGAGGCCAAGCAGGCGGGCATCACCGGCTTCATTTCCAAGCCCCTGTTCCGCTCCACCCTCTTCTACGGGCTCAAGCCCTTTATCAACGACGCCAGCGCCGCCGCCGAACAGCTCCATGAGGAGAAATACGCCGACTTCACCGGCCGCCACATCCTCCTGGCGGAGGACAACGACCTGAACTGGGAGATTGCCAACGAGCTTTTGTCCGACCTGGGGATGGAGCTGGACTGGGCGGAAAACGGCCGCATCTGCGTGGACAAGTTCGAGGCGTCCCCCGTGGGCTTCTACGACGCGGTGCTGATGGACCTCCGGATGCCGGTGATGACGGGCTACGAGGCTACGGAGGCCATCCGCAACATGGACAGGCCCGACAAAGACATTCCCATCATTGCCATGACCGCCGACGCGTTCTCGGAGGACATCAAAAAATGCCTGGACGCGGGCATGAACGCCCACGTCGCCAAACCCATCGACATCCGGGAGGTCTCCCGGCTGCTGGAAAAATTCATTCACGAGCGCCGCTGACGCGGCAAAAAGGCGGCGGGGAAGCTTCCCCGCCGCCTTGGCGTTTTCTCTGTTCAGCACTCCGCGGTTTCTCCGGCGGTTTCCGTGGAATCCGCCGTCTCTCCGCCGGAGCCGTCCTCCTCCTCTTCCTCCAGAACAGATTCCCACTCCTTGGGTTTCTCCTTGGGCACCCGGCAGGCCAGGGCCAGCTTGTACCCCTCCGGGTCAGCCTCCATCAAAAACTGCTCGTCCTGGGGCGGCACCTTGTCGCCCTTTATGATGCGGGAGGCGATCTTCCGGCACTTCTCCATAACGTCCAGGGACTTGGAGAGCATTTCCAGCTCCCCGTTCTTCTGCCGTTTGGCCTCCAGCCGCTTCCGCTCCTCCTCCATGCTCTGCCGGTCCATCTCCCGGAGGAAGGCCAGCGCCGCCTGGGACCAGTCGGCCTTGTCGCTTCCCGTCCGTTTGGGGGCCGCCCCCATTCCGGCGGGCTGCTTCTCCGCCCGGGGTTCGTTCTTCACGGCCTGTGCGGCCCGCCGCTGCCGTCCGTTCACGCTGAGCTCCATGGTCCGCCCTCCCTTGCCTTATCTCAGTTATCCGTCCCGCCCTTCGGCTTCTTATGTCAACGATAACATAGAATCCGAAGAAAAACAATCCCTTTTCCTTGTGAAATCTTCCACTTCCCTTTCCCTCCCGAGTATGATATCATCTTCCTGTCTAAAATAAGTCATACCTTTTTATTTTACAAAGGAGGGCCCCGCCATGCACGTTCCGTCCGACATTGAGATCGCCCAGTCCTGCCAGATGCACCCCATCGGGGAGATTGCCGCCGCCGCCGGGGTGGACCCCCAATACCTGGAACTCTATGGAAACTACAAGGCCAAGGTGGACCCCCGCCTCCTCCGGGAGAGCCGGCGGGGCGACGGGAAGCTGATTCTCGTCACCGCCATCAACCCCACCCCCGCCGGGGAGGGGAAAACCACCACCACCGTGGGCCTGGCCGACGCCCTCCGCCGCCTGGGAAAGAGCGTCCTGGTGGCCCTGCGGGAGCCCTCCCTGGGCCCCGTCTTCGGCGTGAAGGGCGGCGCGGCCGGGGGAGGCTACGCCCAGGTGGTGCCTATGGAGGACATCAACCTCCACTTCACCGGGGACTTCCATGCCATCGGCGCGGCCAACAACCTCTGCGCCGCCATGCTGGACAACCACATTCAGCAGGGGAACGCCCTGGGAATCGACGTGAAGAAAATCACCTGGAAGCGCTGCGTGGACATGAACGACCGCCAGCTTCGCAATATTGTGGACGGCCTGGGAGGCCGGATGCAGGGCGTTCCCCGGGAGGACGGCTTTGACATCACGGTAGCCAGCGAGATTATGGCGGTCCTGTGCCTTTCCAGCGGCATTCTGGACCTGAAAGAGCGCCTTGGCCGGATGGTGGTGGCCTACACCTGCGACGGCAAGCCCGTCACCGCCCACGACCTGAAAGCCGAGGGGGCCATGGCGGCCCTCTTAAAGGACGCCCTCAAGCCCAACCTGGTCCAGACTCTGGAGGGCACCCCCGCCTTTATCCACGGCGGGCCCTTCGCCAACATCGCCCACGGCTGCAACTCCGTCATGGCCACGCGGCTGGCCATGCGCCTGGCGGACTACGCCGTCACCGAGGCGGGCTTCGGCGCGGACCTGGGGGCGGAGAAATTCCTGGACATCAAGTGCCGCCTGGCGGGGCTCAAGCCCTCCGCCGTGGTGGTGGTGGCTACCGTCCGGGCGCTGAAAAACCACGGCGGCGTCCCCAAGGCGGAGCTGAACGCCGAGAATCTGGAGGCCCTGGAGAAGGGGCTTCCCAACCTCCTCCAGCATGTGGACAACATCAAAAACGTCTATGGCCTGCCCTGTGTCGTGGCCATCAACGCCTTCCCCACGGACACCGCCGCCGAGCTGAAGCTGGTGGAGGACAAGTGCCGGGCCCTGGGCGTGAACGCGGCCCTCAGCGAGGTCTGGGCCAAGGGCGGCGAGGGCGGCACGCTTCTTGCCGAAGAGGTCCTGCGCCTCTGCGATGAGCCCAACGACTTCCGCTTTGCCTATGATACCGAGGACACGATTGAAAACAAAATCAACGCCATCGCAAAAAAGGTCTACCGCGCCGGCGGGGCCGTCCTGACCCCCGCCGCCAAGAAGCAGCTCGCGGAGCTGGAGGCTCTGGGCTTCGGCAAGCTCCCCGTCTGCATGGCGAAAACCCAGTACAGCTTTTCCGACGACCCGGCCCTGCTGGGGGCTCCCAAGGGCTTCACCATTACGGTGCGGAACCTGAAGGTAAGCGCCGGGGCGGGCTTCCTGGTGGCCCTGACCGGGGACATCATGACCATGCCGGGCCTGCCCAAGGTCCCCGCCGCCGAGAAGATCGACGTGGACGAGAACGGCAAAATCACCGGCCTATTCTAAGTTGCTTTGGAAATGCTCATATAGAAGGAGAATGGCCTGAGCAGGGGCTCAGGCCCCACAACCAAGTCCCTGCTCCTCTTGGAGCGGAAGCATTGCGGGCCTTTGAAAGGAGTAGAACCTTGCATTACCTTGCCCCCAAGGAATTTTTGGATCGTTATGCCGCCGGAGGGACGGCCAAGACGCAAAAGAGCGCCGGGAAGCTCCTGGCCCTCTCCCTGCTGGCCGGGGCCCTCATCGCCCTGGGCTGCGCCGCCACCAACACGGCGGTTCACGGCATGGAAAACGCGGGCCTTGCCCGGACCGTCTCCGGTCTCCTCTTCCCCCTCGGCCTGTGCATGGTCATCGTCACCGGGGCGGAGCTCTTCACCGGGAACAGCCTGCTGGTTCTCTCCCTGCTGGAGAGAAAATGCACCCTCTCCGGCCTTTTGCGGAACTGGGCCCTGGTCTACCTGGGGAATTTCCTGGGGGCCCTTCTGGCGGCGGCGGGCTGCGTCTTTTTCGGGCAGCTGAACTACTCCGCCGGAGGGCTGGCGGTCTACACCATCCGCCTTGCCGCCGGGAAGTGCGCCCTGCCGTTTCTAAGCGGCTTTGGGCTGGGGATTTTCTGCAACGTCCTGGTGTGCCTGGGAGTGCTGCTGGCCCTCTCCGCCCAGGACGCGGCGGGCCGCTTCATGGGAGCTTTTATCCCGGTTTGCTACTTCGTCCTCTGCGGCTTTGAGCACTGCGTGGCGAACATGTACTACATCGCCGCCGGGCTTCTGGCGGTGCGGAATCCCCAGTACCTCCAGCTGGCCCAAGAGGCCGGTGTGGACCTTTCCGCCCTGACCGTTCCCAATTTCCTCCTGGGCAACCTCCTCCCCGTCACCCTGGGGAATATCCTGGGGGGCGCGGGACTGGCTGCGCTGCTCTGGTACGCGCATTTGAAGAAGGACTGAACAAACACCGAGCCGGGAGGCGGCGCCTCCCGGCTCGGTGTTTTTACTGGGCGACGGAGACGCCTCCCTGCTCCAAATCCGTCCGCGCAACCACATTCCTGTCCTCGTCATAGCCCACGGCGACGACCCGGAGGCCGGTGGGGTACTCGCTCCAATCCACCAGGTTGGCCTCAAACAGGAAATAGAGCCGTCCGTCCTTCTCCATCCAGCCGCTGTCGCCCCGATGAATCCCGTAATTGCCGTGGGCCCGGCCGATCCGTTCCTCTCCCCGGGGGTCGTCCGGGCGCATGAAATAGACCTCCAGCCAGGCGATCTCCGGGTCGTCCACCCTGCCGAACACATAGAACCGGCCCGCCTTTTCCATCCGTACAAAGCTCCACCAGCCGCCGTGGATGGGACCCTCCGCCCCGCAGTCCACCGGCACGCCATAGAGCTCCGTCCAGCCGTAAAACGACAGGCGGACCGCGCTGAGCATGGTGACATTCTCGTTTTCCGTCAGATAGACCAGGCCGGTTTTGTAAATCTCCGGGACCCAGTCCCGGCAGACCACCGCCGTCCGGCCCGTGCCTGTCCGCTCCTCGATGTGCCGGAGGGCCTGAATGGGGAACAGGAGGCCGATGAGGAAAATCCGGTTCGCCAGAAGCACCGCCGCCGCCGCGATGAGAACCCGGCGGAGGCTTCTTTTTCTCCGGGAGGACAGCCGTCCCTTTTTCTCTTTCTTCATGCCGTCTCCTCCCCTCCCGGCAGGGGGATTTCCAGCCGGACAGTCTCCCCGATAGCCCGGTACTCCCAGGCCACATGGGTATCCCCCGGCTCCACCGGGGTCCACCGGACGGCGTACTCCGCCCCGTAATTTCCACTGCCCCCGGCGCTGGTCCCCGTCCCGCCCCGCTCGTTCCACAGCTCACTCCGGCTGGCCAGCCCATCCGCCGCGATGCCGAAGGGCAGCCGGTCATACATACAGGCCAGCACCATGGCCGCCCGCTGTCCGTCTTTCTCCCCCACGTACACCTGGTAAATCCGCAGGATATCGTTTCCAACCTCCGCCCGGATGTCCAACGCTTCCTCGGCTTCCACGTCTTTCAGACCGCCGATGGAACTGGCCGTCGACGGGCAAATTCGGGCCTCCAGACTGCTCCAGACATTGGACAGCATCCCAAACCCCAGCAGGGCCTGGATACACATCACCACGGTCAACGCTACCGCTGCCCGGCCAATCCACAGCCAGCCCCTTCCCCGGTACTGCCTGGCCATCTCCCGGCCAATCTCCGCCGGGTCCCCCATGGCCTCCAGGCACCGCTCTTCCGCCAACTCCGCATCCCAGCCCATCTCCAAAAGGGCCTCCATCCGGTCCTCCACATGCTCCTCCAGCTCCCGGCGGACGTTCTCCCGCTCCTGGGCCGTCAGCCGCCCCAGGGGCGAGAGCACCTGGTCCAAAAACTCCTGCCGGGTCATACGGCCTCCGCGCCGCCCCGCAGCACGTCGTTCACCGCCCCGGAATACCGCCTCCAGGCGGCCTCCTCCTCCCGGAGGGCCCCCTGGCCCTTCCGGGTGAGGTGGTAGTATTTCCGCTCCCGCCCCGTGGGGGCCTGCTTCCGGTAGGCCTCCACAAAGCCCTCCTGCTCCAGCCCGTGGAGCACCGGATACAGCGTCCCCTCCTTCATGTCGAAGGTGTGGTTGGACCGCCGGGCCAGCTCCACAATCATCTGATACCCGTACATATCCTCCCCCGCCAGCAATGAAAGCGCCAGCAGCCGGGTATGCTCAATGGCCTGTTTCTTCATCGCGTCCGCCTCCTGATACCTAGAATTTCTATGCTTATTATACATAGTATTTCTAGGTATGTCAAGCCCCTGGAAAAAACTCTGTCCATCTTTTGAAATCTGTGCTATAATCTCCCCATGAACGAAAACGCTATGACATTATCGCGGCTCCCGCCGCCGCTGCTGGCCTGGTACCGGGCCAGCGCCCGGGACCTTCCCTGGCGGAAAACCCGGGACCCCTACCGGGTCTGGGTCTCAGAGATTATGCTCCAGCAGACCCGGGTGGCGGCGGTGCTGGGCTACTACGCCCGGTTTCTGGAGGCCTTCCCCACGGTGGAGGCCCTGGCCTCCGCGCCGGAGGAGCACCTGATGAAGCTCTGGGAGGGCCTGGGCTACTACAGCCGGGCCCGGAACCTCCAAAAGGCCGCCAAGCTGGCGGTGGAACGGGGCGGCTTTCCCGACACTTACGAAGGGCTTCTGGAGCTCCCCGGTATCGGGGACTACACCGCCGCCGCCATCGCCTCCGCGGCCTTTGCCCGGCGGGAAGCGGCGGTGGACGGCAACGTCCTCCGGGTTGTCACCCGCCTGACGGACGACCACAGCGACGTTGCCCTCCCTCAGACGAAAAAAGCCATCCGCTCCCAGGTCCAGAATATTTTCCCGGAAGCCAAGGCGGACACGCGGATTTTCAACCAGTCCCTCATGGAGCTGGGGGCCACGGTCTGCGTGCCGAACGGCCCGCCGAAATGCCTCCTCTGCCCCGTCCGGGACCTCTGCCTGGGCCGGGCCCGGGGCACGGCGGAAAGCCTGCCGGTAAAGGCCCCGAAAAAGTCCCGCCGGGTGGAGGACAAGACGGTGTTCCTCCTCCTCCGGGAGGGCCGCGCGGCCCTGCGGAAGCGCCCGGCCTCCGGATTGCTGGCGGGGCTGTGGGAGTTTCCCAACGTGGAAAGCGCCCTGGACGAGCCCGCCGCCGCGGTCGCGGTCCGGGCCTGGGGCCTGGAGCCGCTCGCCTGGAAACGCCGCCTGACGGCGAAGCACATTTTCAGCCACGTAGAATGGCACATGACCGGCTACGCCCTGGAGGTTTCCGGGGACGGGCCGGAGGATTTCACCTGGGTGGATACCCTGGAGCGTCACGCCGTCCCCTCGGCCTTCTCCCGCTTCACGGAGGAGGTCCGGCGGGAACTGGAGGAATAGGAGGAACCGTATGCCATTCTGGAAACAGAGCGAGGACCCCTGGGACCAAAAACCGGACAAGCCCCGCCGGGAGCCCAAGGAGCCGCAAGCAAACCTCCTTGACAGCCTGAAAACCTGGAACGAGGAGCGCAAAGCCAAAGCGAAAGAAAAGGAGGAGGCTAAGCGCCTTCCCCCGGAGCCCTGTCCCTGGTGCGGGAAGGAGATGGAGCAAGGCTATATGCTCGGTGGACGGGGTTCTGTCAGCTGGTACCCTGGTATTTACAAAACGGATTTTCTTCGAGGTGTGGACAGCGCTGGCAGAATTGACGTGCAGGACGAGGGCAGCATCTGGAGCGGCCTATATAAAACCACCTGGCTCTGCCGGGACTGCAAAAAAGCGGTTTTCAACATGCCGGACCCGCCGGAGGACTACAGCCCCTTCGCCGCCCCGGCGGAAACGGAAGAAACGAAAGAGGAGGAAGAGAGCGAGGAATAATCTGCCGAATTCCATCGCTTTTTGTATATTTATGGCACAATTATACTTTAAGTATGGGGCCATGGGCTCCAGCAAGTCCGCCAACGCCCTGATGGCCCGCTTCAACTACGAGGAGCGGGGCCAGAAGGCCCTGATGGTCAAGCCCCGGCTGGACGCCCGGGACGGGGAGCACATGGTCTATTCCCGCATTGGGCTGAAATACCCCTGCGTGTACTTTGACGAGATGCAGGAGATGACCGCCATGGAGCTCCAGCAAAACGCCTGCATCATTGTGGACGAAGCCCAGTTCCTCACCAAGGAAGAGGTCATGTACCTGGTGGATCTGGTGGACCGGCTGGACATCCCCGTCCTGTGCTACGGCCTCCGGGCGGACTTCAAGGGGGATCTGTTCCCCGGCAGCTATCAGCTCCTGGTCATGGCGGACAAAATCGAGGAGGTCAAGACCATCTGCTGGTGCGGCAAAAAAGCCACCTTCAACGCCCGCTTTGACGAAAACGGCAAGGTCCTCAAGGAGGGGGAGCAGGTGGTCCTGGGGGCCAACGACAAATACATCGGCCTCTGCCGCCGCCATTGGATGGAGGGGAATTTGGGACCGGACTTTGACGTGGAGGCCCTATGACCTGCGCCCTCTGTCCCCGGGCCTGCCGGGCAGAGCGGACCCCGGACCGCTCCGGCGGCGTATGTGGCATGCCGTCGGAGCCTGTGGTGGCCCGGGCGATGCTCCACCAGTGGGAGGAGCCCTGCCTCGTCGGGGAGCACGGGGCGGGAGCCGTTTTTTTCTCCGGCTGCAATCTCCGCTGCGCCTACTGCCAGAATAAGCCCATCTCCCAGGGCGGCGTGGGGAAGCCCGTTTCCGTCTCCCGCCTCCGGGAAATCTTCCGGGAGCTCATCGCCGGAGGGGCGGCCTGCCTGGACCTGGTGACCCCCACCCACTTCGCCCCCGCTATTTTAGAGGCCCTGGGGGACGGGCCCTGGCCCGTCCCGGTGGTGTGGAACTGCGGGGGCTATGAAAGCGTCCCCACCCTGCGGCCCCTGGCGGGAAAGGTCCAGATCTACCTGCCGGACCTGAAATACGCCCTCCCCGGCCCCGCCGGGAAATACTCCGCCGCCCCGGACTATTTTGACCGCGCCGCCCCGGCCATTTTGGAGATGTTCCGCCAGACGGGGCCTTACCGCATGGAAAACGGCGCGCTCAAATCCGGCGTGCTGATCCGCCACCTGCTGCTCCCTGGGGAGCTGGAGAATACCCGCCGCTGCATCGACTGGGTGTCGGAAGCCTTCCGCCCCGGGGAGGTGCTGTTCTCCCTCATGAGCCAGTACACCCCCCAGCCCGGGGCCTCCGGGAATCTCAGCCGCCATGTGACGAGGGCGGAGTACCGGGCGGCGGCGGAATACATGGAAAACTGCGGCATCGCGGACGGCTACACCCAGGAGCGCACCTCCGCCAGGGAGGAGTACACCCCGGATTTTGACCTGTCGGGAATATAAAACAAAAAGTCCCGTGAGCATTGCTCACGGGACTTTTATGTATCCCTTATGAATTACTCCTCGGGGACGATGGCGCCGTTGGGGCAGGTGTCGCTGCAAGAACCGCAGTCCAGGCAGGCGGCAGCGTCGATGACGTAGGAATCATCGCCCTGGCTGATGGCGCCGGCGGGGCAGGCGTCAGAGCAGGCGCCGCAGCTCACACAGGCAGAAGTGATCTTATAGGCCATGGGTTGCACCTCCATTAGAATTGTATTCCCATTGTAGCATACTCTCGAAAAAAAGCAAGAGCTTTGTGAAACCCCTGACGGAAAATTTTTACTTCCCCTGTTCACACTTTGTTTTCACAAACGTCAAAGAACGTCAAAGATTTCCTCTTGACATTTCTCCGGCAGATGGTATACTAACATCATCCAAAACATCAAAGATAGTCAAAGTCAAACGAGGAGGCGTACCCATGGGGATTTCCGATTTAATTGCCGGCTTCCTTCAAGAATGCCTGGACGAGACGGGAGACGGCGTGCTGGAGGTCCAGCGGGGCGAGCTGGCCCAGCGGTTCAACTGCGTGCCCAGCCAGATCAACTACGTCATGTCCACCCGCTTCTCCCCCGAGCGGGGCTATATCGTGGAGAGCCGCCGGGGCGGCAACGGGTATATCCGCATCACCCGGGTCCAGGTGGACCGGGAGACCCTTTTGATGCACGTCATCAACTCCCTGGGCGATCGGGTGGACCTGCCCTCCGCCCGGGCCATCCTGGGGAACCTGGCGGAGGCCGGGGCCCTGCCGGAGGGCCTGGCCCGGACGCTGCTGGCCGCCGTGGGAGACAAGGCCCTGGGGGCCGTGCCCCGGGACCTCCGGGACCAGGTCCGGGCGGACGTTTTGAAAAACGTCCTGATTCTCCAGGTCTAGCGGGGCATAAACTGAAATAGTCCCACCTTTTAAATTGTCCATCAAAACATTTTCCGTATATAGGAGGTTTTTATTATGAAATGCGAAAATTGTGGCAAGAATGAAGTCACCTTTGTTTACCAGAGCAACGTCAACGGCCAGATTACCGAGAAGCACCTGTGCAGCGAATGCGCCGAACGGCTGGGCTACACCCAGCGCCTGGCCGCCCAGAGCCAGCGGATGATGCGGGGCCTCTTCGGCGGCGGGCTGTTCGACGACTTCTTCACCCCCGTCCCCTCCCTGCTGAGCCGGATGAACCGTATGCTGGAGGACCCCTTTGACGACTTCTTCGCCGACATGCCCGCCCTGGGCGCCCCGGCGGAGGCGAAGCAGGAAGCTCCCAAGGCCCAGGAGGCCCTGCTGGAGCAGGAGGAGCAAAACGAGATTTCCAGAAAGCGGCAGCTCAACGCCCTGCGGATGGAGATGCAAAAGGCCGTCCAGGAGGAGAACTTCGAGCGGGCGGCGGAGCTCCGGGACCAGATCCACAGCCTGGAACAGAACTGAACCACCCGACTGCACGAAAGGAAGTGTCTTGCACATGAATGAGAAAAAATTCAGCCCCGGCGCGGAGGAGTCCCTCCGCCTCAGCCAGGAGGCCGCGGGAGAGCTGGGCCACGGCTACGTCGGCACGGAGCACCTGCTTCTGGGGCTCATCCGGGAGGACCAGGGCACCGCCCACGACGTCCTCCTGGAATCCGGGCTCACCGACGACATGATCGTCCAAATCATCAAGCGCAGCGTCGGCGCGGGCCTCCCCGGCGGGAACCCCGCCCAGGGCCTGACCCCCCGGGCCCGCCGGGTGGTGGAGATTGCCGTGGAGGACGCCGTCCGGGGCGGCAGCCCCTATGTGGGCACGGAGCACCTGCTGGCGGGCCTCCTCCGGGAGGGGAACAACATGGCGGTCCGCATCCTCCGCACCGCCGGGGTGGACGCCCGGCCCCTCTACGCCGCCCTGATGCAGAAGCTGAACCAGCGGCCCCAGAGCCGCCAGCCCGCCGCCCCCCGGGACGACCGGGGCCCCTCCTCCGGCGGGGCTAGCGGGAGCGGGAAGACCCTCCGGGAGTTCACCCGGGACCTGACCGCCGACGCCCGGAACGGCAAGCTGGACCCCGTGGTGGGCCGGGACGACGAGATCCAGCGGGTCATCCAGATCCTCTCCCGCCGGACGAAGAACAATCCCTGCCTCATCGGCGAGCCCGGCGTGGGCAAAACCGCCATTGCCGAGGGCCTGGCCCGGAAAATTGCGATGGGGGACGTGCCCGAGGATTTGCTGGACAAGCGCATCCTCTCTCTGGACCTCTCCGGCATGGTGGCGGGGACCAAGTACCGGGGCGAGTTTGAAGAGCGCATCAAAAAGGCCCTGGACGAGGTGAAGAAGTCCGGGGACGTGATCCTCTTCATCGACGAGCTCCACACCATCGTGGGGGCAGGGTCTGCCGAGGGGGCCGTGGACGCCGCCAACATCATCAAGCCCGCCCTGGGCCGGGGAGAAATCCGCTGTCTCGGGGCCACCACCCTGAACGAGTACCGGAAGTATATCGAGAAGGACGCCGCCCTGGAGCGCCGCTTCCAGCCCGTCCAGGTGGGCGAGCCCAGCCAGGAGGCCAGCCTGGAGATTTTGAAGGGCCTCCGGGAGAAGTACGAGCAGCACCACAAGCTTCAGCTCACTGACGAGGCCCTGGAGGCCGCCGTCTCCCTCTCCGCCCGGTATATCTCCGACCGCTTCCTGCCCGACAAGGCCATTGACCTGATGGACGAGGCCGCGTCCAGGGTCCGCATGGAGGAGGAGGAAATTTCCCCGGAGCTGAAATCCCTGGAGGAGAAAATCGCCGCCCTGGCCAAGGACAAGGACGCCGCCATCCAGCGTCAGGACTATGAGACCGCCGCCCAGCTCCGGGACATTGAGAGCAACTACCGGGACCAGGTGGAGCAGGAGCGGGAGAAGCGGCGCTCCAGCCCCCGGCAGCACCGCCCCGTCACGGCGGAGGACATTGCCGCCGTGGTGGCGGGCTGGACGGGCATCCCCGTCACCCGCCTGACGGAGGACGAGGGCAGCCGCCTTCTTCGGATGGAGGAGATTCTCCACAAGCGGGTGGTGGGCCAGGACGAGGCCGTGAAGGCCGTGGCCCGGGCCATCCGCCGGGGCCGGGTGGGGCTGAAGGACCCCAAGCGGCCCACGGGCTCCTTCCTGTTCCTGGGCCCCACGGGCGTGGGCAAGACGGAGCTGTGCAAGTCCCTGGCGGAGGCCATGTTCGGCGACGAGAGCGCCATCATCCGCATCGACATGTCGGAGTATATGGAGCGCCACACCGTCTCCCGCCTCATCGGCTCCCCCCCGGGCTATGTGGGCCACGAGGAGGGCGGCCAGCTCACCGAGCGGGTCCGGCGCAAGCCCTATTCCGTGGTCCTCTTCGACGAGATTGAGAAGGCCCACGAGGACGTGTGGAACATCCTCCTCCAGATTCTGGACGACGGACGGATTACGGACTCCCAGGGCCGGACGGTGGACTTCAAAAACACGGTCATCGTCATGACCAGCAACATCGGGGCCAAGAGCCTGACCACCGCCGGGACCCGCCTGGGCTTCAACTCCGGCGAACCGGCGGCGGACGACGAGGAGAAGAAGTTCCTCCAGGCCAAGGAAACCGTCATGGCGGAGCTCCGCCAGACCTTCCGGCCGGAGTTTTTGAACCGCATCGACGATATCATCGTCTTCCGCGCCCTGACGGAGGCGGACATCCACGAGGTGGCCCGCCGGATGCTGGAAACCGTCTCCGCCCGGATGGAGTCCATGGGCCTACACCTCAGCGCCTCCGACGAGGCGGTGGCGGAGCTGGTCCGGGAGGGCTACGACCCGAAATACGGCGCCCGGCCCCTGCGCCGCTGCATCCAGAGCAAGGTGGAGGACGCCGTGGCGGAGCGGATGCTGGACGGCACCCTCAAGGAGGGGGACACCGCCGCCCTCACCGTAGAGGACAGCAAGCTGCTGGTGAGCAAGGAGGAAATACCCGCCTGAACAAAATCAACGGCCCCGCCGTTCCGGCGGGGCCTTGCGCTGTTCTCAATACTTTTTCACAAACCGGGAAATCAGCGCCCGGCAGGTCACCATGCGGATGCAGGCGTAAAAGGCCTCCGCCTCCGCCGTGCCTTGGCCCACGGTGGTTGCGTTCTGGGCGTCCTCCTCCGTCTCCCAGAGGACGAAGTCCGTCCAGGTCTCGTCCTGCACATAGTGCTCCCAGGAGAGAAAGCCCTTGGCCTTGGAAATCACCGCGTCGTGGAGCGCCTGGGTCCGCTCCATGAACTCCTCCGGGGTCACGGTCTTTTTGAGCTTGTAGGAAAAAATCCACGCTGTTTTCGCCATACATGTTTCCTTTCCGCGTTTCGCCAAATGGTTGGATGGTACCGCCCAGACAGTCCGGTCCTAGAGGTTCCCGAGAAAATAGAAGCCCGCCAGGCCCCACAGGGCCAGATCGGCCACGCCCACCAAAACCAGCAGCACCGTCAGCACCGTCAGCGCGGGCCCGTCCTTTTTCTTGGGCTTCTCAGCCGGGACAGGCGCCGCCTGTGGGGGGGCCTCCGGTTTTGGATCTTCTTGTTTTGGAGCCTCTTCTTCAGGGACCGCCTGTACGGGCTCGGTCATTTCTTCCGCCATGAAGGGTTTCCTCCTCTCTTCGCCCGCGGCGGCCCGCCGGAAGCGACAGCTTATTGCAAAAATATCCTACCACAGATTTTCTCATCCATCAAGAGGAATCGTCCAAACGCCGCCCTTGCCTTTTCCACCAAAAGCGTGTACACTGTCAGGGAACACCATTTCTCCAAAGGAGGCCCCGCCATGCCCTTCACCGCCCTCTCCGCCCTGCTGGGCCTGGCCCTGCTGGCCCTGGACCAGTGGGTCAAGCACTATATCACCCTCACCCTTCCCCTGGGGGAGACCCGTCCCCTCCTGCCGGGCTTTGTGGAGTGGAAAGCCGTCCACAACTACGGCGCGGCCTGGTCCAGCTTTTCCGGGCAGCGCTGGCTGCTGGTCGCCGCCACCGGCCTCATCGTCCTGGCGATTTTGGCCCTGCTGGTCCGCCGGGTGGTCCGGCACCCCCTGGGGACCCTGGCCTGCTGCCTTATCGTCTCCGGCGGTCTGGGGAACATTCTGGACCGGGTGCGCCTGGGCTACGTGGTGGACATGTTCCACTTCCAGTTTTACGAGAGCTATCCCGTCTTCAACGTGGCGGACATGTGCATTGTTTCCGGCTGCGTCCTGGGCCTCGTCTACTACCAGTGGTTCTACGAGAAGTACGACAAAAAGGAGAAGCCCCATGGAAACGCTGACGCTCCGTCCCACGGAACTTGACGCCGGGAAGCGGGTGGACGCCTGGCTTCCCTCCCAGGCGGAGGGCCTGACCCGTTCCGCCGCCCAGCGCCTCCTGGAGGAGGGCCGGGTCACCCTGAACGGGAAGCCTCTGGCGAAAAACTATAAGCTCACCGGGGGAGAAACGCTGTCCGTCTCCCTGCCGGACCCGGAGCCCCTGGACGCCCTGCCCCAGGACATCCCCCTGGATGTGGTCTTCGAGGATGGGGACGTCATCGTGGTGAACAAGCCCAAGGGCCTGGTGGTCCACCCCGCCCCGGGCCATCCGGACGGCACCCTGGTCAACGCTCTGCTCCATCACTGCGGCGGCAGCCTCTCCGGTGTGGGCGGGGCCCTGCGCCCCGGCATCGTCCACCGCATCGACCGGGACACCTCCGGCCTCATCATCGCCGCCAAGAATGACTTTGCCCACCAGGCCCTGGCCGCCCAGCTCCAGGACCACAGCCTGGCCCGGACCTACGAGTGCATCGCTATGGGCGGCTTCCGGGAGGACCGGGGAACGGTGGACGCCCCCATCGGGCGGCACCCGGCGGAGAGGAAGAAGATGGCGGTAATCCCCACCGGCCGCCCCGCCGTCACCCACTGGGAGGTCCTGGCCCGCTTTCCCGGCTTCACCCACCTCCGCTGCCGCCTGGAGACCGGGCGGACCCACCAGATCCGGGTCCACCTGGCTTATCTAGGCCGTCCCATCCTGGGGGACCCGGTCTATGGGAAGCCCGCTTCCGGCCTCCAGGGCCAGTGCCTCCACGCCGCGGGCCTGCGGTTCGTCCACCCCCGCACCGGAAAAACCGTGGAGCTCTCCTGCCCCCTGCCGGAGGAATTCCAGGCCCAGCTCCAAAGGCTGGCCCGGCGGCTTTGAGGGTTCTTCCGGGGGGCGGTGATGAATTTTCAGAAAAAACCAAAAATTTTTGAAATACGCCTTGACAAAACCGAAATCTTTTCGTATACTAGTCAATGCCGTTTGACGTGGGCGGTGACTTGGGAGCATAGCTCAGCTGGTTAGAGCATCTGCCTTACAAGCAGGGGGTCACTGGTTCGAGTCCAGTTGTTCCCACCAGATCCCCACTCTTAAGCCCCTTCCACGCAAGGTTACGGCCCGGTAGTTCAGTTGGTTAGAACGCTAGCCTGTCACGCTAGAGGTCGACGGTTCGAGCCCGTTCCGGGTCGCCACTTGCCCAGATAGCTCAGTTGGTAGAGCAGTGGACTGAAAATCCACGTGTCGCTGGTTCGATTCCGGCTCTGGGCACCACACGCGGGCACTGCGCAGTCGTTGGCGGTTTGCCGCCTTACGAATGCGGCGTGCCCCACATGCGGGCATAGCTCATCTGGTAGAGCGCCACCTTGCCAAGGTGGAGGTAGCGAGTTCGAGCCTCGTTGCCCGCTCCAGCTCAGGAATTCCCATCATAGCGGAGTTTTCGCCGCAAGGCGGAAACGGAGCGGTGATGGGAATTCCTTCGCTTCCCCACCGGAACCGCCGCGCATCTCTTGCGGATGCTTCGCCGGGTTCCGGGGCCCCGGTTTTGCGCCGCGTTGCTTCGTTCGCGTCGGGGTTCCGGCGGGCGGGAAAATTTTTTGAGTTTTTTTCAAAAAGGGGTGGACTTTTTCGGAGAGTTCGCATATAATACAGTGTAGATGGTGACATAGCCAAGTGGTAAGGCAAGGGTCTGCAAAACCCTGATTCCCCGGTTCAAATCCGGGTGTCACCTCCAAAAAAGAAAGACCGCCGACGGCGGTCTTTCTTTTTATTGATTATTCTTCCCGGCGGTAATCTTTTTCCCCATTTAACAATTTGAGCAAATCCACCGCTTTCGTGAAGTTTTCCGCAAATATAAACCAAGTTCCGAATTCCCGCGCCTTCAGAAATTTATAATAATACCAATCTCGTTCAAACATCCTTGAATAAAAAATATCCTTATCGTTTTCGCCAGTCTCTCCTGGGTATGCGCATATTTTGGGGCAAGTCAGCTTTCTGAATACGGATAGGTACTCCTCCCGCCTTGGATCCGAGGCTTCAAAAGCAAATTTGACAAACAGCCTGTCTTCATTGATTCTCTTTACTCTTCGATTCCAATCCTCCTCCGCTTCCTGAGAGCTTCTTGAATGGACAAAGTGTAATTCCACGCTCCTGTTCTCATCTCCAAGCCTTCCAATCGGAAACGTGCTTTCCCGGGGAACGCCGTCCCGCACCATGTGCAGCGGTTTTCTTAAGTAAAAAAGCGGGTCCTTTATGAATTCACAAAAGGATTCCCTTGGCCAAGCTATATTTATAAGAGGTGATGTAAACGGTAAATCCAATTCCCGGTATACCAGCCCTCCCCAGCAATCATTTGACAATATAGTGACCGGGTTTTCACGTAGGGATGCGTATCTATTAAAATCAAAGCATGGAATTTGGAATACCCTGCTGGAAATAATTTTATTGTTCGGTATTCCCAGCGCTAACGCTTCCTGTTTAATTTCCTCATAATCCTTTCCCTGCGGAATAATCAGATAATCAAATGCTATGCTTTTTAAATCTTCTTTGCAAATGAGCGGGTAGCCGTCAAACTTTTTAATATAGCGCGCTTTACTTTTTGACAATACCGCCACACATTGCACATTGCCCTTCCATTCCTCAAATTTTACCTGGTTAATGATATGTTCGTATTCCCTTGCCGCTCCCCATATCACACATCGCCTCATAAAAACACCTCAACTTCAATCCAATGGTTTTTGTTGTTTGGCTAATGCCAAACAACAAAAACCCGGCAGCCTTCCCCCAAGGGCCACCGGGTTTCCTCTACTGGTGCCTAAATTTATATTCCTAGAATCTGAGTATACTTGCTTGATTTATGATACCTCCATTTATCCATGCACCAGCAACCCACAAAATTTTTTACTTTTCGATTCCACGTCGAGCGAGAAATTCCCAACTGTTTCGCTCCTGCGCTGGCTGACAGCCTCCCCTCCTTCACGTCAAGGTAAACGCCCTCGAAAGTAACAACCGCTTTCTTGGGTCTGCCAGTCATGCGGCCCTCTGCCTTGGCTATGGCGATTCCCTCGGCTTGACGCTCCAATATGTTATCCCGTTCGAGTTCAGCCAAAGCGCAAAGACCGCCAGCATGAATTTTCCGGCCGCTGTGCTGGTATCAATGTTTTCTTTCCTGCTTATGAACTGCACACCTTTTGCGTCCAGTGTTGCGGTTAGGTCAAGCAAGTCCCTCGTATTTCTCGCAACGCGTGAAATACTCTCTACAGTCAGACTGTCACCCTCCCGCACAAAATCCATCATCTTGCGCAGTTCTGGCCTTCCCTGTTCTCCCGGTTAGTCCCATCACTTCACAGCCAGTCCCAGCCTGGAAGCGGTAAAAATCCGGCAGCCCAAACAGCCTCTTTTCCCTCTGGCCTCTAGGCTTTTCCCATACTCAAAGCCCTGTATTTCAGCTCCCGAAGCGGCAAAAACCCGGTAAACCTCACGCCGCCTTTTGATAGTCAATGACGGAAATTTCCTGCATGAGCCGCTTGGCCGCAGATACCAGCTCTTCCAAACGCTCGGTAACTTCATCTGTGTAAAACTTTTCCCCACATTGCTCACATTCCTCGCAAGGAACGTTTTTGATTACAATAATACAATTTCTGTAATTTACCACATGCGTTGTAACAGATTCTTTCACTGTGTCGCATTTACAAAACATACACATAAATCAACGCTCCTTTCTGGTTCTCAAATCGGCTTCGAATTTATCCGTACTGGGATAGTAGGCGGTAATGACATAGGCGGTGGTTTCGTCCGCCCCTATTACAATATGGAGAACCTTTTCCTGTGTAGTATATCCAAAAATCAAACAACTCGGGTATGGGAAATCGTTGGGGTAGTCCTCTATGATCTCTCCCCGAAGCACGCAGGAGATTACATCATCCCTTAAAATATCACGCTCCTGCATCCGTTCCAAACAGTGGGTAGACCATTTGACAGAACGATTTTGAAACAGCGTTTGAATTTTATGAATGTCCATCTCTACCCCTCCAGCTTATGAATATCATATCGCATACCGGCTAAAAATTCAAGCGAAATATCTTGAAGCGGCAAAACCCCGGCAGCCCTCCCCCAAGGCTGCCAGGGCTTCTTTCTCATGCTAATAGTCTGTCGATACCTTCCAGCTTGTCAATCTCCTTCTCTTTCGTATCCTCCAAAAGGTGGACGTAAATATTATAAGTGGTCTTGACATTTGCGTGTCCCAACTGCTCACTGATTGCTTTAATGTCCACCCCGGCCTCAAAACATCTTGTAGCGTAAGTGTGACGCAGCGTGTGCATGGTCGCTCCCTCAATCCTGCACTTCGCAAAGATTCTATAAAGAGAACTTTGCAGGTTTCGATTATGTACCATGTTCCCCCGTGTGTTCGGGAACACCAAACGGCTTTCGCTCCATTCCTCTCCGGATTGCTCCACCCGCTTTATCATTTCCGCTTTATGCTCTCTCAACACGCCGACCAAACCAGATGTAATAATCACCCTCCGCTTGCTGGACTTCGTTTTACAGAAGTCTTGAACCACCTGCGGCGCTGAATGACTGGTGTAGTCGTGGCAGACAATCGCCTTCTTATTCACTCGGATCGTCCGCCTCTCCAAGTCAATGTCCTCCCACGTCAGCGGGATTCCCTCCCCCATTCGCAACCCTGAATACAGATACATGAGCAACATGGGCCGATAGTATTCACCTTCCAACTGCTCAATAAACCTTTGCTGTTCCTCCTTGGACAGTACCCGCATTTGCTCCGTATCATCCTTTGGAAACGTCACGCCTTTACAAGGATTACGCACCATCATCCCCAGTTCAACCGCCTTTTCCAAACTTCCATGAATAATGTTATAATTTTTCACGAAAGTCGAACAGCTTCCCCCGATTGCGTCCAAACATCTTTGAATATGATAGGTACTCAACTCCCGCAATACAATATCCCCAATGTATGGCCTGATATGGATTCTGAAATTGTTGCGATAACTCGTCAAAGTAGCAGGAGCCAGCTTTGGAGACTTGTGCTTTTCAATCCATGTATTCATCCATTCCCCCGCCTTGATTGCCGCCTTGCTCTGACTAACCCCCATTCCCTTCTCCGCTTGAAGCTGGCGCAGAATCTCCGCCGCCTCCGCCTGCGTATCGGCGTAGCGGTAAACATATTCCCGCTTGCCATTTTCTTTATACAGACCCGTTGGAAAAGTCACCAGCCATCTGCCGTCTGTGCGCTTTCGGATACTGCCCTCACCGTTTGCTCTCTTGCTCATACTCAAACCTCCTCTATTTTGGTAATCTGGTAATCTTCTTTGAAGGGCGGGGTATTGAAACTCAATGCCCCGCCCCTTGTGGATGGCGATTGTAACGCCTCTATCGCTGAAATGCAAGGATTTTTTTATCGTCACAGTAGCTTTCTAAAAATCCAATGGCCCCCGGCGCCTCTTTCTCCAAATCATAATTGCACCATATCCATTCTACGCCCTTTGACTTGCCTTCACTTACATCACAGCCTTTTACATACTCGCCCAATAAGTGGCGATGCCAACCATGTGGAATCAAGTACCAGTCGTATAAATCACTTCCATCGTCACGGCCTGACCAATACCCGGACAAGACAATTTTAGCTTTTGCCTGTTGAATTGCTTTTAAGAGGGTGATGTGATCCCGAACATCAGGCATGTCCACTTGGTACAACCTGCCATCACAGCGAAGCCCTTCTAAATATGGCGGGTCAAGGTAGATGAACACTTCCGGGCTTTCCAGAAGCTGGTTCTCTTTCATACATGTTACAGCGTCCGTGTTAAAGGCCTTGAAAGGTTGTCCGCTCATGCTTTTGAATGTAAGCGGCAATCCAAGCGGCCCCGTCATCTTTTTAGTATACGCTGTCCCATCATTGTAAACCCATGCCCGACCATCCGCATTAAAGGATTGATTGATTATGATGTATGTATCAGCCGCCCACTGTATGGGGTCGTTCTGCTTTGCTCCATATGCTTCATGCCGTTCCTTCGCCGCTTGAAACAAGCTCCAACTGTAACAGGTCTGCTGTAACCGCTCCAACAGTAACCCTTGTGTCTCTGGTGCTGTCGCAACCTTCCAAAAGTTTGCGATATGGGGGTTGAAGTCATTCAAGATCTTCACATCAAACTTTCCGCTGTTGAGAGCCAGCGCCGCACTTCCGCAGTACATTTCAGCGTATACCTTGCAAGTGCTGGGGATAAGGCGGGAGAGAACTCCCGCCATGCGGCCCTTTCCTCCAATGTATTTCAATACATGCAAGGTCGCTTCCATGCTCATGCCGCCTCGCTCCCCTCTTGCATCTTGAATGAAAAATACCAATCATTTGCACTTCCTGTATTGATTTTATAAGAATACACATGGCCTGTCCCCTGATTGGTACGGAGCAATCCCCATGCCTTGAAATTTTTTTGCAGTTCCAGCCGGGTATATCCCAGTTCCAGTTTGTCAAGAACTGTCTGCAAGTAGCTGGCAAGAATATTCCCATAGCCATCCCGAACAAACACCCGCCCTGGCTCCTCATACTGCTCCACATACTCGCATAGTGTCCGGTATGTCTCACATAGAGAACACTTGCCGTCACTGTCCGTCTGAACCGCCAATGTTTCCATTTTCTCCCTGACCGCCGAGTAAATACTTATAATCAGTTCAGGCTTCACCCCATCCAAGTCCGCTAAATTATTTAATGCCTTTGCGTTTGACAGCTTGCTTTGGGAGTATTCTTTGATAGGGCTTACTTCCCCATTCGGGTACACAAAGGCCAGCTTCAAACGCCGCTCCATTGTCCCAGCATCCTTTCCCCACGCCCCTACAATCGTAGGCCCCTTTTTAATCGTATAAATCTCTTGCATAAGTGAGTTATCACACAAAAACCTTGCAATTTTGTTCTCCACAAATAAGCCCTCCTACCATTTTATATGTACTATCAAGCCGCACTTTCCCCGTCAAGCCACGCAAGAAACCTTGTTTTGCTGATCCTGTATTGCTTTCCAACACGAAAAGCGGGGAAGTCTTTACTGTGTACCAATTCATACGCTGTATTTCTGGAAATACCCAAAACAGCCGCTATATCTAAAGGTGTGAGTACCATGGATAAACTCTCTGGATTTGTCACACGCTCAAATTTCTTTTTCATAGAGTTACCTCCATCTTCAATATTGATAAGCTGACCTTATGTTAATTTTTGTAAAAGTATATACTACCCCCTTCTATGTAGTGCGGGAAAGACAATACGATTGTATTGGCAGTACTGTAAAGAGGCGCACTACTCCTATAAATTTGCCTGTTTCCTGATTTTAGGCATAGTATGAACTTATCAAGGTACACGTCTTTCCTTTGGGTTGGCCCCCTGTCCTCTTTACATTTTTCATTATATCAGGCGATACTTTTATATTAAACATTTCGTTGTTCTGTGTAATTCATTCTTCTATTTATTTGAATCATTTCTATTTATGTAATGCTATATTCTATTTTGTGTAATGCTTATCTCCCCCCAAAAAGATATGCCTCGTTTTGCAAAAAGAAACACATGCGGGACGGTTCCCGCATGTGTCCAAGGATTTTTTTCTTTCTTTTCCCCGGCTTTCGCCTCTTTGTATGTAATGATTCCAGTAACAAGCCTGTTTTTCTCCTGCAACAGCTTTTGCAATCCCCGCAACTGTGCTACCTCACACTTATCAAGTATTGAGAATGACAATCCTCGGACAGCTTTCACGATATCCCGAAACTGTTCCGCTGTGACTTTAAGCGGCGCTGGCTTACGCTCTTTCAAAAAATAACATAAACGGTAAAAGTCCCAGTTCTCCACGTTTGACCGCTTCACACTTCGCAACAGCGCGCATATTTCATCCTGGGGTGACTTTGTTCCTTTTGCTCCGCTTCTCACCTTACGCCACTGAAACAGCCTTCTCCAATCTTCGTCTGTAATCTCTCCCTTTTCTATGCTCTTCTTTCCCGCTGTATCTTGCTTCTCTAATTCGTAAGGACAGCTGAAATGAACTTCACCCAGAAAAATTTCTTTCCTTATGCCTGTTATCTGTGACAGACTATCCAGCTCCCCTTTTCCATATCGGACAACACCTGTGTTAATAATACGGGTGTACCGCTCCCGACTTGTATGAAAAGCCTTATATATCGTATCTTCTGGATTCCTTTCACAAAGTACTTGCCACATATACCGCATGATGAAATAATTGACTTGCCTGTTAAACTTCTTTTCCTCGTCTGATAATATCGGTTGCCCTGTCTGTTTTTCCTGTTCTGACAACTCTGCCACCCCCGACAACTATATATTATATAGTATAGCTGATTTGGGACAGCTTGGCAACCTATTCAAATTTGCGGAATTTTTGGTAATGTGGTAATTTCAAAAAAGACACCCGGCCTAACCCTTTAGACCGGGTATTGCTTTCACTCCTCCCCCAACTCCTCTAAACTCTCTCGGAGCAGTAACACCAACGCCCTCCCCACTTCCACCAACTCATGGAGCAGATACAGAAACACCACCATACTGCAACAAGTGAAGCCTGCCAGAAATTCAAAGGAGACGGTCATTTAGACCGCCCCCTCTCTGGCCCCTGTGGAACCCTCTGTGGCCTCGCTTACCTCCACCCCCTCATGGATTACCACCCGGCCCTTCTCGTCCAGTCTGGCACCCCCTACACTAATCAGGGACAACAGGGCCTTCAGCCTGTCAGCGTCTACAACCTCCAGCTTGAACCGATTGCTGACCAGCTCATAACGGTCGCCAGCCTTGCCGCCCTTGATAACCTTGGTAACTGCGAAATACTTCGATACGCCGCCGTCCTCGTCCTCCTTGATCGGCGTGAAGGTCGCAAGCCCCGTCTTTGCCAGCAAACCAGTGGTGAAAGTCTCGTCCATCACAACCTCGCCGCCCTCGGTCACAGTCACACCGTTGATCCGCTCACCCGCCGCAATCTTGGCTTTGACCTGTTTGTCAGAGTACCAGGTAAAGTCCCGGCTCTGATTCAGATAAACCGCCCAGCCCTCACGCCGCTTGCCCAGCTTTTCCTCAAAGATAACAGTAGCCTTACACATAATAAGTCATTCTCCTTCAATTTTGATTTTCTGAAAGTTCTTTTCCCTTTCAACAAAACCATCTTAACGCTGGGTTCATTGACGTGCAAGATGTGATACTGTACGGGTCTGAATCCCTAAAATTGGGGAGTTTGTAGAGTTCAAACAGGTTGTATCTGCTAACCGCTCCATTCTGGTAAATATTTCGGCCTTTTCATGCTTCCCACATTTGTCATAATTTTAATTTGCAACATTTGAAACACAATCGCAACTAGCCTAAATCATGTCGAACCCTGTTCTGTTTCAACTTTCTTTCTCCTGCCTTCCTCTTCTGGAAAATCACCCATTTCCACCCTCTCAACCCTTCTAAATCTTTGAAAAAGTCACTCTGAAACTTAAATCTAAATCTCCTTGAAATTTTGAGCACTTTCCAAAAATTGTCCTATGAAGTAGAATCCGACAAACTTACATTTGTCAAACTCCACGCATTTTCTGATTCCTTTACGATTTTCAAAAAAACATAAAAGGAGCGTCAAGCAACAAATTACTTGACGCTCTCCCTTCATTATTTTGATTTCCTACCCTTCTTTGCTCGGTTCAACCCGTATATGTTGCTCAGCATTTTTGTAATGTATTCCAGTTGCCCTTTACTAAGCAAAATATGATATGGCAGTATAATTCCCATAAGATTTTGAGTATATGAAGTTCCCAGCCCCCAATTGCCTCGAAAATAATACTCATTCCGCCAAGGCCCTCTGTTATTGTATCTGCGAATCAAGGTAACTTTGACGTTGTTTATTACCATTTCTGCCATGACAATTCCACCCTTCAAATAAATTCGATATTATTTGAAGGGTGAGCTATGTGAATAGATTTACTGAAAAGATGAAACATAAAATATGCTTTATCTATGGAATACTGACAGATTTGAATGGAGTGATCGGATTGATGATTAAAAATCAAATGCAGTTGGATATACCAACTGCATTTACTGGATATAGTATGTAAACTAGCTTGCATCTACTGCTGTATTGGGATTTGTGATGTTTCCATTTTCGTCTACAATGGCCCCAGGCCTTAACTCGGGATGGGCCTCTCCTGTATTATGTTGATTCGCCCATGCATCCATACCAGCCAAAACCAATTGACTGCATCCATGTTGTTTGTGATATTATTAGCCACCGTTTAATAGCTTTCCTAGTGCTTCTTTTTCTGCATCTGAATAGCCAGTGCCATCAACATTAGGCCTTGTATATCCTAGAGAATCTAATTCTTCTAAACGTTTGAGGGGATCGACCCAACCATCATCAGATGGTGGTGTTTCGGTTTGCTGTGTTTGCTGCTGTTGTGTACTCTCAGTCGGTTTTGACTGCTGTCCGCCACTCGGTTTTGATTGCTGCCCACTACTGGGTTTGCTGGTCTGCTGTTGCTGAGGGGCTGGCTTGGTGGTGCTTAAATATTTGTTCGACACATAAACTAAACTGCCATCACTTAATTGTATGCGGCTCCAACCTTCTGCGTCTGCTGTTCCAATGCCTACACGGGTTACGCTGTCACTTTTGTTGAGGGAACCCACTTTGTCATGCGCTGTACTCGGACCACTGCGTAAATTCACCGTTCCTGTTGCATAGACTGTCTCGTTGACCTCTGTGAAGGGGTCTACTTCCTCTAAGTCACTTTCTGCATTTCCCGCAACTTCAAATACACCAGCCCCGTCCGCTTCTTCTGGCTCTATGTCCTCCAAGTCCGCTAAAGGTATGGTGGTGTCGTTCTCATTTTTTACCTCCATTGATTCAACCGGAGGTATAGTGCTAGCAGGTTCGCTCTGTTGAACTTTCCCCTGATCCGGCTCCTGTGGCTCCTGCTGGGCCTGCTGTCCCCCGCAACCCGCCATCCCCAGCACAAGCGCAAGGGAAAGAGCAACTGCTAAAGATCTTGTTTTCATGTTCCTTTCCTCCAAACTGTATTCTTAACAGGTTCCGCATGAACCGCCCTGACTGGCTGTCAGGGACAGTCCATGCTTTCCCTGCCAAGAACAACAAAAGCAATGCGACGGATTTATGTAAACCCATCACACTGCCTGATTTTTCATCAGAGCAAACACAGCTATTTTTCCTGCCCTATTGCTAAATCTGTTTCAGACAGGTATAATGAAGCTGGTGCAGATGTAAGTCTGCTGTGCTGGGTAGCGTAGATACCCGTACAGCCTGGGGGAGGGGGCCTAATCCCTCCCCCAGGTGCCTGCAATTCGTTATTCTTGTATCTTTTATTCTACCGCAGGGCCTACTTTTCGTCAAGCCCTCTATTCCCATTAAAGTTCTCTAGGAGCTAAAATATCCATAGCTAAGTTTCCATATATCTTTCCTAAACGGTGGCCTACTGTTGCCCCCACTCATATCATAAGACCACTTGTTAGCAATTTATTATACGTTTTACGTCGAATTGCAGGCTTTCGCTTACCTTTGCCATTTGGGGACACAGGTCATTCCAGTATCTAAAGATATTTTTTTAACCTCTATGTTACCTTTGCTTATCCATGCACCAGCAACCTACAAAATTTTTCACTTTTAGAAAACCATGTCGTTTTGACCCCAATGCTTCCCTAAAAATTTCACCGTGTATACCATCAAAAAAGCCCCATGTATCTGACATTTTTTTGATTGTCGAGAGCAAATCTGCCTTCCTTACTTTTTCATCACAAAGGATCCAGAAAGGCAAAAAAAGCTGGTAGCTGTACTGCTACCAGCTTTTTCCATTATGTTTCCTTACAAATCAACAAACGGGTCATCCTCATATTCACGCACTTTTCGATACCATGTCGAGCGTGAAATTCCCAACTGTTTCGCTCCTGCGCTGGCTGACAGCCTCCCCTCCTTCACGTTGAGATAAACACCCTCAAAAGTATCAACCGCTTTCTTGGGTCTGCCAGTCATGCGGCCCTCTGCCTTGGCTATGGCGATTCCCTCGGCTTGACGTTCCAATATGTTATCCCGTTCGAGTTCAGCCAAAGCGCCAAAGACCGCCAGCATGAATTTTCCCGCCGCTGTGCTGGTATCAATAGATTCCTTTTTGCTGATAAACTGCACACCTTTTGCGTCCAGTGTTGCAGTTAGGTCGAGCAAGTCACGGGTATTTCTCGCAAAGCGTGAAATACTCTCTACGGTCAGACTGTCACCCTCCCGCACAAAATCCATCATCTTGCGCAGTTCTGGCCTTTCCTGATTCTTTCCGCTGACCTTATCCGTGAATACCCGTTCAACCCCTAATTCCTGCATGAGCAAATCCTGTCTTGCCGTGTTCTGCTCCTTGGTCGATATCCTCACATATCCGACTTTCATTGTACTTGCTCCTCTCAACTAGATTTTCAAATGAAACCAAACACCGAAACCGTCCCGAAAGTGTTGCGCCCGGAAAGCTATACCTTTCAGATCGTCCCGGCCTTTCCCCCTCTTCCCCCTCTGGACGTGTCCCGAAAACTCAATTTCTGTTTTTCGCGCACCCTTTTGGTACATTTCATTTTATACAAAACCTTATTTTTAGAGCAATAAAGCACGTCCTAAAAAAGTTGCAACATTTGAAACAGACGCATAAAAAAGGGGTACTGCCCGGATTTTACCCCGAGCAGTACCCTTTTCAATTTTTTAGTTACACAATAATTAAATCATCAAAATAAGTTCTGTGTCGGTCATGCTCCTTGGGTGTCACTGGTTCCAACATATCCGCCCTATTATCAAATCGACTTCCCTTATGATGGACAATCATACCTGTTATATCTCCATGACATAAAACACGGTGCAAATAAATCTTGTGATCCTCCTTCTTGACTATATACTCATTAAAACCCTCCCAAAGAGAATCTTTAATATTTTCATAATCAGCCCTGTCTAATATGGTTATAAAGTTCTCTCCGTTCTCTTGATAGCGCATGAAAACTATATTCCCATATCCCTTTACTATGTATGCTTCGTTTGGTGCACCGTTATCCAGTTTGTCAAACTGCTTATTTAATATGTTGGGGTCAATCCTCAATCTGCTAAACTTTGACTGTCTCCGGTTCCTATCTTGCTTTAAAAATCTCATTTTGCCTGCCTCCTATAAATTTTGTTAGACCTAAACTTAAGTCAAAACTTAAATTTAAAATCTACACTCTTTTATTATTACAGTCCATGAACAGGCACTAACACTGACACCCCAACAGTTTCCAGCTTTTCAACCTTGCTGACAAAAAAAGAGGTACTGCCCGGGATTCCTCCCAAGCAGTACCATCTTTCACTTTTTAGGCCCATCCTAGAAGCGGTAAATAAGCGGTACAGATACCCCTTAAACCTCTGACGGCGCCTCACTCGAATCCCCGAAAGTCCTTATGGCTCTAGCGGTTTCAGCCCGCTTCTCTTCCAGGGATTCCTTCAAAATCATGTCCTTCACCTTCATAAGCCGGATGGTGGTCGCGCGGTCGTTTTCATCCAGCTTCATGTTGATATACCGGATCGCCTCCTGGGTATTGGGAATCATCACATACTCCAGGGCGTTGACCCGCCGCCGGGTCTTCTCAATCTCCTCCGCCATCAGCTGGGCGGACTTCTCAATCTCCGCCAGCTTCAAGAGCTTGCGGAACACCTTCCCCAACGCGTCCACCGCCGTGTCCAGCTCGCCGGACGTGGCCGCGAAGCCGTAGGGATAGATGTCGGAGTCCGACCGGGTCTGGGTCTGGAAGTCGTACACCGGCACGTTGACGGACATGATATTCTGGGTGGTCTGGGCCAGGACCACGCTCTGCTTCGGGTACAGCAGGGCCTGCTCCATAGCCTCGGAGCTCATCAGGGCGGAGGCCACCGTGAAGGCCCCGTGGACCCTCATCAGCTCCTCCTCCACCTCGGCCCGGAGGGCCCGGACCTCCCGGACCGTCTCCAGGAACTGCTTCATCAGCTCATCCCGCTTGTCTTTCAGCAGCTTGTGGCCCCGCTGGGCGGTGCGCAGCTTGCCCTTCAGGCGGGTGAGCTCCATCCGGGTAGGGCTTACCGTGATATTCGCCATGGCTCACCCCTCCTTACTGCTCGTCTTTTTTCGGCCAGTACCTCTCGATCAGCTCCGGCTTGATGCGCTTCAGCTCCGCCTTGGGCAGGATGCTGAGGAGCTCCCAGCCCAGGTTCAGCGTCTCCTCGATGGACCGGTTTTCCTCATAGCCCTGGTTCACGTAGCGCCGCTCGAACTCGTCGGCGAACTTGGCGTACAGCAGGTCCGTGGGAGTCAGGGCCGCCTCGCCCAGGATGGACATCAACTCCTTGTTGTCCTTGCCGGTGGAGTAGGCCGCGAAGAGCTGGTTCATGGTGTCGGCATGGTCCTCCCGGGTCTTGCCCTTGCCCACGCCCTTGTCCTTCAAACGGCTCAGGGAGGGCAGCACGTCCACGGGGGGATGGATGCCCTGGCGGTACAGGGACCGGGCGAGGATGATCTGGCCCTCGGTGATATAGCCCGTCAGGTCGGGGATGGGGTGGGTCTTGTCGTCCTCGGGCATGGTCAGAATGGGAATCAGGGTAATGGAGCCCTTCTTCCCCAGCTGGCGGCCGGCCCGCTCGTACAGCGTCGCCAGGTTCGTATAGAGGTAGCCGGGGAAGCCGCGGCGGCCCGGGACCTCCTTCTTGGCGGCGGAGACCTCGCGGAGGGCCTCGGCGTAGTTGGTGATGTCGGTCATGATGACCAGGACGTGCATGTCTTTCTCAAAGGCCAGGTACTCCGCGGCGGTCAGCGCCATACGGGGCGTGGCGATACGCTCGACCGCCGGGTCGTTGGCCAGGTTGGAGAACAGCACGGTACGGTCAATGGCGCCGGTGCGCTTGAACTCGTTGACGAAGAACTCCGACTCCTCGAAGGTGATGCCGATGGCGGCAAAGACCACGGCGAAGTTAGCGCTCTCGTCTCCCAGCACCTTGGCCTGCCGGGCGATCTGAGCCGCCAGGTTGGCGTGGGGCAGGCCGGAGCCGGAGAAGATGGGCAGCTTCTGCCCGCGGACCAGGGTGTTCAATCCGTCGATGGTGGAAACGCCGGTCTGGATGAACTCGTTGGGGTAGTCCCGGGCGGCGGGGTTCATGGGCAGGCCGTCGATGTCCCGGTACTCCTCCGGCAGGATGTCGGGTCCGCCGTCGATGGGGCGGCCCATGCCGTTGAAGACCCGGCCCAGCATGTCGCCGGACACGCCCAGCTGGAGGGGATGGCCCAGGAAGCGGACCTTGGCGTCGGCCATGTTGATGCCGGCGGCGGACTCAAAGAGCTGGACCACGGCGGTGTCGCCGTTGACCTCCAGCACCTGGCCCCGGCGGGTGGTGCCGTCGTGGAGCTCCACCTCCACCAGCTCGTTGTAGGTGACGTTCTCCACCATGCGGACCATCATCAGCGGGCTGACGATTTCCTCTACGGTTTTGTATTCACGAATCATTACTGGTCACCTCCCTGGGCGGCGATCTCGGCGATCTGCGCCTCCATCTCGGTCCCGATTTCCTCATAGACCTTGACATACTCGCCGGCGGGGACGCTCTTGGCCCGGCCGATCTTCTCCCGGACGGGAATGTCAAAGAGCTTCATCACGTCCGCCCCCTTGGCGATGGCGTCCCGGCACAGAGCCTCATAGCGGAGGATCAGCGCCAGGAGCTTGCCCTGGCGGTCATAGCTGGAATAGCCGTCGATGTCGGTGAAGGCGTTTTGCTGGAGGAAGTCCTCCCGGACCATCCGGGCCACTTCCAGGGTCAGCTGGTCGGCGGGGGACAGGGCGTCCTTACCGACCAGCTGGACGATTTCGTTCAGGCTGGCCTCCTGCTGGAGGATGCTCATGGCCTTGCTCCGGTCCTTCATGAAGTCCTCGCCGAAGTTCTCGTCGAACCAGGGCTTGAGGGTGTCCAGATACAGGGAATAGGAGTTCAGCCAGTTGATGGCGGGGAAGTGGCGCTTATAGGCCAGGGACGCGTCCAGGGCCCAGAAGACCTTGACAATGCGCATGGTGGCCTGGGACACGGGCTCGGAGAGGTCGCCGCCCGGAGGCGACACGGCGCCCACGGCGGTCAGGCTGCCCCGGCGCTCGTCGGAGCCGATGCACTCCACGCTGCCGGCCCGCTCGTAGAACTGGGCCAGACGGGAGGAGAGGTAGGCGGGGTAGCCCTCTTCGCCGGGCATCTCCTCCAGACGGCCGGACATCTCGCGGAGGGCCTCGGCCCAGCGGGAGGTGGAGTCGGCGATGACGGCCACGTCATAGCCCATGTCCCGGAAGTACTCCGCGATGGTAATGCCGGTGTAGACGGAAGCCTCACGGGCCGCCACGGGCATATCGGAGGTGTTGGCGATCAGCACCGTCCGCTTCATCAGGGACTCGCCGGTGCGGGGGTCCTTCAGCTCGGGGAACTCCCGCAGAACGTCGGTCATCTCGTTGCCCCGCTCGCCGCAGCCGATGTAGACCACGATGTCCACGTCGGACCACTTGGCCAGCTGGTGCTGGACCACGGTCTTGCCGGAGCCGAAGGGGCCGGGAACGGCGGCGGTGCCGCCCTTGGCGATGGGGAACATGGTGTCGATGATCCGCTGGCCGGAGCACAGGGGACGCTCGGGGGAGTATTTCTTCTCATAGGGACGGCCCACACGCACGGGCCACTTCTGGACCATGGTCAGGGGCACGTCCCTGCCGTCCTCGGTGGTGAGGGTGGCCACGGTGTCCGTGACCTTGTAGCTGCCGCTCTGGACGGACTTGATGGTGCCTTTCAGGCTGGGGGGCACCATGATTTTGTGGAGCACCACGGCCGTCTCGGGGACGGTGCCGATGACGTCGCCGCCGATCACCTTGTCCCCGGCTTTCACCGTGGCGGTGAAGTCCCACTTTTTCTCGTGGTCCAGGGGGGAGACCTCCACGCCGCGGGTGATATTGTTGCCGTGGACCTTCTCCATGATTTTCTCCAGCGGGCGCTGGATGCCGTCATAGATGCCCTCGATCATGCCGGGGCCCAGCTCCACGCTCATGGGCGCGCCGGTGGTTTCGACGACGGCGCCGGGGCCCAGGCCGGAGGTTTCCTCATAGACCTGGATGGAGGCGGCGTCGCCCTTCATGGTCAGGATCTCGCCGATCAGGCGCTGGGGGCCGACGCGGACCACGTCGCTCATGTTGGCGTTGGACAGGCCCGTGGCGACCACCAGCGGCCCGGAAACTTTAACAACTTTGCCGCTCAAACTCTAAAACCTTCTTTCAGGATAGATTTGCGGGAAATTGAATCATTTTTGCGACGACATGCGCGTCACAAAAACTCCTCGACTCGCGCGCCTTGGGCGCGCTCACCAGTCCGCAGACTGGTGGGGGGAATTTAAAGGGGGGACGAAGTCCCCTCTTTAAGAGGCTACAGGATGTCCGCGCCGACCGCGCGCTCAATCGCTCTTTGAATGTTATTCTTGCCGATGCCCAGGGACCCCTGGCGGCCGGGGATGAGGATAATGGCCGGGCGGATTTCGTCCTTGTAGCGGGAAATCACATCTTCCATATCCTTCGCCAGCTGCTCCGTGAGGTAAATCACAGCGCAGTTCCCCTTGGCCAGCTCCTTGATTTTCTCCCTGGCCTGCGCCGCGTCCGCGACGGGGTAGGTGTCCAGCCCCAGGGCCCGGAAGCCCATAACGGACTCCCAATCGCCTACGGCGGCAATCTGATAGGTCATAGCCATATTGTCACCTCACCGCCTTACACATACCCGTTCCGCAGCCGGGAACGGATGACCTCGGCGGGCAGGCCCGCCCCGCGGCCCATCAGCAGGATGCGGATGTTGGTATACTCCGTCTCCCGGGCCGCCAGATACCCCAGCAGCGGGGCCTCGCCGAAGGGCACGAACTGCGCCCCGGCCAGGTACTCCCCCACCGCGTCGTCACAGAGCTTTTCGAAGGCCGTCAGCGGCCCGCCCCGAAGGGCCTCCGCTCCCGCCTCCGCCGCCGCCTGGAGGGGCGTGGGGCCGTAGAGCTCCTGGAGGGAACCGGAGTTCCCCGCGGCGGCCACGGCGTCCGCGCCGACGCCGCCGCCCTCCAAAAGCACGGTTTTCAGGAAATCCCCGCTCTTGCCCATCCGCAAGGTGCGGACCAGGCTCCGGAGGTTCGCCGCGTCAATCTGGATCTTCACGTAGCCCGCCAAAAAGGCGCTGCCCGTCTCCTCCGCCACCCGCGCCATCTCCTGATAGCACCAGCGGTCCAGCACGATGTCGGAAAGCTGGGGGTCCCGGGTGGAATCCAGCACGTCCTTGGCCTCCGCCGCCGCGGCGGCCAGGCCCTCCGGCAGTTCGTCCAGCCGTCCGGCCTGGACGGCCTCCTTCAGCTCCGCCGCCGGGACGCGGCCCATATCCATCAGCATGGAGTCGGGGCTTACGTTCATCGCCGCGGCCTTCAGCACGGCCTTGATGTTGTGATAGTCGTATTTCAGCTTGAAAATGTCGATATACCTGGGGTCCGGCGCGCCGTCCAGCACGTCGGAGAGGGTGGCCTCCCGTGCCGCCGAGAGGGCGGCGTCCATGGCCTCGGGGTTACGTGCGTCCAGTTCGGGATATCCGCACTCCTGGAGGAGCTTGACGGCTTCCTCGTCCGTGCGGGCGTCCAGGACCTGTTCCATCCGTTCCCGTGTCAGGAGCCCGGTCTCCATGGCCTTGATGCGGGCCGAGATCGCCAGGTAATCGGTGTCTTTGATTTTTTTCGCCAAGACACTTCCTCCTTCATTATGAGAACAGCTTCTTCACCACTTCTCCCGCGGTCTCCGCCTTTTGCAGGCGCACCAGGGTGTCGAACGCGCAGTTGACCTCCACGTTCTCGGAGCGGAGGATGAAGCCGCCCTGAATGGAACGGGTCTCCCCGGAGAGGGTCAGCTTCTTTCCCCCGTCCTTGTTGGCCTTTTCCACGGCGGCCTTGCCCACCTTGCGGCGGTCCTTGTCGGAGAAGATGACCTCCTCCTTTCCGGTGGAGGACGCCTGAATCAGCAGCTCCGCCAGCACGGCGGCATACTTCTCCTCCGGCAGGGAGCAGAGCTTTTGGAGGGCCAGGCCATAGGCCTTTTCCACCATCTCCTGCTTGGCGGCCAGGGCGGCCTTCCGGGCCTCCATCTGGGCGGTGCCGGCCAGGCGCTCTTCCCGCTCCGCGGCGGCCTTTTTGTTCCTGGCGTCCAGGTCCGCCGCCTCGGCGTCCGCCTGGGCCTTGTACCTGGCGGCGATCTTCTCCGCCTCGGCCCGGGCCTCGCCCAGAACGCGGTCGATCTCCGCCTGGGCCTCGGCGCCGATGCGCTGGGTGATTCTTTCAATTCCGTTCATGGTTCAATCCCCTTTCCGCGGGGCGATCAAGAAATGTTGATGATCATCAGCATGGAAGCCAGCAGAGACAAGATGGCGTAGAACTCCACGGTGATGCAGAGCACCATGCCCTTGGACCAGTCGTCGGGCTTCTTGGCCAGGATGTTGATGGAGCCGGCGGCCACGCGGCCCTGGGCGATGGCGGAGAACAGGCCGCCGAGAGCCATGGGCAGGCACGCGCAGAAGTACTGGAGGCCCTGGGCCACCGTCATGCCGCTGGCGTCGCCGCCAAGCAGGCCCATGGAGAAGATGGCGAAGAACCAAACCACCAGGCCGTACAGGCCCTGGGTGCCGGGGATAACCTGAAGAATCATGACCTTACCGAACTTGCTGGGGTCCTGGCAGAGGAGGCCGGTGCCCGCCTCGCCGGCGATGCCGGTGCCCTTGGCGGAGCCAATGCCGGGGAGAACCGCCGCCAGGCCCGCGCCCAGAAGAGCCAGGGCCAGGCCGCCGAAAGCGCCCAGGAAGGATTGTGCCGCCGCGCTCTGCTCGATCGCCTGAATGAGTTCCATATCCACCATAATGTTGTTCCTCCTAAAATAAATTTACTTTGTAATGTCCACGTATTTGGTCTCCATGGCCAGGGGCCGGAAGGGCTTGCCGCCGTCCTCATAGAACTTCCCGAAGTACTCCAGGCACTGGAGACGAAGGTCGTGGACGTAGCAGCCCAGCAGGTTCAGCGCGAAGTTCAGCGCGTTGCCCGCCAGGGAGATCACAAGGAAAATGAGGATGTTGCCGGGAATCGCGCCCAGGGTGTTGAACACCTGGGCAATGACGCTGCCCGCCAGCATCAGGGCCATGAGACGGGCGTAAGAGAGGATGTCGCCGAAGTAGCCCGTCACATGGTTGTAGAGGGAGCCGAAGATGCCCATAATCTTGCCGAAGCCCTGGCCGGTGACCAGGGGCCCGATGACGATCAGGGCCAGGCCCGCGTAAAGCACCACGTTCGTCACGCCCGCCGCCATCAGTCCGATGCCGATGAAGACGATCCACCACGTGACCTCCTCGAAAATCGCGTCCAGCACCTGCCCGGCCTTCAGCTTGCGGATGAAGCTGACCGCCATGCCGGTGACGATCTGGACAAGCCCCAGGGCCATGGCCCCCACGAGGATCATCAGCGTGTCGTTCAGGGGGGTGAAGAGGGACGGCAGGGCGAAGTCCCCTCCGGTGGTGAGCTTCACCACCTGGGTGAGGAAGTCTCCGAAGAAGCCGCCGGTCAGCGCGCCCCAGAAGAAGGTGCTGACGCCGCACAGCTGCAAAAGGCCCATCATGTGGCCCATGGTGCCCTTAGGCCGGTACTTCTTCGAAACGATCGTACCCGCCAGGAACATCAAAATGCCGTAGCCCATGTCCGCCATCATGATGCCGTAGAACAAAATGAAGAAGGGCGCCATGAGGGGGTTGGGGTCCACGTTGTTGTACGCGGGGAGGGAGTACATCTCCGTCACCATGTTCAGGGGCTTTGTGAACCAGTTGTTCTTCAGCCGCACCGGCACGTCGGGGATGTCCTCTTCCGCGGGGTCCTCCGCCTCCCAGGCGCAGCCCTTGGCATCCAGAAGGGCCTGGACCTCCGCCAGGTTCTCCGCCGGGGCCCAGCCCTCAAAGAAGACGATGGTCCCGTCGGTAAGGAGGCGCTCGGTGTTCAAATCCTCCGCCGCCTCGGCGCTGAGCCGATCGGCGTAGAGCCGGAGCCGGTACCGCTCCGGCGCCAGGGCGGCGATGGCGGCCTCGGCCTCCTGCCGCTGCTTCCGGTTCTCCGCCAAAGCCCCGTCCAGGGCCTGGACGTTCTGGGCCGCCGTGCCCGTCACGCCCTGAAAGACCGTGACGCTGAACCCGTGGGGCCGGAGGATCTCCAGGGCCTTCTCCTCCTCCGCCCGGTGGGCGGCCAGGAGGCAGCAGCGCTGCTGCTTGTCGGCGCTGATCTCATAGAGCTCCGCCGCCGCGTCCGCCAGTTCCGCGCGGATGGCGGCGGTGTCCGCCGCGCCGGGGAAGACGCCCAGGCGGAATACCGCGTGCTCCGTGCCTCCCAGCTCCAGGGGCATGTCCAGGGGGACCCAGGGCTCCAGCCCGGCCTTCCGGCTCAGGAGGCGGTTTTCCTCCCCCTGCAGGCGGGAGATCTCTTGCAGGTACCCGTTGATCTTCCCGCTGACGGCCCGGGAGCTTTCCAGGGTCTCGTCGCTGAGGAACTCCGTCTCGCTCACCGCCCGGCGCTGGATGAAGAGGCCGTCCTTGGTCCCTCCGTAGCGCTTTAAGGCGGCCAGGGCGGCCCCGGCCTCACCCTGCTCGTTCTTGGTCTGCGCCAGCTGGGAGGCGTCCCGCCGCAGCAGCGCCGCCCAGGCGGGGTCCGAGAGCTTCCCGGCGGGCTCGCTGATCTCCACACAGCCCAGGCGCAGAAGCTCCCGCAGGAGGGCGTCCCGCTGGGCGGCCATGGCCATGACGCGGAGCTTTTTCATTTTTACAATGGCCATCTCAGTTGCTCACAACCCTTCCGACAATAAACTCCGCCGCGGCCTCCAGGCGCTTTTCGGCGGCCTGGCGCAGCTTGGCGGCGTCCGCCTCCGCGGCCCGGGCGGTCTTTTCCGCCGCGGCAGCGGCCCGCTCCTCCGCCTGGCGCAGAAGCTCCCGGCCGGCCTCCGCCCCGGCAGCCCTGGTCCTTTGCAAGAGCGCCTGACCTTCCTTTTCCGCGTCGGCGACAAGCTGCTTCGCCTCCGCCTCGGCGGCGGCGCGGCGCTCCCGGACCTCGTTTTCCACCTGCGTTACCTTTTCGATCGCTTCCAGGGACATTCGTTCTCACCTTCTCTCCATGTGCCATCGCCCCCGGCCTTCGTCCCGCCGGGCGCATGGTCATTCTGATTATACAGTATAGGCGAAGTCTTCCGGTTTTGCAAGGGAATTTTTGCCGGATCGGCGAAAAGGGCGTCAAAGAAAGAGCGGCCAATCCCAGCCCTTTTCTTTTTCCCCAAATTGTGGTATACTGCTTTTAAATTGGAACGTTACGGACAAGGAGGGACCGCTATGCGGGCCGGGGAACGGCGTCAGGCCATTTTAGAGCACTTGCGGCAGTCCAGCCGCCCCGTCAGCGCGGGGTTCCTGGCGGAGCGCTTTTCCGTCAGCCGCCAGGCGGTGGTGGGGGACGTGGCCCTGCTCCGGGCCTCCGGGGCGGACATCTCCGCCACCCCCAGGGGCTATGTCATTTTAAAGCCCAGCCAGGACCTGGTCCGCCGGGTGGCCTGCCGCCACGACGCTGCGGGCATGGAGGCGGAGCTCTGCGCCGTGGTGGACCAGGGCTGCTCCGTGCTGGACGTGATTGTGGAGCATCCCGTCTATGGCCAGCTCACCGGCCCCCTCCAGCTTTCCAGCCGGTACGACGTGGGCCAGTTCCTCTCCCGCTGCGCCGGGGCCCGGCCCCTGTCGGACCTCACCGGCGGCATCCACCTCCACACCCTCTCCTGCCCGGACGAGGACGCCTTTTGCCGGGTGCGGGAGGCCCTGGGGGCGATGGGAATTTTATGGGAGGGCGAAGAATGAAGCGGCATAACGGCCTCCGGGACATGACCGCGGGCAGCCCCGCCGGGCATATCCTCTATTTCGCCCTGCCCCTTTTGGCGGGGAGCCTCCTCCAGCAGCTCTACAACATGGTGGACAGCTGGGTGGTGGGGCGCTATGTGGGGGACGGGGCCCTGGCCGCCGTGGGGGTGGGCTTCCCGGTTCTGACGATGTTCTCCTCCCTGTTCATCGGCCTTTCCAGCGGCGGCACGGTGGTCATCGCCCAGTTCTTCGGCGCGGGGAAAATGGACCGGGTCCGGGACGCGGTGGACACCATCTACACCGCCTTCCTCACCTCCATCGTCCCCCTGACGGCACTGGCCCTGCTGGCGGTGGGGCCCATCCTCCGCCTGCTCCAGGTGGAGGAGGCCGCCTATGGCGAGGCGTACCTCTATTTAATGGTGGTCTGCGCCGGGCTCGCCGGCAGCATCGGCTACAACCTCAACGCCGGGATTTTGGGGGGCCTGGGGAACAGCCGGAGCACCCTTTTGTTCCTGGCGGTGGCCTCGGTGATGAACATCCTCCTGGACCTGGCGCTGGTGCTGGCCTTCGGCCTGGGGGTTTTCGGCGTGGCCCTGGGCACGATCCTCGCCCAGGCCTTCTCCTGGCTTTTCGGCGTGTTCTATATCAACCGCCGCTACCCGGAGATCTCCCTCCGCCTCCTGCCCCGGAGGTTTGACCGGGCCCTCTTCCGGCAGATCATGGGCATCGGCCTTCCGGCGGGAATCCAGATGTCCCTGGTTGCCCTGGGGGCCATGGTGGTGATGGGGAAGATCAACTCCTACGGCAAGGAGTTCACCGCCGGGTACAACGTGGGCTTCCGGCTGGACCAGCTGGCCTTCCTGCCCATTCAGAGCCTGTCCAGCGCCGTCATCTCCTTCGTGGGCCAGAACACCGGCGCCAGAAAGCCGGACCGGGCCCGGCGGGGCATCCGGGTCGCCGTTGCCCTCTCCGCCGCCTGGGCCCTTTTGATGACGGCGGTTCTCCTGCCCCTCCGGGAGCCTTTGGTGGCCTTCTTCTCCCCCACGCCGGCGGTGATTCACGCCGGGGCCGTGTACCTCCAGTGCATCATGCCCTTCTATTTTATGTTCGCCGTCATGTTCTGCTTGAACAACGCCATGCGGGGCGCGGGGGACAGCGTGTTTCCCATGGTGGACGTAATTTTGTCATTGATCCTGGTGCGGGTCCCGGCGGTGTACTATCTGGCGGAGCGCTATGGGCCGGACTATATGTATTACGGCTGCGCCGTGGGCTGGGCCGTGGGGCTGGCCCTGTCCGTGGGCTGGTATTTCTCCGGCCGGTGGAAGCGGCATGGAAGCCTGGCGGACCGGGAGGAGGCGTAATGTCCCTCTCCTTCCGCGCCGTTTCACAAAACAGGCGAGAGCTGCCGCTATTGGCAGCTCTCGTGCTTTTCGGCGCGGCCTTCGGAGGCAAACGGAAAATCCCGCTTGTAATTTTCCGGCAATTTCGGTATAATAAACCAATTGCATTTCCGTCATCACCGGCGTCCCTTCCATTCGGGGCCGCCGTCTTAAAGGAGAACAGCCATGGACCAGAAAAAATTCTATATCACCACCCCCATTTACTACCCCTCGGACAAGCTTCACATCGGCCACACCTACTGCACCGTGGCCACGGACACCCTGGCCCGCTACCACCGCCTGCTGGGCGAGGACGTCATGTTCCTCACCGGCACCGACGAGCACGGACAGAAGATCGAGGAAAAGGCCAAGGAGGCCGGCATCTCCCCCCAGGAATTTGTGGACCGCATTGTGGACGGTCCCCGGGGCGTGCGGGATCTGTGGAAGCTGATGAACATTTCCAACGACCGCTTCATCCGCACCACGGACGATTACCATGTGAAATCCATTCAATATATCTTCCGCAAAATGCACGACAACGGCGACATCTACAAGGGGACCTACAAGGGCAAATACTGCACCCCCTGCGAGGCCTTCTGGACGGAGAGCCAGCTTAAGGACGGCTGCTGCCCCGACTGCGGCCGCCCCGTCAAGGACGCGGAGGAGGAGGCCTATTTCTTCCGCCTGAGCAAGTACGCGGACAAAATCCGGGACCTGCTGGAAAACACGGACTTCCTGGAGCCCCCCTCCCGGGTCCACGAGATGGTGCGCAACTTCATCGACCCGGGTCTTGAGGACCTGTGCGTCTCCCGGACCAGCTTCAGCTGGGGCGTGCCCGTGGACTTCGACCCCGGCCATGTGGTCTATGTCTGGATCGACGCCCTCTCCAACTATATTACCGCCCTGGGCTACGGCAACGACCGCTACAGCGATTACGAAAAGGGCTGGTGGCCCGGCGTGAACATCGTGGGCAAGGAGATCGTCCGCTTCCACTCCATCATCTGGCCCGCCATGCTCATGAGCCTGGGCGAGCCGGTGCCTAAGAAATGCTTCGGCCACGGCTGGCTCCTTCTGGACGGCGGCAAAATGTCCAAGTCCAAGGGCAACGTGGTGGACCCCTATATCCTGGCGGAGCAGTTCGGCGTGGACGCCCTGCGCTTCTTCCTGATGCGCACCTTCCCCTTCGGCTCCGACGGCAACTTCTCCAACGAGCTTTTGATCCAGACCATCAACACGGACCTTGCCAACGACCTGGGCAACCTGGTCAGCCGCACCACCGCCATGGTGCGCAAATACTTCGGCGGGACCCTGCCCGCGCTCTGCGGGACCTGGGCGGAAACGGTCTCCTTTGACACGGAGCTCAAGGACCTGGCCGGGGGCCTGCGGGAGCGCTACGCCGCCGAGATGGATCGCTTCGCCCCCCACAAGGCCCTGGAGGAGATCTTCAAGGTCATCCAGCGGGCAAACAAATATATTGACGAGAACACCCCCTGGACCCTGGCGAAGGACATGGAGGCCAACGGCCCCCGGCTGGCCCACGTGCTGTATAACCTGCTGGAAGCAGCCCGCATCTGCGGCATTTTGCTGACTCCCTTCATGCCGGAGAGCATGGACAGGCTCTTCTCCCAGATTGGCGCGGACGCTTCCGCCCGGACCTGGGACTCCGCCGCCAAATGGGGCGGATTGCCGGAGACCGCCGTGGTCTCCAAGGGGGAGAACCTCTTCCCCCGGGTGGACATGGACAAGGCGCTCCAGGAGCTGGAGGCCGCCGTGGAGGCGGCGAAGCAGGCGGAGTCCGGCGTGGAGCTGGAGCCCCAGCTGGCGGAGAAGGTGGACTTCGACACCTTCTGCAAGTCGGACTTCCGGGCAGTGAAGGTAAAGGCCTGCGAGGCGGTGAAAAAGAGCGAGAAGCTTTTGAAGTTCACCCTGGACGACGGCACCGGCGTGGACCGGCAGATCCTCTCCGGGATTCACAAGTGGTATGAGCCGGAGGAGCTGGTGGGCAAGACCCTGGTGGCGATTGTGAACCTGCCTCCCCGGAAGATGATGGGCCACGAGAGCAGCGGGATGCTCATCTCCGCCGTCCACAAGGAAAAGGGGGAGGAGGTGCTCCACCTCCTCATGGTGGACGACGCCATCCCCGCCGGGGCGAAGCTCTGTTAAGCGTATAATCCCCTGAATATGGGAAATACTGCCTCCATACTTTAAAAGTAGGGAGGCAGTATTTTCATGTCCAAAAACTTAAAAGAGAGCGAGACGCTCAAAAACCTCATGCGCGCCTTTGCCGGGGAAAGCCAGGCCCGGAACCGCTATACCTTTGCCGCGGGCCTGTGCAAACAGCAGCAGCTCCACGTCCTGGAGGCCATTTTCACCTTCACCGCCAACCAGGAGAAGGAGCACGCCGAAATCTTCTACAACCACATGAAGGAGGTGGCCGGGGAGACCGTCCATATCGACGGCGGCTACCCCGTGGACCTGACCAACGACGTGGCCCAGCTCCTCCGCATGGCCCAGCACAACGAGTTCGAGGAGTTCGACCCCGTCTACCCCAGCTTTGCCCAGACCGCCCGGCAGGAGGGCTTCCCCCAGGTGGCCTCCTCCTTCGAGCAGATTTCCAAAATCGAGAAGGCCCACGGCAGCCGCTTCGCCCACTTCGCGGAGCTTATGGAATCCGGCAAGCTCTTCGTCTCCGACGCCAAGTGCGGCTGGCTCTGCCTGAACTGCGGCCACATTCAAGAGGGCCTCCAGGCCCCCAAGTCCTGCCCCGTCTGCTCCCATGACCAGGGCTTCTTCATCCGCCTGGAGATGGCCCCCTACGGCGGGGAGATCCTAAAGGCGTGACCCGTCTCCGCCGGGTGTTTTCCGGGGGGCTTCCCGCCTGCGGGGGCCCCTCCCGTCTTCCGGCGGGCAAACTCGGCGAAAAACCGCCCAATTTTTGTAGACAATCCGCTCAACCTTTGGTATAGTATTAGCAACAGCACCGGCGGGCGGCGTCTCCATTCTACCGCGTCCCCGCCCGGCGCACAGGGGCGGCGGCCCATTCCCGATACGGCGGCCCCTGGGTCTGCCGGGACAGCCCCGTCATGCGCTTCGACCAGGAGGCCGCCGCTTTGACGAGGGCCTGCCCCCTATGGAAAAGCGCGTCCTCCCCTGTCAGGAGGAATTTTATATCCTCAGCAATTCCGTTTTGCGCTGACCCCCGCTTCACCAAATCACGACAAAGGAGAATCACCATGGAAGAATCCGGCATTGTTTCCATCTGGCTTGGCAGCTTTGAGAGCAGGGAAGCCCTGGCGGCCTACGCCGAGAACCGTTTCATGCAGAACGAGAACGGCGAGAAGGTCCCCTCCTTCACCCAGGACTTTTTCAACGGCGACCTCTGGCCCTTTGAGCCGGACGTATTCGATTACGAATTTAACGGCGCCCCCTCCCAGGACCCGGCCGTGGTGGCGGCGCCCCTGGGCGAGGAGCTGTGCGCCGTCCTGACGGAGGTTTATTCCAAGGGCTTCGACCAGCCCTATAACGCCGTGATTGCCGTCTACGACTATCAGTTTGAGGGCAGCCGCTACGTCCCCGGCGCGCCGGCGCGGTTCGTGGGGTCCTTTTCCTACATAGAGCGTTGAGCCATTTCAAAAGCCGCCCCGTTTGGGGCGGCTTTTTTTCAAGAGCGCAAGCCGGGCCGGCGCATTGGTTCCCCGGAAAACGCAGCGATACGAGACGACAAAAAATTTTTCCCAGGAGTGAAAGTTTCCGCCCCGCTAAATCGTATCCATAACGAGAGCGCTCCAAAGGAGTTGATACCATGAACATAAACCACCAGGCGGAGCGGCTGGCAAACGCCTACGCCGACGCGATTCTCCGCCTCAGCTACACTTATTTAAAAAACACCTACGACGCACAGGACGTCTGCCAGACGGTTTTCGTCAAGCTCCTGACGGAGCCCCGGGAATTCGACAGCGCCGGGCATGAGCGGGCCTATGTCCTGCGCATGGCGGCCAACGCCTGCAAGGACCTTTTGAAAAGCCCCTGGCGGAAGCGGACCTGCGGCCTGGAAACCGTGCTGGAGGTCCCCGCCCCGGAGGCGGGGGACGGCTCCGTGCTGGCGGCGGTGAACGAGCTGCCCGCCCACTACCGCACGGCAATCTACCTCTTTTACTACGAAGGCTACCAGGCGGCGGAGATCGGGAAAATTCTCGGCGTGCCCACCGCCACGGTTCACACCCGCCTGGCCCGGGGCCGGGCAAGGCTCAAGGATATCTTAGGAGGTATGGACTATGAGCGATCTGTTTGATTACAAAAAGGAGATGAGCGAATTGCGCTTTACGGAGATTCAGAAGAAAGCCCTGGCGGAGGCCGCCGCCTCCGCCGCCCGGACCCCGGCAAAACGCCGCCGCCCCGTGTTCCGCACGGCCCTGATTGCCGCCGCCATGGCCGCCGTGCTGGTGGTGGGGTCCAGCGCGGCGGGGATTCTGCCCAGCCCCGCGGAGATTTTCACCCCTCTGTTCGGCGGGGCCGCGGCCCAGACGGAGGTCATTGACAAAATTGGACGCCCCATCGGGGCCAGCGACACGGACAATGGCATCACCATCACGGCGGAAGCCATCATGGGCGACCAGTACAACGCGGTCATTGTCTACACCCTCACCCGGGACGACGGGGAGCGGTTTTTGCCGGAGGGCAAGGGCCTGGACGAGACCTATCTGATGATGGGCGGTTACGGCGGGGCCAGCTGGGTCAAGGGCGGCGCCCACGGCGGGTCCTGGTTTGTGGACGAGGACCCGGAGGACAACCAAATCCAGCTGGTGGAGACTGCCAGCTCCAACGTGGCCATGACCAAAGGAACCGCCAACGCGAGTTTTGAGGACCTGCAATACTGGAACGCGGAGACGGAACAGGCCGAGCTCCTCTATCCCGGCAAGTGGAAGCTCCGCTTTGAGGTGGACTACGAGGACTGCTCCGTCCGCCTGGGCGGCGGCGAGGCCTTCTCTCAGGACGGCCTGAACTTCACCATTGACGAAATCAGTGTCTCCCCCATCGCCGTCCGGGCGGCCTACACGGCGGACGAGGCGGTGGTCTGGAGCGACGCCCCCAGCGGGCGGCAGTCGGAGGAGGATGCCCGCCAGTCCCAGCGGTACTTGGAGAACGTGGAAGTTCTCTTAACCAAAACCGACGGCACGGTGCTTGATCTCAGTAATGCCGGCGGCAGCATTTCCCCGGACTATGACACAGGTATCTCCCTCTGTGCCAAGGGCCAGGTCCTGGAGGAAATCATCCCCCTGGCGGAGCTGCAAAGCATTTCCGTGGGCGGCGTGGTTTACGAGATTCCCCACAACTGATTCCGCAAAGAAAGGCCGGGACAATTGTCCCGGCCTTCGCCTTACTCAATTTCAATATGTACCGACTCGTGGAACACCGGCTCCACCAGCCCGGGAATCTCCACCGCGTCGGTGAAATGGAGCTCCTCCGCGTACTCCTTCAAGAGGGACACAATGTAGGGATGGGGCCGCTCGTCGGGCCGCCCCGCCGCCACGCTGACCACCATGGTCTTGGGGGCCAGGCGGCTGATGGCCTTGCGGTTGCAGGAGGACAGCGACGCGTGGTGGGGCACCTTCAAAATGTCGCAGGGGGTCAGGGTGTCGTTGTCCCAGACGGCGCAGTACATGTCGCCCCCCAGGACGATCTCCCTGCCGTGGTAGTACAGCCGCTGGCGGAGGCTGGAGATGTTCATGGCCTTGGTCCAGCGCATGAGGTCATAGCGGTTCCGCTCCCCCCGGAAGGCCGCGTCGTACACCGCCTTCTGCCGGGGGTACAGGGAGGGCTCGCCGGGGAGGATCTCCATGGTCAGGTTCTCCGTCAGGGGAAGCGTCTCCACCTTGTCCCCGGGGATCTCCGCAAACTCCCCCACCCGCCCCGGGTGGTCCCGGAGGGCCGAGGCGTAAATATCCAGGCACCGGAGGAGGTTCCTCGCCGCGCCGGGCAGGCCGTTGTCCCCGTCGGGGTCCAGGGGGCCGTGCCCCTCCGGCGGGACATAGGCGGAAATGAACCGGTCCACCGCCGCCGCCTCCAGCACCCGGCCAAGGCCCCCGATATGGTCCCGGTGGAAGTGGGTGGCCAGGAGGACGTCCAGGCGGCCGATGCCCTGCTTTTTCAGAAAATCCCCGGCGTAAATCCGCTGGGACCGGGGGTCCAGCTCCCCAGGGTGGTCGTCACGGACCAGATTGTCGTGGCCGCAGTCCACCAGCATGGCAAAGCGCCGCGCGCCTCCTTCCAGCTCCTGAACCAGAATGGAATCCCCGTTGCCGACGTTGATGAAATCCAAAACCAGCATCAGCCATTCCCCCTCACTTTTTTATTTAAGATAGGATACCATAGCCCCGGGGGGCTTGCAAGAAAAAGCCTTCCTCCGCCCCTCCAAAATTTCAGCCCTATTTTTGACATCCTGCTAAAACCCGGCTCCGGCCTTTTTTCCGGGCGGCGAAGCCCTCTTTTTCCCCTCATCTTCTGGACAGGCGGGGAATAGGGTGTTATAATAAACTTGTTAGGGTATCTCTTATAAATGGGAGGAAGCAATCGGTTTTATGGATAGTATGACAATGGGTTTATGGACCACGCTGCTGGTCACCGCCGCCGCCGGCATCGGCGGCACCGGGCTGGGAGGCACGCTGGCCACACTGTTCCGCCGGGACTCCGGCCGGGAGGCCAGCCTGCTTTTGAGCTTCGCCGCCGGGGTGATGGTGTCGGTGTCCTGCTTCGGCCTTTTGACGGAGGCCGCCGCCCCGGGCGCCATGGAGCTGGTGGCCCTGGGGGTTTTCCTGGGCTGCGCCGTCACCGCGGGGCTGAACGCCCTGCTGGACCGGGGCCAGCCCACCGGCGGGCTGGTGCTGGCGGGGCTGGTGATGGCCGCCGCCATCGCCCTGCACAACGTGCCCGAGGGCATGGTCATCGGCGCGTCCTTCATCGGCGGCACGGTCCGCCAGGGCTGGACCATGGCGGCGGTCATCGGGCTGCACAACATTCCGGAGGGCATGGCCATCTCCGCCCCCATGGTGGCGGGGGGCGAGCGCCGCTGGCGGGCGGCGGGCCTGGCGGCCCTCTCCGGGGCCCCCACAGTGCTGGGGGCGGCCCTGGGCTACTGCCTGGGCACCCTGGGCCCCACGGCCCTGACCCTCACGCTGAGCTTTGCCGCCGGGGCCATGCTGTACGTGGTCTTCGGCGAGCTTTTGCCCGAGGCCGCCAGCCTTTGGAAGAGCAAGCTCCCCGCCCTGGCGGCGGTGCTGGGCATCCTGGTGGGGATGCTCATTGACGGGTGATTTCGTTTCTTCAAAGCGCGCACGCCAAGGACCTCTCCGCCCGGCGGTCCGCTGCCCCGCCGGGCCGGAGCGGCGGCGGAGCCCTTGCTTTTTAAAAATTTTTTCCTCCGGTTGTACTCCCCCGTGCAACGCCGCCCTTATGGGGGCCGTTGTTGACGGCGTTAACACGCGCAAATCGACGACGAGGAGGAATAATCCATGAACGGAAGGACTCAGAAAAAGCGCCCCATGCGGAATCAGGATATCCGGGTGGCCATCGAGGAGGCGGGCCTTTACTACTGGTGGGTAGCCGAGGAGCTGGGCATTGCCTCCGGCACCCTTTCCAACCGGCTGCGCAAGGAACTTCTCCCGGAGGAACGGGAGGCGGTCCTGACCGCCGTCCGGCGGCTGGCGGAGCGGCTGGGCGCCCCCGCCCCGGAGTCCCCCAGTCCCGGCTTGACCCTGGAGGCCCGGGCCTCCTTCCCCGGCAGGGGCTGGTGACAAAGAGAAGACGGCGCGGCTCGCAGGCCGCGCCGTCTTTTTATGCCTGTTCGCAGAGTGGGAGGTAATAGACCACCAGCAAATCCACCACCATCCCGTAGGACTGGATGCCCCGCTCGTCGCCGTAGCTTTTCAGCAGCCCGTCGTAGACCTTGCTGCTGGCCTTCTGGACCGGCGTATCCTGAAACTGGGCCCAGTAGGCGTTGTTATAGGCCAGGTCCAGCCGGACCTCCTCCGGCAGGGCCTCCCGGATGGCCCAATAGCTCTCCGGGTCCTGGGAGTACAGGGCGTTTCCCAGATAGACGTACCCGATGAGCCAGCCGGAATAGATATACGCCGGGTCGGAGCAGGTGGTGGAGGCCAGCACCGCCAGGAAGTTGCACTCCTGCTCCGAGGCGAAGCCCCGCTGGTGGGCCAGCTCATGGGCGATGGTGGAGGGCAGCATGCAGGCGGGGCTGTCCACGTTGACGTTGGACTCCCCGGTGAAGGAGCTGTAGAACCCGGTGAAATCCATGGCGCTCATAAGCCGGGAGAAGGCCATGGGCTTCACGCCGGGGTCGTCGAAGGCCAGGAAGGGAAAGTCCTCCGTCAGGCCGTCATAGGCGTGGACGCTGTTTTCCAGAATCTCCTCCCGGGGGACGGCGAAAAGGCCGTGTTCATCCCGCTTTACGTCCCCCGCCGTCTCGGATGTCCGGTACGCGAAGTACTTTGTCACCGCCCGCAAATCCTCCAGGGCCACGGGCTGGGCGTAAATCCCGGACCGATCCTGAAAGCCGTCGGTCCAGTAGTTGACCCCCCATAGGAGGCAGAATCCGGCCCACACGGACAAAACGGCGCAGAGGGCCCCCAGCCCCAGGCCATAGGCCCGCTCCCGCCGCCGCCCCCCGGCCCTGGCCACGGCAATCACGCTCCAGACGGTATATCCGATTCCAAGGAGCACCGCCAGGGCTTCCACCACCTCCATGACGGAGAAGGGGACCAAATAGCAAAGCCGCCCCAGCCCCCGCCGGAGGGGAGTGGTGAAGCCCTCCGCCACGGCGTTCATCAGCCATCTCTGCCCCCGGAGGGAGAAGAAGGCCAGCAGCAGGACGCAGTCCGCCAGCAGCCAGATATGCAGGTTTCGGTACTTGTGGAAATATGTTCTCATCGTCACTCCGCGGCAGCCAGAAGCTGCTTGGTATAGTCTTCCTTGGGATGGTCAAAAATCTCGTCCACGGTCCCCTGCTCCACGATGCGGCCGCTCTTCATCACCAGCACCCGGTCGCAGAGCTGGTAGACCACGTTCAAATCGTGGGAGATAAACAGGTAGCTCAAATCCAGCTCCCGCCGGAGGGAGCGGAGCAAATCCAGAATCTGGGCCTGGATGGTCACGTCCAGGGCGGACACCGGCTCGTCGGCAATCAGGAATTTGGGCCGCCGGATCAGCGCCGCGGCGATGCTGACCCGCTGGCGCTGGCCCCCGGAGAGCTCCGAGGGCTTCGCCTCCAGGCATTCCGGCCGCAGCTCCACCCGTTCCAGCATCTCCCGGACCCGGCGCTTCCGCTCCGCTTTATGGTACTTCCCGTAGACCCGCAGGGGCTCTTCCAGGGTCCACTCCACGCTGTAAAAAGGGTTGAGAGAGCTGTAGGGGTCCTGGAAAATCATCTGGGGCCGCTTCGTGTAGTGGGTCACGGTCCCCCGGTCCGGCTTCACCATCCCCAGGATGGTTTTCGCCAGGGTGGACTTTCCCGTCCCCGACTCGCCCACCAGGCCCAGAATCTCCCCGTGGCGCACGTCGAAGGTCACGTCGTGGAGGACCTCCTGGCGCGTCCGCCTGCCGAAGGGGCCGGCGCCGTCGCTGTAGCCGCTGTATACATGGTCCAGGGATAACACCAGCTCGTTCATGCCCCGCCCTCCTTCCGCTTTCTCGTGGGGATGGCGGCGATGAGCCGCCGGGTATAGGGGTGATGGGGGTGATGAAAGACCTCCTGGGCCTCCCCCTCCTCCACCAGCAGCCCCCGCTGCATCACCGCCACCCGGCCGCAGAGCTTCCGCACCACGTTCAAGTCGTGGGAGATGAAGAGCATGGACACGCCGGACTCCCGGTTCAGCCTCTTTAAAAGCTCCAGAATCTGCGCCTGGATGGTCACATCCAGGGCCGTCGTCGGCTCGTCCAGCAGCAAAAGCTTGGGTTTTGCGATGACCGCCGCCGCGATCATGGCCCGCTGAAGCATACCCCCGGAGAGCTGGTGGGGGTACTTTTCATACACCGCCTCCGCCTCCGGCAGCTCCACCGCCGCCATGGCCTCCACCGCCTGGCGGCGGCGCTCCTCCCGGCTTAAGCTTGTGTGGACCCGGAGGACCTCCTCCACCTGGGGGCCGATTTTCATCAGGGGGTCCAGGGCGCTCTGGGGCTCCTGGAACACCACGCCGATCTCCCGGCCCTGGATGTTCCGCAGCTCCGCCCGGTCCGCGTGGAGCAGCTCCTTCCCGTCCAGGAGAATCTCCCCGGAATAATCACACTGCTTCCGGGGCAGCAGGCCCGCCACGCTCATGGCGGTAACGGTCTTCCCGGACCCGGACTCCCCCACCAGGCCCAGGATTTCCCCCGCCCGGATGGAGAGGGACACCCCGGCCACGGCCTCCCGGTCCCGGCCCGGGAACTTCACATGAAGGTCCCGTATCTCCAGCATCACAGCACCCCCTTGTCCTGCCGCCGCAGGCCCTCGCCCAGCAAGCCCACGCTGAACACCATCAGCACAATCACAAGGCCCGTCCCGGCGGCGTACCAGGGGGCGGCGAAGAGCATCCCCTGGGCCTCGGAGAGCATATAGCCAAGAGACGCGTCCGGCGGCGTCACGCCGATGCCAAGAAAGCTCATGGACGCCTCCGCCAGGACCGCGTTATTAAAGCCGATCGTCAGGGCGGGCAGCAGCACCGGCGCCGTGTTCGGCAGCATGTGGATTGCCAGAATCCGGGGATTCGACGCTCCCATTAGCCGGGCACTTTTGATATAGTTCACGTCCCGGAGGGAGGCGAAGGCCGTCCGGGTCACCCGGGCAAAGCTGGGGATGAACACCAGCCCCAGGGCGAGAATGACGTTGATCTTCTTCCCCGGCTCCAGCAAGGAGATCACCACCAGGGCCAGGAGGATGTTGGGAAAGGCCGTCAGCGCGTCGTTGAGGCGCATCAAAAGCTCGTCCACCGGCCCGCCGAAGCAGCCCGTCAGAGCCCCCGCCAGGCACCCGCAGACCGCCCCGATGGCCAGCGTCGCCAGGGCGATGGAGGCCGTGGCCCCGGCGCCCTTGAGGACCCGGCTGAAAATGTCCCGGCCGAAGTTGTCCGTGCCCATCCAGTGGGCCGGGGAGGGCCCGCCGAACTTGGGCCCCGCCGCCATGGCGTTGGGGTCGTAGGGCGTCCAGAAAAAGCCCAGGAGGATCAGCGCCGCCAGGGCGCAGGTCAGGACCAGCCCGGCGGTTAAAAAGCCGTTTCGCCGTTTCATGCCGCACCTCCTATCCGGAGCCGGGGATCGATGCGCTGATTGATTAGATCCGCCGCCGTCCCCGCCAGCACCACCCAGAAGGCCAGGATCACCACAATGGCCTGGACCACCGGATAGTCCCGGCCCGCGATAGAGCTCACCAGCATCCGCCCCAGGCCGGGGATCACAAAGACCTGCTCCACCACAATGCTCCCCGCCACAATCTCCGCCATGGTCTGGGCCAGGAAGGTGACCACCGGGGGCAGGGCGTTTTTCAGCACATGCCGCCGCAGGACCTGGCCCCGGTCGTTTCCCCGGGAAATGGCGGTGCGCACATAGTCCTTCCCCAATTCCTCCTGCACCGTGCTGCGGAGCATCCGCACCGTCATGGCGATGCGGGGAATGGAGAGGGCCACGGCGGCAAAGAACAGATACACCGCCGCCCCGGCGAAGTCCTCCTTCCCGTCGGGAAACTGCCCCGGCATGAACCACTTCAGCCCCACGCCGAAGACCCAGGACAGCAGAATCCCCGTGAAGAAGGACGGCACCGCCATGCCCAGCTGGTTCAGGGCCGTCCGGGCCCCCTCGAACCGCCTCCGCCCGGCGGACCAGAGCCCCAGGGGGATGGACACCGCCGTAATCAGGACAAAGCTCATCAGGCTCAGGCACAAGGTCAGGCGAAACTTCGCCCCCAGGATCTCCCACACCGGCTGCTTATAGCTGGTGGAAACCCCCAGGTTCCCGGTGAAAAAGCCCAGCAGCCACTCGCCGTACCGGACCAGCAGGGGCCGGTCCAGCCCCAGCTCTGCCCGGAGGGCCGCCAGGCGCTCCGGCGTGGCCGAGGTGCCCAGCATGGCGGTGGCGGTGTCGCCGGAGATGAGAGAGAAGGCCGCAAAGGTCAGGAAGGAGACGATCAGGATGGTCGCCAGCCCCGCCGCGGCCCGTTTCAACGCGTATTTCATCAGCAAGTACCCCTCTGAAAGGCGCGGAGAGCAGAGCGTGAAGATTTCGCTCTTCACACTCTGCTCTCTCGTTTTTGAAATTAGTCCGTATACCGGATGCCGCTGAGATCCAGCACGTAGATGGGATAGAACCGCACGCCCGTGAGGCCCTTGCGGATCGCCACCAGATCGGCCAGATCCTGGATGTACACGTTGGCGGCGTTCTCCGTCAAATTGGCCTCCGCCTGTTTGTAGGCCGCCGTCTGGGCGGCGTCGTCCGCCGCGGCAATGGCCGCCTGGAAGATGGCGTCATACTCCGCGTTGTTATAATTGATGAAGTTATTACCCGCCGTAGAGGTAAACCGCTCCAGCAGGGCCCGGGCCGTCATGGTGGAGGCGTCCACGCCCACCACGGTGGCCTGGAACTGCCGGCCCATGTAGGTGTCGTTGAGCCAGCTCTCCCAGGTGACGGGGAGAATTTCGGCGGTGATGCCCACCTGCTTCAGCTGCTCCACGATGACCTGGGCGGTGTCCAGGTGGGGCTGGTAGTTGGAGGGCACGGTGATGGTCATGGCAAAGCCGTCGGGATAGCCCGCGTCGGCCAGGAGGGCCTTGGCCTTCTCCACGTCGTAGGTATAGTAATTCGTCAGGGAGTCGTCGAAGTACTTCCCGAAGGCGGGGTACATGCTGGAGCCGATGAGGCTTCCGTAGCCGTCGAAGGCCAGGTCCAGAATCTGCTGGCGGTCGATGGCGTAGCACAGGGCCTGGCGGACCCGCACGTCGTCGAAGGGCTTTTCCGCGTGGTTGAGGTACATGGCCTGGACCAGGTTCATGGTGCCTTCCTCAATGTTGAACTCGTCCCCCAGCTGGGCCACCTGGGTGCTGGTCAGATGGGCGAACAGGTCCACCGCCCCGCTCTGGAGGCTCATGAGGATGCTGTCCGCGTTTTCGATGATCTTGTAGGTGACTTTATCCAGATACGCCTTCTCGCCCCAGTAATCGTCAAAACGCTCCAAGACAATGTTGTCCTGGGCGGCCCGGGAGACGAATTTGAACGGCCCGGTGCCCACGGGGGCGGTATCCTGCCCGTCATAGTCCGCGGGGAGAACCGCCGCGGTCAGATAGGACAAAAACTCGCTGTCGGGCTCTCCCAGGGTGATGGAGATGCTCCGGCTGTCCGCCGTCTCCATGTGTTGAATATTGGAAAACGCCTCCACCTCAAAAATGCCGTCGCCGCCATTTTTGCAGCGGGCCAGGGACTCGCCCACGTCCTCCGCCGTCACGGGGTCGCCGTTGTGGAACTTGATCCCGTCCCGGATGGTAAAGGTATAGGTCAATTGGTCGTCGGAAATTTCATACTTTTCCGCCACGGCGGGGATCAAGTCCCCCTCCGGGGTGGGCTTCATCAGGCCCTCGAATACGTTGAACATGACCTCCTTGGTCCCTGCCGCCACCGCTTTGTGGGGGTCAAGGCTCTCGTCCAGGTCCTGGGCGATGCCGACGGTGATCTCGTTCGCCCGAGTTTCCGAAGGCTGCGCCGCCGGTTCGTTGGAGCCGCTTTCGTCCTCCGGCGTCTGGGCCGCGCTGCCGTCTTTGCATCCGCAGAGTACGGCGCACAAAAGCCCCAGCAGGAGGAGAATCTCCAAAAGTTTCCGCTTCATGTCTGTTTCCTTTCGTCGCTGCCCGTCCCCGGGTCAGCGCTGGACGGGGAATGTCCCGCCCGGACAAAATAATTCGGCTCTATTCACTTTTGCGGGCTCTTCATGAATAAAGCCCCGGGACCCTCCGGTCTCCCGGAGGCCCCAAGGCCGTATTGTACACGACGGGAAAAACGATTGCAATAGTTTTCACAAACTTTTCCCTAATTTTTTTACCCCCGCCCCCAGGGGCGGAAAATCCGCAGGGCCGCGCCCGCCCCCTTGAAGCGCGGCCGGAAGAACCGGAGCGGAAGGGGCCGGCGCTTATTCCGGCCGGGGCCCATAGGCCCCTCCGGCGGCATACTCCCCGGAATCCGGGGAGAGGCCCTTTTTCCGCAGCCGGGCGTCCACGAAGAAGTTGATGAGGCTGTTGAGGCAGGCGCACACCGGCACGCCGAAGAACATGCCCGCCACGCCGAAGAAGCCGCCCCCCACCAAAATGGCAATGATGACCCACAAGCTGGAAAGGCCGGTGGTGTTTCCCAGAATCTTGGGGCCGATGACGTTGCCGTCCAGCTGCTGGAGAGCCAGGACGAATATCACGAAATACAGCGCCTGGCGGGGGGAGACCAGCAGAATCAGGAAGGTGCTGGGGATGGCCCCCAGGAAGGGGCCGAAGAAGGGGATCACGTTGGTCACGCCCACGAAGACGGACACCAAGGGCGTGTAAGGGAACTTTAAGATGGAGCAGCAGACAAAGCACAAAATGCCGATGATGATGGAGTCCAGCAGCTTTCCCCGGACGAAGCCGGAGAAAATGGTATCCGCCCGCTTGGTCCCCCGGAGCACCAGGCCCACCTGCTCCTGGGGGAAGAGGCTGTAGACCAGCTTCCGGCCATAGGCGGCGCAGCGCTCCTTGGTGGCCAGCAGATAGACGGAGGCGATGATTCCCACCAGCAGATCCATCAAAAAGTTCACCGCGCTCCACACGCCGCCGGACACGGTGGTCATCACCGTCTGAAGCTGGGGCAGCAAACCCGACAGCCACTTGCCGAAGTCCTGGAAATAGTCCCCCAGCTTCTCCACAATCTGCTGAGCCAGGTCAGGGTTGGTCTCCAGGAGATGATTGGACAGGCTGGTCACCCAGCCGCTGATGGTCTGATAGTACTTATCCACGTTGGCGATGAGCTGAAGGACGCTCTTATACAGCTCCGGCAGCAGCACGGAGGCCAGCAGGTAGAAGAAGAACCACACCACCAGCCAGGCAAGCAGAATGCCCACGGTGCGAATCAGCATGGCCTGGGAGCGCTTCCGCTCCCGCTCCGGATGGGGCGGGAAGAGGTGGCGCTCGAAGAAATTCACCATAGGGGCCAGCAGATAGGCGATGAAGGCCCCGTAGAGGATAGGCCGCACGGTCTCCAGCAGGGCCAGCACGGCCTTCCCGCCGAAGAGGGTGTCGTAAAACAGCAAAACGGCGGCGGCGGTCACAAACGCCGACACCCCCATGCTGAAGTAATGGTTTTTCCGTTCCATGGCCCGCGCCTCCTTTTTTCTCTCCTCCCATTCTACACGGGGCTCGGGGGAATTGCAATCCTCTTTTTCCCGCCCCATGGGAAACCCCGCCAATTTTAAGGAAGCACTGA